>Ga0209486_10001309_pt1 | contig 10850 bp, 7 predicted proteins | sample NCCompost_FD_187518 | JGI IMG/M metagenome (GOLD analysis project Ga0209486, IMG submission 187518) | Agricultural soil microbial communities from Utah to study Nitrogen management - NC Compost (SPAdes) (version 2) | ecosystem: Environmental > Terrestrial > Soil > Agricultural land | place: USA... | reverse complement strand
GGAGTTGGGCGTAAGGAAAGCTGCCATCCCTTCGGCGGGCAACGCCGGCGGCTCATTTGCCGCGTACGCGGCGCGCGCCGGCATCGAAGCTCACGTGTTCATGCCGCGCGACACGCCGATGGCCAATCAGATCGAAGTCGCGCAGTACGGCGCCAAGCTCAGCTTGGTCGACGGCCTCATCAACGATTGCGGCCGGATCATCGCAGAGAGAAAAGTAGCGGAAGGCTGGTTCGATTTCTCGACGTTGAAAGAGCCCTATCGGGTCGAAGGCAAGAAGACTATGGGCTACGAGATCGCCGAGCAGCTCGACTGGCGTCTTCCGGACGTGATTGTTTATCCGACCGGCGGCGGCACGGGACTGATCGGAATGTGGAAAGCATTTGCCGAGCTGGAGGAATTAGGCTGGATCGGCAAGGCGCGGCCGCGCATGGTTTCCGTTCAAGCCAGCGGCTGCGCGCCCATCGTCAAGGCGTTCTTAGAAAACAAGACCAGCGCGGAACCCTGGCAGAACGCGCGCACGGTTGCGTCGGGCTTGCGCGTGCCACAGGCCGTCGCGGATTTCTTGATGTTACGGGTGCTGCGTGAGAGCCGGGGTATTGCTCTGAGCGTCAGCGACGATGAGATGCTGGCGGAGATTCCTCGCATAGGAAAAGCCGAAGGCCTATTTTTTTGTCCAGAAGGCGCAGCGTGCGTCGCTGCGCTGCGCCTTCTGGTTGGCAATCGATGGATCATACCGGCCGACGAAGTACTGATTTTCAACACCGCCAGCGGTCTCAAATATCAGGACGTGGTTTCACGCTAAATTCTCGATCGAACGGACGCCGGCGTGGGAGCCGGTCGTTCGCCTCGTTGATCGAGACCGGGAAATCATTAAACCTCCTTTTCTAACTCATTGTTCGGCTCCGCATAAGAGTTAAACTGTGTGGGGATGCTTCCGGCGGATCAGAATAATTTCCTTATCAACCGCGATTTGTCGTGGCTGGAATTCAATCGTCGAGTCTTGGAAGAGGCCAAGGATGCACATGTTCCATTGCTTGAACGACTCAAGTTTCTGGCTATTTTCAGTTCCAACCTTGACGAATTTTTCATGGTACGGGTGGCCGGCCTTAAGCGGCAGGTCACAAATCAAGAGCAAAGCTCGAATCCTGACACCGGTCTGGCGGCGGACTTGACCGCGATATCGCAAAAAGTTCACGAGCTCACCGAAGAGCAGCATTCCTGTTTCCTCGATCAGATCCTGCCGCAGCTAGCAGCCGAAGGCGTACATCTGGTGCGTCCGGACGACATGAACGGCGCGCAGGATCACTTTTTGGAAGAGTTTTTTCAGCGCACACTGTATCCTATTGTGACTCCGCTGGCTGTGGACCCGGGCCATCCCTTTCCGTACCTCGCCAACCGCTCGCTGTCTTTGATGATATCGCTCCGATCGATGATCGCTTCGACATTGCCCCATACGGAGTTGTCGATCGTTCATATTCCCGGCCACGTCGTTTCCCGGTTCATTCAATTGCCGGCCAAAGAAGGACAATACGCGTTTATTTTGCTGGAACACGTACTACGTCGCTACCTGCCGCGCCTTTATCAAGGGTTTGAGATTCTCTCCACTCATGCGGTCCGAGTGACGCGCGATGCCGAGTTTGGTTTGGTGCGAAGGCGTAATGAAGACCTGTTAATGACGATCGAGCAAGGCGTGCGCGAACGCCGCATGGGGGACGCGGTCCGCCTGCAGTACGATCCCGACCTTCCCAGGGAGTTGTTAAATCAGCTCGTGGAGGAACTCGAGTTGAGCAGCGCTGATCTGTACCCCGGCAAGGGATTCACTGCATTCACGGACTTGTTCCAACTTTATCAAACCGTAAACCTTCCCCGCCTGAGGGATCGAGTTCAGGTGCCGCTATCGTTCCCTTGTTTTGAACGAGGCCATGATGTTTGGAATGCGATCCGGAATGGGGACGTCCTGACCTTTCACCCCTACCATTCCTTCGATGCGGTGACTCATTTTGTTGAAGAAGCGGCAAAGGACTCCAAGGTCTTGGCGATAAAAATGACGCTTTATCGGGTGAGCGCCAATTCACCCATCGCCCAGGCATTGGCGCGGGCGGCCGAAGCCGGCAAAGAGGTATCCGTACTCGTCGAGCTTCAGGCGCGCTTCGACGAAGAGGCCAATATCACGTGGGCCCGCGCGCTGGAAGAGGTCGGCGCTCATGTGGTCTACGGTCTCATCGGATACAAGACCCACTGCAAAATCTGCTTGGTGGTTCGCCAGGAAACCGACGGTATCCGCCGCTATTGCCATCTCTCCACGGGGAATTACAACGTTCGCACCGGCGCGATCTACAGCGATCTTGGATTATTCACCTGCAGAGAAGATTTTGCCGAGGATCTCACCGAGGTCTTCAACCTCCTTACCGGCTACACCCGTCCGCAAAAATTTCACCATGTCGTGATGGCGCCGATGCGCCTGCGCGAGCATTTCATCCGGATGATTGAACACGAAACCGAGCAGGCGCTTGGCGGCGGTCCCGCGCGCATCATTGCCAAAGTGAACAGCCTGGTTGACCGTGCGTTGATAGAGAAGCTCTACGGCGCGAGTCAAGCCGGAGTTCAGATCGATATCCTCGTTCGCGGGATGTGCAGTCTACGTCCCGGGGTGGAAGGGTTATCGGAGCGCATTCGCGTCATCTCGATAGTAGATCGTTATCTTGAGCATGCGCGGATTTTCTATTTCCATAATGGCGCGCCTCACTCTTTTTGGTTGGCATCAGCGGACTGGATGCCGCGCAATTTCGATCGGCGTATTGAAATCGCCTTTCCGGTCATCGAGCCGCGCCTGCAAACGAAGTTGAAGGAGATCCTGGAACTTCAACTCGCCGACAATACCAAAGCATGGTGCATGCGGCCGGATGGTACCTACGTCCGCAGCCGGCAAGACGATAAGCCCGCCTTTAGATTTCAAGAGCGTTTCTACACAATGTTGCAAGCCGAACACGCGTCGTCCGCCAAGGGCCTCAGCAGGCCCGAGTGGAACGATTGTCAACGGGACGATTACCTGTATGGATTTTCTGCAACCGACTCTGACTAAGGAGCAAGCCCATCAAAATCACACTCGTGCATAACCCTCAGGCAGGCAAAGGACCCCAACCTTCCCGCGACGACCTTTTGAAACTCCTCCATGCAGCCGGGCACAAGGTCGACTATCAATCGTCAAAGGAAAAAAAATGGCATAAGGTGCTAAAAAAACCGGGAGACATTGTCGCAGTCGCAGGAGGCGATGGCACCGTCGGTAAAGTCGCAAGGCGCTTGATCGGCAGCGCGACCCCGATAGCGATCTTGCCCTTGGGTACGGCTAATAACGTCGCTTGCACCCTGGGCACATCGGGCCGGACACTGAAGGATCTCATCGCAGGATGGAAAGTCGCGCGCTGCGTGCATTTCGATGCCGGTGTGGCGAAAGGCCCGTGGGGTTCTACACATTTTATCGAAGGATTTGGACTGGGATTATTTGCTGAGACCATGTTTCAGATCGATGGCTCGACCAAGAAAGACCTGGAGCGCGCGGAAGATCCAGAGGATGAGATCAACTCGGTATTGCGGATATTGAAGGCCCAATTGAGCAAACTGAAATCCAAGGATTTGACGATACGGCTCGACGGCAAAGACCTCTCCGGGAATTACGTTCTCCTCGAAGCGCTGAATGTTAGATTGATCGGGCCAAGTCTCAATCTCGCGCCGGCGGCAGATACCCAGGACGGATATCTGGACGTCGTTACGATTCCCCATGGCAAACAAACTATGCTCAGCCAATATCTTTCGCGGAGGATCAATGGCGAGAAACCAAGACTAAAATTGCCTAGTCGTCGCGGCCGCCATTTGCAGATCGAGTGGGAGAGTTCTCCCGTCCATATCGACGATATACGCTGGCCCGGCGACAAAAAGGATGTGCGCATCCGGTCTCACGCAATAACGATAACAGTCGATCCCGGCGCCCTCGTCTTTTTGACGCCGGCCGCCAAAGGCCGCAAGGCACGGCGCGCTTGAGCACCTTGTCCACCCGCAGTCGTTGCGTCGCCAAGTTCCAGATATAACGGCTATTTTGCCATCAGCATGCCGAGCCGGAATATTGCACCGCGAACGGTCGCTGCGCTCGTCCGCATCTCCTCTTGCCTTGTGATCCGCCGCGCGAACTGTCGACTTGCGTCGCGCCAGGGCAAAAGTCATTCATAGTATCCCCGCAAGTTGATTATTCTTTATCTTCCGTAAGTAATTTCCAGGGGGTTCCATCATCCATAGAGCCGGCGTCATGAACCGTTGCCTCCTTGGTCACATCTCGCCCCGATTCATCAACCTTATCGTACACAGCGTATCCGTCTTGGGTTAACCCGCGCCTTTTCCCACGTGGATCAGATATCTCCTCCATAGATCCTCCCTAAGCAGCATTCGCTTCTTGGACTCGGTCCACTTACAAGGGCAAGTCCAATGCCAGAGCCTGCAGGGCCATCATTTTTTTCGCGTCAGGCGCATCCAACTGATTTTCGAGCGAGAAAACAAGCAAAGACCTACGACCCGGGTCATCATTGAGTATCCGAAGTGGAGGATTTTCTCGGAGCCGATTTTAGGAAAGTTCCGACAACCGAAGAAAGGCGCATCCGCCGAGACTTGCGAGCACGGTAAGAACCGCGACGGCTGGAGTTGAACCGATGAATGCGAGCCAGCCATCGAGTTTCAGCCAGCCCAAGGACACCGCCCAGGCCGTCGCCGCCGTAGCCGTTAGCGAGCGCAGACCGCCAAAGAATCCAATGAGAAAGGCAAGTAAAAGAACGTAAAACCTTTCTTAAAAAACCGTCTTCAACGCTAGGGGACGGAAGAATCGAATCACTCTTTGAGCTATGACCCAGGTTCCTTAGGTTAGGTTAGCAGGCTGCTGAAAAAGACTAATATGCTTCGGTGCGCTGAATCGCTCATCGGGACTGGAGTAATGGAGTGATGGGTTTTAAGACCGATGCTCCAATATTCCCTTACTCCCACACTCTATTTGGTTCGCGCGCCCAGCCTGGGAAGTTAACCGAGCACACCCTGTACCTCATGCACATAGCACCATATCCAAGCCGCCGGCGGAACAGCGCGCATGACCGGATGTTGGGTCGCATGGAAATGTTTGGTCGCGTGCTTGCCGGTCGAGGAATCGCAACAACCGACATGGCCGCACGATTGGCACTCCCGAAGCGCAACCCAAACAGTTCCCTCGCTTAAACATTCCTCGCACGCGTTCGGAGTCTTTTGTGCGGGAAAGTCCTCGGGCTTCAGCCCGGTCAAATGTTCACAAGAGTTGGCCATCTGTTCCTCCAATCTCACATCTCATATGCGACAGAGTTGAGCCGACGAAATCGTCCTGCGGTAATTGTTGTTTCGACCGCTTTCACGAAATTGAGTTCAATGGAACTGTCTAATCTGATTCGAAGTTGGTTCATTCCAACGGTTTCAACTCGCCGAGCATGGTCGGTATTAATTCTGTGACGGTTGGATGAATATGCATGGCGCGCTGGATCACCGTATAAGGCGCTTTGGCGTACATCACATCCAGGATCGAATGAATAACCTCATCGCACTCAATCCCCAACAGCGATGCTCCCAGGATCTCTTTCGTCTCGGCGTCTACCAGAACTTTCATGAATCCTTGTGTCTCGCCCTTCTCCACCGCGCGGCCAACGCGCGTCATCGAGCGTTTCCCAAGCAAAGCTTTGCGCCCTGACTTTCGCACTTCCGCCTCAGTCATGCCGGCGCGCCCCAAGGGCGGGTCGATGTAGAGCGCGTAGGCCGTGATGCGGTCACTCACCCGGCGCGGCTGGCCGTCCAAAAGATTGGCAGCGACGATCTCGTAATCGTTGTATGCCGTGTGAGTGAAAGCTCCTCGCCCGTTGCAATCGCCCAGAGCGTAGATGCTAGGCACATTGGTGCGGAGTTGATCATCCACCTGGATGTAGCCACGCTGATCTACGGTGACACCCGCGTTTTTCAGGCCGAGGTCATCGGTGTTCGGCACACGGCCCATGGCGAGAAGTACATGCGAGCCAACGACGGTCTTATCGCCGGCGCTGCAATCGACATTGACGGCCACCTTATCGCCGCGTTTTTCCAAGGCGATGCATTCGGCGCTCACTCGGATGTTGATGCCTTCGGCTTCGAGGATTGTGCTGATGGCTTGGGAAACGTCTACGTCTTCACGCTGAATCAAGCGCGGCGCCATTTCGACGATCGTCACCTCGCTGCCAAAGCGGCGGTACATCTGCGCAAACTCCAAACCAATATAGCTGCCGCCGATGACGATCAGATGCTCGGGCACAAAGTCTACATCCATCATGGTGGAGTTGTTGAAATAGCTCACGTGATCGTGGCCGGGCAACGCAGGAGTGGAGGCGCGCCCGCCGACATTGATGAAGAACTTATCGCCTTCGAGGATCTCATCGCCGACACGTACCTGATGCGCATCTTCAAAGCGCGCATGCCCTTCATAGACCGTCAGGTTCTCAGTGCTCTTCAGCCACTTCTCTACGCCCTCTTTGGAGCGACGTACTACAGCATCCTTGCGCTCTTTAACTTTCTTCATGTCGACAGTGATCGGGCTATCGATCATCACGCCATATTCGCCGGCGCGCCGCGCGATATGTGCCGCGCGGGCGCTTGCGATCAGCGTCTTGGTCGGAATGCAGCCGTTGTTGACACAGGTGCCGCCGAAGCGTTTGCGCTCGATGACCGCCACTTTCATTCCTGCGCCTGCTAGCCGGACCGCGAGCGATGGCCCAGCCTGGCCAGTGCCAATGATGGCCGCGTCATATTTGGTCGCCATGAGATCGGCCCTCCCAATTCCTCGAAAAGAGTCAAAAGCGAATTAACTACTATTAATTCCGGCTGGATATCCTTTGCGGCCATCCTGCGTCCGCCAAACAGGTAGAAACACCCAACATCGTTACCAATTTCTGATCATCTCTTCTCGTGTGTTTCAAGAGTAGTGCATCCTGGCCTGGCACAATTCAAACTAACTCAACCGTCAGCGGATTGTAGGAATAGAGCCACGCGTTGCGGTCCGCTCCTTCGTCGCGATTCGCAAACGATGCGCGAATTTCATCGACCGTGCGCAGATGAAACAGCGTCCGGTTGGCGGTTGATTGATTGACGATTCTCACCGTCCGGTCGACGCGGTTGCGCTGGTAAAGCTGCAACGCATCGGCAATCGACTCGGCCTGATCCAGCGTTCGCGCCAGCACGGCGCCGTCCTCGATCGCCATACAAGCGCCCTGTGCGAGATAAGGCAACGTGGGATGCACGGCGTCTCCCAGGAGCGCCGCTCGACGCGTAGTCCAGTTCCGGATCGTCGGTCTGTAGTGTAACGACCAGCGGTAGCATCCCTCCCGATCCGCCGCGTCGATGATCGTCTGAACATCAGCGTGCCAACCTTGGAAATCCGCCTTGAACCTTTCCCAGGGAAACTTGGCCGTCCACGATTCTTCGGAAACTTCATCGGTTTCCACGAGCCCAACGAAATTCAGTACGGCGCCGGCGCGCAGGTAATAGGCGACCACGTGGCGCCCGGGTCCCATCCAAACCATCATGACTTGTTCCATGAGATTCTGCGGCAAGCGTTCGACCGGGACAGTGATACGCCAGGCGGCGTCGCCCGTGTACGTCGCGGGAATATTTCCGTTGAGCTGTTGGCAGATGACGGACTTGAGGCCATCCGCTCCGATCAAAAGATCGCCCCGGACTGCAGTGCCGTCGGCAAGGCGCAGCCTAACGCCGTCGCTGCTCTCTTCGAACCCAGTGCCCTTGCAGTTCAGTCGAATGGCGTCGCGCTTGAGCTCACGCACCTTCGCTGCGAGCAGAGTATGAACATCGGCGCGGTGAACCTGGTAATACGGCGCGCCGTGCAATTTCTCATGCTCATCGGACAGGGCAAATCGGTGAATCTCTTCACCGGTATCATGGAGCCGGAAGACGTAGGCCCCGGGCCGAACGCCCACCTCGGCTAACGCCGAGCCGAGCCCAAGATTTTGCAGCACATGGGTCGCGTTGGCGCTTAGCTGGAGGCCTGCGCCGATCTCGCTCAGATCAGAGGCCTGCTCGAAGATCGTGACATCATGCCCTGCCTGCAAAAGGCTTGCGCCCGCGGTCAATCCGCCGATCCCGGCTCCGGCAATGATGATCTTGTATTTCGTCACTCGGCGCTCCTAGCAATATTCATTCTTTCCGCAGTAATTTCATTTGCACCGTGCATACAATAACACGCGAGCAGAGATAACAAGTTCAGGGCACGAGCGCGCCACCGTAGCGCACCGGGCAGTCGAACCCACAGTTCGCGCTTTCCACACCGGGGCAACCTTTTCGACAATTACCCATCTCATTTATGCCCGCGCCGGCACGCCTAAGAGTTAGCGCTCTCTTGATTCGGCGCGTTCCAAAGCACCGCAACACCGATCAGAGCAGAGAGCACCGAAGCCGCGAACACGGCGACCTTGGCGGCGGCGAAATCGTTGGACACCGGGAACGCTTGTCCGGAGATGAAGAGCGACATGGTGAAGCCGATGCCGGCCAGCGCGCCCGCGCCGGCGAGCTGGCGCCATGAATAGGCGTTGGGCATTTGCGCGAGCCCGGTCCGCACGGCCAAAGCGGATGCCGCCATGAATCCGAGCGGCTTGCCGATCACGAGGCCAAGCGTGATTGCCAGGAGAAGCGGTTCATGGCCGCTGAGAACGTCGGTGGTTATGGCCACACCCGCATTCGCCAACGCAAAGATCGGCAGCACGAGATAGCTCGACCGCGGGCCGGCGTTGCGCAACAGCCGGTCCGCCGGAGATTCCAGACGATCATGGATCGCATCCAAGGCGCGCAGCGCCGGCACCGAAGGTCCTTGGCGCAATTGCTCGCCGCCGTGGCGCGCTTCCGACGCCAGGATCGTATCCGCCTGCATCGCTAGAGTTCTAAAATCAGGCGGCGGCCGGGTCGGAATGAACGCCGCCAATAAGACACCGGCCAAGGTTGCGTGCAAGCCGCCGGCGTGAACGCAAGCCCACAGACCGACGCCCAGCAATATATAAATCGACACACTGTAAACAGCCGATCGGTTGAGCAGCGCCAGCGCTCCGGTGATCGCCGCGGCGGCGGCGAGATAGGCAAAGTTCAAGTCGCCGGAATAAAAGAGCGCCACGACGATGATCGCGCCGATGTCGTCGACAATCGCGGCGGCGGTCAAAAAGATGCGCAGCTCGATGGGCACCCGGTTTCCCATCATCGCGATCAGCGCGACAGCGAAGGCGGTGTCGGTAGCCATCGGCACGCCCCAGCCGATCGACCACGGTCCCGATGGAATAACCAGCAGATAGAGCAGCGCCGGCGCCGCCATGCCGCCGATCGCCGCGGCGATCGGCAACGCCGCGGAGCGCCGGCTGGCCAAGTGGCCGATGGTGAATTCGCGTTTGATCTCGAGGCCGACGACGAGGAAGAAAAGCGTTAGCAAACCGTCATCGACCCAATGCAGCAGCGACATCCGGAAATCGAAATTCCCGAACATAAAGCCGAAGTCAGTGTGCCAGAACGTTTCGAAGGCCGGACCGAGCGGTGAATTCGTGAGCCAGACGGCCAGCACCGACGCCAGCAGCAACAAAACGCCGGTCGAAGGGGCCCAACTGGCGAAGCTCAGCGCGGCCGCGCGCACGCGATACCCGAGCGGCGCGAGCATTGCGTCGGAAAAAGAGCTTTCATCCCAGGGGCCGTCGTAGCGACGGTCGTTGATGAAGAAGGTCGGCGTAAACTGCACGCCGCTGGCGCGCGCGCTCTCGATATCCTGCTCAATCCGGGCCTTGGCCCGCTCCGCTAGCCCGTTTTGCGCCTCCTGCCGCGCCAGGCCCAGTTCATCCGCGACCGCGCGAAGATCATCCTCAGTAAGAGTGTCCGAGCGCGTCATCAGCGCAACATGGGCATCCCAGAATTTTTCCGCGTCCTCGATGGATTCCACCAGTTCGGCGGCGCGCCGCGCAATGTCGCTGTTGCGAATCGGGCGATGGCGAAACACGTAGCGCAAACGATCGCCGAACTCGCCGCGAACCTGCACGATGCGCTGGTTGGCCGCGCGGCAATGCGGGCAGTCGTAGCTGCCATATTCCACAAGCGTGATCGGAGCGTCGGTTGGGCCGAGAATATGATCCCGCCTATCGTCGACAGGATCATTGAGACGCTGGTTCGTTTCATTCAACGCTGACATCGAAGCTCCCAATCCAACGCTCGACCCGCGCCTGCTCGCTGGCAACCGTCGTCCACTCCCCTGCCCACGACTTGCCGTTCGCTAACGGAAGTCGCATCTACCTTTATAGGGTGAATGGATCAGAATGTTAAATCCAGACTGCGGTAGCGACAAACTTACGCAGCATGGCTGGCGATTTCAAACTTACCCGGTGCTCGTCAGGTCAATGCGTAACGGCGCTTGCGGCGGGCTCGTTCGCCGGCGCCGGCACGATCAAGCGGCAAAGCCAGGCCCGACATCGATAGTCCGCAATTAATCTCTCGCCGAATCAGCGTGGGCATGCTGCTGAGGTGCTGGCGAACGATGAAAAGAATCTAGTGAAGCTGACCTCTATCGTATCTGCTATGGGTTCAACTTCGTTATTTGGATCTCAAATCCAAATTTTTCTGTTGCAATGGCAGCTCCGAAATGAATTCCAGGTTAAGCCTTTGGGCTTGGACATTTAGTAGTCGCCTGCGCAATGGACGGAGTCAGGCAGAGAAAAAATCTTGGCACGCTCGGTGCGCCTGCGGTGCAAGTAGGCCGCGAAAGCAATTCGCGGCGTGGTGAAACGCAAACC
>Ga0209486_10001308_pt1 | contig 10851 bp, 10 predicted proteins | sample NCCompost_FD_187518 | JGI IMG/M metagenome (GOLD analysis project Ga0209486, IMG submission 187518) | Agricultural soil microbial communities from Utah to study Nitrogen management - NC Compost (SPAdes) (version 2) | ecosystem: Environmental > Terrestrial > Soil > Agricultural land | place... | reverse complement strand
TGTCAAGAAACTTGCCTATAAAGGCGCCTCCGGCTTGACGCTCACATACTCTCTGCCCTACTCTTGCCGCCGATGTTATTCAATACCGCGAAAGCTGAGCCGAAGAGCCGTTATCTACGCCTCGTGCTTTTCTGCTTGCTCGTGGCCGGCTGCGCGACAATCAACCGCCAATCGCCAGGGCCGGAGTCGCGCAGATTGGCGGAGATTTTCGAAAATTATTTCGAAGCCTATCTGGAGCTTTTTCCGCTGTTCGCGACCCGCATCGGCGATCACCGCTACGACGACCGGCTGGACGTCAGTATCGGCGCCGAGCATCGCGCCCGTCAACAAAAACTCTATCGTGAAACACTCGAACAGTTGTCGGGAATCGTTGTCCAAAGCTTGACGGCGAAGGAACGGCTCCATCATGAAGTGTTGATCCACGCTCTCCGGCGTCGGCAAGAAGCAGCGCGATTTCCCGGTTATCTCTTGCCGGTGCGCCAACTCGGCAGCCTGCCCATCGAGTTTCCCTTGCTCGGCTCCGGCAACGGTTCCCATCCGTTTAAAACCGTCATCGATTACGACAACTTTCTGAAACGCATCGACGGTTTCGAGGCTTGGGTCGATATTGCCATCGCCAACATGCGCGAAGGCATCGAGCGCGGCGTCGTCCAACCGAAAGTCGTCATGGAGCGGACATTACCGCAGTTGGAAGCGATGCTCGTGAGCGAAGTAACCGAGAGTCTTTTCTATCAGCCGATCAAGCGGTTGCCGGATCGATTCAACACGGCCGATCGTGACCGCCTTACCCGGGCTTATGTCGATGCCATCGAGAATAGGATCCTGCCCGCCTATCGCAAGCTCGTCGCCTTCATCCGCGCCGAGTACTTGAGCCGATCACGGGACACTATCGCTTGGTCCGATCTTCCCGGCGGTCATGCTTGGTACGACTATCAAGTGAGAAATCAGACCACGACGGGCCTGGCGCCGGAGGAGATTTTTCAACTCGGCCTGGATGAGGTCGCGCGTATCGAGAAAGAGATGGAGCAGGCCAAAGATCGCAGCGGCTTTCACGGGACGGTGCACGAGTTTTCGCGCCACCTGTCGAAAACCGCGCCACGTCCGTTCGCTAACCGCGATAGCCTCGTCAAAGGTTATCAAACGATCTCGCAGACTGTTGCGCCTTACATATCGAGGCTTTTCGGCCGCGCGCCGAAGGCGCCGTTTGAAATTCGCACTATCGAAGAGTTCCGCGAAAGATCTGCGCCGTCGCAATATTGGTCGGCTTCTCCCGACGGCTCCCGGCCGGGAATTTTCTATGTCAACGCCTCGGGCATCGAGAAAGTCGCCCGGCGCGCGTCCGAGGCCTTGTTTCTCCACGAAGCCATTCCCGGCCACCATTTTCAAATCTCGCTCCAGCAGGAACAGAAAGGCTTGCCGAGCTTTCAACGCTTCGGCGGCTACACGGCGTTCATCGAAGGTTGGGCGCTCTACGCGGAAAGCCTCGGCGCGGAGCTCGGACTTTACAAGCAGCCGGACCAGGAATTCAGCCGTCTCAACTCGGAACTTTTTCGCGCGGTTCGCCTAGTCGTCGATGTCGGTTTGCATCGCAAGGGCTGGAGCCGCGATCAAGCGATGAAATTCATGATGGAGATGACCTTGACCGGCGAAGCCGGCGCTGCGCTCGAGATCGACCGTTACATTGCCAACCCAGCGCAAGCCTTGGCTTATAAAATCGGCCAACTGAAAATCTCAGCGATCCGAGCGAAAGCCGAAAAGGCCCTCGGGCCAAAGTTCGATCTCCGCGCCTTTCACGACGAACTGCTGCAAGACGGCGCGCTGCCGCTCCATATTCTGGAAACGAAAATGGATCGCTGGACCGAGCAAGCGGCTCGCTAATACGCGGGAGCCGCTTTTCAAAGATTTTATGGATAAGATCTTGTCGTTTCTTTTTGGCACCGGATGGTGGTTGCTTTGGTACGCTGTCCTCTGGGCTGCAGTCGCGCCCAGTCTTGCCCTGATCATCTGGCTTCTGCGGGCGCCGGCTCTAGCCGGGCAACACCCCGGCGGGATTTCCACCTTGCAAGGATTGGCGATCGTCTTGCACCCTTTGATTATTCCGGCAAGCGTCGTGCTTTTGACTCTCAGCCGCTCGACTACGGGCATCATGAAATACCTTCAAGGCGCAGGCCTCGTCGCGTTGTTGTGGTTCTTCGGACTTTGGCTCATGTTCGCTGCCTGGTGGAGCCTAGACGGTTTGAACACGCCCCGGAGTGAGCGGACATTGAACATTCTGTTGATGCTCGCCACATCGATGGCTCTTCATTGTTTCAATCTTTACGCAGCCTGGAGCTTCCGGGTGCCTGAACTGGAATCAAGACGAAATGATCATTCCCGATGCGCTGCCCGATAGCGGTTTTACAATTCCATTGCGTGCTTCATTCTTGGTATTCAAGACGTTTCCGCTTTTAGGGGTGGCCACCAATACCGCTTCACCCCGGCTGGATCTGTTCAACGACCGCGTCGAGCTGCGCATTATCAGGCGTCAAATTCGGCACTACGCAGATCTCGAGTACATAGACGCGCGGCAAACTTTGGGAACACAAAACATCATTCTTTGTTGGCGTGGACGATCCTTCGCTTTTGCCGCCAACCTCGGCGCGGAGGAACCGCTGGTCGAGCTGTTGCGGTTTTTTCAACGCCGCGCCATCGCGCTGACGGAGAGGGCCAGGTCGATCGTCGCCAAACGGGCGACGATCTCGTGAACGCAAGCAAATTTCCGGGGCGCGTGGCCCGGTAAACTGAACGAACCCTCCCAATCCGAGGTATTCTAAAGTTCTCGACTTGAAGTCAACCCTTGTTTCCGTCAGCCGAAGGATTCCGACCATCCCAATCGAGACATTAAGCGGAAATATTTCTACGCGAGGTGAATTTGCAGGTTCGGAGGGCTAAAATGGCGGCTGACTATGCGCGCCGAGAATCTCAGAAATGAAAATAAGTCTCCGCGATTTAACAAACGGCGCCTTAGCGCGCCGAAAGTGATGACCGGCCGGGAGCGGCGCCGGATCAATCCCAATCGCGGATTGATCAAGCTCTGCGAGCGTTACACGGATATCGTCATTTCGCGCTTCGTCTATCCGCTGATCGGCCATCTTTGGAGTCCCTATAGCTGGCTGCTCGAAAAACGCTTCACTCTGACCGAGGCGAAGCTTTCGCCGGCCGGATGGCCCCGCGGCCTTGCGCCGCTGCGACTCCTGCTCATCACGGACATTCATGCGGGCATTTTTCTAAAACCGGAAACGCTGGGCTGGATCATCGACGGCCTGATGGAGACAAAACCCGATCTGGTCGTCGTCAGCGGTGACCTGGTCACCGGTCACGTTAGCGAAGCCATTCCCTATCTCGATGTGTTAGGGGCACTCACCGCGGCCCCACTGGGCGCATGGTTCTGTTTTGGCAACCACGACTACTTCGGCGGCGACCCGAACGAGCTGCGCAACACTCTCGCGGCGATCGGCATCATGACTCTAAAAAATGAAAGCTTTCCTCTCGCTCATCGCGGCGGTTCGTTTGTCCTCGGCGGTATCGATGATTTGCTGTTCGGCAAACCTGATTGGCAGCGGCTCGGATCGGCGCACGGCATGCCGCATCTGTTGATGGCGCATAATCCAGACCATTTCTACGAAGCCGTCGCGCGCGGCATACCGCTCACTCTTGCGGGCCACACTCACGGCGGCCAAATACGGCTGCCCCATGGCCCGCCGATCATTCGTCAAAGCCGCTATTGTCTTGACGAGGGAGCTTACGCTCGCGGCGCTTCGCTGCTCGTGGTTTCTCGCGGCTTGGGTAGCGTTGCTTTGCCGATCCGTTGGGGCGCCGATCCTGAAGCAGTGCTCATAGAGATCGTCCCACCGTCGTGACCCAATCCACGGGCGTCGCTGGATACCTATCGTTTAGTCGGTGTTTGCCCGCGCGCTTTATTGACCAGTTCAAAGAGCACTTGGCGCGCGCTTTCTTGCACGATATTCGGCGTCGCGCCCATCTTTTTCGCCACATCCACTTGATTGAACATAAAATTTCGCCAGACCTCCGGCGGGTAATCTTCGAGTGGCAAGGCGAAGCCGCCCTGCGGCTTGCCCGTTATTGCGTGGACGTGGTGACTGCGCGCGCCGGCGCCGCCAAAACTATGACAGTAAACACAGCCGTTGCGAAAGGTTAAAGCTTCTTCGACCTCTTTCGGCACGTCCCTAACGATTTTTAGCGGATCCTCTCTCGTCCGGCGAAAACTATTTTTCGTCAGGCCGAAATGCCATGACTGGGCGGTCAGTTCTTTTGGCGGAGGTTTTAAAAAATAAATGAACGCGCCGAGGGTCATGGTCAGCGGCGGCGGTTGCGCCCCGGACTTCCAGGAATACTCATGAAACATCCGATAGAATGTGCTGAAGCGGAAAAGATTTTTCTCATCGTCCACACCGATCACGATCACTGGCTTGTACGCTTCGATTTGCCGGCGCTGCCAAACCTGCCGTTCGCCGCGAACATTGGTCAAGACAACGTAATCGCCTTCGCCCAACTGCACCTTCGGCAACTCGTTCAAGAACGCCAATAAGTCCAGCGCGTGAAACTGTCTTAACGGCCACTCCTGCAACTCTTCTTGCCGGTCGCGATAGATGAACGCCAGCATCTTCATGAACCGCACATCGATCGGGTAGGAGCGGACTAATTTTTCATGCTCCCAGAACGGCCGCGTCGAATACGGCGCGTCCGCCCATCGACGCTTTGCTTCGACGAGCGCAGCGAGCTGCTCCGGAAGCGCTTTCACGCCCATAAACCCGAGCATGGTTCTTCGGACCGCGTTGTTCTCGTCATCGAGTTTTACGAGGCTGAAATGATCCGTGCCCTTGAACATGTGCTGGTGAATTTCCTTTGCTCCCGCAGAGCGAAGCGCATCGGCGAACCGCCGTGCGTCCATAGCGAAGCCGGGGAAATCCGCAAATGCGGTCATGATCAGAAAACCCGGCGCGTCACGCCGCGCATGATGTACCGGGGAAGCGCGTTTGAGAACCGCCGGGTCGCTGCCGAATGTTTTCTCGACGGCGAGTCTCTGGTTGTTCGACACGGTCCATGTCGGCGCAAGATCGTAAAGCCCGCTGAACGTAATCACGCCGGCAACCGAGTCGGCGGGAAGTTTTTGCTTGGCCAGATAACTCTTGTCGAGAGCCAACAACGACGCTAGATGCCCGCCGGCCGAATGACCGGAAAGAAAGATACGCCTGGTGTCGAAGCCATATTTGTCCGCCTCCTTGGTCAGGTGGGCAACTGCCGCGGCGACATCCTGCGCCTGCGCCGGGTGGCGATGCGACGGCGCCAAACGGTAACGTACCAGCGCCACGGCCACGCCATCTTTGACCAAGTTTTCAGCCAACGAAGGGCCGATGCGATATCCATCATCCGTCAAGAGCCAGAATCCCCCGTGCACAAAAATCAAAAGCGGCGGCTTGGCATTCGATTTCGGCGGTAGATAGAGATCGAAACTACGCCGGGCGTCGGTGCCCGCACCGGCATACGGAATACCCGTGATCACGGTCGGTGCCGGGCCCTTCGTCAGAACCGAAGCCGCTGGCGAGCGCATTGCGGCGAGCGATTGCGTGAAACAGCAAGCGACGACCGCGAGGCAGAACGCTGCGAAATTCAGGTAGTGATTCATTTGGAAAAGATCTCTCACGGAGTTTATCCTGAGCCTCGCCGAAGGGTTCGAGCTGACAGATGATTAATTTTGGTTGTCATTCCGAGTAGCAGGGATCTTTCTGAATGTTGAGACGTATGGCTGATTGAAACTGAACCACTAGTGAAATTCATGAATAGGAGGGGTTAGAATTTCAAGGGAATGTTTCAACACTTATCAACTATCGCATCGAGCGTAGCGTGACCAGTCATCGGGATCGAATGTCGATTACAAAACTAGGTCTTTGCATCAGGCGGCGCTTTTGGCCCGCCATTCCTTCAACAAGCGATCGCGCTCCCCAGCTTCCAAATGATTCAGCGCCTGCGCGACAATATCGAGACCGACCATGTCGCTCCATGCATGGATCAGACGCTTGGTCACCGGCCCGGGCACTTCCTTGGACGGGCGCACGCCGTTGATACTCTGCACCGGCAGTATCGTCGGACTCGTGCTGGCGAGAAAGGCCTCTTCGGCGTTGTAGGCGTCGTAGGGCGTGAAGTTGCCGTCCATCACTTCGATCTCGAGCTGTGCCGCTAACTCGAACAACGCGTCCTTGGTGATGCCGTCCAGCACGTTTTTATTGGATGGAGTGCAGAGCTTGCCGTTCACGACCAGAAAGAAGTTATGCGCATTGGATTCGCTGATGTTGCCGTCGAGGTCGAGCATCAGCGGAATCGCGCGCGGATCGACTTGCTTGGCTTCGAAGATCGCCATGTTGTGATTCATCTTATTATTGATCTTGGCCTTGGGCTCCAGACATTGCGGCGGGATCCGGCGGGTGGAAGGAATTACCAGCTTGACGCCGTCAATGTAGTCCCGCGCGAACTCCTCGAAGCCGATGCTGATGCAGTAAATCGCCACGGTCGCTTTACCTTGCGTGCGATTTCCCCGCGATGAGCGCATGCCGCGGCTCACGACCTGCCAGAGAGCGACCTCTTCGTCTTTTTCGAGCATCGGCTTATTGCGCTCGAGGACTTCAAGGGTGAGTTTTTCCACTTCAGCCGGAGCAAGCCCGCAATCGATGCGCGTGTAACGTAGCGATCGGAACAGCCGCGCCGTGTGATCGCGTAACCGGAATGGCTTATGAGCAAAAGTCCGGGTCACGTCGTAAACGCCGTCGCCGGCGTTGAAACCCGAGTCGAGCACCGACACTTTGGCTTCGCTCTCCGGCACAAACGAACCGTTCAGATAAATGATTTTTTCAGCCATGGTTCGCTCCCGCGATATAGACTCAGTCTCTCAATGTTTACGAGGGACAGTGACGGCTGTCAATGCGATGGTTTCCTTCGATCCGCCGAGCGCCGATGTAATAAGGGCGATGACACTGAAAACTATGGCGGAGAGAAAAGTGATATTTAAGGCGTCCACGAAGCCCATCGGGTTCTCGGTGGTCAGATTCGCCGCCGGCACTCCCGTATAGCGTTCAAACGCGAGGGACATGCTCAATCCGCCCAGCGCCACGCCCAAGACATTGGCGAATCCGAAGGTGACGTGATTCACCGCCGACGCAAATCCGCGATGTTCCCGGGGCATCATGCTGATCATCGCCGTCGAATTGGCGGGATTGAATATCCCATTGGTGATCGCCCCAACGACAACCAACAGGGCCGGCAACAGCCAATGGGAATCGACGCGCAATAGACCGCCGACCGCCAACGAGACGATCATGAATAGGACCCCGCAACTCGCCGGTACCCGCGGTCCCAACCGATCGGTCAAGTAACCACTGAGCGGCGCCAGCGCGACGGTAAGAACCGAAGGCGCCATGAACAACATGCCGACTTGTGTCGGCGAGAGATGCAGCACGTCCTGCAGGTAGAAGGGCAAGAGAAATCCGGTGAGCGAATAGCACATGCCGATCACCAACAAACTGATCACGCTGAAGGTGAAGCGCCGGATCTTGAATAGTTCCAGGTTGACGAACGGATTCTTCGCTCGCGACTCGTGCATGAGAAACCCGGCCAAGCTGCCCAGCAGCACAATCACTAAGACAGTCTGCACCGAGTCGCCGATGACCTGATGGGTGCGGCGGTCGAATAGAAACACCAATGTGGTCGTGATTGCGAAGAGCAACGCCGCGCCAAGATAGTCAATCGACACAGGAGAGTGTGGCGCCGTATGTCGGCGGCGCTTGAGATTCGCGAACGCGAGCAAAGCTCCGGCAAAACCGACCGGCGCGAGCAGAAAAAAACTCCAGCGCCAGCTGAAGTAGTCGATCATCAAGCCGCCGATGCTCGGCCCGAGGATAAATCCCACATGGTGCGCGGTGGTCATGTAACCCTGCGCCCGTCCGGCGAGGTCCTCGGTGACCGACTCCGACGCTAGCGCTCGGCTTGACGATTGCAACATGGCGCCGCCCACGCCTTGAACAAAGCGGGCAAAAATCAGATGCAGCACGGTCTGAGAAAAGCCGCAGAGCAGAGAGCTGACGGCAAAGACGAGAAATCCAAGCGCGAACATCTTCTCTCTGCCCCACAGATCCGAAATCCGGCCGAAAATCATCGACAGGCCGATGTTCGAAAGCTGATACGAAAGCAGCGCCCAGGAAACGCCGAGTAGATCGGTGCCCAGGCTCTGCGCCACCGTCGGCATCGAGATGCTTACGATACGCGTCGCCGTGCCGGAAAAAAAAGTCCCGAGAAGCGCGGTCGCGAGAAGTAAATGATTGACGCGGGAGTCCACGAGTTGCTGTTCTTTTTCGATTGAATTTCTCGATTAATAGCGAAGAACCCACCGCGCGGCAAATGGAGTAGAAGCGAGTTTTTTCACCGGCAAAGACCACCAAGGTCGCAGCAAAGGAATTCGAAACCGTAAAATTGCCGAGGAGAACGCAAGCACCCAAGAAAGGCAGGCGGATTTTCAATCTGCCATTTCTAAGCCCGGTTATGGTGCCTTTTCTTTATTTGTGCCGTAACGAGGGCGACGAATTTGCGAGCTGCTAGCGTTGACATCGAGCGATGGCTGCCGAATTCACGCTGGTCGGTATAAAAACCAGTCCACTTTCCGACAAATGGACGCAAATTTGCCACCTCTGCTCAAAGTGACCTTTTTTAGGAACTGGTGTCGGAAGCTATGATGCGCGGCGGCTGCCAAGTCATAGCCCCCCAGGCGCACTGGGCGGGTGTTATTTCTCTAAATTTTTGCCGGAGCCCTATAATGACAGATCGCTGCAGATTTTCTTCACGAACAGCGGAGCTTGAATAATCTTCGATATTGCTGACGAATCGGTCGTAATCCTTCGCGGGTAGCGCTTTACGTGCCATGTCCTTCCAGGACTGCAGATCCTCTTGGTGAAGCTTCTCCGCCACATGTATGTGATGATCTTTTTGCCTCGCGACCAAAATCTCACACGGATGCGAAGATCCAAAGTAAAACCAGGTAGAGCTAAAGTAGGCCGCACCTAGCGAAAGAATGATTATGATTGTTTTGACCGTCATCGAGTCTCCTCTCCGGCACTTCGAATACAATCTTTTTTAGAGCAATTAGCGCACCACAAGAACCTGGCGGCACCCTTCAATCATATCCAAAAAAGTAGCATAGGCGCGACAATAACCGCCCCAGAATGCACCAGAGACAAGATCAATCTGCGCCAAGGTGACAAAAAATGTGAAGCGAGGCGTCGCGAGACGCAATATGCAAGATCGATCGCTAAGCCCGCTCTCGGAGGAGACTGCATAACCACAACGCGTCGATGTGCCGGCGATCAAGGGGCACAAGGCTTTCGCGAAGTTTTAAGGCGGTGGGGAGATCTATTCGATGACGCCGTGCTCCGAGAAGGCCGCGCACGGCTCTGAAGCACATCCGTCGGAGCCGGTGAACGTTTGGATGCCGGAGCTGAGAGCGCTGCCGTCGCCTGGCGAGGATTGCTAAATGTTGACCTCGCCAACTTCGCCCACGGTCAGCGGCAATTTCTGGCTTAAGGCGGCGATCGCCCTATCTAAAACGTTTTCCGGTAAAGACACCGGGATGCCATACGCTATTCCGTTTTTGTCGCGAGTTTCGAGAATAATCCGGTCTTTTGCTTCGGCGTACTTCCGTAGGCTGACGACGACGTCTGCAAGCTCGGATCCAGAGAAGTCCCTGCCGGCGCCTATCGTAATGATCGGCGGCCAACCCTCGCAGTATTCCTTAATTTTCATCGTGTGGACCTCTAGTTGCGATAGCGGCCATGCCGGAACGCGATCCTCAATCCTCATTATTTCCACTCTCTCCGGAAGATCTCAAGATATTTTCAGCTTATCAATTTCATTGTGAGTGCGCGAGACAGGTCAGCGGCGCCGACGAAAAAAGTATGACACGCGGCGTGCCGCGCCCGTTTTACTATTCGATGAAGGCCGCGATAATCTGCAGGAGAAAGCCGGCGATCAAAAGTCCGAGGCCAACGGCGGACACTTGCCCGCGATAGAGGCTCCAGATCAACAAAATTATGCCTGTAACGACTACCGCAAATCCAAGCGAATTGATCGAGAGCCAGTCCACAATGTCACTAGCTTACCATTCGAATCGGGCGCAACGTAACAATGATCGTAAAACTTTTTAACGATCAGCGCATTTTGCACCCGTTACGAACCCGGTCAAAACGGCTTGAACGATTTGAGTCTGCCGCGGCGCTGTTTTGTAGATAATTGATGCACACGGCATAACCGGGGACGACTCCCTCGGGCCGGTCACCGCCTTTTTGAGCCACCACAATAGCATTGAGTTTGCAGCTACCGTATCTGGTTCAGAAACGCCGCAACGTCGCGCGTCCAATCTCCCGGCCGCGTCTCGACGATGGGCATGTGCGGAACTTCGGTATATGCGATAAAAAGTGCAGTCCTTCCTATCGCCTCCGCGATGCTCCGCGCCTGATCGATCGTTGCGCGAGCATCCTGGTGGCCGTGCAATATCAGCGCGGGTTGCTTTACCGCGCGCGCATAGTCCACCGGATTGTGCGCGAACGCATTGAAGCCATTCTGAACACCTCCCCAAAAGAGCAGCAGCTCGGCAAACGGCGATCCAGGCAGTCCCATTGCTCGAAAGCGATTTTTGCCGGTGTTGATCAGGCGGTCGAATGTCGCTTCGATGATGATCGCATCGGGTTTGACGCCATGCGCCGCAATCGCGCGCAGCACCGCCGCGCCCCCCATGGAAATCCCGTAGAGAAT
>Ga0209486_10001307_pt1 | contig 10854 bp, 10 predicted proteins | sample NCCompost_FD_187518 | JGI IMG/M metagenome (GOLD analysis project Ga0209486, IMG submission 187518) | Agricultural soil microbial communities from Utah to study Nitrogen management - NC Compost (SPAdes) (version 2) | ecosystem: Environmental > Terrestrial > Soil > Agricultural land | place... | reverse complement strand
TTTCTACTGACCAACGACCTTACCTACGCTTGAGCCGATCCCCGTCAGGTCCCGTCCGGGTGAGATGATAGTTTCAGGACAGCGTGGACCTGATCACCCTTGGCCGGACGCTCGGCTTCTCGTTCGCGGCAGGCGTCAACTTGTACGCGACCGTGGCCATCCTCGGACTGGCGGCGCGCTACGGGTGGGTGTCGCTGCCGCCCCAGTTCCAGGCCTTCAATAACGACCTGGTAATTGGCGCGGCGGTCGTGCTCTACCTGGTGGAATTCTTTGCCGACAAGATTCCGTACGTCGACACACTCTGGGACATGCTCCACACCCTGGTCCGGCCGGTGGGCGGAGCGCTGATTGCCGTGACCACGCTTGGCGAGGCCTCACCGACCGTCGCGGGGCTGGTCGCACTGCTCGGCGGGACGATAGCCGCCGGCAGTCACCTCACCAAAACCAGCACTCGCGCCGTGGCCAACACCAGCCCCGAACCGCTTTCGAACTGGATTCTCAGCATCAGCGAAGATCTCTTCGTCGTCGGCCTGGGATACCTCGCCTTGCAGTATCCGATGGCGGCGCTGGCCGTGGCCGTTGCCCTCACGATTCTGATCGTCGTGTTTGCGGCGGTGATCATCCGGGTAGTGCGACGATGGTTCGCCCGCCGGTTCCCGGCCATCGATCGTGCCTGAGCGTTCGCGGTAATCGCCCTCCTCACACGTCCATCCCCGTGGCCACGATTCCGGCGTCAACCCGCATCATCGGCGACATCCGCACCGGAGAGGCTCTCTCCGTCGCCGCAAAGGTTCAGGGAAATATTCACGTCGCCGATGGGGATCTCATGATTACTGAGGACGGGCACGTCATCGGAGACATCCGTGCGAGACGGATTTACGTCCGCGGCCGGGTCGCCGGCTCGGTGTCGGCGCTGGAGCGGATCGAGCTCGCGGCATCGGCATCCGTCAGCGGCCACATCAGCGCCGACCATGTGGTCGTGATCGACGGCGCGCAGGTCAACGCGAAGATCGACATGAATCGCCGGACGATCGCGGCGATGGTCGCGCGCCATAAAGCGCGCTCGTAACCCTACTTCGGGAGCGTCGGCGGGTTCTTGTGCTCGGGCCCCTGGAACCCCTGCAGCGCGTCGACCAGCGAGTTCTCGTTGTCGGCGCAGCGCGCCGGCATCAGCCGGACGTCTTTCCCCATCCGCCGCAGGTTCCGTGAATAGCTGAACGGCTTCGCGTAGAAGACCGGATCCTCGACCGTGACGGTCAGGCGAATGCTGTCGGGGGCGCTTTTCTGAAATCGTTCGGTGAGGTGCAGCATGGCGCTGTGCTCGAAGCCCGACGTATCCAGCCAGGTCTCCTCGCGCATCCCGATGGTGTCGACGACGAGCGTGTCGCCCTCCCAGCGGCCGATCGAATGCCCCATCCACTCCGGGTAATCGAGGATGTCTTCCGGGTGTTTGCGGCCGTCCAGGTAGATCATCCGGTAATCGATGTGCTCAGTGATGATCGCGATCAGCTCAGGGGTCTGCACGAACTGAAACGGATTGGTTGACTGCAGCCCCCGCGTCGGACCGTACGGCAGGCACTTGTAGGACGGCGCGTTCGCCATGTCCACTTTCTTGTAGCGCTCGGCTCCGTACGGCGTGAGCACGATCTCGCCGGGCTTGACCAGCACTGAAATGTCGGCGGCCTGGCCGATCCAGAGGCCGGTGAAGTCGGGGCGCGACTGGGCGGCGGCAGAAGTGCCGGTGAACAACGCACACGCGATCAGTGCGGCGAGACAAGTTGTTTTCATTGCGACGGCGATTATAGGACAACCCCAGCCGGGTTATCGCCGAGCGACCGCCAGCAGGTGTGCACTCGCGCCGATCAGGCTTGGCTCCGTTTCGAGTTGACGCACGACGTGAAGCAGCCGATCCCGGGCGGCGGCATCGTTCAACCAGCCATCCAGATCCCGGCTCATCCAGCCTGGTCCCTCGATCGGGACGAGCCGCTCGAACATCAGGCCGCCGTCATCAATCTCCGGGGCGATTTCGTCCGGCCGGTGAAAGAACGCGGTGGTGAACCACTCCGGGCGGCTGGTGGGGTTCCTGTGGATGCCGTTCCGGAGATCGCCGTCGACGATCGACGCGAAAGACGGATCGCGAAGCACGCCCTCCTGAATGCCGGCGTATGCCGAAGCAAACCTGGAAATGCACGCCGCCAGCAGCAGACCACCATCGGCAAGCACACGATGCGCCTCACGCAGTGCGGCGACGCGATCGGCGCGCTCGATCAAGTGGTAGAGCGGGCCGAACAGCAGGACCACGTCAACGGCGCCGTCCGGAATGGGCAGGCGGCGGGCGTCGCCTACCTCGGCGGCTGTCAGCGGATGACGCGACGCGCTCGATAATGCCCTGGCGCGCTCCACGTGGTTCGGCGCGGCGTCGATCAGATGAACGCGATAGCCGCGCGCCGCGAGCGGCAGCGCGTAGATGCCCGTTCCACCGCCAACGTCCAGAATGCGCGCCGGCGGCGGCGGCAGGAATCGCTCGAGCAGTTCCCACGTACGGATCCGTTCCAACCGGCCGGCGGCTGCCGTGAGGCGCTGCTCTTCCTGGCCGCCAGCGTAGTAGTCGAGGATCTCGGAAGGAGTGGTTTCAGGTCGCACACGTGCTCGCCGCGATTATTTGAACGGCGCGCTGACGTGTCAAGATGACGGACGCATGAAATCCCCGACCTTCACGTGGGGAGCATTTGGCCTCACGGCCGCGCTGATCCTGTGCGCGGTGGCGGCGCTGTGGATCGCCATCCCCCCCGCCTACGACACCAACGACGACGCGACGATTCGGGGTGTGCTGGAGGGGACGCGTGTGCCCGGCCAGCCGCCGACCGGCTTCGCGCTGCTGCCGCATGCCGCGCTCGGATGGCTGCTCGTCGGAGTGCGTGAGCTGTTTCCGTCCGCGTACGCGTGGGACATCGCGATCACCGGCACGCTGATCTGGGGATTAGCGGTCTTTGGATCGCTCCTGTGGGGCTCGTCGCGCTCGGCCCTCAGCTTACGGGTTACGGCAATCGCGGTGGCGTTGGCCGCGTTCCTGCCGCTCGTCAGCAGCGTGCAATACACCATCAGCGCTACGACCGCAGGCGGCGCGGCGCTGGCGCTGGCCTGGTTCGAGCTGCACGAGCATCGGCGTCGCCCGGTGCTGGTCATGTGTGCAGGTCTCCTGGTTCTGGCGCTGCTGGTGCGATCCGGCGCGGCCATGGCCGGAGCGCTGGCTGTGACCGCCTGTCTGCTGCCGTTCGCGGCGCGCACGGGACGGCGCGGGCTGACCACGCTCGGCGCGCTCGCGGCAGGGGCGGCGTCGCTGTTCCTCGTGCTGCACGCCGCCGACGTCGGGCTCTACAAGCTCCGCCCCGAGTGGGACGCCTACCGGCTGGCCAACTACTACATCACCGCGATGTTCGACTGGAACTGGCAGACGGCGCTGCCGGCGTCGGTGGATATCACCGGCGCACGCACCGCCGTGGGCTGGACGGCGAGCGACTGGGCGATGCTGGAACACGCCTTCGGCGTCAGCCCGGATCTATTCAGCCTGGATCGCGTGCGGACGTTTTACGAAGCCACTGCCGGCCGCGTCGCGCCCTGGGATTACGTCCTCGTCGCGACGCAGCGCCTGTGGACTGTCGATCGCGCCAATCTGGACGAGCGGCTCGGCGAGCTCTGGCCGGTGATGGCGTGCCTCGCCGTCATCGTCCTGATGTATGTGCGGCGCCAGGACGCCGGCGTCACCCTTGCCGTGCTCCTCTGCTTCGTCGCCTACTGCATCGGCGTCCAGGCGGCGTTCAAGAGCCTGCCCTTCCGCTTGCTGGCGCCGATGGCCGCCTGCTTCGTGGCGGTGCTGCTGTCACAGATCACTTCACGGGATCCCGGCCGGATCGTGCGATCGATCGGCCTGCCACTGGTGCTCGCGCTGTGCTGCTACCAGTCGTACACCGTCCTCAACGCCATGGAAGCCAATCATCGCCATAGCCTGCAGGTCGATGGCGAGGGCGCGGCGCTGGCGGCGCTGAAACCCTCGCTGGTCGTCATTCACACCGACACGTTCCCGGAGGAGCACTGGCAGCGGCCGTTTCACCGCCCGGATGTCCGGCTGCTGATGATCCGGCTGGGGCGCAACAATCAGAACCCGCAGCTGCAGTCATTCCTGCGCGCCTCCGGCCTGTCTGCATTCCCTTCGTCGATTTGCGATCAGCCCTCCGTCGTCATCATCAGCGAGCAGGGCCGGCTGGAAGTGGTCAGTGAAGAAATGCAGCAGCGATTCGACCGCTCCATCGTCTGGAACCCCTTCTACATGGCTTCGTTCCGCGTCTGGCAGTGCCTGCCCGCGCCCGCCGATTAGCATGCAGACTTCCGCCCTCGAACGGTTCCTGCGCTACGTCCGCGTCGACACGCGCGCCGACGAACGATCGCTCACCTCGCCGAGCACCCCGGGACAGCTCGTGCTGCTGGAGATGCTGGCCTCGGAGCTCAAGGCCATCGGAGTGACCGACGCCACAGTGGATGCCCACGGCGTGTTGATGGCCACCGTGCCCGCGACTTCCGGCCGCAGTGTTCCGGCGATCGGATTCATTGCCCACGTGGACACGTCCCCGGAAATGCCTGGCCTGGATGTCAGGCCGATCGTGCACGAGCGGTACGACGGCCGGGACCTGCGGTTGCCCGATGAACCGACGGCCGTGCTCCGGGCCGCGGACGATCCCGCGCTGGCCGAGCGCGTCGGCGACGACATCGTCACCGCCTCCGGGCTGACGCTGCTTGGCGCCGACGACAAGGCGGGAGTCGCCGAGATCATGGCCGCGGCGGAACACCTGATGGCGCACCCGGAGATTCCGCACGGCCCCGTGCGGATTGCTTTTACCTGCGACGAGGAAATCGGCCGCGGCGCCGATCACTTCGACGTCGCCCGCTTCGGCGCGCGCTGCGCCTTCACGCTCGACGGCGGCAGCCGGGGCGAGCTCGAAGTGGAGAACTTCTCGGCCGATGCAATGATCTTCTCGTTCCAGGGATTCAACACGCATCCTGGCTACGGCAAAGGCCGGATGATCAATGCGATCCGCGTGGCGTCCGACTTCGTCACCCGCCTGCCGCGAGGCGAAGCGCCGGAAACGACCGAGGGATATGACGGCTTCGCGCATCCCTACGTGTTCGAGGCTCAGGTCGATCGGACGATGGTGAAAGCGATCATCCGGGACTTCGATCTCGATCGCCTTCACGATCGCGAGCGCCGGCTGCAGGCGTTGGCGGAGGAGACGGTCCGGGATCACCCGGGCGCGACGGTCTCGATTCAGATCGTTGAGCAGTATCGCAACATGCGCGAAGTGATCGAGCAGCACCCGGAAATCATCGACTGCGCCCGCCAGGCGATCGAGCGCGCCGGGCTGGCGGTGCGGCTGAAGCCGATTCGCGGCGGCACCGATGGCTCACGCCTGTCGTTCATGGGTCTGCCCACGCCGAACCTGTTTGCCGGCGAGCACAACTTCCACTCACGCCTGGAATGGGTGTCGAAGCAGGACATGGACAAAGCCGTCGAAGTGATCATCGAAATCTGCCGAGTGTGGGCAGAACGTAGCTGGGTGGCTAAGTAGCTGGGTAGCTGGGGAACGACCCAGCCACCCAACAACCTCCCTAGCTACCCAGCAACCGAGCTACCCAGCTACTGCAGTTTGGCGAGTTGCTCCAGAAGCTTTCCCCGGGCGCTCTCAGCCGGTACAAATCGCTGGACCCGTTGGCCCGCGAACACTTCGCCGGTGTAGATGTTGCCGGTTGAATCGGTGGCGATCATGTGCAGGCCGAAGAACTGGCCGCCGCTCTCGCCCATGCTGCCGAGGCGGCCGACCACCTTGCCATCCTCCCGGTTGAGGAACCAGATCGTGTTGTTCTTGATGTCCGAGATGTAGAGATACCGCTGCGCCCGGTCGGGCGAGAACGCCACGCCGCCGGCGGCGCCGCGATCGGAGGTTTCTCCGCGCCTGGTCCCGGGCGGCGAGAGCGCGAACTCCTTCACGAACTTCCCTTCCTTGGTGGTGACGTGGATCCGGTCGCCGGCGCGATCCGCCGCGTAGACGAACCCATCGTTGGAGAAGTTCAACGTCAGGTGGCCACGGAACTCTTTCGGCGGCGTGGTGCCCGACCACTCGTGGTCGGCCTCGTTGGTGGAGATGTCCGCGAGCCGGTGGCCGTAGGCGCCCCATCCGCGTTTGAACGCGAACGTGTTCATGTCGAACACGAGCACGCGGCCGCGCAGGTAGTTATCGGCCACGTATATCTCGTTGGCCGCCTCGTCGAGACGGATTTCCTCGATGCCGCCGACGATCATCGGCGTGCTCGGCGGATACTTCTTGCGGAACGCCGCCCGTGCCGCTTCCTGAGCGGCGGGATCGGGCGCGTTGCCGCCGCGGCCGCCGCCGCGCCCGGCGCCAGGCGGCGGCGGCAGGAAGCCGGCGACCGGACCCTGCCCGCCAACGCCAGGCGTGCGGGCCGGGATCTCGGATGGTCCAAATTTGCCGCCGTTCTCCAGTTCCGGCGTGTGCGCGATTTCGCCGACCAGCTTCCCGGTCCTGGTGTCGTACTTCCGCACCGTGTTCTGCCCCAGGTACGCGAACCCCTTGCTGTCGATGTCCATGCCGTGGCCCTGCGGCGCGTCGAATGAACCGATCACGGTGCCGCTCTTGTCGATATGGATCATCGATGGCGGACGGACGCAGCAGTCCGAGACGCCGAGCTCGGCCTCGAGCTCGAGGTTGGTCAAGTCGTTGGGCCGGTCGTAGACCCAGACGGTGTCGTCGTTGGGCGCGACCGCCAGCCCGGTCACGCCGCCCATCTTCCACTTCATCGGCAGCGGCTTGGGCCACTCCGGGTCGTACCTGTAGCGCGGCGCGGCCTGCCCCTGCGCGCCGGCCGCCACGTACAGCACCATGCCGCAGAGGCCGAGAGTGATGACCGCGGCGTTCACCCACGCGTAGCGCCTGACCTTCTTCTTCATCGACCTCTCCTTGTGGGCGAGGAGGCTATCACCTCGCTTGGCAGTCCTCAAACAGCGGATTGTTCGGGGCGTCGAGCGGGTGCGGTCCACCCGCTCGCCCCGATGAGTCGACCACGGCCAGACGCTTGCTCACGAACAGCACTTCGTAGGCCCACGAAGGAAACGGGTCGAGATCGTCGAGGCAGCTCGCGTTGTTGAAGTGGATGTGTGCGACCTCGAAGAACTGCCTGAGCCGCCGGACCAGCCGGGCGTACCGCTCCTGCCGGGTCCACTGCGCTTCGTCGAGCTCCCAGTGAAACTCCACGGCCATCTGATCGATCCGCTGCAGCACCTCGTCTGGCGTCGTCAGCAGCGAGTCCCATTCCGCGCCTTCGACGTCGATCTTGAGGACGACGCGCTTCGCGCCATCGCCGTTCTTGATGAACTGGTTTTCAATCGTGTCGAAGGGACGCCCTTCGAGCGTCGCCGCCGCGGTGCCGACGCATTCGCTGTGAAATACCGTCGTGCCCGACGGGCACGACGGCTCGGTGAGGTTGAAGCAGTCGTACTGGTGTACCGGGACCTTGAGCGTGGTCGAGATGTCGCATCCCCACTTGTCGTACCCGGAGATGCCGTAGGAGTAGCCGCTCTCGACGCCGGCGAGCAGGTTGGCGCACATCAGATAGCCGCCGTCGTTGGCCTCTCCGAAACGTTCGAGACGGCAGTTGGAAAGCGCGACAGGTTGCAGCAGGTCGTACAGGATGCGGCGTTGTGACTGGTCGAACAACCGCTGTCGATCCTCGTTCACCCTGGCCTGGCGGTTGCGATAGACCTTGACCTGGTTGCGAACAACCAGGCCAAGGATCACGGCAATCAGCGTGAAGCCAGCGATGAGCCAGAGGCGACGTCGACGCACGAGCCGATCACGCCCGTCAGGAGCCGTTACCAGACGCTCGGCCAGGGCTTGCCGACGAGGAACGCGGGGTTGGCATCCTTACGTGGCGCGTACTTCTGCACCCGGCCGGTTCTCACTTCCGCGGTGTAGAGGTTGCCTTCCTTGTCGGTCGCAAACCCGTGCACGCCCCACTGGCAGCCCTGGCACGTACCGAACGTGCCCCACGAATACACGAAGTTGCCGTTCGGGTCGAAGGCGACGAGCTTGTTCGCGCCCTGGTCGGCGGCCCAGAGCACGCCGTCGTTGCCCATCGTGATGCTGTGAATGTTCGTCGGCGGACGGATGCCCGCATCCCACTGGTCCAGGAACTTGCCGTTTTCGTCGAACACCTGGATGCGGCCGTTGTTGCGGTCGTTGATGTACACGCGCCGCAGCTTCGGATCGACCGCGATACCGTGCACGCTGTTGAAATAGCCGGGACGCCGTTCGTTGGGCTGAGTCCCCTTTTCGCCCCACTGCAGCAGCTTCTTGCCGTTCATGTCGTACTTGATGACGCGGGCGTTGTCGTAGCCGTCGGCCAGGTACCAGGTGTTGGCATCCATGAAGGCGATGAACGTCGGCCGCGCGAAATGCGTATCGTCGTTGCCCGGCACGCCCGGCGTGCCCAGCTGCAGAACCTGCTTCTTGCCGTCGTTGGTGAACTTGGCGACGAAATGATTGTCGGCGTCGACGATCCAGATGTGCTTTTCCGAATCGTATGGGCTGATCTCAACGTCGTGCGGCCGGCCCCAGATCTTGTCCCACTGCGACCAGTCGTTGATCACCTTGCCGTTCCGATCGAACTCGACGATCACGTGCTCCCATCGCCAGTCCACGCCCGCACGGCCATCGCTGCCGTCGGCGGCCGCCTTCCCCGAACTCGGTGTCGCGCTCGCCGTTTCGCGCAGCGGCACGCCGCCGCCGACCGGGAACTTGATGCCGGCGCCGAGCTGCGGCAGCCAGGTGGTCGTCAGGCGGGCCGGCAGCACCGGCAACTCACCCTTCTGCGTCACGATCACGCGGTCGGGGCTTTCCGCAAACACATCGGTCGCCTGCGACCAGGTCCATCCCTCGTGGTTGGGCAGGCTCTCGGCGAGCGGCAGCGGCCACTTCTGCACTGGCTCGTACGGGCCGAACACGTCGTGCCCGCCCTTTTGTCCGGGAACGGCCGCGAAGCCCTCCCCCGGCCGGGTCTCCTGCCCTTCCGCAGGCGCTGCCGTGCAGCCGGCCAGAAGAGCGGACGTCGCCAACGCCACGCAAACCGCTGCGATATTGCGAACTCGTCCTGTCATCTCTGCCTCCGAGATCTTCAAACCCCTGACTGGCTGATCCGATCGTTCAGTTGGTGCCGCGCAGGTTCGCGGCCTCAACGAGCTTCGAAAACGGGTCCATCCCGCCGTGCACGTGCACCATCTGATCGACGCTGAGCTTCAGCCGCTGCACGTTCTCGTACAGATTGGTCGTGAAGGGACTCGGGGGCAGAGGCTTCGCGCCCGCCGGACGCGGAGCGTACGCATCGGCCTGCAGGAGCAGCTTCTCCTTCGGCAGATACACCATCAGCAGCCCTTCGCTGTGCAGGTTCCCTTTCACGTGATGCACTTCGATCGTCTTCGTCCCGTCGGTGATCACCTTCTTGTCGCCCATGCCCTCGATCATCGGGGCTTTGGGGCTGCGCGCGAGCTTGTCGGGCGCGATCGTCGCCGGGTTGCGCAGCATTTTCTCGTAGAACGCCTTGTTGACCTGGTGCGTCAGGATCGGCAGCCCTTCGGCGACGACGGCGCGCAGGCCGCCGGAGTGATCCGAATGCTGATGCGTGTTGATCACGTACCTGATCGGCTTCGACGGCACCAGTCTTTTCACTTCCGCGAGCACCGCCTCGGTGCGCTCTTCGCTGCCGACCGCCTCGATGATCACGACGAAGTCGCGGAACTCGACCAGGAAGTTCATCGGAATCGACCCCTCGAGCGCCCAGAAGCCCGGGGCAAGCTCCTTTCCGGTCGCGCGCGCTGGTGCGGGCGCCGGCGGCGCCGCAGGCCGCTCGGGCGCCACGGCTGCCATCGCCGCGGCAGTATTCGGCTGTGCGTTTGTCAGCGTGAGCTCGAGGGTGGGAAACCCGCCCTGCCGCTGCACGATTCGCATCGGCAGCTTCACGCCACCGGCGTCGCGATAGTCCGAATACTCAGCCTCGAGCACCATATCCCCGTACAACGCGTTCGCCACCGTCGTCTGCACGCGCTCGACGAGATTCTGATCGTTGATCGTGCCGGTGATGGTGTAGCGATCGAACGCGCGGAACGAGATCAGCCGCTTGCCTCGCGGCGCGGCGGCGCCGAGCGTCGCGTTGTTGGCCGCAGCCCCCTTCAGAAAACCGTGGGGAGTCAGCCAGATCTGAAGCGCGCCATTCTCGGTGCGGCCGTCGCGGACCGCGTTGGCGGTTTGCGGGCCGAACGGGATCGGCCGGATGCCGCCCTGCTGCGTCTCGGGAACGTATGGCCCCGCTCCCCCGCCCCGCGGCGGTTTCTCGTCGTCAATGCGCACCGTCTGCTCGCGCATGACTGGCACGTTGTAGTTGATCAGCGCCGTGTATTTCGTCACCGTGAACCGCGGCCACGGTTTCCCCGGCCCCGGCGCCTGCCCGACGGAGTAGGTATTCCCGCTCGACGCCGAGTACTCAACCGCCTGGACGGTTGGCGTTCCCATGGCCCTGGCAGCCGCGTCAATGACGCCGCGCGCGTCCTGCGCGGCGAGCGGCGGGCAGATCAACACGGCGCCGACCGCGAGGATCGTCAGCATCTTATTCATGGGGGAGAGGCTAGTCATCGCCCGGGGCGATGTCAAACGAAGAAGGTAGCTGGGTAAGTAGGTAGCTGGGTGGCTGGGTGGCTGGGTGGCTGGGTAGGTGGGTGGCTAGGGGATGGCGGTC
>Ga0209486_10001306_pt1 | contig 10855 bp, 14 predicted proteins | sample NCCompost_FD_187518 | JGI IMG/M metagenome (GOLD analysis project Ga0209486, IMG submission 187518) | Agricultural soil microbial communities from Utah to study Nitrogen management - NC Compost (SPAdes) (version 2) | ecosystem: Environmental > Terrestrial > Soil > Agricultural land | place... | reverse complement strand
TGTTGCCAGTGCCGTAGGTCGCTGAGTTGTCGAGGACAGTTGCGAACAGCTGGCCGCCGCGCGTGCCGATGGCCCGACCAAGCAGCTTCTGAATGCCGTTCACAGCGCGCCGCCCGAAGTTCTTACCGGCGTTGCCGATGGTCCCCTGAAGCAGCGCGTTCTTCGCGTCTGCAGCAACGGCGTTGTCACACCGCAGCGCTACGATTAGCCACGAAGTAGCCACAAGGACCTCCGATCAACGCGAGTTGACGATGTTGTTGATCATGATCATCGCCTTCGGCATGTTGCAGAAGAACGACTGATCCGTGTAGATGCGCGCCTGGATGCCGGCGTTGTCTGGCAGCGTGTCCAGCATCTTGCCGTGGCCCGGCTGTTCGAACGTCAGGTCCGTGGTGCCGATGCGGTTGCACTGGCCCTCGGGCAGACCGAACGCGAAGCCCTGCTTGACCAGCTTGTGCGCCTTGATCTTGAGCGTGCCGGTCTGCGACTTGTACATGATGTCGTCAGCACCAACCACGACCTGGCCGCCCTTGAGCTCCTGGTAGCGGATGAGTGCCACCTGGTCGTCAACAAGGTCCTGCCAGCCGCGCGGGCTGACATACATGTTGATCGTGCCGTGGTAGCCGATGTTCGCGACGCGAGCGAGCGCATCCATCAGCAGCTCGAACGACAGCTGAGCGCTGCCAGCCGAGATGGTCTGCGGCTTCCACAGCGCGTACGTGCTGGTGGAGATGTTCCACAGCGTGGTCTCGCTGAACGCCGCCTGGATGCCGATCATGTCCTTGGTGCGCTGGCCCGCGAACCACAGCACGTGACCAGCAGCCACGTTCGCGACGTTGGTCGCAGCTTCCGACTCGAAGGTCAGCGTGCGGTTCGCAACGTCCACGCTGGTGAGCACGTAGACATCGGTGCGCGCCGAGGGGGAGCCGGCCGAGTTGATCTTGCTCGAGCCGTTGTAGATGTCGTACTCGGCGTTTTCGTTGCCGACCCACATCGCGGGCGCCCAGGTGGCGGTCGTCACGATGAACTTGAGCGTGGTGCCCGACGTGCCGGTCGTGGCTTCGCAGGTCGCAAGGCTCGCGTTGGCGTTGGGACCGCCGCCGTACAGCAGCATGGCCTCACGGAAGAACGCCCCGGACTCGGCCAGGCCAAGGAACACTTCCTTGGTGGCGCCAACGTACGCGCGCTTGCCGGCATCCGTGCTCAGGTCGCCCGCACCAGCCGCGTTCAGCGTCTTGTACGAGATCTGGTCGCGGAGCAGAATCTCCGCGCCGCGGAGCTCGGCGTTCTCGAACTTGGATGCAAGGCCCTTGTTGATGCTGAACGCGCTGCCGTCAGCGTTGAAGGTCGCGCCGGTCGCGCGGCTGACCTGTACCGGGACGTAATACTTGTCGCCCAGCTTGTCTTTTTGGCTGAACGGACAGTCTTTGCTAATGATGTCCAGGTCCTCCGGAATCATCCGGAGGACCTTCGGGCCGTAGACCGTCTTGGTGAGCTTCTGCGCTCGGGTGAAGTCGAAGTTCTGACCTGTAGAGCTTCCCATGTCTCGATTCCTCCAAAAACCGTTGGTTTTCGAGGCCTTGGAATCGAGTTTCCGGGGGGTTGCCCGTGTCTACGGACGCCCTCAGGCGCGGTTCGCGGCTTCTATTCGTGCTTGTGTTGCTATTTGACCACAGTCAGGTGTGGTAGTCAAGCTAACTGGACTGTCAGCGTCGCTTGACTACCACCAGATCATCCATCCAGGTACCACTCGAGGGTCCGGACGCGCTGGTTTTGCGGCACATTGTCGAACTTGCCGCCGCTGGAGCCGTTGGACGGCCGATTCTGCGTCGTTTGCGCCGCAGAACGGCGTAGAGCGGCGCCATTTGCCGGCGCCGGGCGCTGTTTTTGACCGGGTTTGATGCCGAGGAACTCCCCGGCGCGCTTCACGGCCTTCTCGACGTCGTCTGCAGTCAGCGGTTTGCCGCCGTTGACCTTCTTGACGGCTGCGAGACGCACCGAAAGCTCCTGGTCAAGCTCCGGAGTCATGTCCTTCAACCCGAGTGACAGCAGACCGCGGTCCAGCCCGGGCTTGAGCAGTGCGAACGCCGCTCGCGCCGCCGCCTGCTTCTGCTCGGTCTCCTTGGCCGTGCGCGTTTTCTCTTCCTGCTCACGCTGCCAGGCCTGACGCTCCTCAGCGATGCGCCGACGCTCCTCAGCCAGCGACGCCTGCTCGCGCTGGTGCCGCAACTGCTCGCGTTCACGTGCTCGACGCGCGCGGTTTTGCGCGTACCCGTCCTTCTGCAGCGCGTCCTCGTTGCGCCGGAAGTCGGCATACCCGAAGGCGATCTCCTCAAGAGCGTCTTCGTGCCCGTCGATCATCTCCTTCAGGATGGCGCGCTTGTCGGGCACGTTTTCGAACAGCGCTGCAAGCACCCGCTTTGGGTCGCGGATGAACGACGAGAAGCCCTGGCGCGTCTGGTCGAGCTGCTGCTTCATCCGCTCTTGGGCACTGACTGCCTTCTCGGCAATGTCGTGTGCCTCGGTGAGACCCTGCTTGATCTTGCTCGTCTGCTGGTCGAACGCCTGCCGGCGCATGATGCCCTTGGCGCTCTCCTTCAAGTCGACAACGACCTTCTCACCATTGACCTGGAGCTCCAGAAACACGTCCTCGGGAAGGTCTTTGAGCGTCAGTGGTGCGTCCTTCGTGCCCTTGCCCTCGGGGACCGCCCAGGCCTTGACCTCAGGCTCCTCGCCTGCTTCCGGCTCCGGCTCATCCTCTGCCTGCTCGTCATCAGCCGCCGCCAGTGGCTCTTCCTCTTCCTCCTCTGGCTCCGGTTCGGGCTCTGGCTTGCGCGGCTTGGCCTTCGGCTTCGGTGCCTCGGTCTCGAGCTTCGGCCGGCGGCGCGGCTTCTCTTCCTCCGGATCGCCGTCGTCGTTGAGCGCATCGAGTAGGTCGTCCGGTGGGATGTCCGCAAAGAACTCCGATGGGTCGATGGACCGCTTGGAGTAGTTGACGACGTCCTCCACAGGCTTCGGCGCAGCGCCGTTGGGCGCCTTTACGACAGGTACGCTGGTGTTGGGTGCTGCTGACTCGGCCATTCGTGGCTCTCCTTATGCCGCCTGGGGCGGTTCTGCTGGCTTCGGCGGGCTTGGTGCCGCCTGGGAAGGTTCTTGGCCGCGAGGTTGCGGCGATGGTCCTGGCTTCGCGCGAGGCTCGGCCGAGTTCGGGAGCTTCTGCGGCGGCGTGCTCGGCTGCGTGGGAGGTCCGCCTCCGCCACCCATCGCCGCGGCCTGTTGAGCGGTCGCCACTGCGCCTGGAAGCGGCCTGTAACCGAACGCAACGCACACGTCCGGTGTCTCCATGCTCGTCTTTTGCCAGAGCATGTAGTGGCCCTGGATGCCGCGCGCCTCATCCCCGAAGATGTGCTCAAGCAGGCGAGCCCGATATGCCTCGTCGTAGCGTGCGTCCGTGTCGAGCTCACAGATGTGCTCGCGGATGTGCAGCTCGGGGTTGTCCGTGACCAGCGCCATGACCGATTCGCCGCGGCGCATGCGCTCGTTCTCCGCCTTCACGATGACGAGCTGGTCGACAGGACCCTTGAACAGCGGCGACATCTCCCCGCTGTCGATCGCAGCAATGAACTCGCGCGGGTCCTGGATCATCCCGGCCTGCAGCAGCTCAGTTGCGATTTCCTTGCGGCCGGCCAGCGTTTTCAGGTACGGCGTGGTCGTTTTCACCGCGACGCGCATGATGTCCGCGAGGTCGTCGCGCTGGAAGCTCTGGACGGCCCAGCGCTCGTCCTGACCAGCAATCTGGATCAACTGCTCCTCGGTCGGCATGCGCTGGTAGATGCGCAACAGGCAGTTGCCGCTTGCCTCGAGCGCGAACGTGTAGCTGCGCTCGTCGGAGCTGTTGAACTGCACGGCCTGGGCTGCGATCAGCGCCGCCATGGAGCCAGACGTGATGTTCGCGCTGGGGTTGCCGCGCGTCACGCTGTTGATGCCGCTCAGCTCTTCCATGTACGACTTGAATGCCTCGAGCAGCTTCGGCAGCACGTCCGGGATCTGAAGCAGGTCGATTAGACCCGGCTTCATCTCCGTGGACGGGTCGACCTCGATGCGGTTCGCGCCGCCCATCGCCCCCTGCTCGTACTCGCTGCCAGCCGGCACGGCGACGTCTGGCACGCTGCCGATATCGAATCGCGTCATGATGGCGCTCACGACAGCGTTGAACGCCTCCATGATCGGAAGCTGAGACCAGCTATTCGCGAGCGGCCTCGAAGTGCCCAGGAACTCAGCCGCGCAGATGCGCGTGACGGGCGACACGGCGCCGTACGGGTTGGGGCCGTCCTGCAGCACCAGGTCAGCACCGGCGATGATGGCCATGCGCCCCTTCGGCAGAGCTCGCGAAGCGTTCGCGTAGACGTACAGGACCGGGATTCGGTCCTCATTCGCAAGCTCGGTCATCTTCGACGTGCGCACGCCGCACAGGAAGTCCTGGTCCACGCTGAGAGACGCGACCTTCTCGGCCTTCTCGGGGTCAGACTCGGCAAGCTGCGCCACCCAATCCCAGCGCCGCTCCCAGCGGATGAAGATCCAGTAGCCGCAGTCCGAGTATTCCCGCGTGTCCTCGTGGCACGCCTCCCACGGAGCCCCGACCGTGCACCAGACATCGCCCTTGCCGTCGAGTCCAGCAGCGGCGTCCCAGCCGAAGAAGCAGAAGCCCGCGCCAGCTACGACGGCGAGCTCCATCTGGTCGTAGATCTTCTGATCGAAGCGCTTCGCCGACATCACGTAGTCGAGCAGGTTGCGGCACAAGCGGACTTGCTTCGTCGCCTCCGACCCAGACGTGCGCGCCTGCGGGTCCCACGCCGGCCGCTCAGCCGTGACGAGCGAGAGTTGGTGGCGCACGATTCCGCGGTAGTGGTTCACCGCGAGCGCGAGGTACTCCCCTTCGGCGCCCTCCTCGGTCAGCGTCACCTGCGGCGACGTGCTGTCGATGTCCGTGGACGAGAGCCCGTGGTACGTGCGGTAAGCAGCCCATACCGCGTTGGTCAGCGGATTGACGCCGGACCACTTCAGCGCGTGCTCCTTCCAGCGCTCCATAACGGCAGCGCCGAACTTGTTCGAGTAGTACGGAGAGGTCAGCCAATACTTGTCGCGGTACTCGAACGCCGTGCCGCGCTCGGCCGATGCGCCCTGCATCAGCCAGTCGACCACGGCCTCCTCACCTCCGCCCATGCGCGCCTGGAGTGTCATTGGCCCCAGCCTCTGCGCGAACGCATCTGCGTGACCTTGTTCGACTCAAGCTTGTTGCCCAGCGTGAGCTGGCCGGCTTCGAGCGACTGCAGTCGCGGCTCGATTCGCAGCGCCTCGACCTCGTCACGCAGCGCCTTCACCTGCGCATCGGCGTCGGTCGACCGCTTGTAGGCGAGGAGCATGCGGACCACGGCCAGCACGATCACGCCCCAGAACACGCACACTGCGGCTGTGATCGGGGTCATGGTGCGCTCCAAAGACGCAGCCGGGTGCGCTTGTCCATCGCCGTAGTGCAGCGCTGATTCGCGAACGGCGCTGACTCCGGCGCTCCGTTGGGGGCGATGCGCTGTACACGCTTCGCCGTAACCCCCTCGAGGTGAAGCGCGACGTAGCGACCGTCCGGCTGGCGGTAAATCGCGTACGCGTGTTCGAGCACGCCTAGCCCTTCGTTCGCGACCGGCTCCTGCTTAGGTTCGGGCTGCATTCTCAGCGCGTTTTGCGTCTGCTGTTGTCCGTGCTTGCTCACGCTGTCACCTCATGAACTGTCGTTTGCCGCCGCGGTCCCACTTGCTCACCCGCGCGTCTGCGGGTCGCGTGAGTCGCTCGCGTCTGTCGTGGTCGTAGGTCGCGACAACCTTCGGGGCAGGGTTGCGGTTCCTGTTGACGTTGCGCCACATGTAGTTGAGCGCAGAAATCAGATCGAAGTGGCCCATCGTCTTCCCCTCGCGGTCGAAGATGTTGTGCCGGTCGTTCTTCCAGACGCCGTTGCGCAGGTGCTGCTGGAGCATCACGCAGCGTGGATGGATGAGAATCTTCTTGGCCGCGATGGCGTTGCGGAGCTGGTTGATGTCCTGCTCGATGTCATCCGAGCGCGTCGGGATGAACACGAGGTCGTGCTCGCGGCTCAGGTCGCCCAAGAGGCGCCTGTTGCGGTCGCTGTATCGCCGATACGGCTGCGGCACCGAGAAGCCGTCAGACTTGAGGCGCTTGCAAGTATCAGGCGGCCACAGCAGCGCTTCCTTGCGCTTGATCTCGTCGGCAATGCGACCGCTGACCATCTGCGACTCGGCGATCTCGTCCTCGATCACGAGCTTCGCCTGGTCGAAGTGCCAGTATCCGAACAGCACGCCGGTCAGGTCCTGCCAGCCCGGGTCCATCGTCGTGTAGCAGTCGCGCCAGATCGGCGCCTGAACCTCAATGACGATGTCCTTCTCGACACCGATGAACTCAGGGACGATTGCCAGCGTCGCGTCTGCGATGTGGCGGCAGAACAGCTCGCGCTGGCACGTTGGGTGGTCACGTCCGCCGGACTCCGCGATGATCTCCTCGATCTCCTGCGGGCTGTACTGGTCGGCGTCCTCGATCGTCTTGATGTCGTGTGCGCCGCGCTTGACGGCGTCGGGGATCATCTCCGCCGTCCAGATATGCGACGGCGACACCGGTGGCGTTGAGGCGCACAGCACGCGGGCCCACGGCCTGCCAAGCATCTGCGGCTTGAGCACAGAGCGCAGCACGTACTCGAGGTTGCGGAAGAAGGCTGCCTCGTCGCAGAAAGCGCCGTCAATGGCGTTGCCGCGTGCACCGTCTGGGTTCTTGTCGAGACCGATCAGCTCGACGCGGCTGCCGTTGTGCGGGAACTCGTAGACGAGGTCTGTGCGGTAGAACCGCGGCTGCAGCTCAGGCGGACAGTCCGACAGGAGCATCGACATCAGCGGCACCACGAAACGCCGTATTTGGCGCAGCTCCGGGCCGATGTACGGCAGGCGCGCCCCCGGGTTGCGGATGGCGTCCTCGAGCAGGACCACGCAACCGAGCGCTGACTTGCCCCACCGGCGCGAGCTGTCCATCAGGAACTCGCGGCCAGCGCCTTCCTTGGCCGACCAGCCTCGGTACTTCCGGTACGTGCTGTATTGGCTCGGCGTCAGGTGGTAGCTGATGTCGCCTTCCTGCCAGGCCGCTCGCAGGTCATCGCGGCGCTGTTTGTCGCACGCCTGCCACGGTATTGAGGGTGATCGCCACTTTGGACGCGACCACATGTCCGAAACTGCGACGGCTGAGCTCAACGCGCCTCCAGCTGCGGCAGGTCATTCCCGACCAGCTTCCACTTCGCGCTGCAGCGACACGTGCGCTTGTTCGGGTCCGGGCACCACGGCATGAACCCGATCATCGTCTGCTCGAAGTCGCGTGAGCCGCAGTTCGGGCAGGTTTCGTGCTCGTCAGCCGGCGGCACCGAGGACAACATCGCCATGCGCGTCTCACCTTCGACGAACAGACACACGCAGTAGAGCGGCTGTCCTTCGCGCGTCGTGACCACCGGCTCCTGCGTGCCGGCCTTGCGGAAGGCGTCCTCGAGCTGAGGCGTCAGGTCGACCACATAGCGGTCGTGTACGTGGGTAGCTGCCTCTTGCTCGCGCTGGCGCCAGGTCCTTTTCACGCCGCCTCGACGGGTGACCCGTTGGCATCAAATCCGGGCTCGGGATTGGCGAGCGCTCGCTCGCACAGGATTCCCCACGCCTGCCAGTCTGCCTGCTCGTTCACCACGCTCAGAAACGCTCGGTCTCCGTACCGGGCGGCGGCGCGAACTTCCCGGCCTGATACTCGGATGGGTTTGGCGTGCCTCTCCACCTCAGCCTCGGTTGGCGTGAAGCCGCAGTGCTGGCGCAGCTCTCTCGCCTCGAGCGTGAGGAGAATGTCTCCGCAATCCGCGTCGAGCCATTGGCGCATCAGCAGCCCTTCCCACCTTTCTTTCGGCGGCCGAATACCCTGCGGTTCAAGTGTCGGATGCTGACGCTTCCCATCTTGCTCGCTCCTTTCTGCGCCGGCTTTCGGCCGGCATAGGCTCAGGTGTCCGGGTGCTCGGCGAAGTAGGTGTCGAGCACTGCGGAGTGGTCGCCGCTGATCTCCTCGACGCGGCCGGCGACGTGGACGAAGGTGACGTCGGCGCACTGCGAGTAGGCGTACCGCTCGATGCAGGACAGACGGACGCGATGCTTCGATCCGAACTGTTCGAAGATGAGCCAGCCGCCGGACAGCTTCACGGGTTCGTCATCGGTCAGGTCTGCGTTGTCCGCGTCCAGCATGAGCTCGGCGTCGAGCTGAGCGAGGCGCTGCTCGCTGCCCCAACGGAAAGCGCGCAAAGTGTGCATCCCGTCGCTCATTGCGACGCCTCGCAGGGCTGCAGGGGCCACACGTGTCGACACGGAATGACCGACCGGTAGGTGATGGTCTTGCGCTCGACATCCACGGACTCGCACACCGCGACAACCTCGGTCGGATTCGTCAGGTCGCGAGGCGGCCAGGTGAACGCCTCTTCGAAGTGAATGACGTCACCCAACGCTGACCAGCTACCAACGCGGCGTCTCACGCCGTCTCCTTCGCGATGGCAGGCACCGCAGTCAGACGCGCGCGGCGGTCCGTACTGCGCGGGTCAGCGCCGACGCCGCCAGGAGCCTCAGGAGCGCTCTTGCTGTCGAAGTGCTCCCGGTTCTCCCGGTACAAGTCAGCGAGACGGACGAGCGCCTCCGTGCTGGCCTTGAACTGCTGGGCCTCGCGCGCGCTGGACACGTTCATGTTCAGTTGCGACGCGAGCCAGTCCAAGCTCAGCTTTAGCGGCGCCTCCTCGGCCGCACGCAGCTCCTGGACGCGCTCCCGGAACTCCTGCGTACGCTCGATGTTCATGTAGGCGCGGCCCGCCACGAGCTCGAGCTCTTCCGCCGCACCGCGCGCCGTTACTCCGCTGGCGCGCAGCTTCGCGTAGGCCTCCGCCTTCGCATCCCGGAGCGGCTCGCCGGGCTTCCTCGTCGGGTGTGAATCAGATTCACGCTTCACAAGGAAGCAGTGTTGCCTGATATTCACACTGTGTCAAGGTTTCACATGGGCCAAGGATTCACAGTTGCCTAGCTACGGGGCCAGACCAGGCGGAATCGAGGACTTCAAGCGCTCCCGGACAGGGACGTCAGCCACCGCCGCAATCTCCCGGGCGATCCGCCGAGTACGCGAACAGGCTGGGCTCGAGACCGAGGAGCTGGCCATGGCCGTGCACCGTTCGGAGCGCACCATCCGCTACTGGGAGACGGGCCAGGTTGAGCCGTGCCTCACGGACGTATGTCTGGTGGCGGCAGCCTGCGGACGGCGTCCCAGCGAGCTCCTGGCCGGACTCGACCTCGTGCGCGTGGACACGCTACTGCAGGAGACGAGACGCAAGCCGAAGCGGAGGAAGGCTAAGTGCTCGGATTTTGATGGCAAGTTCACGCGGGGCGAAGGTCCCGTCCGAAATGTCCAACAAAATCAAGGCACCCCCCCCTAGTTATCTTTCGCCTGTGGTTACGGGTACTTGGCGAGGTGCGTACAACTCTACGCATGACACGCGTGTCATAGCCGCGGCGCGTCAACCGCGACATCGCTGTCATAGCAGCGCAAGTACGCGAATGCAATGGTGTTCGCGTGGTGTGAACTGGCGGCACACTAGCACTGCCGGGATCGCGTCGCCGACAAGGACCGCGCCAGGACCGACCGGTCCAGAAATACGTGTTGACTTTGCGCGGGGCGAAAGGTCGCTCATCCCGTCCTCCACCGCTCGTCCTGGTCGTACACGTAGTCTGGAGCCCGTATGCCGACCACGTCGTCGTGAGCCTCGATCTCACGCTGCAGCCGACTCTTCTCGCGAGCGCGTCGCTGGGCCTCCCTGTTCTGCTCGCGCCTGATGTCCGCATGTCGCATGTCGCGCACCTTGGCGTAGTTCAGCAGCACCCAGCCTCGGTCGACCTCGCGAATGCGGCGGCCCTCGTGCTCCTTGGAGCGGCTCATCGGGTCTGGAGCGAGGAACTTCGCGATCGCCGCTTCAGCGTCCCCCAGCGAGACTCCAGCCAGCTTGGCGAGCCCTGGGATGGATGCACCGACATACCCGTCCTTGTCCGCCAAGGCCAGCATGGTGACCCACATGACCTTCGTCTCGCAGCTCTCACACCAGATGGTGCTCGTAACGATTGAGGAAAGCAGCTTTGCATACGTCTCTGCCATGTGTGAAATATTGGCACATGGCGACTGGCATGTCCATCACTTCTGCTGACTATTGCTGACGCCCGCTGACTATGCTGACAATCAGCCCATACAACTACATGAGCAGAAAACTTGCTACGCACTGCGTCATAGCCGCTGCTGCAGCCTCCACCGCGTTGCAGCTTGCGTCAGTACGTGCCGGTTGTGACTCGCTGCTGGTCGAGGGTCGGTTCCCCCTGCCGCTCACGCTGGGAACCGCCTTGCATGGGGAGCATGGTGAGGCCTACCGGCCTTCGCCCACCTCCTCACGTCGCATCCAGCTCATGGGGCGCAGTACAGCTTGACGGGCTGGGTTCGCTGCTCAGAGAGCGAGTACTGACCGCCCTGGCAGCGTAATCGCCACAGGCTGTGCGGTGTCCCTCTAGTACTCACGCGCGCCGAGTACTAGCCTGGATGCATGACCCGCCTGGTTCTGCTCACCCTCGCTGCTGTGCTCGTTGGCTGCATGGAGTCGCCGCGGGCGTTCCACCCTGCTCAGCAGGCGCTGGTGGCGCCTCCGACGCGGTTCCCGCTGGTTGTGTACCTGCCTGACACTGCGGCGGACTGGGAGGTCGAG
>Ga0209486_10001302_pt1 | contig 10878 bp, 11 predicted proteins | sample NCCompost_FD_187518 | JGI IMG/M metagenome (GOLD analysis project Ga0209486, IMG submission 187518) | Agricultural soil microbial communities from Utah to study Nitrogen management - NC Compost (SPAdes) (version 2) | ecosystem: Environmental > Terrestrial > Soil > Agricultural land | place... | reverse complement strand
GGAGTGGGCGAACCTGGCGCTTCGACTTGCTGGTTTGTTGGCGATTGTATTTGGGTTGGTCGGTTTCGGATTCCACCATTATTACGGAATCGTGAAAAAGCCAGGTGGTTACAAGTGGCTGCTTCACTATTTGATGTATGGCGCACCGCAACTCGCGCCACTTGCGCTAACAATTACTGGAATGCTTGCTCTCGTGGCGGCACATGGCCTGGCAAATGAAGTCAGCATTGCCGGTGTAAGTGTGCGCACTGCATTGCTTACTCTCGTCGCTGTGGCGCTTGCTGGGGCCATTTTGCAGTCCGGGATCCTTCACTACCGCGGGGCATTCAACAACCCGTTGATGTATGCGCCACTGACCGTGCCCGTGCTGGCTGTCGTGATGGACATCTGGATGATCATTGGTCCGAATGACATGGTGCTTTTAGTGTTCACGACCCTCCTGTGGCTGACGTTTCTCATTGGCTTCGTTGGTTTAGGTATGCACTTGCGCGGTTTTGGCCGGCAGATGGGCGGATTATACGTGACTATCTTCAACTGGCTTGAAGGGCCACCCGCCTTCGCGCCAGCGCTTTTCACCGGCTTTGCTGGAGTCGGTTTGATCGCGGCCTACTTCTTATGAATTACCTAACGCTCAATCGACGAACGTGTAGTAGGAGCAGGACATGAGTACTCAAGAGATCGAACAAGTTATAAGGAGCTCTTCACTAATCAGGGACAAACCAGAGGTCGTCGTTGTTACGGGTGCTTCTGCCGGCTTAGGTCGGGCAATCGTTCGTGCATTTGCGGGAGAAGGTGCATACATCGGCCTGCTGGCTCGCGGTCGTGACGGGCTCGAAGGCGCGCGACGTGAGGTTGAAGCTCTAGGCGCCAAAGCTCTAGTTATTCCTGTTGATGTAGCAGATGCCGAAGCGGTTGAGCAGGCGGCGGAAACTATCGAGCAAGAGTTCGGCCCGATTGATGTTTGGATAAACAATGCGATGGTTTCGGTTTTCTCACCCGTCAAAATGATTACTCCAGCAGAATACAAGCGCGTCACCGAGGTTACATATCTGGGCGTCGTATACGGCACACTTGCAGCTTTGAAGAGAATGTTGCCGCGAGATCATGGAGTCATTATTCAAGTCGGCTCCGCTCTCGCCTATCGCGGCATCCCCCTTCAGTCGGCTTACTGCGCTGCAAAGCACGCAATCCAGGGATTCCATGACTCGCTGCGTAGCGAGTTGATTCATGACAAATCGAAGGTGCGCGTAACGATGGTCCAACTACCAGCAATGAACACGCCGCAGTTTTCGTGGGTCAAGAGTCGATTACCGCGCAAGCCGCAGCCGGTGCCGCCGATTTACGAACCTGAGATCGGCGCTGCCGCAGTTCTCTTTGCAGCACACCACGACCGGCGCGAAATGTACGTTGGTTATCCGACAGTGCAAGCGATTGTTGGCGACAAGATCGCGCCAGGATTCGCGGATTGGTATCTGGCAAGAAATGGCTATGACGCACAACAGACCGATGAACCCGTCGAAACTGACAGGCGTGACAATCTTTGGGAACCTGTCGCGGGTGATCATGGCGCGCACGGGACATTCGGCGATCGCGCGACTGCATCGAGTCCGCAACTCTGGCTCAGTAAGAACCGCAACTGGCTGGCATTAGCGGGAGCCGGACTTGCGGGTGTAGTGCTCGGAGCTCTAATCAAGAAAAATCAATCCGACTGACTAACGGAGTAGATCATTCAGAGCGCGAACAAACGATGAGCAGCAGCATCGAATTCTTCTGTAATCTGGCAGAACCAGCAACATCGCTGCCGCATTTCTGGGAACATATGGTCGGTAGTGATCACGCGACCATTGCCTTGCGCGCTGATTGGCAACGGCAATTGCAACGCTGTCATAAAGAGTTAGGCTTCAAATATGTGCGTTTTCACGGATTGCTCTCCGATGACATGGGCACACTCGTCCGGGAGAACGACCGCCTCGTTTATTCATTCTTCAACGCCGATCAAGTTTTTGACTTTTTACTTTCGATCGGCATGAAGCCTTTCGTTGAATTGAGTTTCATGCCAACGGCGATCGCCTCGGGCGCCAGGACTGTCTTTAAGTACGCAGCGAATGTCACACCGCCGCGTGATTACAAACAGTGGGCGACGCTCATTAAGAAACTAGTCTCGCATTGGGTTGAGCGATATGGCGCGGTGGAAGTGCGAAAATGGTTTTTTGAAGTCTGGAATGAACCAAACCTCAAGTCTTTTTGGACCGGTACACAGCGTGATTATTTCAAGCTCTACCGCTATACCGTCGAGGCGATCAAGGATGTAGACGCGTCGCTTCGCGTCGGAGGGCCCGCCACGGCAAAGAGCCAATGGATCGAAGAGTTTGTCGACTTCTGCGAAAGAAACAGATTGCCTGCGGATTTCATTAGTACACATCAATATCCGACGGATAATTTTGAGCGTGATCCGGAAACCGAGGTTCAACTATTCAAGAGCCAACGCGGAATAATGCGTGAGGTGGCCCAGGACACGAAACGCAAGGCGTGTGGTAGACCGGTTTATTACACTGAATGGAACTCTTCCTCGAATCCAAGAGATCCATTTCACGATGAGCCATACGCGGCAGCTTTTGCTGTCGCTACCATAATGGAAGCCAAGAGTCTGGTAGATGGCTACAGCTTTTGGACTTTCTCAGATATCTTCGAAGAGAACTATTTTCCTTCAGTGCCTTTCCACGGCGGGTTTGGTCTGCTAAACCTGCACGGCATTCCTAAACCAACTTATCGCGCCTTTGAGCTGCTGCATAACATTGGGACCGAGCAACTCCTTGTGGACGGTCTGCACGAAACTGTCGATTGCTCAGTGATTCGCAACGACTCGACTGTCACAGTCCTGCTCACAAATCACACGACACCAGGACATTCCATCGAGACCGAACACCTTGAAATCAGGCTAAACAACGTCGCTGAGCCAACCGAGGTCAACATTCAACGCATTGATGCCGGCCATGCGAATCCGAAACTCTTATGGGAAGAGATGGGCCAACCCGAATATTTGACTGAAAGGGAGATTGAACAACTGCAACAAGCATCGCTGCTCGTCAAAGAGAGACAGCGATTTCGTTACGAAGATGGCGCACTGTATATGAAGACGGACTTGCCGTCACATGCTGTCGCAGCCATAACAATCACTTTAGCTCACGAATGAATACACGAAGGCCGGAATGAAGGAACCAACCTTTCACACGCGGTATCGTGGCTACAATGTTCTCGACAAGTGGTCATCTACCGACTGGGACGATCAAACGCGGGCAGTTGTGCGCCGGCGTTTGGAAGAAATTCCATGTATACGCTTCTTTACTTCTGAGGAGACGGAACTACTCGAGGCAGTCGCTGAAAGAATCGTCCCGCAACCTGATCGCGGCCAGGCAGAAAAGATTCCGATCGTTCCCTGGATTGACGAAAAACTCTACGAAGACAAGCGCGATGGTTATCGCTACGAGGAAATGCCGCCACAGCAAGAAGCCTGGCGATTTGGTCTCAGAGGAATCAACGAAACTGCCCACGCTCTTTTCGAGAAAGAATTCGTTGATCTTGATCCGTTGTCACAGGATGTTGTGCTTACTCACGTTGAACGCGGCGATCCTCCCGGCGCTGCCTGGAAATTACTTCCCGCATCAAGATTCTTCAAAGATGTGCTCTGCATCACTATCGTAAAAATCTATTACGCTCATCCACTCGCATGGAATGAAATAGGCTATAACGGACCCTCGTCTCCCCGCGGGCATGTTCGGAAGTGGCAGGGTGGTGTCGATCCCTGGGAAGCGCACTAGCAACGAACATAGTGATGAGTGAGAAGAATGAACATTGGCCGTTGTCGGCGCCGGGAATTCATGGAGAATGCGTGCCAATGCGGGACCTGTCACAGGAAGAGGCGGACTTCTGCATTGTCGGTGCGGGCGCGGGCGGTGGTGTTCTTGGCGCGAAGCTCGCTGAAGCGGGATTCTCGGTCGTCTTAATCGACGCTGGTCCACATTGGAACCCGGTGAAGGATTTCGTCTCCGATGAATTGGGATCTCGCAAGCTCTTTTGGACAGACGAACGGATCACGGGAGGCGACAATCCTGTCGAACTCGGTTCGAACAATTCAGGGCAGGGCGTTGGGGGCAGCACAGTTCACTACTCAATGGTAGCGATGCGTGCCCATCCGAAAGATTTTCTCAGGCGCACGATCGAGGGCGAGATCCAGGAGGCGGATATTACCGATTGGCCGCTCAAGTTCGAGGATTTAGAGCCGTACTACGAAGAGGTTGAAGAGGCGCTGCAAATCGCTGGGCCTACTTTTTATCCATGGGGTCGGCGGCGTAAACGGTATCCGCAACGTGAACATGAATTGAACGCCCCAGCGGAAGTATTGGTCCGGGGGTGTTCTAAACTCGGCATTCCTGTCGCGGCTGCTCCAATAGCCACCTTGAGTGCCCCACACAAAGATCGTCCGCCGTGTGTTTATCGCGGGTTTTGTAACTATGGCTGTACTACTAATGCCAAGAGCTCGATTTTGGTCACCTACATTCCACGGGCTATTGCCTCCGGAGCCGAGGTCCGTGCCAATTCTATGGTCGCTCAGGTTGAGCATAATGAGCGAGGACTTGTTACAGGAGTGCTGTACTTCCGTAAAGGAAGCCGCGAACTTCATCGACAGCGCGCGAAAAACGTAGTCATCGCGGGATATGCCGTTGAAACGCCGCGACTGCTATTAAACTCCGCCAGTTCGCTGTTTCCGGATGGCCTGGCGAACTCATCCGGGCTAGTCGGAAAATATTTCATGGTCCACACGGGCGAGCAGGCTTTCGCCAAGTTCCCCCAACGTGTCAATCAATACAAAGCACCGCCACCCGGAGGCGCGATCACCGAACACTTCAACGACACTATGCCTGACACGGACTTCATTTGCGGTTACTCAATTGAAGTCGTTGGACCACATCCCGTTGATTTCGCTGCGCGGCTGACGACGGCGCGAAAAATGTGGGGCGCTGATGTACGCCGCACGATGTTGGATTATAACTATTACTCAGGCCTGGGAATTGTAGGCGAGGTTTTGCCGCAAATGACAAACATGGTGAAGTTGCACAAAACCGAACGCGATCAGTATGGCCTGCCTGTGGCCCATGTCATCTTTTCTCACCACGAGAACGACAAGAAGATGGTGGCGCATGCAAAAGGGAAAATGAGGGAAATTCTTGAAGCTGCCGGCGGCGAAGACGTCTGGACGGCGGACCGAACCGCGCACTTGCTTGGAACGTGTCGCATGGGAAGCGATCCCACAACTTCAGTTGTAAACGCCGACTGCCGCTCACACGACATACCAAACTTATTTATTTGCGACGGTTCGGTCTTTCCGACGTCGACGGGAGTAAATCCTTCACTGACTATCGAAGCCATTGCGGCGCGCGCCGCTGACCGCGTCAGCGACGCGGGTTTTTTCGCGCGCCCTTTGTAGCCGCAACCAGCAACGGTTAGTTCGTCACATGGACATGCGCGTGCGTCTTACCCGGTACGCCGTGCGCCTCAGTGTCTCCCTTAAACTGGAACTCCTGCACCTCAACGATGCCCGGTAGAGTCTCGATCGATCGAACTAAAAAGTGGGTCGCCTTCGTGCGTTCCACCGGAACGCAGTGGAAGGAAACGACCAGCTTGTTGGGAACCGGAGCATTGCCTTTATAGACGTATGTGCAATCTTCACCGCGCTTCATGGCGGCTTCGTCGTGCACGAACAGGTATTCGCCCTTCAACGTGACACCGTGAAGGACCACGGGCCGGTCGAATCGGGTTGCTGCCTGCTGCTTGCCGGTCTCGTTCGACGCCTTGCTCTCCCACGAACCAACGCCAATCATCAAAGCGCATAGGACTACAAAAAAGAAAACGACACTTTTCATAACTGCCTCCTGTTTACGCAGTTCTGCTCAAACCAGAATAAACGGCGCGCACACCTGTTCAATGAGACGGGCCTCAGCGAACAAAGCGCGACCTCTGGGGTGGGTTTCGCAACGGTTGTGCCATGGGAGGAGCGTCGAAATTCACCAGTAATTTCTCTTTAGACCGTGCGCAAATGCGAGCTTTTGCCCAAGGCTTGAGGAACTTTACTCAACGGCTTACTCACCTGTTATGATTGGCGACGCTTTCGCGCTACTCCGGGGACGGTTCGAGTCTGAAAGAAAATGCAGAAACCAACCAAAGTGCTTCTAGGCCTCGCCACCGTGTGGCCTTTGGTTTACACGGTTCTGTTCATTGTCTTTTTCTTCACCACTTTCCTGTTCAGAGCGGATCCCGAAGGTATTCAGCCCGCAATGGCGATAATTCTCCCCCTGCATCTCTTCACAATGCTCGCTGTCATGGCGCTGTTGGTCTTTTACATCGTAGATATTTTCCGGAATAACCGAGTCGAGAAAGACAAAAAGGCGCTGTGGGCCATCGTCATATTAATGGGTGGCGCGATTGCCATGCCGATCTACTGGTTCATTTATTTCTGGAAAGAACCAGCGGTTCCAAACCAGTCTGCACCAGAACTCCTTGGTGGCGTTAATACTTCCGCGTGGACCAATGAGGTCAGAGCGTCGCGTCATGAAGAGCAGCAGTACGTGCCACCTTCACAACCGCCCAACTGGCGTGAGTAAATTTCTTCCCATCATTGCCGGCACACTTCTGCTTTCTGTAGGTTGTGCCGTAATCAGCCCGCTTCAGCCGGTGAAAGTCGAAGGCACGACGATGGCGCCGGCGCTGAACGATGGAGATAGAATCATCATCGACCGGCACCCCGATAAACTCGAGCGCGGTGATATTGTTATTTTCCTTTACCCTGATGATCCGGTTAAGAGCTACCTCAAGCGCATCGTTGGTCTGCCCAACGAGACAGTCGAGATCCGCGAGGGCAAAGTGCTGATAAATGGACAGCTTTTACACGAACCTTACGTCGATCCCGAGCTGGACCTGTCACAAAGAAGCTCCGCGCCGATCAAGTTAGCAGCAGACAGCTATTACGTCCTCGGAGATAATCGCGACAACTCGAGTGATTCGCGTATCTGGGGACCGTTGCGACGAAACTTTATCTACGGTAAATACTTGCGTAAGTACTTTGCAGCCAAGTGAAAATTGGACGCTCGAAATGCGCCCAACTGTTACTGCGGGACAGTAGTGAAGTAGAGCGCGAACACCACCACCTGCGACAAGAGATAACTCGCGACCAGCAGCGCCAGCGGCAGCAAACCTTTCCATCCTCGTGTCTTGAGCAAGTGGTAAGGAACAACGAACAGCCAGCCCATGCCTATTAATAAACCCTGACAGTAAACCGAACCTGCGGCAGACCGGTGCGCCTCCGGCCTCAACCACCACACAACAGCACACGGAAACCCCGCCGCGTAAAGAAATTCGACCGTCGGTGAAGGTTCCACACCCATCACCAGATAAAAACCTGCGGCGAAATGGTAGATAAAGATGAGGATGACCAACAGGACCAACATGGCCCACGGATTATACAGCTTTTAGCGTCACAATGGTGGCGCCTAACCCACCAGCCTCGGGCGGCGCGTCGGTCCAGTCCAAAACGAAATCTGTCCGCGCCAGAATCGTCCGCACCATCTCACGCTGGACGCCGATCCCTTTGCCGTGAATGATCCGCACCACGCGGAAACCCTTCTCTCGCGCGATCTCCAGATACTCCTGAACCACACGCTTTACATCGCGCGGCGGAATTGTGTGCAGATCGAATACGTCAGTGATCTCTATCTCGACTGGATCAGGGAAGGGATTTTCCGGCTCCATACGCGATTTGACACCTCACTAACCCGCTTGTAGACTCGCGTTCTTTCAAATCCTAACATCTTAATCCAAAGGAAATAATTCTATGGGTGTGCGAAAGAAGATCACCGTTGTCGGCGCGGGAAACGTCGGCGCAACCGCGGCACACTGGCTTGCCGCAAAGGAACTCGGCGACGTAGTGCTCGTCGATATCGTTGAAGGCGTCCCGCAGGGAAAAGCTCTCGACCTGGCCCAGGCCGCTCCGATCGAGGGCTTCGACGTCCGCATGATCGGCGCTAATACTTACGATCAGACCGACAATTCCGATGTGGTAATCATCACTGCCGGCCTGGCGCGCAAACCCGGCATGAGCCGCGACGATCTGCTCAAGACGAACGCGGACATCGTGTCCAAAGTGGTCGATGAAGTTGTCAGACGATCACCAAACACCATTTTGATTATCGTCTCGAACCCACTCGACGCGATGTGCCAGGTGGCGCTCAGAAGATCCGGTTTCCCCAAGCACCGCGTCATTGGCATGGCGGGCGTGCTCGATTCAGCTCGCATGCGTTGCTTCCTTGCTGAAGCTCTCGACGTATCGGTTGAAAACGTGACGGCGTTCGTGCTGGGAGGACACGGCGACACAATGGTTCCGTTGCCGCGTTTCTCAACGTGCGCCGGTATTCCGATTACTGAACTGCTGTCGAAGGACCAGATCGATGCGATCGTGAAACGCACGGCAGGCGGCGGCGCTGAGATTGTTAGTTTGTTGAAGACTGGTTCTGCTTACTACGCGCCATCCGCAGCCGCCGTCGAGATGACGGAATCGATTCTTAAAGACAAGAAGAAAATTCTTCCTTGTGCTGCTTATCTGGAAGGTGAGTATGGCATCAACGGACTCTACGTCGGTGTGCCGTGTAAACTCGGGGCGCGCGGATTGGAGCAGGTAATCGAGATCAACCTTACCGCCGAGGAACGAATCGCGCTGCACAAGAGCGCGTCCGCGGTGCAGGAACTAATTGACGTTTTAGGAATTTAACCCTTCAGCCATCCGATGAGACCGTGCAACACGGTCTCTCGGTTCTCTTCGTAGATCGCCCGCGTCAGCGGAATATTCATCGGACAAACCTTCACGCAGTTTTGCGCGTTACCGCAGTTTGTAATTCCGTCTTCCTGCATGAGTCCTTCCAAGCGTTCCTCGCGGTTCATTTTCCCTGTCGGATGCATGTTAAAGAGACGGACCTGAGCGATCGCCTGTGGGCCAATGTACTGGTTGTCCTCATACTGCGGGCAGGCTTCCAAACAACAACCGCAAGTCATGCAGCGTGAATAGGCGTAACGCTCCATCACGTCGTCCTGGTCCATGCGCGGCCCAGCTCCCAGATCGTAAGTGCCGTCGAGTTCGATCCATGCATGCACCTGCTTCAGGTGTTCGAACATTCGCGAACGATCCACGACCAGATCCCGAACGTTGGGAAACTTCGACATCGGCTCGAGCTTGATCGGCTGCTCCAGTTTATCAATGAGCGCCGAGCACGACTGGCGCACGCGGCCGTTGATGACCATCGTGCAGATCCCGCACACCTGTTCCAGACAGTTCATGTGCCACACGGGCGGCGTCGTCGGTTCGCCCGCCTTGTTCACCGGGTTCTTTTGAATCTCCATCAGGCACGAGATGATGTTGAGATTCGGGCGATAGGGAATCTCAAACTGTTCCCAGTACTGAGGCGAATCCGGGTTCTTGCGCCGGCGGATGTGTATCTCAACTGTTTTCGGTGTAGTTGGCACGGATGATTAAACCTTTGCTGCTTCTTTCTTGCCTTTGCTGTAGTCGCGTTTGCGCGGTGCGATCAAAGAGACATCGACAGGATCGTACGAGAACACGGGACCCTCGCCTGAGTACTCCGCGATCGTTGTTTTCATAAAGTTTTCGTCGTCACGGTCGGGAAATTCAGGCTTGAAGTGGGCGCCGCGCGATTCGTTGCGATTCAAAGCCCCGAGCGTGATCACGCGCGCGAGCTCGAGCATGTTCGCGAGATGACGCGCATGCGGCAGCGCCATCGTGGCCCACAGATTTGAGTCGTTGATCGAGATGCGTTTGTAACGGTCCATCAGCTCGAGCAACTTATCGTCAGTCTGTTTGAGCTTGTCGTTGTAACGCACAACGGTGACGTTGTCAGTCATCCACTTGCCCATCTCCTGATGCAGCAGATACTGGTTCTCGTTACCGCTTTGCTTGATTAGCCCGTCGTTGATCTCCTGTTGGAGTCTCAACTCACGGTCGTAAATACCCGACCCGTCGACACCGTTTCGTTCGACGTTCTTCGCGAACTGGATCGCCGCGGGCGCTGCTACAAACCCGCCGAACACGCAACTCACGAGCGAGTTTGCGCCCAAACGATTCGCGCCGTGAATCGAATAGTCGCATTCACCGGCAGCGAGCAGTCCGGGGATGTTGGTGCGCTGGTCGTAGTCGACCCAAAGTCCGCCCATCGAATAGTGGACACCCGGGAAGATCCGCATCGGCACGTGCCGCGGATCGTCGCCGACGAACATTTCATAGATTTCGAGAATGGCCCCCAGTTTTCGATCGAGAACGTCGGCAGGAATGTGTGTTAGATCGAGATAGACCTGGTTTTCACCACCGATACCCATTCCTTCCAGGCACACCTGGAAGATCTCGCGCGTGGCGATGTCGCGTGGAACGAGGTTGCCGTATGCCGGGTATTTCTCTTCGAGGAAGTACAAGCGTTCGTTTTCCGGAATGGACGAAGGCGGCCTCGTGTCGCCCTTCTTTCGCGGCACCCAAACACGTCCACCTTCACCGCGCGCCGATTCGGACATCAGCCGCAACTTGTCTTCGCCCGGTATCGACGTCGGGTGAACCTGAATAAACTCGCCGTTCGCGTACTTCGCGCCCTGTTGATAACAGGCCGAGACGGCGCTGCCGGTGCAGACCATCGAGTTGGTCGACTTGCCGAAAATTAGTCCTGGTCCACCAGTGGCGATAATGACTGCGTCGGCAGGAAACGATCGGAGCTCGAGTGTCTGGAGATCCATCGCAACGAGACCGCGACAGACCTGATGGTCGTCGAGCAC
>Ga0209486_10001300_pt1 | contig 10888 bp, 8 predicted proteins | sample NCCompost_FD_187518 | JGI IMG/M metagenome (GOLD analysis project Ga0209486, IMG submission 187518) | Agricultural soil microbial communities from Utah to study Nitrogen management - NC Compost (SPAdes) (version 2) | ecosystem: Environmental > Terrestrial > Soil > Agricultural land | place: USA... | reverse complement strand
TGTCGGCCGGTGTCTTGCCCGAACCGTGACTGTCGAGCAGGATATTCCCCTTGACCCCGGCGCGGCAGCGCTCGGCAAAAGCCTCGGCGAACTCGCGCGCAAGGTCGCCGCCCTCAAAAAGGTACTGCGCAAAAGTTATCGTGGACTTGGCGGCCTTTATGTCGCGCAGCATGATCGGAAACGTATCTCCGTTGAGCAAGACCTCGATGCGATTGCCGCCGACGATTGACGCGTCCGTGTGCGCTTCAATAGTGGGAAAAAAAGTTGCTTCGCCGAGAGCGATACTGGGAATTTGCTGAACGGAAACGACCTTGGCGCACCCGGCGAGAAGTAGGGCGGTCAATAACCAACTCAGTGTTTTCATAGAAAAGGGCCTGTTAGAACAAATCCCTGGCTGCGTTGCGGGATGGAAAAAGATTGGAAGACAGAGGGCGGGAGCTTTCGTCGTCATCTTGTAAGCTTTATTTGGCAACGGGGCAGGCGGCAACTGGCCAGACCAAAGTCCTTTCCGACGGGATTCAGAAGAGCGGCGACCCGTCCAGGTGTGAACTAAAGGCTAGCATTATTCCAGAGTGTAACAAGATGTTCGGGACAGGGAGTGCTATCCTCACCCGTTGATAAAATTCGTTTTTTTCGGCAACAGTGGAAAACAAGTCGGCTTTCTAGACGGATAGACGGGCGTGCCGACCTCTAACATGCGGCATCAAATAGCATTTTTAGCGCGCTCCCTCTTGGCGGTCCTAGCCGTCTTAATACTTCTTGCGTCAGAGAGCAGCTCAGCGTAAGGCAAGAAATCGACTCTCGGCTATGCCACAGTTGGACCGGCGGGAACGGGGTTATGATGGCAAAGGAGACCGGCGCATTCGAAAAGTACGGCATCGACACTCTCATTTTTATTTCCTCGGGTCCGGTTGGGGAAGGTTTTGTCGACAAACTTTACGCCAAATGCTAGCAATCCGTGCTTGGGGATCGGGTATTAAGCCAGAGACAAAGGAGCTTGCAATGATCAACATACCGAAACGATGGCTAGCCCTTGCAACTGCGGCTGCCGTACTGCTTGGTTTCGCGCCCGGAACGCCGGCCCAAGATATCTACAAAGATAAGACCCTGACTTTCATCGTCGGCTACTCGCCCGGCGGCACTTACGATCAGTATACGCGGTTGATTGCCCGCCATATCAGCAAGTATCTACCGGGGAATCCGAGCCGAATCGTCGAGAACATGCCCGGCGCCGGCGGTATCATCACCGCCAATCATCTTTATAATCGCGTGAAGCCCGACGGCTTGACCGTCGCGGCGTGGGCATCGCCGCTGATCTTGCAGCACGTCATGGGCAACGACGCGATCAAAATCGACGGTAGAAAGGTTGGGTGGGTTGGCATCCCTGGTCCCTATGATACCGCCTGTCACTTCAACCAAGCCAGCGGTATCAGAACCATGGACGACTGGGTCAACTCCAAACGGCCGATGAAAATCTCGTCCATCGGACCGGGCACGAGTCTTTCCGATGTACCCAAGCTGCTCAAAGCGGCGCTCAACTTGCCGATCGATATGGTCGAAGGGTACAGGGGCGGCGCGGAGGCGCGTCTGGCCGTCGAAAGCGGCGAAGTCGACGGGCTCTGCGCCTCATGGCAAGCGACGAAAGTCACCTGGCGCAGCCAGATGGAAGCGGGGAAAATTCGCGTCGTGCTGCAGGCAACGCTCAGATCACATCCTGATTTGAAAAAAGTGCCGTTGGCGATCAACTACGCTAAAAGCGAAGAGGCGCGCACGCTTTTGCGCGTGGCCGACAATGTTCACGTCTATCAATTCCCGTATTCAGTGGCCCCCGGCACGCCGCCGGAACGACTACAGATCCTGCAACAGGCTTTCGTCAAAACTCTGCGCGATCGCGATCTATTGGCGGAAGCGAAGAAAGCTGACTTGGAAGTGGCGCCCATCGACGGTCCAACCACGGCAAAGACCTTCGCGGGCTTGTACGAGCTCAGCCCAACGCTTATCGCCCAACTGAAGGAGATCCTGATACCGAAGCGGTAGACCGGTCTTCTCGGGGTTCAAGCCGTTCAAAACGACGGATTACCTAGCGCTGAGGGGACTTATCCAAATGAAAAAAGTAGTGGTTACCGGCGGTAGCGGGAGATTGGGACAATTCGTGATTCGCGATATGCTCGCGCACGGTTACCAGGTTCTCAGCCTTGATAAAGTTCCGCCGCGGGAAAAGTTGTGCCCGAGCTGGCTGGCTGATCTGCGCCAATCCGGCGATCTCTTCGAAGCCCTGAAAGATGCTTACGGCATCATTCATCTCGGCGCCTACCAGGCGCCTAATCTCGCGCCGGACACGGAAACGCTGAGCAATAACGTTTCGGCGACTTACAACGTGCTGCGAGCGGCGGCCGATTTGAAAGTCAAAAAAGTCGTGCTCGCATCGAGCACCGCGGCGTTCGGATTCATCTATGCGAAAAAACTCTGGGCGCCGGAATATCTGCCGCTCGACGAAGACCATCCATCAGCGCCACAAGATTCTTACGGACTCTCCAAAGTGCTCGGCGAGCAGGTTGCCGATTCGATTGTCTCGACCAATGAAGACATGACGGTCAGCAGCCTGCGTTTCCCCGGCGTGAATTTCGATCTCTCGTACGAGAGTTTTCGCGAGCGCTGGCGCAGCCCGCCGTCGCGCGCGAGCGGTTTTTGGACTTACATCGATGCGCGCGATGCGGCGACGACTTGCCGTTTAGCGGTTGAGGCACGGTTCAAAGGACACGAAGCTTTCATCGCCTCGGCGCCCAAGAACTGCATGATCCAACCGACTCTGGAACTGGTCAAAAAATATCTGCCGAAGGGCCCCAAGATCAAAAAAGTCGCCGGTACACATTGGAGCTGTGTGGATTCCGGCAAAGCGCGCCGCATGCTGGGTTTCAAGCCGGAGCATCTTTGGCAGGACTATCTCGAAGAGGGAAAAGCGAACCGTAGCTAAGCTGGCAAATTGGCTCTCCGGAAGCTTCATCGTTTGAACCTAACTTTCTCGCCCCTCAACAGTTAGTCTTTACGAGTCTTTCGCGCTTGACGCCAAGGCGCTAGTTCAACTAGCTTTGAGCGGCATCTGAGCTGATCACTGTACCATAGGGTGTTGAATCGCTCCGAGGAGGGACAATGACCAAAGCGGTTTTCAAGTTTGTCGCTGTGATGGTGGGAATTTTCGGCGTCGCGCCAGTTTCGTCGGCGCAGAGCAACTTTTACGAGGGCAAAACGATTCGCATCATCGTCGGCTTCTCGCCCGGCGGCGGTTACGATGCTTTGGCGCGTATGCTGTCGCGCCACATGCCCAGGTATATTCCCGGCCATCCGACAATTCTTGTCGAGAACATGACCGGCGCCGGTAGTTTGCTCGCCGCTAATCATATTTTCAAAGTTGCCAAGCCGGACGGCCTTACCTTCGGTCACTTCAGCGGAGGTTTTGCCTATAGTCAGGTGATGAGTCAACCGGGGATCGAGTTCGACGTGCAGAAGTTTGTTTTTGTCGGCGCGGTCGCCCGTGACGAGAGCGCGATTGCGTTGACCAAAGCGAGCGGCATCACGAGCATGGAAAAGTGGTTTGCCGCAAAAGCTCCGGTGAAGCTCGGTACGACCGGTCCCGGCGCGTTCGGCACCGACAACGTCGTCAAAGTCATCAAAGCTGCGCTCAATCTGCCGATCCAGGTGATCTCCGGCTATAAAGGCACCGCTGATATGCGCCTCGCCGCGGAGAGCGGCGAAATCGATGGCACGACTTGGGGATGGGACTCGATGCGCGGCACTTGGCAGAAAGCGCTCGAGTCGGGCATGGTGGTGGTCGTCTTGCAGACGGTACCGAAAGCGTTTCCCGACTTGGCCAAAGTTCCACTGGCTATCGACCTTGCCAAGACGGCGGAAGCGAAACAACTGATTGAATACGGCATTCACTATCCGAGCAAGATTACCAAGACTCTCGCGCTGCCACCGGGAACACCGAACGATCGCGCGCAGATTCTGCAGCAAGCTTTGCAGCAAACCGTCAAAGATCCCGAGTTCATTGCGGAAGCCGACAAGGCGAAGATCGGTCTCGCACCCGTGACCGCCGACGACATGAAAAGGACCGTGGACGGGATTTTTAAATTAGACCCGGGCCTGGTGGCGAAGTTGAAAAGTATCCTGTTCTAGTTGAGCCATTGTAATCGTGCATTCAATCCTAGTGAGTTTGTCGATGATAAGGAGCCGTTACATGCTGCAGACTTATTTTCGAGTCGCACTCTTGGTCGTGCTTGTTTCCAGTCTGCTTGGCGCGGCAGGACTCTCGGCGCAGCAGACGAAATTCGACGAGAAAGCCGTTGGTGATTTTTATCGCGGCAAGACGGTACGGATTATTATCGGCTCCGGAGCGGGCGGAACTTACGACATCTATTCGCGCCTGCTGGCTAAACATATGCCTAAATATATTCCCGGTACTCCGACTGTGCTGGTCCAACCTCGAGCCGGCGCAGGCGGATTGATCGCCGCCAACGCGGTTTACAATTCGGAGCCCAGGGACGGCACCGTGATCGGCTCGTTCGGCGAGACATTTGTCCTGCGCCAAGCGATCGGCGCGCCGGGAATTCAGTTCGACACCGGCAAATATCAATGGCTCGGCGCCGCCATCAACGCGCCGCTCGCGTGCGTCGCGCGCACAGACTCGGCGATAGGGTCGTTTCAGGACGCTGTCGACGGCAAGCCTTTCACCGTCGGCACCATGGCGCCGGGCAGCACGATCTACGACACGCCGGCGGTAATCAACGCGGCGTTCAACATTCAGATGAAGCTCGTCCGCGGCTTCGAGGGCGTGGCGACCATCGTCAATGCCACTGAAAGCAAAGAGGTGGACGGCTACTGCGCGAGCTGGCTCGCGATGCTGACTACCGGACGGCATCTGCAGCTCATCGAAGGCGGCGTTATCAAACCAATTCTCATCATGGGCGACAAGACGCCGGATCATCCGCTCCTGAAGCGCGTGCCGGCGGCCGAAACACTGACCAAGAGTGAGGATGCAAAGCAGCTGTTGCGCGCGATGCATGCGCCTTCGCAGATCACCAACCCCTACGTCGTGCATCCCGAAGTGCCGAAGGATCGGGTCGAGGTGTTGCGCAGAGCATTTTGGGCGACGTTCCACGATCCGGAGTTCATCGGCGACGCCAAGAAGAGCAAGATCGAATTTACTCCGAGCAACGGCGATAAAACCACGCAGGTGGTTCAATCGATTCTCAATACTCCCGCCGCGGTGTTGGCGCGAATGAAAAAAGTGCTCGTCGAGTAGCCTCGCGCCGGCGCAACAAGGAAACTTAAATGCTATGAAATTCGGCACGCATACTCTTCCTACTTATATGCCCGCAGTGGACGGGCGACTGCCGGATTTCTACCGCTGCATGTTCGAACAAATCATCGAGGTGGAAAAGCTCGGCTTCGATCAGGCTTGGGTGACCGAGCATCATTTCGGCAGTTACGGCGGCTCTCTGCCCCATCCGCCGACTTTTTTGTCCGCAGTCGCGCAAATGACTTCGCGCATTCGTCTCGGTGTCGCCGTAGCGGTGCTGCCGCTGCACCGGCCGATCGATCTTGCCGAACAGTACGCCATGGCCGACGTCATCTCCAACGGGCGCATCGATTTCGGCATCGGCAAAGGCAGCGAGCCGGTGGAATACCGGAAGTTCGGCGCGAGCCAGGATGAAGCGACCCAGCGGTTCCATGAAAGCGCGGAAATTATTCGCCAGGGATGGTCGGATGAGCCGGTGAATTTTCGCGGCGAATTTTACCAATACGAGAACGTGAATATCCTGCCCAAGCCGGTGCAGCGACCGCATCCGCCGATTTGGGTCGGCGCCACCCGCAACGAAGAAACTTTTCGCTGGGCCGGCGAGCAAGGCTACGATCTAATGACCATTCCTTTTGTTCATCCGTCCACCGACGCGCTACGCGATCTGGTGAAAATCTATCGCGACGCGCTGGCGCGCAGCGGTCATGACTTCGTCGGCGGCCAGGTGCTCGGCAAGTTTCACATCTATGTCTCGGATAGCTTTGAGCGCGGCATGCGCGAAGCGGCGCCGTTCATGAAAAACTACAGCGACATTCACCACCAAGTCGATCCCACTCGCAAGCTCACCGAGCGTGACATCGGTTCGGACATGGCGCGCGGGTTTATCATTGTCGGCGACCCGGAGCGTTGCTCCGACACGATTCAGCGCTGGCACGAAGAATCCGGCATTACGACATTTTCCGGCACGTTTCACTTCGGCGGTATGCCGCAGGAGCTAGCGCTCAAGAACATTCGCCTGTTCGCCGAGCGGGTGATGCCGGCGCTGAAGGATCTATGACTTCCGCTTCGAGTTTTAGCGAGGTTGTTTGCATTGCGATACGTTTGTCGCTACGGACATTCCGACAAAACTCTCCCGCTGCTCGAAACCTGTCCCATATGCCGATAATTCAGGCGCGCGCCGGCTAGGAACCGGAAATTTCCCATTGTATAAAATAGACATTGCCATGCCGCATGGCGATTGCGGCGGCATGATCGAAGGAAGGACAAAGGCATGACCATTCATCCTCTGGCAGGAAAGCCGGCGCCGGACGACGTTCTGATCGACGTCGAAAAGCTCACAAAAGCCTATTACGAGCGCAAGCCGAATGTTGACGATCCACAACAGCTCGTAAGTTTTGGCACCAGCGGCCACCGCGGCAGTCCGTTGGAGGGCACGCTCAACGAAGCGCACATTCTCGCCATTACCCAGGCGATCTGTGAATACCGCAAGAGCAAAAACATTTCCGGACCGCTTTACATGGGCAAGGATAGCCACGCCGTGTCGGGCCCGGCACAGCGCTCTGCCCTAGAAGTGCTCGCAGCCAATGGCGTCGAGACGATCCTTCAGCGCGATGACGGCTTCACTCCGACGCCGTCCATTTCGCGAGCGATTCTCGTTCACAATCGCAGTAACAAGAAGCTCTCTCTTGCCGACGGCATCGTGATTACGCCGTCGCACAACCCACCGGCCGACGGCGGTTTAAAATATAATCCGCCGCAGGGCGGGCCCGCCGACACCGATATAACCGATTGGATCCAACAACGCGCTAATCATCTGCTGCGCGCCGGCAATCGAGAAGCGAGACGAATTTCCTACGAAGATGCGCTCAAGGCTTCCACCACGCACGGGTCCGATTTGCTTACGCCCTATGTCGAAGACTTAACGTCGGTGATCGATATGGAAGCGATTCGCGCGGCGGGCGTGACGATCGGCGTCGATCCGCTTGGCGGCGCGGCGCTGCCGTACTGGCAAAAAATCGCCGAACGCTACAGTCTCAATCTTACGATCGTCAACGACAAGATCGATCCGACTTTTCGCTTCATGACTTTAGATCACGACGGGAAGATCAGAATGGATTGTTCGAGTCCCTATGCGATGGCGGGGCTGGTGAGCCTCAAAGATCGCTTTCAGGTTGCGGTCGGCAACGACGCCGACTCCGATCGCCACGGCATCGTCACACCGTCGCTCGGCCTGATGAATCCCAATCATTATCTCGCCGTGGCCATTCATTACTTGCTCACCCACCGGCCACAGTGGAAGAAAGAGGCCGCCGTCGGCAAAACTTTGGTGAGCAGCTTGCTCATCGACCGGGTAGTGGAGAATGTCGATCGAAAGCTTTTTGAAGTTCCCGTAGGCTTCAAATGGTTTTCCCAGGGGCTGTTTGACGGCGATCTCTGTTTCGGCGGCGAAGAGAGCGCAGGTGCGAGCTTTCTTTGCCGCGATGGAACCGTTTGGACCACGGACAAGGACGGCATCATCCTTTCTTTGTTGGCGGCCGAGATCATTGCGACGACGAGACGTGAGCCCGGCGCTTGGTATGGTGAATTGACCAAGGAGTTGGGCCGCTCGTATTACGCGCGCATGGACTTGCCGGCCACGGCCGCGCAGAAAAAAGCTCTCAAAGCGTTTCGTCCCGAAGCATTGGCCGCAAACGATCTCGCCGGTGAACCGATCATCGCTAAGTTGACCAACGCACCCGGCAACGGCGCCGATATCGGCGGCCTTAAAGTTTCGGCTACTAGCGGCTGGTTTGCGGTACGGCCCTCGGGAACCGAGGACCTTTGTAAAATCTATGCGGAAAGTCTTCGCTCCGAAGATCACTTGAAACAGATTCAAGACGAAGCCCTGGAAATAGCGCAGGCGGTGTTTGCCACCCGCGCGAATTGACGCGTGCGCGAGCTGCTTTTGATGCATGACGTGTTGCGCGCAAGCCTTCACTATGTCAAGCCAGGCTTGCCTAGTCATGTGAAAAGTAAGAGATCAAGCATTGAAGTAAATGGCGCCGAATAATGTAAAACAACAGCGCTGGCTCGTGGCTCTTGCGAAACGCGTTTCACGTCACATTAGGAGCACGCCGATCGTTCCGAGTATAGTGCGTCGACCGCCATCAAGTATGCGCGCCTTGAATGATCAGGCGGACGGATGGTACGTCGAAATCGGCAGAATCAAAGGTGACCGAGGCGATGCTCTCCGGTTACGGCTCGATCGGTGGCCGCGCATAAGTACGAGAAAACTATGGTTTGGTTATAAGAGTACCAGGCGGGCGCAGATCAGTGTCGTTCTCGTCTTGCTCCTGTTGCCATGCGCAGCTTTCGGTGACGAGCTTGGGAGGCTCGATATTCCGATCGTCGTCGAACCAGAACGCTCTGCGGCCGCAACTTTTCGCGACCCAGTACGCTTTAGTCTGTTTCCCGATGCCAAGCTCGCTTCTTCGGCTCTTTTGCTCAACCGAACATCATTGCTGGCGCAAACTTCCAACACCCCCTCAAGTTCCGCCAGTAACGCTAATCTAACGACATCGCCGCCGCCGTGGGGAACAAAAAAAAGTTACGGCATTCCAGCTCTGGAAATCGTCGCCTTTGACACATTGCTGAATCTTTTTGACCGCGGCTACTATGGCTGCTGCGATTTCGATACCGATTTCTCGTCGATCAAACGCAACTTTCGCCGAGGCTGGGACGTCGACAGTGACGAGTTCACGGTCAATCAGCTGGGGCACCCCTATCAAGGATCGATGTACCATGGTTTCGCGCGAGCCTCCGGGTTGAATTACTGGCAAGGTTTGGCCTACACCTTCGTAGGCAGCCTATTCTGGGAGATAGCCGGGGAAACCACGCCGCCATCCAAAAACGATCAGATCAGTACCGGAATCGGTGGCAGTTTCCTCGGCGAGGCGCTGTTCCGCATGTCGAACCTCTGGCTCGAAAAGGGGACAGGACCGAGTTTCTGGCGTGAGCTTGTGGCGGCGGCAATCTCGCCGCCTGTCGGCGTTAACCGATTTGTGTTCGGCGAACAATTTAAGGGTATATTTCCAAGCAAGGACCCGGAGTATTACAGCCGGGTGCAGGTCGGAATCGTCGCTGCGACCCAAGATCGCCGCAGCAGCTCGAAGAAGATAAAGCGCTACGAGGGCCTTGTCGATTTCGCCCTCGATTATGGTTTGCCTGGCAAGCCAGGCTACACCTATGACCGTCCTTTCGATTACTTCAGCTTCCAGGCTGCGGCATCGACAGCGATTGGCTTCGAGAGCGTCTCGACTCGCGGGCTTTTGCTGGGAGCCGGTTACGACATCGGGGACCGTTATCGTAGCATATGGGGTCTATACGGCGGTTATAACTACATGGCGCCGCAGATTTTTCGGCTCGCGAGTACGGCGCTCTCTCTGGGCACGACCGCCGAGTGGCGACTTTCCGATTCTCTGGCACTGCAGGGAACGGCTCTTCTCGGTGTCGGCTATGCCACCGTCAGCACCTTTCGTGGCATCGCCGACGAACGGGCGAATCAATACGGCGTTGCGCCGCAGACCCTCTTGGCGTTGCGGCTGATCGCCGGCGATCGGGCCTCCCTCGACCTAACTGCCCACGAATACTTTGTCAGCGACGTATCCGGAAGCGGCGCCGGTCACGACAACGTCGTACGCGCCGACGCGTCGCTCACGTGGCGCATTCATGGCCAGCATGCCGTCTCATTAAGATACCAGTTGTCCCGACGTGACTCGGATTTCCGCGATCTAGGCAAAAGAACTCAGAGTAGAGGCACGGTCGGAATCTTTTATACACTTCTCGGTCGCGATCGGTTCGGCACTGGCGATTGGAAGCGTGGCGGAGATTAGGAAATGCGATGTTCCGAGCAAACTTCCATCTGGACCCGCATAACTGCGGTGCCTTGAATTTTCACTTGAAAGAATTACCGCCACGCACTGCCGCTTTCGACAGGATGGAGAAACTAAGAAGAGCTGCCGGTTTCATCGGCAACCTCTTTTGCGCGTAACTACCGCCCGACTAACATATTCAATTTGGATCACCGTACCGGCTATACCGAGCGCCTTTCTCGAGTTATCGAGTTTGGCTCATTGCTACCGCTAGTGTTTAGCCTCTTCGTCACACGGCGCGTTGACGCGAGGTCTTCAACCCCCCTTGGGGTTTGCGTGAAGGCGTAATATCTAGCAACCGTGCTCACGCCGCGCTCCGTTAACGAACGCCCGCTCTCATAACCCGGCGGAGTTTCCTCATTCGGCAACGTCAGTGTCAAAGCGAAATCGGATAGAGCTGATGACTCACCGGCTTGAGAGCAAGCACAGCGCCGATAGAAAAAGGGCAAGGAATCGCGCGATCGGCGACATCGCAACACGACTGACGAAAGCCTAGAAACGGTTTATAATCAGAGGTCGGTGACGTAACGGAATCGCATGAACGAACAATCTAAAGAGTCCAAAGATTTTCGCTGGTGGGAGCGCGGGATTATTTATCAAATTTATCCGCGCTCCTTCAAGGACAGTAACGGCGACGGCATCGGTGATCTCCGCGGCATTCGGACCAAGCTCGATTACT
>Ga0209486_10001298_pt1 | contig 10892 bp, 8 predicted proteins | sample NCCompost_FD_187518 | JGI IMG/M metagenome (GOLD analysis project Ga0209486, IMG submission 187518) | Agricultural soil microbial communities from Utah to study Nitrogen management - NC Compost (SPAdes) (version 2) | ecosystem: Environmental > Terrestrial > Soil > Agricultural land | place: USA... | reverse complement strand
CGAGTTTTTTGGTTTAGCGGGTGGCGGTGCGTGGGTATGCTCGCGGACGTTGTTCATCACAAGGGAAACTCACGATCGATAAACTCCACGTGGATCCGCTGCACGCCGGAAGGCCCAACGCTCCGGCCACGCACCGCCGCGTGAACTGTAAGATTGTACTGCTCGCTGGTCAAACGAATCATTCGCCCCACTGTCAGATCCAGCGTCGTATAGATCGCCGCGCCTCTCGGACTGATGTTCACAGCCACCGTGCTCTCGCTTTGATCCACCATACCCTTGTTATCGAGTGTTTCTACTCGGATTTCCACGGGAATGTTATGTCGCGTCTTTATTCGCTGGTCTTCAGTAGTCGCAGTCTGCAGTTCTTCAGGAATACTTAAACTGTCCGACGTGCGTCCACCGATGTCATAACGCTTGGCGGGATTCTCTTCGTAACTGCGCGGCGGATGTTTGCCGATAAAAGCGACGCCGATTTCAAATACCGAGCTCTCAGCCGTAGTTGAAGACGTCACAAACCTGACGAGGGCCCACACTCTGTATTGGTCCTCAACATGATCAAACACGCGAAGTTGCCGTGGCATTGGGATCGTCATATGAAGCAGACGCCCTTTTTCAACCGGATGCTTGAGGGTGAAGCATGCGCCAAAGGGCGATACATCGACCAGTCGCGTCACTTCGGTCCACTCAATTTCCGGCGTCTCTCGACAACGCACCCGGACCGGAAGAGTCAGCTCTAAACGCTCCCGAATCCGTTTAAATTTTTCCTGTTGCGGCATGTGGAAAAAGTGTCAGTGAGTAACTTCGTGAAGGCTCTGGAAACGCGTTGCGTTGGCGCTTGCCAAAGCCTCTCTCCTCCCGCCGGCACTATCCCGTAAACCCCTTGATTTTGTTAGGTTTTCAAGGTTCGGGGCGGTTGCCGAGAAGCCCATCTTCGGCTACAATATCGCTTACTATTTCAGACTCCGGAAATTGCTAAAAACACATTTCTTTTGGACTCGAATCGACGCGCAAGCGGCTCACAAAGAAAGCCCTAATAGACGACACAATCTAACCTTTGACGCAGGTATTGTGTGCTCAATTCGACTGGATCACTATAAGCCCGAAGCGGGGCGGATTGTACTGGAAAGGCGAACTGGATGGAAACCACCTCTGAGCGCGATCACATAAACATCGAAGACGAGATGCGGCGGTCGTACCTCGACTACGCGATGTCCGTAATCATCGGACGCGCGTTGCCGGACGTGCGCGATGGACTGAAACCGGTCCACCGTCGCGTGCTCTGGGCGATGCATGAGCTCGGCAACACCTACAACAAACCGTACAAGAAGAGCGCGCGTATCGTCGGTGATGTGATCGGTAAATACCACCCGCACGGTGATACTGCGGTTTACGACACGATCGTGAGATTGGCTCAGGACTTCTCCATGCGTTACCCCCTGATCGATGGCCAGGGAAACTTTGGATCGGTTGACGGCGATGCGGCAGCAGCGATGCGTTACACCGAAGTGCGTATGGCGCGGGTGACGAATGTCGTCCTGGCCGATCTGGAAAAGGAAACAGTTGATTTTCAACCTAACTACGATGAATCGCTGGCCGAGCCAAAGGTTCTGCCCACCCGAGTTCCCAATCTTCTGATTAATGGATCGGACGGAATTGCGGTCGGCATGGCTACCAAGATTCCGCCGCACAACCTGACCGAAATCGTTGACGCGACCATCGCCTTGATAAAAGACCCGGCGATCAAAATCGAATCGTTGTTGAAGATTGTGACGGGGCCGGACTTTCCCACCGGCGGGTTCATCTACGGTCGCGAAGAACTGCGGAATGCCTATCTCCACGGACGCGGCATCATTCAGATGCGGGCGCGGGCCGGGATTGATCGCATTGGTCGTGGCTCGCAGGAACGCGACGCGGTTGTCATTACTGAAATTCCGTTTCAGGTGAATAAGGCACGATTGATCGAACGCATTGCCGAACTGATCAACGAGAAGAAGCTGGATGGCGTTTCCGACTTGCGCGACGAGTCGGACCGCAACGGCATGCGTATCGTGGTTGAGCTGAAGCGTGATGCGGTTCCCCAAGTAGTTCTTAACAAGCTCTACAAACTCACGCCCATGCAGTCGTCGTTTGGCGTCATTAATCTGGCGATCGTAAATGGCCAGCCGCGGGTCCTTAACCTGAAGGAGATGTTGGAGTGCTTCGTCGACTTCCGTCGCGAAGTTGTGCGGCGCCGCACTGAATATGATTTGAGGAAAGCGCGCGCTCGTGCACACATCCTCGAGGGACTGACCAAAGCGATCGATGTGCTGGACTACGTGGTGCTGTTGATTCGCAACTCGCGCTCGATCGATGAGGCCCGTCAATGGCTCACCGGACACATGAAGACGATGGGCGAAGTTAAGACGTGGAAGGGCGCGCCCACAGACGTCGCCCTGAAAACCTATCTTGGCAAAGTTCAGAAGACGATGGAGCGCCTGGCGTTCTCCGATCTGCAGGCCCAGGCGATTCTTGACCTGCAACTGCGCCGTCTGTCTGCATTGGAACGTCAAAAGATTACCGATGAGTACGAGGGAATTATCAGGTTGATCGCGGAGCTTGAGGAAATTCTCGCCAATGAAGCTTCGCTGCGTCGTGTGATTTCTGATGAGTTGGAGGAAGTGAAGAAGGAGTTTGGTGACGCGCGACGCACCGAGATTGTCGACGAAGGCGTTGAATTTTCGATTGAGGATCTAATCGCGGATGAAGACGTCGCCATCACTGTCACCAACAGCGGTTACATCAAGCGAACACCGATAACTACCTATCAGCGTCAGGGACGTGGCGGCAAAGGTCGCTTCGGCGCGGTGGCCAAAGGCGCAGACTTCGTTGAGCACCTGTTCATTGCCTCGACTCATGCGTATCTGATGGTGTTTACAGACGATGGCATGGTTTACAAGCTCAAGGTGCATGAAGTGCCAGATGCGGCTGCGGCGGCACGTGGCAAAGCTATTGTGAACCTCGTCAGTATTCCATCGGATCGAAAACTCGCAGGCGTTGTTCCCGTCCGGGATTTCGCCGAAGGTCGTTATGTGGTGATGGTTACTCGCAAGGGTGTAATCAAAAAGACTTCGTTGGCAGATTTCCAAAACATACGGACCAACGGAATTATCGCGATCAACATCGACGATGGCGATCAGCTGCTCGACGTCGTTCTTACCGACGGAACGAAGCGCATCTTCATAGCGACGCACGATGGCGTGGCCATCAGGTTTGATGAGAAGAACGTGCGACCGATGGGCCGTGCGACCAGGGGGGTTAGAGGTATCGACTTGCGCAGCGACGATTACGTAGTTTCGATTTGTCCGGTCTCGTCAGACGACAATGAGAAAATGCTTTCGGTGTCGGAACGTGGATACGGCAAGCAGACGCCCATCACCACTTACCGGCTGCAATCGCGGGGCGGCAAGGGCGTGATCAACATGAAAACCACTGACAAGACGGGCAAAGTGGTCGCCGTGTTCCCGGTGGACGAGGAATCGGAAATCATGATCATCACGCAGCACGCGAAGTTGATACGACTGGAGGCAGGCGAGATTCGGAAGACTGGCCGCAGCGCGCAAGGCGTCCGACTTATCAAAATCGAGGACAGTGACAAGGTGACGAGCGCGTCGTTGGTGGAAGCGGCAGCAGAAGAAACAGAAGACGCACCGGCTTAGGATTGATTTGCAAGTTGGGAAGGGGGCCTGCCCCCGCTCTTTCTTTTAAATAGCAAATGATAAATGTGAAATGACCAATGACAAATTTGTCGTTTCACATTTTCCATTTATCATTTTTCATTTAAGAAGCGGGGGCGGGCCCCCCTTCCCAACCTGCCAATTGGTTCTATCCGGCCTCGCCTGAAACCCAGACTTCGCCATCTTCAAAAATTTCCTTTTTCCAGATAGGCACCGTCCGCTTAAGTTCCCGGATGGCCCATTCGCAAGCCTCGAACGCGGCGCGTCGATGGGGTGCCCCAACTGAAATCACCACGCTCGTTTCGCCGATCTCCAATCGGCCGGTGCGATGAACAATGCCGATGTAGGCGATCTCGAAGCGTTCCTGCGCCTCACTTCCCAGCCGCTGCAACTCTCGAAGTGCCATCGCCTCGTAAGCTTCGTAAACCAGGTACAGCGTGCGTCTTCCCCTGGTCCACTCGCGAGCGTAGCCATCCAATGTGACGGTCGCGCCACACTCAGGCAGCACCATGCGGCGCGCTACCGCGCCGACATCAATAGGCTCAGTGGTCAACTCAAAAAAGTCACCGTCCTTGCTTGATCCGCCGCTAACCGGCGGAAACACAGCAAGTTCATCACCGTTCTTTAGCTGCATCTCGCCGCGTGCGTATTCCTGATTCACAGCAACGAGCAGTGACCGGCCGAAGCGTCTCAGGTCTGGATATTTTTCGATGAGCTGTGCGAGAGCTGTGGCTGAGGTCTGTTTCTGATCTAATTCCAACTCAACCTCCAGTTGGCCGACCGCGTCGCGCGCGGCGCCGAAAAATAAAACCTTTATCCGGATGTGTTTTGTGGATTGATTCGTCATTGTGGTTGACGCTAGCCGCGAAGCAGAACCGGGAGCGAAGCGCAGCGGAGCGACCGGGTTTACGTTGAATGCCACAAACAAGCAGAACCGAGATGCACGTCCATTTGAGTGTTATTCAACGTGAACCCGGTCGCTCCGCTGCGCTTCGCTCCCGGTTCTGCTTTGCAGTCGCTGCGCTCCGATCCGATCCGATTAGACGAGCATCATTCGATAAAGGCTAGAAGTTGGATTGCGGCGTCGGGTCGCCGCACTCCAAAGGCTAGTCGCTATTCAATCGGCTTCGTCTGATGGAGCCAGCGCAAAATGTCTATTCCAGTTCGATCTTGCGGCCGCTGTGGCCGTTGCCTTTAGCCAGCTCATGCACACGCGCACGCTCTTCGTAATTCGACAACGCATGACCAAGCATGTCGCGAAGTCGCGCCAACCGTTCTGACGTCGAACGAAGCTCAAGCAGTTCCTGTTTCACGTTTGCATCCACTTCCATGGCAGCCGCCACCAGGAAAGAAAGCCGCTGCGGTTCAGTATCAGAGATGTCAGGCAGGCTCGCGCGTTCATCGTTGATTATTCGCACCGCACGGGCGATGCGGGAGAAATGCTCGGCCACATCCTGCGACGCCTCTCGCAACTGGTCCGCGTCTTCATCCTCATCCTCAAAAAAACTTACCCGCGCAACCAGATACGGATTGCCGCGTTCGACATAGTTTTCCAGACGATACCTAATCAATCCGATCGTTAGGATATTGGAACGGCCGTCGGGTAGCGCCTGAGCTTCAGTAACTTCGGCTACGCAGCCGATAGTCCCGACGGGAGGAACTTCCTCGTCTGACGTAGAAACGTCGAAGTATGAAAGCCCGAATAAATTATTTCCGGCGCGAATATCGCTGAGCATCTGGCGATAACGCGGCTCGAAAATATGGAGTGGCAGCGGTACTCCCGGAAACAGAACTACGGAGAGCGGAAACACCGGTAGTTCGGAAATACCTCTTACCTTTTGATTGGCTTCACTCATCTCTGACACAACGCGGTCTCGCGTGCAGTCAAAACTGACAAAGCAGACCTGCGCGCTTTTCGAAAGTTAATTGTATAGCTTTTGACGTCCGTCATTATCGCAGACGGATCAAGAGAAGTCAGTACCAGACCGATGAGAAAAGCAGGCTAGGTGAGTTCTACCGGCCGCGGCGCCAGGCGGCGCATCGTGCGAAGCAGTTGTTCAACGTCGAATGGCTTATCCAAAAACTCATCAGCGCCGACAGCGTAGCAGGTTCTGCGCACATCCATACAGCTCGCGGCTGTCACTACCAGCACTTTCGACCTCGGTATGTGCGACTTCAGATATTCAAGAATCTTTAGTCCAACAACCGGCGAATCGTCAGGAGGGAAGTTCAGATCGAGAATTGAGACGGTGGGCGCGTAAACGGTCGCGCGGCGGATGGCTGTCTGCATGTCGTTAGCGGTCACGACATCGTAATCTTCGCTCAGCGTCCAAAAAAGCTGCTGCGTAATCGCCTCGTCGTCATCAACAATTAAAACTCTGGGCTTCATCTGGGGCACTCCTTACTGCAAAACTGCTTCGGATTGAAGGACTTCGAAGCAAAGCGCATACCGGGGCGCGACCCAAAATCATTTTATTGATGCTGACCGAGATTGGGGACAAGCAAAGAATCTTTCATCGTTAGTGTGAAACTCTTTGGATAGGGAAGTGTCTACAGCTGTGGACGGGACTCTGAAATTGAAGTCCGGGATTCAACATGAGTCATCTCAGGGTGGCTTGCTCCTGCTGATAAAGTATTCCCCTCCCAAAGGGAGGGGAATACATAAGGCGGGAGCAAGTTACCCTTCCTGACCCTGAGCTTATTAATCTTGTATGGTGCACCCGAATGAGAGTGCTTACTTCGCAGGTTCCATTTTGAAAAAATCAATACCGGCAGCCAGCGGCGGAACATCGACGCTGGCTACAACCTTACCGGCTGCTAAATCGACAACTTCCACCGTGCCAGGTTCTGAGCCGATTCCTTCGACAGTCACAAATGCATAGCGGTCATCGGGAGAAACCACTACTCCATGAAGCACCTTACGACGCGTCGGAACGCGCCCCAGCTCCCGGCCACTCTTCACGTCCACGATCGAAACTGATTGGTCGCGTTTGTTGGTGGCAATCAGTCTGGTTCCATCTCGCGTTACCGTCAGATTGTAAACACCCGGACGCGCCGGAATGCGTCGACTTACTTTCCAGCTGAGGGCATCCACTTCCACTATCTCATCCGATTTGTTACAGGCGACAAAGATGGACGCGCCTGAGACTGAAGGCTGTGCCCACGTCGGCGAGCACGAATTATCACCTGGCTTCGGCGGCTCCAATCCATGTCCTCCGGTGTCGTGTTTCATGTGTCCAGCCGCGGCGTCAGGTTGTCTCGACGGCGCTCCGGTCATTCCCATTTCACGGCCCTTCGTCAGAACAAAGCGGCGAGATGCTTTGAGCGTGTTGGTGTCGATCTCCACCAGCATGTCGTCCATCATGCACGCCGAATAATGTTTTGTGCCGGTGCTATTCAGACGTGAACCGTGTGGCATGGCGCAGGTGGTGATGCGCGCAACTTCCAGCATCCGCTCTGTCGCAACCACCGAGACAGAAGACGGAACCATGTCTCCATGCAGGTTGAAGTTCACGACGTAAAGCAAACTTCCGTCTGCGGTAATGTCCATCGTAGCTGGAAAGTATCCCAGCCTGACGCGACCAACTACACGATCATCTGTCGTGGAATACTTCCAAACCGAACCAAAAGGCCGGCCGTGTGCAAGTGAAACGTAATAGAACTGTTTGTCCGGTGAGATGGCAATACCGTGAGGTCCGTCGATGTCCGCGGGCATGTCACCCGTAGGTATTTCCCGTTCCAGGCGCGCGCCGCCTGATCCAAAACGCACCAGCGCGATCTTGTCTGCCCCTTCAGACAAAACGTAAAGCAGGTAATCCTGTTTTGAGTTGGGTAACCCTTGACCCTTAACATCACCGGCGTTGAGCATCAGCGCCAGCAGAGTTAAAACCAGGAGCCTTAATAACGACATACGTGTTTCATGTTAGTTCGTGGTATTCGTGTTAATTCGTGGATCGACTTAATTACGCGCTATAAAATCTATCCACGAAATACACGAAACAACGTGTCTGCTCTATGGTTTCTCAGGCGGGAAATCTTCTTCGTCAATTTCATCGATCACCTTTAACTCAGCCCCAAACTTCTGATAACCACGAAAGCGAATCTCGTTCCGACTTTGAACAACCAGGTTCTTGTTCGCCTGCGTCATGCGAATCTCCGAGTGTGTCGGCAACATATATGTCTGTTCACTGATGGTTACCCAGTCGTAGTCGATGATGCTGCTGGCCGCGGTGATGGGGTAGTCGTATGGCACTTCGCTGGCGATTTGTTCAAATCGCAAAACCCGATTTGTCTCTCGGTCTATCCAGATGCGACCGCGCGAACCAACTTGTACTGGCGCAATATCGCCTGCGCGCAGTGTTAATTGTGAGTTCGCCTTTTTCACTTCGTATTCGTAAACCAAAGCGCGCCGCCCGCGCACCGTGTCCGTATCGACCAGGCTAAAACTCGCCTTTGACTCAGGACTGAAAACTCCGGCCACGGCAGAGATGTACTCAACGCCGCTGGACGTAGCGCCGGCGTCGACATCTTTACTGTAGTCGCGGGTCTGTCTTGCTTCCTGGCTGAGCGGGATGCCGTTTACGGCGAGCACCTTGTATTCCTCGCCGGCGTTTGCGCGGTAGCCCACCGCGATCGTCAGGTTATCCTGCGGGATCCAGTTGTTGGTGTTGCCATACGCGCGCGAGCGGCGAATCAATTGCTTGACTATAAAGTCCGGCATCGTCCTGGCCGCGGCCAGCGTCGCAGTGCGCGTCCGCTCCAACAGATCATTGGCCTCAGCTTCCGACGGCAATACCGAGGCTGTCGGATTGGTTCGCCGACGTTCTGCCTCTTCCAGCGTGCGGCGCAACAAGGGATCGTTTCCACTCTTAGTCGCCACGACGGAGCGCAACCCATCTGTCAACGGAAAGCCAATGCCACGTTTGCGTATCTCGGTAACGATCTCATCGCGCAAGTCTGGACGACGAGGCAGTTGGTAAACCATCGAGACGATCTCACGGCTGGTGAGCGGAGTTTGGGATGTTTGCGCTGCCGGTTGTGCGGCGATCACGCCCGGGAGGAGCATGATCCCTGCAAAGGCTGCGGATAAGATCCAGCGACGGTTAATGATGTATTGCATATGTATAAGGTTCGTGTAACGGCACGAATTAGAACCCCGACGGAGTCGGGGTTCTAATCCGTCGCACTACTAACTTTAAACTACAGAAGGTTCCGATGGAATCAGACAGGCACCTAGTTGCCTAGCAGGCCGGTATGCAAAGACTTTCAATGGCGTGAGCGAGGATTTCCACACATTTTTCAAGCTCATCGATTGGGACAAACTCTCCGGTGCGGTGCGCGACTCGTATGTCCCCTGGACCCAAAACGACGGATTCGGCGCCAAGTTGGGTTAATTGTGCGGCTTCAGTGCCAAAAGCCACTGTGCCCGATGGGAGTCCGGTGAGTTCCTCAAGAAGTTTCACCAGAGTCGAGTCAGCGGAAGTTTCATAGCCTCCATCCGTGCGCGAGGCGTCTACTTTGAAATCCAGTCCCGGCTGTGATTTTTTCTCGTCCGCGATAGCTGAAGAGAGAAGGTGAAGTAGGCGATCGGGGCCCTGGCCAGGGATCGGTCGCCATTCAAGTGTGAAGCGACATTCTCCGGGAATGACGTTCTTGGCAGTTCCTCCTTGAATCAGTCCGACGTTGATAGTTGTCTGCGGCGGATCGAACATCGGATGAGTGTCCGCGTGTAATTGTTCGGCGACCTCTTCAAGACGGGATATGAGTCGCGCCGCGCCTGCAATCGCTGAGTGGCCCAGAGCCGGATAAGCGCTGTGTGCTTCACGTCCCTTGATGGTGATTTCCGCCAGGCAATAACCTTTGCCCCCGCGCATCGGTCGCAAGGAAGTTGGTTCACCGACGATCGCGTAGCTCACGACGATGGCCTGCGCTTCTGCGAGGCGCTTCGCCCCAATCAATCCGATTTCTTCGTCTGCAGTGAAAATCAATGCGAGTGGCTGCTTCAATGATTGAAAACCAACCGTCTCAACGGCCGAGAGCGCGGCCGCGATAAAGGCCTTGGTATCACACGCGCCGCGGCCGTAGAGTTTGCCTTCCTGTTCGGTGAGTTTGAGTGCGTCTTGCCAGTTTGGATCAAAAGGAACAGTGTCCGTATGGCCGACCAGCGCGAGTCTGACTTTGGGTTTCGTGTCGAACGACGTTCCGGTAATGGCGATCAGGTTGACCTTCTCGAGTCCCTTGTCGTCAACGTACGGTAGACGTTTCACCTGAAAACCGATGGCCTCACATCGCTTCGCCAGATAGTCAACAATCTCCACATTGGAATCCGCAGAGACTGAATTGATCGCGACTAACTGAGCTAATGTTTCTTTAACAGTCATCGGTTCTGAGTTTCCCCTCCCCCTGGGAGGGGATTAAGGGGAGGGCTTGAGACGGCTTGCTCCTGTTGAATTTGTGGGAAGCGTCAACATGCGATGAGCTCGTCAGCCAATGAAGTTGACGCCACCTCCTGATCAATTTTTGGAGGATCGTCACAAGCCCTCACCCCAACCTGCAAATCAGCGCAAGTCTTTGGTTCAACCCCATAGTTTCTTTTGCAACTTCTTAAATCTGGAAACGATTTCTTCCTGTTGAGCGTGTCTGCCCTCTGTAACGATTTGCTCGCCGCCAACAAAAACATCCTTGACCGCAGTTCGTGAAAGCGAAAACACCACACTCGCGAGCAAATCATCTGCTGTAGCTCCGGCGATAGAAGGATCGTCGAGATCGACAGTGAAGAAATCTGCGGCGCATCCTTCGTTTAGGTAGCCACCGGAGGACCCGGTGCTTTCCGCCCCTCGCGACGTGGCACACTCAAATAACCGCGCGGCCAAAGCTGAACGCGAATAATTTTGCTCAGGCGACAAAACGGCGCGTTCCATCTTTTGCAAACGCAAGTTGTATTCGAGCTCACGCGCGTCTTCCAGCAGATCGATCTGAACGTGACTATCAGTTCCCAACGCGACCCGAACGTCGTTCTGAAAATACATGTCGACCGGGACCACACCATCGCCAAGGTCGCGCTCGGTAGTGGGACAAGCGCAAACAAGTGCCCGTGCCTGGGCAATCATCCTCGCTGCTTTCGGCGAGACATGAATGGCGTGCACCGCCGTGAAGTGTTCGCTGAATAAACCTTCAGTT
>Ga0209486_10001296_pt1 | contig 10893 bp, 12 predicted proteins | sample NCCompost_FD_187518 | JGI IMG/M metagenome (GOLD analysis project Ga0209486, IMG submission 187518) | Agricultural soil microbial communities from Utah to study Nitrogen management - NC Compost (SPAdes) (version 2) | ecosystem: Environmental > Terrestrial > Soil > Agricultural land | place... | reverse complement strand
TGGGCTACAACGAGCTCGCTCGCCGCGGCGAGCGCGGCGAATCGCGCAACCCCGTGCGCATCGGTCTCGCGAACGAGACCGGCTACCCGCACTCGGGCACGCTCGACTTCACCGACAACCAGGTCGACCCACGCACGGGCACCATCCGTGTCCGCGCCGTCGTGCCGAATCCCGATCGCGTATTCACACCGGGACTCTTCGCGCGCGTCCAGCTGGAAGGCAGCGGCGTGTTCCACGCGCTTCTGATCGACGATAAGGCCGTGCTCACTGACCAGGACCGCAAGTACGTCTACGTGCTCGGGCCGGGCAATACGGCCGTGCGCAGGGACATCGAGCTCGGTCGCATGGTCGACGGGCTGCGCGTCGTGAGTGGGGGGCTCGAGCGGGCTGACCAGGTGATCGTGCACGGCGTGCAGAAGGTGTTCGTCGCCGGGATGCCGGTGACGCCGCAGGTGATCGCCATGGGCGAACCACCGCCCTCGGGACAGAAGGTGGCGGCGCTCTAGAACCGGAACGCGCGGCGGCTGCGCCGCGTCAGGGATACACAAATGGATTTCTCAAGATTCTTCATCGACCGCCCGATCTTTGCCGCGGTGCTTTCGATCGTGATCTTCGCCGCGGGCCTGATCGCGATTCCGCTGCTGCCGATCAGCGAGTACCCGGAAGTGGTGCCGCCTTCGGTGGTCGTGCGCACGGTGTATCCCGGCGCCAATCCCAAGGTGATCGCCGAGACTGTGGCTACGCCGCTCGAAGAGGCGATCAACGGCGTCGAGGACATGACGTACCTCAAATCGATCGCCGGATCCGACGGCGTCCTGCAGATGACGGTCACGTTCCGTCCCGGCACCGATGCAGACGACGCGGCGGTGCGGGTGCAGAACCGTGTTGCCCAGGCGCTCGCGCGCCTGCCTGAGGACGTGCGCCGGCAGGGCGTAACCACGCTGAAGCAGTCACCTGTTTTCCTCATGGTGGTGCATCTGGTGTCGACCGACGGCAAGTACGACACGCTGTACCTGCGCAACTACATGCGCCTGCATGTGAAAGACGAGCTGGCGCGTCTGCCCGGAGTCGGCGAGGCACAGGTCTTCGGCGGCGGCGACTACGCGATGAGGATCTGGCTCGACCCGGACAAGATCGCTTCGCGTGGTCTGACCGCGGGCGACGTGGTGCGCGCGGTGCGCGAGCAGAACATCCAGGTTTCGGCCGGCCAGCTCGGCGCCGAGCCGATGCCGAGCGGCAGCGACTTCCTGACCCTGATCAACGCGAAGGGTCGCTTGAGCACGTCCGAGGAGTTCGGCGACATCGTGCTCAAGAGCGGCGCCGACGGCGAGATCGTGCGCCTCGCCGACGTCGCGCGGCTGGAGCTGGCCGCCGGCGACTACACCTTGCGTGCGCGGCTGGACGGCAAGGAAGCAGCCGCGATCGGCATTTTCCAGGCGCCGGGCGCCAATGCCCTCGAGATCCGGGACGCAACGATCGCGAGGATGGAGGAGCTCTCCAAGCGCTTCCCGCCGGGCATCGAATACAAGTCGATCTACGACACCACCATCTTCGTGCGCGATTCGATCAAGGCGGTGGTGACCACCCTGCTCGAAGCGGTGCTGCTGGTGGTGCTGGTGGTGATCCTGTTCCTGCAGACGTGGCGCGCCTCGATCATCCCGCTGATTGCGGTGCCCGTGTCGATCGTCGGCACGTTCGCCGCGCTGTACCTGCTCGGCTTCTCGATCAACACCTTGACGCTGTTCGGGCTCGTGCTCGCTATCGGCATCGTCGTCGATGACGCGATCGTGGTGGTGGAGAACGTCGAACGCAACATCGAGGAAGGTCGGACCCCGCTCGCCGCGGCGCACCAGGCGATGAAGGAGGTATCGGGGCCGATCATCGCGATCGCGCTGGTGCTGTGCGCGGTGTTCGTGCCGATGGCCTTCCTGACCGGTGTCACCGGCCAGTTCTACAAGCAGTTCGCGGTGACCATCGCGATCTCAACGGTGATCTCGGCGATCAATTCACTGACCTTGTCGCCGGCGCTAGCGGCGCGCCTCCTCAGGGATCACGGGGCGCCGAAGGACGCGCTGTCGCGCGTGATCGAGCGCCTTTTCGGCTGGGTGTTTCGCCCGTTCAATCGCTTCTTCAAGCGCAACTCGGAACGCTACCAGGGCTCGGTGTCGCGCATGCTGGGCGGACGCGGCCGGGTGTTCGGTGTGTACGCCATGTTGCTGGTGGCGACCGCGCTCGTGTTCCAGTGGGTGCCGCGCGGCTTCATTCCGCTCCAGGACAAGCTGTACCTGATCGCGGGCGTCAAGCTGCCGGAAGGCGCTTCGATCGAACGCACCGATGCGGCGCTGAAGAGAGTGGCCGAGATCGCGATGAGCACGGAGGGCGTGCAGAACGAGGTCGCATTCCCTGGTCTGAACCCGCTGCAGTTCACCAATACGCCCAATAGCGGCGTGGTGTTCTTCCCCTTGAAGCCGTTCGATCAGCGCCACCTGAGCGCCGAGCAGATCAACGCCGAGATCAACCGGAAGATCGCCGGCATCCAGGAGGCCTTCGCCTTCTCGCTGATGCCGCCGCCCATCCAGGGGCTTGGCAACGGCTCGGGTTACTCGCTCTTCATCGAGGACCGCGCCAATCTCGGCTACGGCGCGCTGCAAGCTGCCGTTGGCGCCTTCCAGGGCGCGGCCTCGCAGACGCCGGGTATGGGTTTCCCGATCACGAGCTACCAGTCCAACGTCCCGCAGCTCGACGCCGAAGTCGACCGGGTCAAGGCCAAGGCCCAGGGTGTGCCGCTGACGGAACTGTTCGACACGCTGCAGACCTACCTGGGCTCGGCCTACGTCAACGACTTCAACCTGTTCGGCCGCACCTGGCAGGTGATCGCTCAGGCCGACGGCCCGTTCCGCGACAGCGTCGATGACATCGCCAACCTGCGTGCCCGCAACGACCGCGGCGAGATGGTGCCGATCGGCAGCATGGTGACGGTGAGCGAGACCTATGGGCCTGACCCGGTACTTCGCTTCAACGGCTACCCGGCTGCCGACCTGCTCGGCGAAGCCGACCCGCGCGTGATGTCCTCGGCGCAGGCGATGGCCAAGGTCGGCGAGATGGCAGCGCAGGTGCTGCCCAACGGCATGGGCTTCGACTGGAGCGACCTCAGCTACGAGGAGGCCACCCAGAGCAAGGCAGCGCTGGTCGTGTTTCCGCTAGCGATCCTGCTCGCCTTCCTGGTGCTCGCCGCCCTGTACGAAAGCTGGTCGCTGCCGCTGGCGGTGATCCTGATCGTCCCGATGTGCATGCTCTCGGCGCTGCTCGGCGTCAAGCTCACGGGCGGCGATAACAATACCTTCGTGCAGGTCGGGCTGGTCGTGCTGATGGGTCTCGCCTGCAAGAACGCGATCCTGATCGTCGAGTTCGCCCGCGAGCTGGAGATCCAGGGCAGGGGAATCATCGAGGCCGCACTGGAAGCTTGCCGCCTGCGTCTGCGCCCGATCGTGATGACTTCGGTCGCCTTCATCGCCGGCACCGTGCCGCTGGTGCTCTCGCACGGCGCGGGCGCGGAAGTGCGCTCGGTCACGGGCATCACCGTGTTCGCCGGGATGCTCGGCGTGACCCTGTTCGGTCTGTTCCTCACACCTGTGTTCTATGTGGCGTTGCGCAAGCTCGTGACTCGTCGCCGACCGGTTGTGCAGCCCGGGCTGCCCCTGGTGGAGGTTTCCCATGCCTGAGTTTCGAACCCTGCGCGCTCTGTCGCTCGCCGTCGTGACGGCGTTGGTGGCTGCCTGTGCCCTCGGCCCGGACTACGTGCGTCCGGAGGCGGCCGTACCCGGCCGTTTCGCCCGCGATGCCGCTGTGACCGATGGCGATGTCGCCGCGGCGGAGGTCGTCGCGACCCCGGATCCCGATGCCGAGTTCTGGGCTGGCTTCGACGACCCGGTGTTGACCCGGTTGATCGAGGCGGCGCTGCTCGCCAATCACGACCTGCGCGTTGCGCTGGCCCGCTACGATGCCACGAACGCGCTCGCGCGCGAGGCCGGGTTCGACCGCTTTCCGACGGTCACCACCAGCGCCACCGCGAGCGACAGCCGCGTGAGCGCCGACCAGCTGTCCGGCGCGGCGCGCGAGAGCCGCGACAGCGACAGCTACTCAGGCTCAATCGTCGCCGCCTGGGAGCTGGACCTCTTCGGCCGGGTCCGCCGCAACGTCGAGGCGAACCGCTCCGATACGCGCGCCAGCGCGTCCGATCTGGCCGCGCTGCAGGTCATCATCGCGGGCGAGGTGGCGCGTGGCTACCTGGAGCTGCGCGGTCTGCAGGAGCGGCTGCGTGTCGCGCGTGAGAACGCGGACAACCAGCGCGAAACCCTGCGCCTGGTCGATGTGCGGTTGTCAGCGGGCCGCGGCACGGACTTCGACACCTCGCGCGCCCGCGCCCAGCTCGAGTCGACGTTGGCGCGCGTTCCAGCGCTAGAGGCGGCGGTCGCGGTCACGCAGCACCGCCTCGCCGTGCTGACGGGCAATGCACCGGGGGCGTTGATCTCCGAGCTCGACGCGCCGACACGGCTGCCGGCGCTTCCGGACCGGCTCGATCCAAGCACGCCTGGCGAGCTGCTGCGTCGGCGTCCGGACGTCATCGCGGCCGAGGAGCGACTGCATGCCGCCACCGCACGGGTCGGCGTGGCGACCGCGGACCTGTTTCCGCGCTTCACGCTCGCGGGTCTGATAGGGACGCAGGCCTTCGACAGCAGCGCGCTCTTCGAGCGGGACAGCGAAACACGGCTCGTGGCGCTGGGCGTCGACTGGTCATTCCTGGACGTCGGCCGGGTGCGAGCGCGGATAGCCGCGACCGACGCCACCGCGTCGGGGGCGCTGGCGGGCTACGAGCAAGCCGTCCTGCTGGCGCTCGAAGACACCGAGAACGCGCTCGTGGTATTTGCGCACGCGCGCATCGAGGACCAGCATCTCGAGCGTGCCGCGACGGACAGCGCCCGCGCGGCGCAACTCGCACGGGTGCGCTTCGACGCCGGGGCGACCGACCTGCTCGACGTGCTGGATGCCGAGCGTACTCAGCTTTCGTCACAGGACGCCTTCGCCGACGCGCGCACGCGCACCGCGACGGCGCTCGTCGGGCTGTACCGGGCGCTGGCGGGCGGCTGGCCTGCCCGCGTTCCGGAGCGCGTGCAGGTGAGTGCGCGGTGAAAATCGCGGCGCTCGTGGTCGTTGCCTGGCTCGCGGCCGCCACGGCCGAGGCCGGTGATCGCGGCTGGCAACCGGACGCCGTCTTCTCGCAGCTGGGCGCGGGGACGGCGACGGATTCGTGGTCCGTTGGCGCACAGTGGCATTGGAGCCGCGCCTGGCTGATCCGGGATTCGCTGCTGCTGCGCGGCCGGTGGGAGTTCGGCGTCGGGCGCTGGCGAGCCGATGAGGATGACGCAGGTGATGAATTCTGGGTCACGCAGCTGAGCGCGGTCCCGAGCCTGCGCCTCTCCGGCTTGAGCTCGCGCGGCTGGTACGCGGAGATCGGCTCGGGCCCGAGCGTGCTGATGCCGGTGTTTCAGAGCCGCAGCCGGTCGTTCTCGACCGAGTTCAACTTCCAGAGTCATCTCGCGGTCGGACATGCGCTGGGTGCGCACGGTGAGCACGACCTGGCGCTTCGCATCGAGCACTTCTCCAATGCCGGGATCCGCGAGCCGAATCCGGGGATGGAATTCGCCTCACTGCGCTACACCTACCGTTTCTGATCGGGCAGCGCTTCTTGTCCGCCGAAGGCCGTCAGCACGCCCAATCCGATGAATGTCCCGCCCGTGAGGTAACGACCGGCCGCACGTAGCCGCCCGGCTCGGGTGAGCACGGGTGCGACGGTGCTGGCCGCGAGCGCATAGACAGTGTCAGTGATGCCGGCGATCCCGACGAACAGCGCACCGAGCACGAAGCCCTGCGGGATGGCTGGGAGCGCCGGATCCATGAACTGCGGCAGGAACGCGGCGAAGAACACTGCGGTCTTGGGGTTGAGAAGTGCGACCAGGAACCCGTCACGGAAGATCCGCCGCAGGCGGACTGGCCGCGGCGCCTCGGCCCGTGTTTCCGGCGCGGACGCGCGCAGCGCCTGTACGCCGAGATAGACGAGGTACGCCGCGCCGGCGTACTTGACGACCGTGAAGGCAACCGACGACACCGCGAAGAGCGCCGCAAGACCGAGCGATGCACCAATCGCGTTACCGAGATTGCCAAGCGCGACACCCACAACCGATGTCAGCCCGGAGCGCCGCCCCTGAACCAGGCTGCGGGTCACAATGTAGAGCACCGCGGGCCCCGGGATGATTGCCAGTACCAGGCTCGCCAGGAGGAACGCGGAAAGCAGCGACCCCGAGGGGAGGAGATTCATGTTCATTCGTGTGGAAATCCCAGCCGGGTCAGCACGTCCCGCAGCCGCGCGGCGTAATCCGCGTTGGCTTCCTCGAGTTCCGGCGCAGCGGCGAGGTTGTAGCACATCGCCGTCAGCTTCGACCCGTCGTAGACGCGGACCTCGATCGGTTCCACTCGATATGCCTCGAGCCCCGGCTGCGCGTAGAGACGCTCGAGCTCGCCTTGTGTCAACGCGTAAACCATGCCATAGGCGCGTGCGCCTCTCACCGGGACCAGTGTCGCGCGTTGCCCGATACGGAGTCTGAGGCCTTCCGCGTAAGCGCGTCTCGGTTGCGTCGGCTGGATCCTCTGCGCGGCGAGCACGTGCTCATCCATGAAGAGACCGTAGAAGAAAACGTCGATGCGCTCCTCGTCCATCACGCCCCCCTTGCTAGGGCATCAAGCCTACTCCGGACGCGGAGCTCCCGATCAGCTTGTCGAGCCGCCGGGCTCTCGTGTCCGGGCGCTTCGCACATGCGATCCAATGGAACATCGCACGGCGCCGGCTCGGGGCCAGCCGCTCGAACCACGTCCAGGCTGCCTTGTTGCGCCTGAACCGACGAAGCTCCGGTTCCGTCAACTGCGCCGCCCGGGGCTGCTCGTACGAGTAGAGCTTCGACTTGCGCTCGAGTCGCTGCTCGAACGCACGCAAGCCCTGCCGCCGCATGAGGCCCTCGGCGATCAGTTCCTTCGCGCGTGCGCTGTTGATCGCGCTCCAGACCGAGCCCTTCCTGCGCGGTGAGAATCGGATCTGATATGTGTCTGCGTCGATGCGTCTGCGCACACCGTCGATCCAGCCGTAGCACAGCGCCTCGTCCACGGCCTGGGGCCACGTAAGACTCGGCCGCCCCGAGCCCACCTTGCAGAAGCCGACGTTGAGGAAGGAATCATCGTCGGCGTGCTCCGCCAGCCAGGCGCGAAAGCCTGGCGCGCTTGCAAAGAACGTCGGCGCCGTGGCCGAGGGCCGCGCAGCCGTGGTTTTGCGTGCCTGGCCCGTGCGCCGCGCGCTCACGGCAGCGCCGCGGCGTAGGCCGCCGCCGCCGGCCGCGAGTACAACGCTGCATGAGCGTGCTCGGCCCCGAGCTCCCGCTCATAGCGCATGCCGATCTTCTCCGCGACCCGGCACGATGCGGCATTGCCAGGAAGGATCAGACAGATCAGGCGTGGCACACCGAGGCGCGCGTGAGCATGGCTCGCGATCGCGCCGGCGGCTTCGGTTGCGAGTCCTGGCCCCAGAGCCTCTTGTCGATCAGGTACGCGACCTCGACTTCGTCGACGCCGTCCAGCGTCCACGGCAGCAGTCCACAGCGCCCAATGAGTCGCGCTGTCGGCTTGTAAATCGTCGCCCAGAGCCCGAGCTCCGAGCGCTCCGGATGACCGCTGCGGAACCATTCGAGCTCCTCGCGTGTTTCTTCGAGCGTGCGCACACCGTCCGGATAGTAGCGGCGGATATCCGGGTCGGAGTAGAGCGCGGCGAGCGGCGCGAGATCGCCTGGCTCGAAGTGCCGCAGCATCAGCCGCGGTGATTCGAGAACGAACATCAGGCGGACCGTGCGAACCGCAGTTCCATGACGATGTTGCGGCGTGCGTAGATCGGCGGACCTTCAAACGGGGCGGGGTGACCGTCTGAGCGTCAGCCAGGTCCAGAGGGCGGCGAGTGCGTCCACCGCGCCGAACAGCAGCAGCGCCCTGGGCGCTAGCCCGAGCCCGACGAACGCGCCGAAGAACAGCAGGACGGACATGCGCGCGGGCACCGTCCAGGCATAAAAGGCGTCGAGCCTCGCGTGCGTCGCCCGCACATAATAGAAGGCGAGAAAGCCCACCAGCATTCCGACGACGCGAATCCAGACGTCGTGGCCGGAATGCCGAAGAACCCGAGTAGAGTGTTCGGCGCGAGCATGAGCGCCGCCGAGAGCGCGAACAGGTAATACGCGAAAACGCGGAGCGTAACAGCAGGGGTCACCATGGCACGGTCTCGTCAATCCCGCCGCCGGTTGGAGTTGTCCATGTCGGAGACGATCAGCCATTGGCCTTCCGGGTCCTTGCGCAGGGTCAGCGTGAACTTGCCGATGTCGGGTTGCCCGGGGATCGCCGCAAACCCGCCGATGATGTACCCGACCTGCCCGTCAGCCCCGAACGCGAGAGGACGCAGACTCAGCGGCCCGCCCTGGCCCCGGTAAAAGGCTTCGATGGCCGCACGTCCGCGCACCGGCTCGTGCCCGTTCGACAACACGAACCCATCCTCCGCGAACAGGCGCGACAGGGAGGTTGCATTCATCGTCGACCAGGCCGCCTCGTAATCCCGAAGCACCCTCGCCAGGTCGGCGGGCAGGGCGATCGAGGGCTGGGGCGCGGCGTGCGCGACTGTCGCAACCGCGAGCAGCGCGAAAAGCATGATTGCCCTGTTCGTCATGTGGTCTCCTTCCGATCCTGCCTGGCCCTGAACTTCACGATTCGGGCAATCAGAGCGTACGGAATCGGCTCATCGAGCGGAAACCGCAGGTTGCCCTTCTCTCCCGCATAGCGCCCGACGGCCTTCCCGAGCACGGCGTCGCCTCTCACGGGTGGGTAGAAGCCGATGTGCTTCTTGAATGCCGCGAAGTACACCAGGACGCCGTTCTGCCTGAACGCCGGGATCTGGTAGCTGATCGTCTCCTGCGCCCCGGGTGCGGCCCTGCGGATCGTCGAGCGGATCCGTTCAAGGATCAGCCGAACCTCCGGTGCAAATCCGGAGATATATTCGTCGATGTCACGGGGCGTCGTGCGCTTTCCGGCCATCGCTCTTGCCGTGCGCGTCCGTCGACCGCCAGGTCAACTCTGACCCGTCGCAAGCCAGCGTGCGCAGTCGGGTCCCAGCTCGCGTATCGCGCGCGCTTCGTATTCCGCGTTTTCCTCCGCCGTCAGGACGTCCGTCCAGCGCCCGTTGACGCCCTTGTTGATGAAGACCTGCGCGCCAGCATCCCAGAATGCGCCCCCGAGCGGGACACTCTTGGTGGCATGCGACTTCATCCAGTCGAAGGAACAGTACTCGAGGATCGTCGGCCACGTGGATTCATCAATGGGTATGTCGAGGAAGGCGGCGATGCGACGCATCTGCCCCGGCATGTCGCGCTTCAGGTTCGAGAAATGGACCAGCATGACGTTGGGCAAGGTGCGGATCGCGTACCACGTCCGGACGTTTTCCCAGAACGACCAGAAGGGGTAACCGTCGCGCGACATCCAGTCATGCCAGTACTGCCGGACATCGCCGGGCGGGCGCTCGATCGGCGGGCCGATGCGACCGGGCGTGTCGTTCAGCGCCGAATACCAGGTCTCGTTCGCGTTCACGTGGTGATTGTAGAAGCTCCAGAGGACGTCACGGCCGTCCCGCCCGATGTAGATGTACTTCGCCTTGGGCGAGAAGACGAGCGCATCGACCGGCAGATGTGTCTTGATGAATCGCCTGTGTGTCTGCGCCTCGACCACCGGCAGCTTTACGGCTTTGGGCGGCACGCGGATGTCGAGCCAGGGCGACATTTCCGCGACCTCGAGCTCCGGATCCGGCCCGTACAGCAGCTGGGCGATGATCTGCTGCATCCAGGTCGTGCCGGACTTCGCATAGGTCGAGATGATGATGTCGTCGTTCCGGAACTGGAAGTCGTTCCAGATCGTCGAGTCGAAATGATGGCTGTGCATCTCCCGCGTCTTCTTCGGCCAGTTCCCGGTCGCGCTCATATGCCCCCTTCTCCTGTTGTGATTGAGCAGTGGCTTCTCACTGCATCGCTAATGCCGGTCTACCCCTCGATTGCGTAGGGTCGGGTCATGACCTCGAGGAGATGCCCGTCCGGGTCGAGGAAATAGATACCCTGGCCACCGTTGTGCTCGTAGGTTTCACCGGCCCGCTGCCGTCCCGGGTCCGCCCAGTACTCGAGCTTCCGCTCGCGGATGCGCGCGAAGATCCCGTCGAAATCGGAGTCACCCACCAGGAAGGCGTAGTGTTGGAGGGAAATCTTGCCTTCCTGCTCGTAGAAATCGAGCGAGACGGCATTGCTGAGCCGCACGATCAGCATCGCCCCGAACTTGACCGGTCGCTGGAGATCCAGGATCTCGACGAGAAACGATGCGGATTTCTGCTTATCGCCGCACCAGACGATGGTGTGATTGAGCTCTACGTTCATGGCGATGACCTGATGCCGCTATCTTAGCTTCCCCGGGCTATGCAGACCGCACGAAGTCCATCGTCCAGTTCGTCTCCCATGTCGCGCCGCGATCGACCGAGAACGCCTGCTCCCAGCGCGGAGCGCCCGGGCTCGGCAACGACCAGATGAAGCGCACGCGTATGGGTCTGCCGTTGAACTCGTCATCGGCGTAGAAGAGACCCACGCCATCGGTGAACTGCCCCACCATCGGCGTGTCCAGTGTGCCGGGATACCGGCCGTCGAGCCACCAGATGCTCCACAGCTTCTTGACGGGGTCAAACGATCGCAGCGTTACGGCGCGATAGTGCCCACCGGGCAG
>Ga0209486_10001295_pt1 | contig 10894 bp, 11 predicted proteins | sample NCCompost_FD_187518 | JGI IMG/M metagenome (GOLD analysis project Ga0209486, IMG submission 187518) | Agricultural soil microbial communities from Utah to study Nitrogen management - NC Compost (SPAdes) (version 2) | ecosystem: Environmental > Terrestrial > Soil > Agricultural land | place... | reverse complement strand
AAAGAATGCCGTCTGAGAAAGCCATGCCCTTCGGCGCGTCGAGCGGCTGCTCCGGCTTGCTTCCGTCGATCCACTTGAGCTCCAGCACGCGTCCGGCCGGATCGACGCGGGAGATGAACCCGTTGCCATCCGCGGCGTCCGGCCCGCCGTTGATGTTGCTGACGAGGTAGACGTCGGCGTCCGCGTCGTAGAGCACCGACTCGGGAGTCGAGAAGCCGACGTTGGCGACGACGATCGGCGCCGCCGGGTCCGGAGTCGGTGCGGCCGTCGCGGCGGGAGCGTCGGCCTGCCGGGTTTCCCGCGCCCGGCAGGCCGTTCCCGCGAGCAGAGTACCCGCGAGGAGGGCGAGGGCGGCGACGGCGCCTGGACTTCCGAGGCGAGCGATTCGCTTCGTCATGCGTTTCCTCCTGTACCCGACGGGCGCAACCTATCCGACGCGGCGGCCGCCCGCCAATCGCGCTACGACTCCGGGACCGGCTCGACGCGTCTTTTCCCGTCCGCGGTCTCGACGATTCTCCCCCACGGCACTTCCGGGTCGTGCTCGAAGACGCAGAGCCATCCCTCGCGGACCGCGCTCGCGAGCAGACGCTTCTTGTTCTCGATCAGGTCCACCGGGTACAGGTCGTAGCCCATGATCCAGGGGACGGGCACGTGCGCGGAGGTCGGGAGCGCGTCGGCGAAATAGAACGCGACCTCGCCTTCCGACTCGACTCGGATCGCCTGCATCCCCTCGTTGTGTCCGCGGACCGGCACCACGGACACCCCGGGGCGCACCTCCACTTCGCCGGAGAGAGCTTCCAGCCGTCCCGCTTCCGCCCAGGGCTCCCAGTCGTCGGGCCGATACGAGGCGCGATCTCGCTCGTGGGGAGACCTCGCGTGCGCGAGCTCGACGCCCTGCACGTATAGGGTCGCGTTCGAGAAGGCGGGCACGACACGGTCTCCCTCCGCGCGGGTCGAACCGCCCGCGTGGTCGAAATGGAGGTGGGAGAGAACGAGGGCGTCGACGTCCTCGGGCCGGACGCCGTGGCTCGCGAGGCTCCCGGCGAGGGTCGTTCGGTCGTCGATCGCGTAGAGGTCCCTCGCTTTCGCGTCCCACCGGGTGCCGAGCCCAGACTCGACGAGAGCGGTGAAATCGCCGCCGCGCACGAGAAGGCAGTTGGTCGCGAGACGAACCCGGTTCTTCGCGTCCGCGGGGAATTTCCGCTCCCACAACACCTTCGGCACGACCCCGAACATCGCGCCGCCGTCGAGGCGAAACTCCGCCCCGCGAACGACGTCGATCCGGAGTCGGCCGAGCCGCATCGAGGAATTCTAGGCTCTGTCTTTCGCACGTTCGGATCGGCCCACCCCCCTTGTCATTCCGAGGAGCGCAGCGACGAGGAATCTGGTCCCCTTTCCCGGAGCCGACACGGCGGAGTGACAGGGCCACGGCGGTCTAGACTCCGGCGGTGCGCCTCCACTTCCACGGAACGAAGGGCTACGTGGAGGAGTCGTCGCCGTCGCACGCGGGACACTCCGCGTTCACGATCGAGGCGGACGGCTTCCGGCTCCTCTGCGACTTCGGCGAGAACCGGAAAGGACTCCTCGGAAAGATCCGTCCCGACGCGATCTTCGTTTCGCACGCTCACCCCGACCACTCGTGGGGGCTTCACGAGGGGACGGATTTGCCCGTCTACGCCTCCGCGGTCACCCACGAGATTACCGTCGAGATGCCGCTGCCGGAGCGGGTCGTCCTCGAGCCGGGCCGTCGGGTCCGGGTCGGCCCGTTCCGGCTCACCGCGTTCCCGGTCCTTCACTCCATTCGTTGCCCGGGCATCGGCGCGCGCATCGAAGTCTCCGGGCGCGTCGTCGTCTACTCCGGGGACGTCGTGGCCTTCGCCACGCCGGCGGAGGCGCTGGCGGACGCGTGGCTCTACGTCGGGGACGGATCGAGCCTGACCTCGTCGCTGGTGCGCCGGCACCCGAGCGGAGCCCTCGTCGGCCACACGACCGTCCGCGCACAGCTCGGGTGGCTGGCGAAAGCGGGAGTGCCGCGAGCGGTGTTCTCCCACTTCGGCTCCGAGCCGATCGGGCTTGGCGACGAAGCGCTCGCCGAAGCGCTTTCGGCTCTCGCGAACGAGCGCGCCCCGGGATGCGAAGTCTTCGCCGCGCGGGACGGTCTCGAGCTCGACTTCTGAGGTCGGGTTTTACGGAAGCGAGATCCGGACGACGTTTCCGGTGCGATAGGTCTCCCACGTCTCCGGGGGACGCGAAGACGACGGGCTCACTTCCGGAATCGACGCGGGGGCCCGAACCGTCACCGTGTCGACCGAGGCCGCGCCCTGGGCCGCAGGCTGTGCGGGTGAGACGGCGGGCGCGGGCAGGGGCGGCTCGGAGAGAGGACCGGCGGTCGGACCGAGAACGAGCAGCTCTCCCGGCCGCAGGGGGCGAACCGACGTCTGAGACGCGCGAAGGAGCGAGGCGGGTTTTTCCCGCGCCAGCGGACCTCCCGCGAGCGCGACGCGGGACGAGGCGCCCTCGAGTGTCGACGCGTTCGCGCCCGCGATTGCGAGCGCGAACGCAAATAGGCGGAAGAAGCCTGCCCTCACCGTTCCTCTAGCGCGGCGACGCCGCCGCCGGAGCGGCTCCGGTCGCCGGCGCCGTCCCGGTCACCGGAACGTTGATCGAGCCGGTCGTCACGGGCGTCGTCGGATTGACGGTGAGCGGGATACCGGTCGCGATCGACCGGTTGAGCGGCGTAGCGCCGGTCGCCGGAACCGTCGTCGTCCCGGTCACGGGAAATCCATTCAGCGTGATCCCCGTCGCGGGGAATCCGTTCGGGCCGACGGGCGGCGTGCGCGCTGCCGCCGCGCTGAAGTCCGGGAAGCCGTTCGGTCCGATCGGAACCGGCGCCGGCGTCGTCGCCGTCACCGGAACGGGGAAGCCGTTCGGCCCCACCACGACCTCACCGGCCGTGGGCGTCACCATCCCCGCCGTCAGGCCGCGAGGCGTGAGCCGGGGGAGGTCGCCGACGAAGATCTGATCCTGAACGGATGCCGCGAGGGGAGCCGGAGCGAAAGCGCCGGCGGTCGTCGCGTCGCGCGCCCCGACGAGGGTCGTGCCCGCCCGCGCCGCCGCGGCGGAAGTCCCGCCGGTCGGTCCCAGGAAGATCGTCGTCGCGTTCCCGGTCGCCGCCCGGGAGGCGGCCAGCGACGGAATCAAGCTCGCCTGGGCTTTCGAGGAGAGGAGCGAACGGCTCGGAACGATCACGAGCGACTTCGCGCCCGTCGCCGACCCGGCCATGGTCACGAGGCGCGACGCGGGAACGACGTTCTTGCCGGCGCCCACGATCGAGGTGTTCGACGCCCGCGCCTTCGACACGCTCGAAACGAGCTCGGCGGGCACCGCGGTGAGCGACCCGTCGGAAAGGTTCTTTAACAGGAGCATGGACCCTTTGGTCATCGGGGCGGTCAGGGACAGGAGCTCTGTCCCGTCGAAAAGCTTGACCTTGAACACGGTTTCGACGTTCTGCGCGCCAGCGGGAAGTGCGAGCGCCGCGCAGACGAGCGCGGCGAGCAAAAGAGTTCGAGTTTTCATTGGAATCCCCCTCGATTGATTAACGCGAGCCTTCGTATCCACACTCGATCTCATTGCACGTTTCGTTCCGGCACTTATGTGCCGTGAATCGAGCGAGTTGGAATGGTTGAGCGGGGAAGAGCGCGCCGCGCGCCGCGCGTCAGGCTTCGGTCGGAAGGGTCGCGCGGGCCGGCGCCGGCAGGGCGGAAGATTCCGGCGGGGGGAGCGCCGCCCCGGTCGGAGCGGCCGCTTCGGCGCGCACGGTCGCGAGCGCCGCTTCGCGAGAGCGTTTGAAAAGGGCGAGGAGACCGCCGGCCATCATCACGTAGAAGCCGCCCCAGACGAGGTTGATGAGCGGCTTCTCGGTGACCTCGAGCGAGAGAGACTCCCGCGTCGCCGCCTGGTACTCGGCCGCGGGGTCCTTCGACATTCCGCGCAGGCGCAACACGACCCTTCCATCCGACGGGGAAACGCCGATGACCTTCATGAACCCGCCCGCCACGCCGGGAACCGGGAGCTCCTCCGCGTTCGGCTCCCGCCCGTCCATGAAGTGGACGTAGCGGAGAGTGGCGTCGTGCTTCGATCCGTCGGGAGGCGTGATCGTCAGCTCGGTCAGCACGAGAATCTCGTTGCCCCCCTGCATCATGGCGGACCGGTCCGCGTTGAAGTCGCGGAACGTGAAGCCTGCCCCTTCCACGCTCGTCGTGGTGCCCTTGGCCAGCTGGACGTCGCGGCCGACCCGCTCCGGCTGGCCCGGGTCGTACTCCTGAGGAGCGAGGTAGTCGTCGAGAACCGCCGAGCGCCGGATCGCCGGGTTCGCCATGAGCTGTCCGGTCTTTGAGTTCACGTACATCTTCGGGTAGGTGTAGCCGACCTTTCCCGCGCTCGTCTGCACCCGGACCTCCATGGCCTGCTTCCGGGTTTCCGTTCCCGGGACGACGCGGAGAAACGTCAGGGTCTTGTCGCCGACTTTCGCCGGCTCGTTTCGAATCAGCGTCACTCGCCGGGTGCTCGCATAGACCCCCGACACGACGATTCCGGCCATCATGATCCCGACGCCGACGTGCGCGAGGTAGCCGCCGGCGCCCCCGAGCTTCCCGTTTCGCGCCTTCCGCACGACCGCGCGCAGGTTCATGTCGGCGGCGAAGCCGGCAGCGAAGAGCATCACGAGGCTCGCCGGCTCCCTCGCGCCGAGAAAGACCGCAAGGAGGAGGACCGCGACGCCCACGGCGAGGGAACGCCGCGCGCTCGCGAGGATCTCGGGGAGCGGAACGGCTTTCCAGGAGACGAACGGCACCAGCCCCGAGAGCGCGAGGAGGAGGAAGGCCGCCGGCGCCGCGGTCTTTCCGTAGAACGAGATCTCGACCTGCGAAGGAGTCCCGGACAACCGGGTGAGGAGAGGTGCGGAAGTGCCGAGGAGGATGACGCAGGCGAGGGCGCAGAACGCGGCGATCCCGAGGATGAAAAGAACGCTCCGCGAGAGAACGCCCGTCTCCTCCTCCTGGAGGACCGGGATCTTCTTCCACCGCGCGGCGATCGAAACGACCGACAGGAGGACGAAGAATCCGAGGATGGCGACGAGCCAGCCCGTGATCCCGAGGTCGATGAACGAGTGCACGGAAAAGTCCGCGAGGACCCCGGACCGGGTGAGGAACGTGCCGTACAGGATCGTCGCGTAAGAAGCGCACGCGAGAATGAGGTTCACCTTGCGGTGCCGCTTGCGGACCCTCTGAAGGAACATCCCGTGGACGAGAGCGACCGTGAAGAGCCACGGAACGAGGCTCGTGTTCTCCACGGGGTCCCATCCCCAGTAACCGCCCCAGCCGAGGGTCTTGTAGGCCCAGTAGCCGCCCATCAGGATCGCCGTTCCGAGCGTGACGAAGGAGACGAGCGCCCACGGGATGGCGCGCGTGACCCAGCCGTCCCACCTCTTCTTCCAGAGCGCTGCGATGGCGAAGGCGAACGGGACCGAGAGCGACGCGAAGCCGATGAACATCACGGGCGGGTGGATGACCATCCACGCGTCCTGGAGGAGGGGATTCAGTCCGACTCCGTCGGCCGGGGCGGGGGGCGGAAGGAGCTTGAAGGGGCTCTGCTTGCAGAGGATCGCCACTAGCCCGAGAAACGTCGCGAGGTAGACGACCATCACGGGCGCTTCCTGCTCCTTCGCGCTCCGCCAGACGAAGAGCCCGATGATCGAGCCCCAGAAAATCCAGAGGAGAAAGGACCCTTCCTGTCCCGCCCAGAACGTCGAGAGAAGGAAGTGGAACGGGAGGTCGAGGCTCGAGTACGAGTTGACGTAGGAGACGTCGAAGCGGTGCTGCAGGAGAAGAGCCATCAGGACGCCGCTCGCCGCGACGATCGACGTCGTGAAGGCGCCGTACGCGCCGCGCGCCGTCGCGAGGAGGTCGGTCCGCCCGCGGTCGACGCGAACGTAGGTCACGAGAGAGGCGAGCCCGAAGAAGAGGGCCGACCAGATGGCGACGACCCCCGGCCAGAAGTACATGGTCAGGAGCCTGTCCGAGAAAGGCCCGTCGCGAGCGCGGCGAGGCCGACGCGAGAGCGGAAGCGCAGGAAAACCGCGCGGAGTCGTAGCAACGCTACGTCGCACAAGCGGTTTTCCGAGCACTCCGCTCGCAGCGAGAGAATCGCCGGCGCGCAGCAGGGCGTCACGAGGACAGGCACCTAAGTTCCGGCGGAGGGCTTGCCCGGATAGGCCCGCTCGACCTCGGCCCCCTGGTACTTCGACGGGCACTTCACGAGGAGCTTCTCCGCCTCGATCCGGCCGTCGTGGTACCGCCCGATCGCGACGATCGAGATCGCGTCGCCGAAGTTCCCCGGGCGGATGCCGGCGTAGACGACGGGCATCCGCCCGCCGCGCTCGTCCACGAGATCGAAGTAGAGGCGCTGGCTCTCCCGGTCGTAGCGGTCGCTCGCCTTGTCGAGACCTCCCATGACCTGGATCGCCCCGCGCGCCTTGCGGGCTTCGTCGAACGTGAGGTAAGGGGTCAAGGTCTCGGTGAACGCGGTGACGCCGAGAATGGCGAAGGCGGCCGCGAGACCCGCGGCAATCCAGTAACCTTTCCTCATCGGTTCCTTTCGCGCTCGGTGATGCGCCGGTCGAGCCGCCACAGGTAGAGGAAGAGCCCCGCCCAGACGACGACGTTGACCGTGGCGAGGAATGCGAGGCTGTTCACGGCCGCAGTGTGTCCGCACGTCCCGTCGAAATCAAGCCGGGGTGCACCGCCCTTCCTAAACGCCCGGGCGGCGCGGCAGATTTCCGTTTCCGGAGGGGGCAGGCGCCCCCGCCGCGAGGCGCTCCAGCCGGGACTCGAGCTCGAGCAGCCAGAGGAAGATCGCCGTGAACCCGGCGAGGCCGGCGAAGAAGACGACCTTCGTCGGCGAGTCCATAAGGATCTTCCCTTCGGGATTGATGATCGTCTGCGGGTGGAGCGACTCCGTCACGCGGGGGACGACGAAGACGAGGAACGGCATCAGGATGGCGGCGAAGACGGCGTAAGCGGCGCCGATGCGGGCCCGGCGCTCCGGGTCGTCGATCGCGGCCCGGAGGAACAGGTAGGCGGCGTAGAGGAAGAGGAGGAGAAGGAAGGAAGACTGCCGCGGGTCCCAGTTCCAGAAGGACCCCCACATGATCCGCGCGAAAACGGAGCCGGTCACGAGCGCGAGCACCGCGAAGAGGAGTCCGAGCCGAACCGCCGCGTGAGCGACCGCGTCGGCCCGCGGATTCCTCCGCGCGAGATAGGCGACGGAATAGGCCGCGGCGACGACGAACGCGAGCGTCGCCGTCCACGCGCAGGGGACGTGAAAGAAGACGATCCGCGACGACTCTCCGATGAAGCCTTCCGCCGGCGCCGGCCAGAGAAACGCCGCGGCGACGAACGCGGCCATGTAGGGGAGGAGGAGGAGCTTCAGGGCCTTCACTAGTCCTCCCAGGCCACCGCGGCGAGCAGGTACGCCGCGGAAGTCGCGGCCCCGTCGTACGCGGCGAGGACGCGCAGCTCCCTCCAGGCGATGTCCCCGCGCGATGCCTCGATCGTGGCCGCGATCGCCGGAAGAAGGAGCGGAATGACGAGCGGAAAGGAGACGACGACGAAAAGCACCTGGCGCTGACCGGCGCGCGCGACGAGCGCCGACAGGAAGGTCGAGACGAGCGACAGCCCCCAGCCCGCGAGAAGAACTACCCCGGCGAGCGCCACAGGCGAACCGATCCGCCACTCCAGGAGGAGCGCGAACGCGGGTACCGAGAGAACCGCGATCGCGAGGAAAAGGAGGAAGTTGAAGAGAGCCTTTCCGGCCACCACGACGATCCCCGGCGCGAGCTTGCGGAGGGCGATGCCGGTGCCGGCCTCCTCTTCGCGGACGAACGCCCTCGGAAGCCCGGTCGCGGCCGAGAAGAAGAGGATGATCCAGAGCAACGCTCCGTTGACCGCCGCGCGCGCCTCCTCCGGTACCCCGAAGGGCCCGATCGCGAAAGACACGAGCGCGAGCGCGGTCGCGGCGAAGAAGAAGAGGGAAGCCGCAGCGACGCGGCGCCGGAGCTCCTGAGCGGCGTCCTTCGCGCACACCGCCCACGCGCGCGGGAAGAATCCGAGCTCCCGCGCCGTCGCACCGCTCACTTCTCGCGCCTCGGCAGCTCGAGCACCTGGTCCGCCTCGGGCAGCTCCTCCACGTCCGTCGAGGCGAGCACGACCGGGCCGCGCCGCCGCGCCGAGGAGACGACCCTCTGGACGGCCGCGCGGCCCCCGGAGTCGAGGCCCGACATCGGCTCGTCTAGGATCAGGATGGGGGGGTCGAGGAGGTCGGCGAACGCGATCCGCAGCCTCTGCTTCATTCCCGTGGAGAAGTGCTCCACCGGCTCCCCGACTCCCTCGAGCCCCACCGTCTCCAGCCGGACGAGCACGTCCTCGCGGGAGGCCACGAAGCCGGCGGCCCGTCGGAAGAAGGAGAGGTTCTCGGCCGCGGTGAGCTCCGGGTAGAAGGAGAGGTCGGGTCCCGACCACCCGATCGACGTCCGGCTCTCGTCTCCCGAGAGGGCGCGACCGTCCGCCTCGAGGCGCACGGAGCCGGAGGTGGGCCGAAGGAGGCTGGCGAGGATCTTGAGTAGCGTCGTCTTTCCGCTACCGTTCGGTCCGGTGACGGCGAGGACCCCGGGTCCGAGCGTGAAGGACACGTCCGTGAAGAGGGTCACGCCCGAGAAAGACTTCGAGAGGCCGATCGCTTCGATCCGCGCAGAGGCCACTCCCGGGCACGATACCAGAGGCGCGGACGCGGCTTGAAATGCGGTCCATGCTTCTCCTATGATCCGCCCGGTCTTCGGCGCGGGTGACCGAACTCTCCGGTGTGCACGCCATGCGTGGCATAGCGGGCCCGACCCGACTGGCGACGTGACGCGAAAACTTCTCTCTAAGGAGTATCAATGCCGAAGCGCGCTCTTTTCCTGCTCCTGACGCTCCTGATTCCGGTCTCGTTCTTTGGCTGCGGAGGCGGCAAGGACGAGGACGCTCTGCTCGACGAGGAAGAAGAAACGACGACGGCCGCCGCAGCCCCCGCCGCCGGAGCTCCGGCCGCCGCTCCCGCGGCCGCGGCCGCGGGCAGCGCGACCCTGACCGGCAGGGTGGCGTTCGAAGGGACCGCCCCCTCGGCGGAGAAGCTGAAGATGGACGCCGACGCGTTCTGTAAGGCGGCGCACGCCGCTCCCGCCTACTCGCAGGAGGTCGTCGTCAACGCGAACAACACCCTCCAGTGGGTCTTCGTGTACGTCAAGGAGGGCGCGACCGGGTCGTTCCCGGCGCCCACGACTCCCGTGGTGATCGACCAGCGGGGCTGTCAGTACCATCCCCATGTCTTCGGAATCCAGGCCGGCCAGCCCTTGAAGATCCTGAACAGCGACGCGACCCTGCACAACATCCACGCGCTCCCGAAGAAGAACCCGGAGTTCAACATCGGGCAGCCGTTCAAGGGGATGGAAACGGTGAAGAAGTTCGACGTGCCCGAGGTGGGAGTCCACTTCAAGTGCGACGTCCACAAGTGGATGGGCGCGTACGCGGGGGTCCTGAACCACCCCTTCTACGCCGTCACGAACGACCAGGGGACTTTCGAGCTGAAGAACCTGCCCGCCGGCAACTACGTGATCGAGGCGTGGCACGAGAAGTACGGGGCGCAGACGCAGAACGTGTCCATCACGGGATCGGAGTCCAAGACGGTCGACTTCAGCTTCAAGGGCTGAGCGGCTTCGTGCCGGAGAGGCAGAAGGGTCCCCCCCGCGTTCGATCGCGGGGCCGGAGCCTCCGGGTCGCTCTCTTCGCGCTCGGCGCCTCGGCGCTGCCGTCGCTCGCCAGCGCTCTGCCCTTCTGGCTCAAGCTGCCGGAGAACGTCTCCACCTACGGCGGCCAGATCGACGGGCTCTTCTACCTGATCCTGTGGATCACCGGCATCATCTTCGTCGTCGTCGAGGCGGTCCTCCTCTTCTTCCTCTTCCGCTACCGGCACCGTGAGGGGAAGGCCGCTCACTACACGCACGGCTCCAACCGTCTCGAGGTGATCTGGACGATCGTGCCGGCCGTCATCTGCGTCGTTCTCGCGCTCATGTCGCGCCGCTCCTGGGCGGAGATCAAGCAGTCGATCCCGCAGGGCGCGATGAACGTCGAGATCCTGGCGGAGCAGTTCGCGTGGAACCTGAGATACCCCGGCACCGACGGGAAGCTGAACACCGCCGACGACGTCGTGACGTTGAACCAGCTCCACATCCCGGTCGGCCGACCCGTCGTCGTTTCCCTTAAGGCGAAGGACGTCATCCACTCCTTCTTCCTGCCCGAGTTCCGCGTCAAGCAGGACGCCGTGCCGGGCATGACCACGCGGATCTGGTTCGAGGCGACGCGAGTGGGTAATTGGGAGATCGTCTGCGCGGAGCTGTGCGGCCTCGGGCACTACCGGATGAAGGGATTCATCACCGTGGAGACACAGGAGAACTTCGACAAGTGGCTCGCGGACCAGGCGGCGGAGGCCGCGAAGGAGGCAGACCAGAGCTCATGAGCACGATCGCCCTCCCGCGCGAGCTCCCCCCGGGGGTCCACCCGGAACCGACGTCGTTCTGGCGCAAGTACATTTTCTCCCTCGATCACAAAGTGATCGGCAAGCAGTACCTCTTCTACGCCCTCTTCATGCTCGTCGTGGGCGGTCTGCTCGCGACGCTCGTCCGCTGGCAGCTCGCGTGGCCGGGCAAGCCGATCGGCTTCATGGGCAAGCTCATGCCCGAGGGGATGCCGGGAGGCGTGATGCTCCCGGAGTTCTACAACTCGATGTTCACGATGCACGCGAC
>Ga0209486_10001294_pt1 | contig 10895 bp, 9 predicted proteins | sample NCCompost_FD_187518 | JGI IMG/M metagenome (GOLD analysis project Ga0209486, IMG submission 187518) | Agricultural soil microbial communities from Utah to study Nitrogen management - NC Compost (SPAdes) (version 2) | ecosystem: Environmental > Terrestrial > Soil > Agricultural land | place: USA... | reverse complement strand
GCCACCTGGGCGTCGATCGCCGACGGCCGTCCCGTGAAGGAAGTCGATCTCACCCGCATCCAGGATCAGGCCTACTACGTCGCGCACCTCGACACGCCGCCGCGGAAGCTGCGCGCCGAGCGGCTGCACCAGCCGTACTACATCACCGGACGCGCCGAACGGGATCGACTGCTCGTGGCGGCCGACACGATGCGCCTACGCGAGGAGCCGTTCAGCGTCGACTCGCTGATGGCGCGCCTCGACGCGGCGCTGCCCGGCGAGACGGTGGTCGAGCGGACGCTGCTCACCGAATACGACAGCTACTACTACTCGCGCGGCGGGCAGACGCCGCTGCCGGTGCTGCGCGTCAAGTACGGGGACGCGGCGCAAACGTGGATCTACGTGGACCCCGAAATGAGCCGCGTGCTCGGCTCGGTGCCGAAGCTCGCCCGCGTGGAGCGCTGGGTGTACAACGGCTTCCACAGCCTCGATTTCGCCTTCTGGTATTCCCGCCGTCCGTTGTGGGACATCGGCATGATCCTGCTGCTGCTCGGCGGTCTCGCCACGAGCAGCCTCGGCGCCTACCTCGGTGCGCGCCGCCTCGTGCGCGCGTCAGGACTGGTTCTCAATCAGCCGCGCACTCAGCTGCACCAGCCGGAGAAGCGGGCTGCGGCGCCGCCAGTCGCCTAGATCGATCGCCGACGATCGGGCGAGGTCGGCGGCGTAGCGCCGCTCGAGCTGCGCCGCCAGCTCGCGATCGAGGATCGCGAGCGCGTTCTCTTCGTCGAGACGCCGCGAGCGCGTGTTGAGATTCGGCGACCCGATGATGCTCCACTGGCCGTCCACGACCGCCACCTTGCTGTGGATGAAGGTCGGCTGGTACTCGTAGATTTTCACGCCGGCCTCGAGCAAGGTGTCGTAGGCGTTCTGGCCGGTGAACCGGGTCAGCGCGTGATCGGTGTGCCGGCCCGGCACGATCAGCCGCACCTCCACGCCGGCGCGCGCCCGTTCGCGCAGCGCCGCTTTCAGCGGCTCGTCGGGAATGAAATACGGCGTGGTGAGGGAGATCGACCGCCGCGCCGCCAGGATGGGCAGCAGATAGAAGTAGGCCATCGACTGATCGTCGTCGGCCGGCGAGTTCACGTGGTGGATGAAGCGCTCGACGCCGCTCGCCTCCACCGGCGGCTCCGCGGCCGGCTGCACCACGATCTCGCCCGAGGCGCTCACCCAGGGGCCCACGAACGCGGCCTGCAGCCGGCGCGCCATCGGGCCGGTGACACGGAACATCATGTCGCGCCAGTGCTGCTCGTCCTGTGCGTTCCCCAGCCACTGGTCCCCGATAGCCATCCCCCCGACGTACCCGACACGGCTGTCGATGACGATGGCCCGGCGGTGGTTGCGCCGGTGCACCCGCATCCACGTCGTCAGCGACGCCTCGCGGTAGCTCGCCACGCGGCCGCCCGCTTGTACGAGGGCGTCGAACAGCTCGTCGGGCGCCTTGTCGCCGCCGAACCCGTCGAGCAGCACGCGTACCGCGACGCCCTGTCGCTGCCGCGCGATCAGCGCGTCGAGCAGCTGATCGCTCATGCGGCCGTCCTTCCAGACGTAGACGAGGATGTTGATCGTGGAGCGCGCCGCGCCGATATCGCGCAGCAGCGCCGGCAGGAAGCCGTCGCCGTTGTCGAGCACCTCGACGCTGCCGCCGCGCTCGATCGGCGCATTCACCAGGTATGAGAGCGACTCGGCAAACCGCGGCGAATCGACGGGTGCCAGCGGCTCGTTGGTCTTCACCGAGTAGGGCGCGCTGTCGGCGCCAAGGAAGGCGACGCTGAAGGCGCTCGCCAGCGCCACGACGCCGCACAGGAAGAACAGCGTCTCCCACCACTTCTGGCGACGAAAAAGGGCGCGCACTGCCTCAACGGGAGCCATCGCCGAGGCTAGTGCAAGAGCGCGGCCGGGTGAATCAGTTGTTCATCAGGCTGAAAAGCAGAGCCGCAGCCGCGCCGGCGCCCGCCGCGTGCCACACGAGCTCGACGGGCTTTCGCACCAGCAGGCTGCCGAGGCAGAGCACCACGGCAGCGGCCACGAGGAAGCGCTGGTAGAGCTCCTCGACCGTTTCCACCGGATCAGACGGCGGCGCCTGCCGCCGCAGCCGATCGATGATGCGGAAAGCGACGACGCGATCGGACTCGTCGCCGATCTCGAAATAGTCGCCGCCGCCGGCCACCGCAATCTGCACCAGCGAATTGCGGTCGAGCGTTGAACGGATGACCGGCGGGGGACGCGTGCCGTCCGCCTCCAGCGGCTCGGGAATCATGCCGCCGACGCTCGTGCCGATGCCGACCACGTAGACCGGAATCTTCCGCTGCCGCGCGGCCTGCAGCGATTCGGCCACCTTGCCCGTCCACGCCTGCCCGTCGGATATCACGATGAACGCTTTCGGGTTCCCACTCTTCCCGAACAGCTCCTCGTCCTTTTCGACGAGCCGCAGCCCCCAGCGCAGCCCTTCCTCGATATTGGTGTCCCACGTCGGCGCGTTCTCGAGCGGGAACGGCGAGTGGTCGCCGAGGTGATCGATGAAGAAGAAGAGGGAGTTGGGATCGCGCGTCAGCCGCACCTGCGGCGCCGCGAGCTGCGCGAAGAGCGCCAGCGCCACGCGATCGCCCTGCCAGCTGAGCGACTCGGCGAACGTCCGCAGGAACAGCACCGAGCGCCGCCAGCGGTCGGGCCGCACGTCGGCGACGTACATCGATGCCGAAGCGTCCTGCAGGATCACGATGTCGGCGCTGCCGCGCCGGACGATCGACGTGAGCGCCTGTGGCCGCGCCAGGGCCACGATGACCAGGCTCGCCGCGATGAGCGCCGCCAGCCAGAACGCGAGGTCGCCGAACAGGCCGAAGCGCTCGCGCAACGGCAGGATGCGATCGCGCCGCATGCGCCGCACGTCGCGCCGCCGCCACACCACGCGCCACACCCAGACGACGAGCAGCGCGGCGCTGGCGGCGAGCAGCCACAGGTAGGCCGGCTCGCCGAAGCGCAGCGTGCTGACGTCGAGCGTGGGCAGGGTCCACATCGGCGCGTACTTCCTTCCGAAACGGCGTCAGCCCTTGCGATCCTTACCTGGCGCCTTGCCCGCGTCGCCGCCGAGCGGCTTCTCCTGGCTCTCGAGCGGGATGTAAATCTGGAACCCCTTCTGGCTCGTGGCTTCCGACGGCTGGCCGCCCTGGCCCATTTCGCCCTTCGACGCGTCGCCGCCTTGGGGCGGCTGCTTGCCTTTGGCCTGCTCGTCGCGAAGGCGGATGAGGTACTCGTAGTTGTAGGCGGCGTCCTCGCGCCACGCACTGTTCTTGAGCACCGCGAAGTAGGCGGCGGCCGACTCCTCGAGCGCCTGCTTGGTGACTTCTCGATCCTTGTAGCGGCCCTGGTTCTGCCGGTAGACGGCGTTGGCCACCACCAGCTTCAGATCGAGGCTTCCTTCCTCGATGGCCGTCACCGGGTCCTCGCCCTCGGGCAGCAGCGTGTCGTACTTGCGCTGCCAGTATTGCAGCGCGCCGCGGCGCGCCCGCACTTCGTCCATCACGCTCGAACCGAAGCCCGGCACCCAGCGCGCCACGCCGATCGACTCCTCGGCCTCGGCCAGGCTCTGCTCGGCACGTTCGTAGTTGAGTGTCGCGAGATCCTGTTGCGCGTCGGCCACCAGCCGCTCCACCGTCGCGATGCGCAGCGACACGACGCCAACGACGGCGAGCACCGCCGCCGCAACTCCCCAGACGATCGTTCCCTTCATAGGTCTCTCCAGGGCGGTCTAAAGACCGCCCTCTACATACACCCGACCCGCCCCACCCGCCTTACCCGCCTACGGGAAGGTTCTGAACACCGGGACCGACAGCTTCAACGTGGCCGCGAGCAGCCACAACGCCACCGCCGCCAGCGCGTAGGCCGAGAACCGCGGGCGCTGCACGCTGTACTCGCGCGTCTCGATGCGTCCGGGCGACAGCCGGTCGATGTCCACCAGCGCGCGCGACAGCGATTCATCGTCGTAGGCCGCGTAGAACCGCCCGCCGGTGCGCTCGACGACGGTCTTCCAGATCTTGTCCTGCGGCACGTCGCCGAACCGGTAGTTGTAGGCGGTGCGGATCATGTGCACCGGAATCTTGAGCGTCCGCGCCTCGTTCACCAGCTTGTCGAGCGGCTTGTTGGCGCGATTGAGCTCCGAGTCGCGCCCGTCGGTGAAGACCACCATCAGGTTGCCGGAGGCGTTGATGAAGTCGAACGCCTTGAAGAGCTGTGTCGCCTGATCGATCCCTTCGATGATCGTCGTGCCCCAGTCGCTGAAGCGGCCCCACTCGCGCGGGTCGCTGATGAGGCGCACGCTGAGCAGGATGTTCTCGTAGTCGGTGGTGAACGGCGTCACTACGTAGGCCTGGTTGCCGAACTGGATGAGCGACACGACGTCGCGATACGGCCCCTTCATCCGGCGCTGGATGAAGGCTTCGGCGCCGGCCACCGCGGTGAAGAAGGTGGATTCGCCCTGCGTCTTGAACGTGGTGGACTTGAAGCTCATCACCATGCTCGTGGACGCGTCGACCAGCAGCGCGATGCGGCGCCCCGGGTGCGACACCTCTTCGCGCGTGAAGCCGGTGTGCGGGTCGGCAAGCGCCATCGCAAAGAGCGGCACGCCGGCACAGAAGAGCAGCACCGGCAGATGGCGCGCCGCCGAGAGGTGCGAAAGGCGCATCAGCGGCAGCAAAGCCGGCAGGGCGATGTGCGTGCGCCCCGGCCGCCGGCCCTGGACCGCGCGAATCAGCAGCACCAGCAGCACGATCGCGAGCAGCGCCGCGCACAGCAGCACGGCGCCGCGGGCGTCGGTGAACTGCAGATCCTCCCACCGCGTCCTGACCCATTCGTCCAGGGTGCCGCGGACGGCCGACGGGAGGAGGCGGATGTCAGGCACGGCCGTTCAGGCCCCCATCACCGAGCGGGTGACGGTCTGCACCATGCGCATCGGCCACAAGGCGCCGACGCGCAGCCGCTGCACGGCCTCGAGCGCGTTTTCCATGGCCCGATCGAGCTCCGGGCCGTCCACCGTCTCGGCGCCCTGCTCGCGACGGCGCCCGTAGGCCGCGCGGCCGAACGCCTGCAGCGCCTCGGCGAGCTGCGTCATCGCGCCGCGGACGCGGGAGCCGCGGGCCGGGCGCTGATCGAGCGCGGTCGCGATGGCCGGCGGCGTGGTGGCGGCCGAGATCATGGCGCGACCCATCCCCAGCGTGCCGGTACGCACCACCACCTGCCCCTCGCGGCTCGTGACGTCACTGGCCACGTGTTGCTGCGCGATCGGGCGTCCGAGGGCCGAGGCGCTCGCCACGCGCATGGCCGGCAGCGCCCGCCGCGCGAGGTCGGGCGACCAGCCCGAGGCACGGGCGTCGCGCTGCACGTCCTTCAGCGTGGCCGCGCAGCCCGCGAGCAGCGACGAGGCCGGCACCGGACGCGCCGCGGCCGGCGTGCGGATGCGGAACCGCTGCGCGAAGCGCAGCAACGCGAGCACCGCGAACACGGCGGCGAACACCAGCGCGATGACGGCCGCCACCCGCGCGGCCGTCGCGTAATAGCGCCGCGACTCGATCTCGGCGAACGTCAGCGACGAAGCGTCGCGGATGTCGCCGGCAGCGCGCGGCACCAGAGACAGGATGCGCATCGGCAGCGCCGGCAGCACGTAGCCCTGGTCGCGGCCGCTGTCGTCGGTCCCGGCGCTCTTCAGGTTGTAGGTCACGGTGACGGCCGGCAGGTTGATGTCCTGGCCGAAGTAGCCGTCGTTGAGGAGCCGCACCGCGTACTCGAACTGGACGTAACGCCACGGCGGCGCCACCACGTCGTTGCGCCGCGTCGCGCTCACCACCTCGAACGGCGTCAGCTGGATGGCGCCGCCTTCGAGCTGCGTGAGCTGCGGCACGACGGCGATGGGACCGGTCTCGATCACGCCGCACGTGAGCGTCAGCCCGAAGGTCTCACCCACGCGCACCGATGTGCGGTCCGTCTTCCACCAGCACCGGATCGGGTCGGACTCCACCTGCCCCGCCCGGGGCGGCAGCCGCGGCGCCGCCGGCTTGGGCGCCGGCCGCGCTGGCGCAGCCGGCGCGGCCGCCGACGGGGTTTGCGCCAGGACCACCGCCGCCGGAGCCAGCCACGCTCCGACCACGACAGCCACCACTCCACATGCCGTTGTCAGTCTGCTCATCTCGTCTTCCGGAGCCTGCGCTCGGCGGTGAACTCCACCAGCGCGGTTTCCATCTTCCATCGGTCGAGCCCCACGCGCACCACGTCCAGCCCCGCGTCCTGCGCCTGTTTCGCCACCCGGTCCTGCCACTCGGTCACGCGGCTGGCCAGCTTCGACAGTTCGCGCCGCGAGAACACCCGTGTGCGGCCCGTCTCGACATCGAACGCCTCCACCCAGCCGTCCGACAGCGACGGCAGCTCGTAGGCGAAGCGCACATCCGCCATCAGCAGGAACACGTCGTGGACGGCGTTGAGCAGCGCGAGCTCGCGCACCACGCGGTCCGCGTCCTGAAACAGGAAGTCGGAAATCACCGGCACCAGCGACGATCGGCGCAAGTGTCCTTCGATGGCCGTCGTCACGTCGCGTACGCCGCCGGGGACGTCGAGCGCGAGCCGGTTGCGATAGAGGTCGACGCAGTAGATGACGTGCGAGCGGCCGATCTTGGGCCGCGCGGCCGCCAGCTGCTCGAACCGGTCGTCGAAGGTGACCAGGCCGAACATGTCCTGGAAGAACACCGCCGACAGGCCGACGGCGGCCACGGCGCGCGCAATCGCCGTCTCGATCGTCGCCCCGTGCGCGCCGCAGCGCGTGGACATCGAGGCGTCGGCCACCGCGACGATGGCGGCGTTGCTGTCCTGTTCGAACTCGCGGGTGATGAGCGGGCTGAAGTTGGTGAGCGACGACTGCGCCCAGTCGATCGACGACGGCCGGTCGCCCGGCTCCCAGTCGCGCACGCCGACGAAGTGGAATCCCGGCCCCTTGAACACGCTGGTGTGGTCCCCCAGCGTGAGCTCCTTCATCCGGCGCACGATGAACAGCTCGATCTCGGCAATCTCCCGCAGGTTGACCGACGACGTGTCGGCGGGAGCGCTGCTCACGGAACCGGTACCCGATCCACGACGTCGTCGATCACCATTTCGACGGTGACGCCGTGGCTGGCTGCGTGTGGGCCGAGCCACACCCGGTGGCCGAGCACGTAGCGCGCGAGCGCCTGCACGTCTTCGGGGTAGACCTCCGAGCGCTGGTGCATCAGCAGCGCCCACACCTTCACCAGCCGGCCCCAGCAGATGGTGGCGCGCGGCGAGCCGCCCAGATCCACGCAGGTCTCGACGAGCTCCGACGGCGAGTGCGTCCGCCAGTCGGTCTCGGCGTTGAAGGGGCGCGTCGCGCCCACCAGCCGGCGGATGTACTTGGCCAGCGACTCGTGCAGGTAGACCTCACGGGTGATCACGGCGCGCAGTTCGATGATGCGCTCCTTCGACATCAGCGGCTTGAGGTGCACGTGCTTGAAGTCGAAGTTCACGAGCCGCTCCTCGTCGGCGGGCGACAGGTACGGCACGTTGACGATGATGGCAAAGCGGTCGGCCGCCGCCTCCGAGAGCGGAAAGGTGCCCTGCCCCAGCTCCACCGGGTTCATCGTCGCGATCGCGAAGCTGAAGGGCGGCAGCACATAGGTGGACTTGCCCACCGTGACGGTGCGGTCCTGGAGGCCCTCGAGAAAGGCGCTCTGCGACTTCAGCGGAATGCGGTTGATCTCGTCGAGCAGGATGACCTCGGCCGACGCCAGCGGCCCGAACTCGGTGATGAACTCCCCGGTGGCCGGGTTGATCATCTGGAACCCGACGATCTCGGTCGGCTGCAGGTCGGCGCGGCCTTGCAAACGCGCGAACTTCGCGTTGCTGATGGCGGCGAGGATGACGCCGAAGAACGTCTTGCCCACCCCGGGCACCCCCCTCAGAAGGAGGTTGCCCGCGTTGACCTGGCGGTTCTGGTCCTTGTCGTAGGTCGTCGGGATCTCCGAGAGGAGGACGACGTTGGCGAGGGCCTTTTCCGTTGCGTACCCGACCAGAGCGTTGCCGGCTTCTGCGACGATGGCGTGGTGGAGATCGACCGCTTCCTGGAGCTCTGGGTGCATGAACCGCCTTGGCGAAGTGACAGACCGTGAATCATACCCGCCTTCGCCCTTCGGGCTACGGCGCGGCAGGCCTGGCCCGCCGGAGCGCGTAGCGGCGGCGGCCTGACCTTTGTTGGCACCACTGACAATTTGTGGCGAGCCGGCCCGTGCAGGGCGGTGCAGGAACACCGATCCGGGTGACACCCCTGACCTCTGCTGCACAGTTGCGGGCTGGCAACGTTCTTGTTCTATGTCCAGCAGAACCGAAACGGCAGATGACGAGGCACGCTCCCCATTCCTTCGCCCGCGCCACCCGCGCGACCAGCCAGCAAGGCTTCACGCTGATCGAGCTGCTGATCGTGGTGGCCATGATCGCGGTGCTGGCGACCATCGCCTTCCCGATTCTGCTGCGCGCGCGCATCACCTCGAACGAAGGCGTCGCGGTGGCGTCGCTGCGGACCATTCATTCGGCCCAGGCCGCGTACGCGGCCACGTGCGGATCGGGCGGCTACGCGCAGACCCTCGAGGATCTCGCGAAGAAGCCGCCGGGCGCCGTGGTGGCATTCATTCAGGAGCCGTACATAACGAACGGCGTCCTCATGAACGGGTATCTCGCCAACATGATGGCGGCCGACGGCGCCAACACGATGCTCGACGCGGGCGACACCTGCAACAACTCGGATGACGATGCCGTCACCGGGTTCGTGGCCGAGCGGCACCCGCGATCCGTGGGCGAGACCGGTGTGCGGTCGTTCGCCATCGACACTCAAGGCACGCTCTATATGCGTCAGGACGGCGACCCGATCGACGACGCGTTGTCGGGCACCCAGGTCTACCAATAGGTCGGGTTCTCCCGCACGTCCCAAGCTCCTCCCAACCGGCGCCGGATCCCCAGGCAACTTCCTCCGGCGCCGGCCCCCTTCACGCGGGCCTCGCCGAAAGCGCTTCGGATATAGTGGCATTCCATGCAGATGATGACGGCCGCGGTGCTGAACGCGGCTCCGGGCGGCCTTCAGATCGAGCAGCTGCCGATCCCTGAACCGCGCGCCAATGAAGTGCTGGTGAAGGTGCACTCGTGCGGCGTGTGCCACACCGACCTGCACGTGATGAAAGCCGAAGTCGCCTTCCCCACTCCCGCCGTCATGGGGCACGAAGTGTCGGGCACGGTGGTGGCGCTCGGTCCGGGCGTGAAGGGGCCGGCGGTCGGCACGAGGGTCGTCTCGGCGTTCGTGATGCCGTGCGGATTCTGTCCCGCGTGCGGTGCCGGCCGCGACGATCTCTGCGAGAACTTCTTCGGCATGAACCGCCTGAAGGGGACGCTCTTCGACGGCACCACGCGGCTGCGCCGCCCCGACGGCACGCCCGTGGCGATGTATTCGATGGCGGGCATGGCGGAGTACTCGGTCGTTCCCGCCACCGACGTGTTTCCGCTGCCCGACAACCTGCCGCTCGAGGAATCCGCAGTGCTCGGCTGCGCGGTGTTCACCGGCTACGGCGCCGTGCGGCATGCGGCGGACTTGCGGGGCGGCGAGCGCATCGCCGTCATCGCCACCGGGGGCGTCGGGCTCACCATCGTGCAGATCGCCAAGGCCTTCGGCGCGTCACAGATCATCGCCGTCGACGTGCGCGACGACAAGCTCGAAGCGGCCCGCAAGATCGGGGCCACGGACGTCGTCAACTCCACCAAGGTGGACGCCGTGAAGACGATCCGCGAGATGACCGGCGGCGCGGGCGTGGACGTGGCCTTCGAAGTGCTCGGCCGGCCCGAGACCTTCGTCCAGGCGTTCGAGAGCATCCGCGACGGAGGCCGCATGGTGGCCGTCGGCATCGCGGCCGGCAAGAGCGCCGCTCCGATCGAGATCACGCGCCTCGTGCGGCGCGGCCTGCGCATCGTCGGTTCTTTCGGCGCCCGCACGCGCTCTGACATGCCGGAGATCATCCGCCTCGCCGCGCAAGGCGTCTTCCGCCCGGCCGAGATGGTGACGCGACGGTTCAAGCTGACCGAAGCGGATGAAGCCTACCAATTGCTCGCACGTGGAGAAATACTTGGTCGTGCGATCGTAGTTCCATAGGCTCACGGCTCACGGCTCACGGCTCGTGCCTGTCTGGCTTGAGCCCGTCCACGCCGTGAGCCCTGAGCCCTGAGCCTTCGAGGATCGACTTCCATGATCGAACAGGGAACTCTTCTCAATTTCGTCGGCGGCAGCTGGCAGCGCGCGGATGCGCGCGAGAACATGGCCGTCCGCAACCCGGCCACGGGCGAGGTGTTGTCGTCGGCTCCGCTGTCGGAGAGCGCCGCCGTGGGGCGCGCGGTCGAAGCCGCGCAGAAGGCGCTGCCCGCGTGGCGCCGCACGCCGGCCGGCGATCGCATCCAGCCGCTCTTCCGCCTGAAGGCGCTGCTCGACGCGCAGTTCACCGACGTCGCGAAGCTGATCACGCAGGAGTGCGGCAAGACGCTCGGCGAGGCCGAGGGCGAGCTGCGGCGCGGCATCGAGAACGTCGAGGTGGCCACCGGCATCCCGTCGCTGATGATGGGCAGCAATCTCGAGGACATCGCCTCCGGGATCGACGAGCTGATGATCCGGCAGCCGGTGGGCGTGGTGGGCGTCATCGCGCCGTTCAACTTCCCCGGCATGATTCCGCTGTGGTTCCTGCCCTACGCGGTGGCCTGCGGCAACACCCTGGTGTTGAAGCCGTCGGAAAAGACTCCGATGACGATGGCCAAGATTTTCCAGCTGGCCGAGCAGG
>Ga0209486_10001293_pt1 | contig 10904 bp, 6 predicted proteins | sample NCCompost_FD_187518 | JGI IMG/M metagenome (GOLD analysis project Ga0209486, IMG submission 187518) | Agricultural soil microbial communities from Utah to study Nitrogen management - NC Compost (SPAdes) (version 2) | ecosystem: Environmental > Terrestrial > Soil > Agricultural land | place: USA... | reverse complement strand
TGCCCTCGACCGGGAGTTTGGCCGCAATCCCGACCTGGCGAAAATGCCGATGTACTGCGTGCCGTTCTCGTTCAAGGATCCGTTCGATACGACGGACATGCGGTCGACCGGCGGCGCCGACGCCCGCTTCGACATCGACTTCCCGGCGCGCGATCACCAGCTGGTCGAGCAGCTGCGCAACAAGGGCGCGATCATCTACGCCAAAGCGGTGCTGACCGAGTACAACGGCCGCGCCGGCGATCCCGGCGGCCGCCACACGCCGGCGAAGGTGCTGCCCTCGAACCTCGGCTACCAGCGCAGTACCTGGGGCGGGAACCCGTCCAACGTCTACGACACGACTCGCGCCGGCTCGCTCGGGTCGAGCTCGGGCTCCGCGGTCGGCGTCAGCGCCAACCTGGTGATGTGCAGTCTGTGCGAGGAGACGCGGGCTTCCTGCCGCGGGCCGGCCAATCACAACTCGGTCGCCCTGCTGCTGCCGCACGGCAAGATGATCGGCTTCGACGGCGGCGCGATCGGTTCGGACATTCACAACGACCGCACCGGGATTCACTGCGTGAACATCCTCGACTCGGCCAAGGTGCTGGATGCGATGAAGGACCCGGTGAACGGCTACTACGATCCACGCGAGCCGTTCAGCACCGTGCCACGTTCGAGCATCCTCAGCCATCCGTACGCCGACACCGCGGCGATGCCGGGAACGCCGGGGTCTCTCCGCGGCATGCGCATCGGCGTCGTCCGTGAATCGATGGTGTCGAACCCGGGGATCAAAGCGACCGAACCGATCGTCCAGGCGGCGGCGAAGGAGATCAAGACCGTTCTCGGCAGCCGGCTTGGCGCCACGCTGGTCGAATCGAGCGATCCGCTGTTTGCCAACGATCCCGACATCGAGGACATGACGACCTCGTTCACCACCGCGCTGGCGCGGCTGATCCCGGTCTTCATGCCGGACATCCTGTTCCGGGTCAGCCGCGACGGGAAGCCGGTGTTCCCCGACGTGGCGGCGGCGATTGAGCCGACCGAATTCGCCCCGGGCCAGAAGTTCGGCACCGGGAAAATGAAGCCGGTCGACTATCTCGTGGCCCTTGCCGACAGCCGGATACCGCCGCCGGCCAACCTGAACATCCGTACCGTGCAGCAGCAGCAGGGCGCCAACACTTTCCGCTATCACTTCGCTCAGTACGCGACCCGGCGCGCGGCTGACTGGAAGAAACTCGGCTTCACCGAGACGCTGATCGATTTTCCGACCCTGAACGCGCGGTCGAAGTTCTGGGGCGACGATCAGCGCGCTGCCTTCAAGAACTGGGAGGAGGTCACCGACATCCGCAACCCGCTCTCGGATCGGCAGGGGATCACCGAACGAATCATGCTGCGCGAGCTGCTGCGCCGGGTTGACATGATGGTGATGTACGAGAATCACCTCGACGCGCTCGTGCGGCTGCATACGCCGCTGCCGCCGGCGAAAATCGGCGGTGCGAATCAGCCGGGCACGGTCGGCAACGAATCTGCCTACGGCCCGAATGCGGGCGTGACGGAAGTGCTGATTCCGGCCGGTTACGTCACCGAGGTCTACGACGCGAAATTTGCCCTCAGCGCGGACCTGAAGCAGTACATCGCCGTTGACAACACCGCGCCGACGCCGGTGCCGACGCCGGGACTACCGTTTTCACTGGTGTTCAGGGCCGAGCCCGGCAAGGAGGACGTGATTCTCAAAGTCGCGTCCGCCTACCAGAATGCGTCGAAGCGGCGCATTCCGCCGCCGCAGTTTCCGCCACTTTCGGCCGCCTCGACCCAGACGCGTTAGCAGAACGGGTGTGGCTCCGCCGGGGTTGTCAGCTGATGACGCCCCGGCGGAGCTCGTCGCCGAGGAGGATAGCTTCGGCGATCTCGCGCTTCGATCGGCGGCGCTGCCGGCTCTGACGCTGGATCGTCAGGTAGGCCTCTTCTTCGGTGATGCCCAGATCGCGCTGCAGGATCCCTTTCGCCCGATCGAGCACCTTCCGGGTCTCGAGGCGTTCCGAAAGCTGGCTGTTCTCGCTTTCGAGCCGGGCCAGTTCGATTTCGGCGCCGACCAGGAACCCGACGGTGGACACCAGCTGTATCTCGTTCCAGCCGTGTTCGTGCGGATCGCGATGCTGCAGGTTGATGACAGCCACCAGCCGGCCCCGGCAGAGCACCGGCACTGACAGGAACGCCTCGTAGCGGTCTTCGGGCAGCTCGTTGAACAGCTGGAAGCGCGGGTCGTCGAAGGCGTGAAGCGGAATGGCGATCGGCTGCCGATGCGCGGCGACCCAGCCGGTCAGTCCCTGGCCAACGCGGAGCCGCAGGCGATCGACCACGTCGGCGTGCGGAGTTTTCGACGCACGCAGCACCAGCTCTTCGTTCTCGAGCACGTAGACGAAGCAGGAATCGCATTGCACCACGGTCGCGACGAAGTGGACGACGCGGTTGAGCACCGAATGCAGAGAATCGGCGGCGGCAAACCGGCTGCCGATTTCGTGGAGGAAATCGATCTCCGAGGCCGGGGTGGTGATGTCCTTGTCGTCTTCCAAGGGTACGACCTGTTTTCTCATCTAGGGTTCCAGCGGTAATTCGAGCATCAGGATGCCGTTATCGATTCGCGTCGGGTAGGTGTTGACGCACTTATCCGGCGCGGCGGGCCTCTCGACGGCGCCGGTGTCGAGCCTTACTTTCCACGCGTGCAGCGGGCACACCACCGACTCGCCGGCGACGATGCCGTCGCAGAGCGGGCCGCCGCGATGCGGACACTGGTTGTCGGTGGCGAGGAAGCGATCGCCGAGATTGAAGATCGCAATCTGCCGTTCGCCCAGCGTCACGGCCCGGCCCTCCCGCAACGGGATGTTCGAGCACGCCGTAATCGGCACCCAGTGATCTGTCATGCGAGTGCCTTCTGGTGGAGCGCCTGGATTGGTACGAACTGCGACGCCGTGCGCGGATGCCGTCCCTCGAGCCACGCGTCAGCGGATCGAGCTTTCGACTTCGCAAATCGATCGCGCAGTCCCTGCCGAACCGATTCCGCGGCGTAGACCGTGTCTTTGCGGACCTTCTCAATCCCGGTGCGTTCGACGAAGTCGTAGGTGCGCTCCAGGTAATTCGCGTTCTCCCGGTAGTACTGGAAGAAGAGCTCGGCGGCCTCCAGCGCCTCCTCGGTGGTCTCCACCGTCGCCAGCAAATCGGCCTTGCGGACCGACTTGCCGGCGGCCCCGCCGACCACCACCTGCCAGCCGCCTTCCTGGCCGACCAGGCCGATGTCCTTCACCGTGGCCTCGGCGCAGTTGCGCGGACAGCCGACGGTTGCCATCTTCACCTTGTGAGGCGTGAACAGCTGCTCGAACCGGCGTTCCAGCTCGATCCCCGCGCTGGTCGAATCCTGCGTGCCGAAGCGGCAGAAGTCGGTGCCAATGCAGGTTTTCACCATGCGCACGCCCTTCGTGTATGCCTGGCCCGAAGGCATGTCGAGATCGGCCCAGATCTTCGGCAGGTCCTCCTTTTTCACGCCGAGAAGATCGATGCGCTGGCTACCGGTGATCTTCACCATCGGCACCCGGTACTTGTCTGCGACGTCGGCGATCTTGCGGAGCTCGGCGGCGCTGGTGACGCCGCCGCGGATGCGCGGAATGACCGAGAAGGTGCCGTCCTTCTGAATGTTGGCGTGCACGCGATCGTTGATGAAGCGAGCCGAGCGATCCTCGTCGTGGTCGCCGCACCACAGCATGTCGAGCATGTAGCTGAGCGCCGGCTTGCAGACCTCGCAGCCCTGGCCGTTGCCGTAGATTTCGAGTACCTCGTGCACCGACTTCAGGCGCTGGCTCCGCAGGATGTCGCGCAGCCGATCCTCGGCGAACGGCACGCAACCGCAGATCACCTTCTTCGCTTCTTCCTCGAACTCCGGTGCGACGGCGCGCAGCAGGTCCTGGCACATGGCGGTGCAGCTGCCGCAGCCGGTGCTGGCGCGCGTGCACTCCTTGAGCTGCGACAACGTGTTGACGCCGCGCTCGTGGATTGCCTGGATGATGGCGCCCTTGGTGACGCCGACGCAGCCGCAGACAGTCGCGGCGTCGGCCATTTCCGCCACGTCCAGGCCGGCATCCGCGGCCGGCGGCGGGAAGAGCAGGTGGCGCCGCTGACTGGTCAGGTCGGCCTGCGTCCGCAGCCATTCCATGTAGCGGTGGCTGTCGCTGGTGTCGCCTACCAGGATGACGCCCGCAAGTTTCCCGTCCCTGACCGTCAGTTTCTTGTAAATGCCGAGCGCGCGATCCTCGAAGCGCACCGGCTCGGAGTTCTGCTCGCTCCAGTCGCCGGCGGAGAACACGTCGACGCCCATGATCTTCAGCTTCGCCGCCTGCACAGTGCCGGTGTAGGTCGGCCCCTTGTTGCCGGTGATGGTCGCGGCCAGGACCTTACCCTGCTCGAACAGCGGCGCCACCAGTCCGTAGCAGACGCCGCGATGTTCGACGCACTCGCCGACGGCAAAGATGTCGGGCGAGGAGGTTTCCATGTGATCGTTCACGACGATGCCGCGGTTGACGTGAAGGCCGGCTTTGTAGGCGAGCTCGACGTTCGGTCGAATCCCGGCCGCGACGACGACCAGGTCGGCTTCGAGGCAACTGTCGTCGGAAAGCGCGACGCCCTCGACGTGGCCGTTGCCGAGTACGGCGGTCGTGGTGCGGCCGAGCAGCACCTTGATGCCCAGGTCTTCCATCTTCCCGAGCAGGTAGTGGCCGCCGTCGCGATCGAGCTGCCGCTCCATCAGCGTCGGCATCAGGTGCACGACCGTCACCTGGCATCCCTGCACCTGGAGCCCTCGCGCCGCCTCGAGCCCGAGCAGTCCGCCGCCGATGACGATCGCCCTGGTTTGCGGCCCTGCGCGGCGCATCAGTTCGCGCGTGTCGTCGAGCGTGCGGAAGGCAAAGACCCCGTCTTTGTCGAGGCCTTCGATCTTCGGAAACCACGCCGTGCTGCCGGTGGCCAGCAGCAGCACGTCATACCCGGTCACGCTGCCATCGTCTCCCGTGACCGTCTTTGCCTCGGCGTCGACGTCGACGATTCGCACGCCGGCACGCAGGTCGATCTGGTTCTGCCGGTACCACTCGAGCGGGTTGACGACGATATCGTCGGCGGCCTTTTCCCCGGCGAGGACGGAAGACAGGAGCACGCGGTTGTAGTTCACGTGCGTTTCGTCGCCAAACACGGTGATGTCGAAGCGCGGCGCGTGCTTCAGGATCTGCTCGACGCAGGCCATGCCTGCCATGCCGTTGCCGACCACAACCAGGCGTTTCACAGCGCACCTCTCTTTCGCTGCGTGCGCTTGGTAAATCCCAAATCCCAGATCCCAGATCCCAACTCGCCTCGCCTCCCCTTGGGATTCGGGGTTTGGGCTTTGGGATTTGATGTCCGCTCCACCCGGACGGCCGATTGCTTGTAGTTGGGCTCGCGCGAGACCGGGTCGAACGCGCTCTGGGTCACCGTGTTCGCGTTGGCGTTGGCGTAATGAAACGGCACGAAGACCTCACCGGGAGCGATCGTCTCGGTCACTCGCAGCTCCACGCCGCGAACCCGGCCGCGGCGTGACACGACGTCGACGCGATCGCGCGCCTTCAGCCGCAGCACTCGCGCGTCCCGGGGATTCATCTCCAGCCAGGCCCGTGGCGACAGGTGTTCGAGAATCGGCACGTTCGCCGTCTTGGTTCGCGTGTGCCAGTGTTCGACGGTGCGGCCGGTGTTCAGCACGAACGGATACTCGTCGGTCGGTTGCTCGGGAAACGGCTCCCATTGCACCGGCAGCAGCCGGGCGCGGCCGTCAGCGGTCTGGAAAACGCCGTCGGCATACAGCCGGCGCACCGCGGCCGGATCCTGATTCTGGGTTCTGGGTTCCGGGTTCGGGTACGGCCATTGGATCCCGCCGTGCTGCTCGATTGCCTCGTAGGTCATTCCCGAGTAGTCGCAGAGCCGGCCGGCCGAGACGCGGCGCCATTCGTCGAAGGCGTCCCGCGGCGTCTGCCAGCCAGGGAACAGCTCGTCGCGGACGCCCAGCGCGGCCGCCAGGTCCAGGAAGATGTCGAAGTCGGCGCGTGCTTCTCCGGGCGGGTCGCAGGCGCGGTTCACCTTGCTCGCCCGTCGTTCAGAATTGGTGTAGGTGCCTTCCTTCTCACCCCAGATGGCGGCAGGCAGCATCAGATCGGCGAATTCCGTGGTGGGCGTCGGGTGAAAGCCGTCCTGGACGACCAGGAAATCCAGTCCTTCCAGTGCCTGGGTCAGCGCGCCCAGGTTCGGAAACGACACGATCGGATTCGTGGCGATGATCCAGAGTGCGCGAATTCGTTTGTCGAGTGCCGCCTCGATGATGTCGGGATAAGCAAGGCCGCGGGCGCTTGGGATCCGCTCGACCGCCACGTTCCAGAGCGTGGCCAGCTCCTCTCGATCGGCGGTGTTCTCGAACGTGCGGTAGCCCGGCAGGCTCGACGCGAATCCCGCCTCGCGCGTCCCCATTGCATTGCACTGCCCGGTGATGGAGAAGGGCGCCGCACCGGCGCGGCCGATGTTGCCGGTAATCAATGCGAGGTTGTTGATCGCGTTGACCGTCTCCGTCCCTTTCGTGCTGTGATTCACCCCCATCGTCCAGGCGATGAAGGCCGAGCGGGCACCGGCATAGAGTGAGGCGGTGCGGAGCAGCACGTCCGGCTCGATTCCCGTGATCTGCGCGACGTACTGCGGCGTGTAGGCGGTGACCGAGTCGCGGAGCGCGTCGAAACCGGTGGTGTGCCGCTCGATGTAGTCGTGATCGACGAGATTCCGCTCGATGATGAGGTGTATCAGGCCGTTGAGCAGCGCGAGGTCGGCGCGCGGCCGTATCGGGAGATGGAGGTCGGCGAGCATCGCCGTCTTCGTCACCCGCGGGTCGACCACGATCAAAGTGGTGGCGGGATTGGCTTCAAGCCACCGGCACAGGATCGGATGGTTGTCGGCGATGTTCGCGCCGATCAGCATGATGACGTCGGCCCGCTCGAAGTCCTCGTATGCGCCGGGCGGCCCGTCACTGCCGAACGAGCGCTTGTAGCCGGCGACTGCCGTGGACATGCACAACGTGGTGTTGCCGTCGTAGTTGCGGGTGCCGAGCCCCAGCTGCACCAGCTTGCCGAGTGCGTAGAACTCCTCGGTGACCAGCTGGCCGGTGCTGATGACGCCGACGGCGTCATGTCCATGTCGCGCCTGGACCTCGCGGAACCGGGCGGCCATCGTCGAGAGCGCAGTCGGCCAGCTTACAGGGTTGAAGCGGCCTCCGTGCTTGAGCAGAGGAACGCGCGCACGATTGTCCGCCCCGATCGTGTGATGTTCGGAGAGACCCTTGGGGCAGAGCATGCCGCGGTTGACCGGGTGATCCGGATTGCCGCGAACGCTGACCGCGCGCCGATCGCGGACGCCGATCAGCATGCCGCAGCCGACCGAGCAGTAGCCGCAGGTCGTCGGCACCCAGCGGTCGGCGACTCGCTGCGCCGAGACGTAGCCGGTCTCGGGGTCGGATGCATACGCGTAGCGGTCCGCGCGATTGTCGAGGCCGAGGAGCCGCTTCAGCGTCATGCCGCCTCGCTCCCAAGCTCGAGGTAGGGCGTCGCCATGTGCGTGGGCACGACCGTGACGAAGAACAGGTAGCGGCCGGCGACTTCCGCGGCGAGCGCAAGCGCGAACGCCACCCAGGGCAGCATGGAGCCTGTCGCGACCAGGGGCAGGGCGACGCCTCCCGCGCCAAGCAGCAGGCCGCGCGCGACAAACGGGTACTTGAATGTGGTCGACAGGAGCCGGGCGGTTCCCTTGAGCTCGACACTGTCGGTCGCCACCAGCCTGACGAAGCGAAGCGCGACCAGGAGGAGCTGCGCGCCGGCCATCGTTGCCGCGCCCAGCGCCAGCCCGGTGGCGTTGCTCGCGCCAACGGCGATGACGAGCAGAGGCCCGAGCACTGCGGCCGTCAGGTTGAACTGCAGCAGGGTGAAACGGGTATTCCAGGACGGACGCGACGGTACTCGGTAGATGCAGGCACTGGCGGTCACGCCCGCGACTCCCAGGATCGTGGTGATCGCCCCCAGCCACGTGCTCCTGGGCATCCCGAGCCACAACATCGCGGCATACAGTGTGGCCACACCCGAAAAAGCTCCGAACACCGCCACTTCACGGCTCAACCACGATCGGCGCCACATCTTCAGTGCGCGGTAGGCGTACGCCGGCCGCCCCAGATGGAGTGTTGCGCCGCCCAGCGCAATCGCTGCGACCATCAGCGACGTCATCGCCGCGACCCCGAGGCGCGTTGTCCGGCCCATCAGCTGCAGCAGCCAGATGACCACGAACGTGCCCACAGACAGCTGGGTCAGGACGGTCATGAAGACCAGTGACCAGTGCGGGTGCTGCGGAGTGACATGACTGAGGTCGACCGGCCGCCCGTTCGGCGGCAGGCGGGCCGGCATCGAGACGCGCGTCATCGACAGGCTGCCGTCGGGCGACGGCAGTCCGCGCCCCGGCGGTGCGGCCGCCGCGGCGGCCCGCCACTCGGCAACGTTCACGAGCTCGATGGCGATCGCGCCTTCGGGACAAGCGCTGACACAGGCCGGAGACTGGCCGTGCTCGAGGCGGCCGTAGCACATGTCGCACTTGCCGACGACGCCGCGCTCGGCGTTGTATTGCGGCACGCCGTACGAGCAGTTCCAGGTGCAGTACTGGCAGCCGATACACGCATCGGCGCTGTGCCGCACGATGCCGGTGACGGCATCCTTCGAGTAGGCGTCAACCGGACAGCCGCTGAGGCAGGTCGGGTCCGCGCAGTGGTTGCAGCCCATCGAGAGATATGCGCGGCTGGCGGCGGGGTAGAAGCCGCCTTCGATTTCACCGACGCGGCGCCAGTTGATCGACGCCGGGTTGCCGTTCTGTTCATTGCAGGCGACGACACAGCACTTGCAGCCGATGCAGCTGCCCATGTCGACGTGAAAGCGGTACTGCTCGCCGGGCCGCGGCAGGCGCAGCGGCATCAGCCGCGTGGTAGACGGGCGGATGCCAGGCTCCGAATCGGTGGGTCGATCGCGGCCCTTCGCGCGCGCGGCAGTCGTCGGCGTCAGGACGAACCTGGCGTCGAGTTCCGTCGTGCGTCGGAGCAGCGGTAAAGCCATTGACACTCCAGGCTGCAAAACGCGGTGCAGTCGCCTTGCGAATCACCGCGGCGCGTGCGTCTGCTCGTCCTGGAGCGTGAAACTGCGAGAGCGGCGGAGAAAAACTGCGCGCTGCAACGTGGAGCGCGGGCCGCGGCATTGAAGATACACGGATCGTACTCGCGCGACAAGCGCACGACATGCGACATGAATGTGCGGCGATCGCCGAGTTCCTACATTTGTGAAGGAGGATGGCGCGGCGAGCCTTACGCGGTAGCCGCACGCCTTCAGGCCTCCGGAACCGCTCCGGACAATTCAGGACAATTCAGACGAACGTGTCGCTCGAAAAATAGTTTCAAACAAATATGTCCCTTGTCGGGATGGCCGTGCCCGGCGTCATTTGTTTGCAATAACTCACGCGCGATCAACGAGTTGTCGATCGAGCTCAGCCGGGAGCAGCAGGCGGAACGTCGCTTGCTGCCATCGGCGCCAACGGCCACGACGCCGCAGAACGCCCTCGCCGGCTTCCTTTCTCCTGATTGGAGCGCTCTGTGGTTCATGGCTTTACATTTCGTCGGCGCGCAGCGCACACGCTGGCGCTGGCAGCGCTGGCGCTGTTCGTTCCAGGTCCACTTGCTGCGCAGCAGGCCAACGTGGCGGCCGCGTCGCAGGTGGTCGCCCCTCCCGCGCCGAAACCTCCGGTACTGAATCGCGCCAACGACGTGCTCCCGGCCTGGGTCCGGGTGCGGGGCGAGTTCCGCGAGCGAATCGAGGGATTCGACGGTCTTGGCTTCAATGACACGCGCGAGGACCTCTACTACCTCTCGCGCCTGCGGCTCAACGCCACCATCACGCCGGCACGATTGCTGTCATTCCAGGTGCAGGGGCAGGATGCGCGGGTCGCGCGCAAGACGGTCGGCCCGACCGGCACGCCGTTCCGGGCGCCCATCGACATGCGGATGGCATTCGCAGATGTCGGTACGGCGCAGAGCCGGGTCGCCTTTCGCGTCGGGCGGCAGGAACTGGTCTACGGTGAGCAACGGCTGGTCGGCCACGTCAGCTGGGTGAATGCCGCACGGACCTTCGATGCCGCGAAGCTGACCATTCGCGGGAAGCGCGCATCGCTCGATGTCTTTGGCGCGTCGGTCGTCCGCATTCTCGAGGACGAGTTCGACAAGAGCGGCGCCGGTAACCGGTTCGCCGGTGCGTACGCGACGGTTCCGGCGCTTGTCCCGGCGGCGTCAGTGGAGCCCTATGCATTCTGGAAACGCGACGTCAACCTGCTGACCGAAACGGCCACGCGCGGCACGCTCAGCCTGGCCACGCTGGGGGTGCGATGGGTAGGGAAGCTGCCCGGCGGATTCGAATACAACACCGACACGGCGGTGCAGGCGGGCTCACTCGGCAGCGACGATGTCAGCGCCTGGGCGGGCCATTACATGATGCGGACGCCGGCGTCGGGGTCGCTGGGCTTCCGCACGAGCGGCGAGTTCAATTACGCCAGCGGCGACCAGGACCCCGCCGACGCCACGCGCGGCACCTTCGATCAGCTGTATCCCACGCCTCACGACAAGTACGGCCTTGCCGACCAGGTTGGCTGGCGCAACATCCGGCACCTGCGTGCCGGCATCGAGCTGATTCCGCTCAAAGGCGTACCGGTCGCCGCCGACTACCACTCGTGGTGGCTGAACGAGAAGCGCGACGGACTCTACGCCGCTGGCGGCGCGCTGCTGGCGCGCGTTCCGGCCGGCGCAA
>Ga0209486_10001292_pt1 | contig 10905 bp, 13 predicted proteins | sample NCCompost_FD_187518 | JGI IMG/M metagenome (GOLD analysis project Ga0209486, IMG submission 187518) | Agricultural soil microbial communities from Utah to study Nitrogen management - NC Compost (SPAdes) (version 2) | ecosystem: Environmental > Terrestrial > Soil > Agricultural land | place... | reverse complement strand
CAGCGTGCGCAGGTCGATCAGGTGCAAGAGATACTGCCGCGCCTCGTCGGCGCGGCCGTTGCGGGCGGCAATATCCGACAGCTGCCACAGGGAATGATCGTGGTTGCGGTCGGCTTCGAGCGCCTTCTTGTAGACCGCGCCGGCTTCGACGTACTTCTCCTCGAGCCAGTAGTCGTCCGCAAGCTGGACGTAGGTCCGCACCGCTTCCTCGCGCTGGCCCTGCTGCAGCAGGGTATGTGCATTCCGGAGATCGGTGTCGGGATCTGTAGGCACCGTGGTTTCGCCTGGGGGGGGGTTACTCGATCGTATCAAACAGCGATGGCGGCCTGAAGGAACGGCGGTGGAGCGCCGAATAGCCATGCCGGGCCACCGCCGCCAGGTGATCTGCGGTGGCGTAGCCCTTATGCCGGTCGTAGCCGTAGCGCGGGTCGGCGGCGTGGTGCTGCAGCATCTCGCGATCCCGGGTCACCTTGGCGATGATCGAGGCCGCCGCAATCGCGCTGCAGCGTCGATCGCCGTGCAGCACCGGGCGCTGCGCGATCGGCAGTTCGGGGATGCGGAATGCATCGACCAGCACCAGATCCGGCAGCGGCGCCATTGCCAGCACCGCCCGGCGCATCGCCTGCAGTGACGCCTGGTGGATATTGATGTCGTCGATTTCGCCGGGCGGCGCCGATGCCACCGCCCACGCCAGCGCCTTGCGGGTGATGACGCCGTAGAGCCGCTCACGCTCGGCAGCGGTAATCATCTTGGAATCGCAAACGCCCGAGATATATCGATCTGGATCGAGGATGACGGCGGCCGCGACGACCGGGCCGGCCAGGCAGCCGCGCCCCACTTCGTCGCACCCGGCGACGCGATAGAACCCCCAACGCCGCATGGCGTTCTCGAGGGTGCGCATCGCGCGGGTGCGAACCATGGGAAATCCCAAATCCCAAAACCCAGATCCCAAAGCCCAACGAAAATCCCAACCTGTTTGGGATTCGGGGATTGGGATTTGGGATTTACTGAGTCTTCCTGGCAGTCTCTTTCATACGCGCGGCCTTGCCCTTCAGGTTGCGCAGGAAGTAGAGCTTGGCGCGGCGGACGCGGGCCGACCGCACCAGGTCGACCTTGGCGATCGTCGGCGAATGAAGCGGGAAGATGCGCTCGACGCCCTGGCCGAACGACACCTTGCGCACCGTGAACGAGGCGCGGGCGCCGCCGCGATGCAGCCCGATCACGATCCCCTCGAAGATCTGGATGCGCTCCTTGTCGCCCTCGCGCACCTTTACGTGCACGCGGACCGTGTCGCCCGACTTCATGTCGGGGCGCTGCGCCGTCATCTGCGATTTCTCAACCAGTTCCAACGCGGTCATCGTTCCGTCTCCTGTTCCTTCCGAATCTCGTCGAGCAGCGCCCGCTCTTCGTCGTCCATCGCCGCCGTATCGAGCAGCTCGGGCCGGCGCTCGAGCGTCCGTTGAATCGCGGTCTTCCGCCGCCATCGCCGGACCTGCTCGTGGTGGCCGGACAACAGCACGTCCGGCACCTTGTGCCCCGAAAACTCCGCCGGTCGCGTGTAGTGCGGGTAGTCCAGCAGCCCGCGCGAAAACGAATCCTCTTCCACCGACCGCGAATCGCCTACCACGCCGGGCACCAGGCGGCTGATCGCGTCGACGATGATGAGGGCCGGCATTTCGCCGCCGCTCACCACGTAGTCACCGATCGACAGCTCCTCGGTGGCCACCAGGGTGCGAATTCGCTCGTCCATCCCCTCGTATCGGCCGCAGAGCAGCGCCACATGCCGCAACCCACTCATCTTGGCCGCTTCCGCCTGCGTGAACCGGCGCCCCTGGGGCGACAGCAGCACCACGGTGTCGGGATCTCCCCGCCGGGCCCGAATCGCTTCCACCGCCCTCGCCAGCGGTTCGGGCTTCATTACCATTCCCGGCCCGCCGCCATACGGTACGTCGTCGACGCTGCGGTGCCGATCGCTCGTGTAGTCGCGGAGATCGTGGACCTGGATGTCCAGCAGTCCGCGCTCAACTCCCCGCGCGATCACCCCTTCGGCGACTCCGGCCTGCACCATCCGGGGAAAGATCGTGACGATGTCGAACTTCATTCAACTCGAGCAATCCCTCGGGCGGCGCGATCCGGATGCGGCGCGCGGCGACGTCGATCTCGACGCAGATGTCAGCCGCCAGCGGCACCAGTATTTCACCGCGCTCGCCGTCGATGACCAACCGGCTGCTGCCACCACCGCGATCGACTCGAGCGACCTTTCCCACCAGGGCGCCGTCCGCGGATTCAACCAGGCACCCGGCCAGCTGATGCTCGTAGTAGCGCCCCGGCTCGAGCGGCTGAAGCGACTCTTCCGGGATCCGCAACTCGAGCCCCGCCAGCCGCTCCGCCGCCTCGATGCTCGACACGCCCTCGAAACCCACCACCGGCCGGCCCTGCTGCACCCTCGCCGACGCGATCGTGAGGCACTCTTCGCCGGCCGCTGATCGCGTCCACACCGTCTTCCCCTTCCGGAATCGTTCTTCGACGAAATCCGTTTCGGGGTTGATGACGACATCGCCGCGGAGGCCGTGCGGCCTCGCCACCCGGCCGACCACCGCCATGTCGTCCCAATCCATCGTCAAAATCCCAAAACCCAAAAACCAAATCCCAAACTTGGCGGCCCAATCGTCTTGGGATTTGGGCTTTGGGATTCGGGTTTTGATTGCTAGTCCTTAATGTCGAGCTGCGCGCGCTTCCCGTGCTTCTCGGCCGTCACGGCCAGCAGCGTTCGCAACGCCGCCGCGGTCCGCCCCTGGCGGCCGATGATCTTGCCCATGTCGCCCGGCGCGGTCTTCAGCTCGAGCACGCTCATCCCTCGCCGCTCGGTCTCGGTGACTTTCACGGCGTCGGGCTGATCGACCAGCGCCCGGACCACCACTTCAATCACCGCGCGGAGCGGGCTGCCTTCTCCGGTCGCCGCCATTACTGAGGCGCGGGCGCCTCCACTTTCGGCGCTGACAAGTCGCGGGACAGGTGCTTGGCGAGCAGTGTCCTCACCGAACTGGACGGGCGCGCGCCATTCTTCAGCCAGTGCTCGATGCGCGCCTTGTTGATGTTGACCTGCGCCGGCTTCGACCGCGGATTATAGGTCCCCAGGTTCTCGACGACGTCGCCCTGAAGCCCCGAGCGCGCCTCGCTCAGCACCACGCGGAAATAGGGCTTCTTCTTCGAGCCCACCCGCGTCATTCGAATCGACAGCATTTTTCCTCCGGAAACGACCGACTCCCAACTACCAACCCCCAAGCGTGGGCGTTGGGGATTGGGGGTTGGAACTTATCGCGTTTTAATCAAACCCCAGGGCCCACCCTTTTTCCGCTTCTTCCCGCCCGGCGCCTTGAATCCACCGCCCTGCATCGCCTGCTGGGCCATCTTCGGCAGCTTCATCCCCTTCATGCCCCTGGCGGCGCCGGCCAGGCCGCCCTGTCCGATCATCTGCATCACCCGGCGCATCTCGGTAAACTGCTTGAGGAGGCGGTTGACCTCCTCCACAGTGGTGCCGCTGCCGGCCGCGATCCGCTTGCGCCGGCTGCCATTCATCACCGACTGGTCGCGCCGTTCTTCCGGCGTCATCGAGCAGATGATCGCCTCGACTCGCCCCATCTGCTTCTCGTCGGGCTTGTTCTCGGCCAGCTGCTTCATGTTGCCGAGGCCGGGAATCATCCCGAGCACGCTCTCGAGCGGCCCCATCCGGCGGATCGTCTTGAGCTGGGTGCGGAAGTCGTCGAGCGTGAACTCGTTCTTCCGCAGCTTCTCTTCAAGCTGCGCCGCCTCGTCTTCGTCGATCGCCTGCTCGGCCTTCTCGATGAGCGACAGCACGTCGCCCATGCCGAGCATCCGCGACACGATGCGATCGGGATGAAAGAGCTCGAGATCCTCGAGCCGTTCACCGCTCCCGACAAACGCGATCGGGACGCCGACCACCGAGACCACCGACAGCGCCGCGCCGCCCCGGGCATCGCCATCGAGCTTCGTCAGCACGACGCCGGTCACGCCGACGCGGCGATTGAATTCGCCCGCGCTCTTGATCGCATCCTGCCCGGTCATCGCGTCCGCGACGTAGAGCAGGTCCGACGGCTGCACCGCATCCTTGATGGCCTGCAGCTCGCCCATCAAGTCGTCGTCGATATGCAGCCGTCCCGCGGTATCGACGATGACCGTGTCAAACCCGGTCGCCCTGGCCGCGGCGACGGCGCCCTTCGCTCGCGCCACCGGGTCCATCGTCTCCGGCGCGTGCACGCGAATGTCCGCCTGCTGCCCCAGCACCGACAGCTGCTCGATCGCCGCCGGGCGCCTGACGTCGGTCGACACCATCAAGGGATGCCGGCCCTGGCGGATCAGCCACTTCCCGAGCTTGCCGGACGTCGTTGTCTTGCCCGATCCCTGCAGGCCAAGCAGCAGCACCACCCGCGGCGTGGGTGCATCCTTCGTCAACCCGCCCTCGGCAGTACCGAACAACGCCAGCAGCTCGTCGCGAACGATGCTGATGACCTGCTGACCCGGCGTCAGGCTTCGCAGGACGGCTTGATCGGTTGCCCGATCGCGCACCCGGTCGATGAACGCCTTGACGACCTTGAAATTGACGTCGGCTTCGAGCAGCGCCAGCCGGATTTCGCGCAGGGCCGTTTCCACATGTTCAGGTGTGAGCCGCACCTCCCCGCGGAGCGACTTGAACGCGTCCTGGATGCGGGTGCTGAGCGAATCGAACATGGAAGACTGGGTCCTGTGGCTGTAAACCCTACTAACGCAAACCCTTATCTTAGGTCAGGTGGATAGCTGGGGCAAGTGAGTCGCTGGGGCACCGCAGCAACCCAGCAACCCCACTACCGAGCTACACAGAGGACAGGCGATGGCCGAGCTTGTCCTTCTTGGTCTTGAGGTACTTCCGGGTGGAGTCCGACGCCGGGATTTCGAGCGGAACAGCCTCGGAAATCGCCAGGCCGTACCCCTGCAGCCCCACGAACTTGCGGGGATTGTTGGTCAGGAGCCGCATCGTTTTGACGCCGAGGTCACTGAGGATCTGCGCCCCGATCCCATAATCGCGCTGGTCGGCCTTGAAGCCGAGCCGCTCGTTGGCCTCGACCGTATCGAGACCCTGATCCTGCAGCTCATAGGCGCGGATTTTGTTGGCGAGGCCGATCCCCCGGCCTTCCTGGTTCAAATACAGGAGTACGCCGCGCCCTTCCTGCGCGATTCGCGACAGCGCTGTTTCGAGCTGTGCGCCGCAATCGCAGCGCCCGGAGTGGAATACGTCGCCGGTCAGGCACTTCGAGTGCACGCGCACGAGGACGTCCTTGCCATCGCCGATGTCGCCGCGAACGAGCGCGATGTGGGTTTCGTTGTCGAGCTGATTCTCGTAGGCAAAGATGCGGAACGCGGCCTGCTCGGTCGGCAGGTCCGCCGACGCCACGCGCTTCACCAGCCGTTCGGTCCGCATGCGGTATTTGATCAGATCGGCGATCGTCACCATCAGCAGGCCGTGCTTCTTCGCGAATTTGGTCAACTCCGGCACCCGCGCCATGGTGCCGTCGTCGTTCATGATTTCGCAGATGACGCCGGCCGGCTCGAGCCCGGCGATGCGCGCCAGGTCGACTGCCGCTTCGGTGTGCCCCGCGCGTACCATCACGCCGCCGGCGCGGGCACGCAGCGGAAACACGTGACCCGGGCGCGCGAGGTCCTGCGGTTTCGTCTCGGATGCGAGCGCCACCTTCACCGTCCGGGCCCGGTCCGCAGCCGAGATCCCCGTGCTGGTGCCGTGTTGTGCGTCGATCGACACGCAGAACGCCGTGTCGCGGCGCGCGGCGTTGTTACTGGCCTCGAGCGGAATCTCGAGCCGGTCGAGCCGGTCGGGCATCAAGGCGAGGCAGATCAGCCCGCGCCCGTGCCTGGCCATGAAGTTGATCGATTCCGGCGTGACGGTTGACGCCGCCACGAACAGGTCGCCTTCATTCTCGCGGTCCTCGTCGTCGACGACGATGATCGTGCGGCCGGCGCGCACCGCCTCGATCGCCTCCTCAATTGAGGCAAAGGCGCCCTTGCGGCGCGCAATTCTGATCTTCGGATTCTTCGTCGTCATCGCGGGGCCAGGGCGAGCTGGGCGGCGCGCGCGACGTACTTGCCGACCATGTCGCATTCGAGGTTCACGCGATCGCGGATTGCGAGCGCGTGCAGGTTCGTCTGCTGCCAGGTAAACGGAATAATCATGACGTCGAAGTCGCGATCGCGCAGAGCGGCAATCGTCAGGCTGATCCCGTCGATCGCGATCGACCCCTTCGGGATCATGTAGGCCGCGAGCGACTCGCCGAAGGCGACCGTCAGCCAGTGCGCGTCGTCGTCGGTGCGCAGCGCCGTCACGGCGCCAGTCGCGTCCACATGCCCCTGCACGAAGTGTCCGCCGAAACGGCTGTCGGCACGCATCGCGCGTTCGAGGTTAACCTGGGCTCCGGGCCTCAGGCTCCCGAGCGTCGTCACCCGGGCGGTCTCCGGCCCGATGTCGAACTGGGCGCCGCCGTCGCCCGCACGCACGACCGTCAGGCAGGCACCATTCACCGCGAGGCTGTCACCCGCGCGCAGATCAGAGGCCAGCGGCGTACGGACCTGGAGGCGGAGGCCTGACGCACTTGACGCCGTCTCCACCACCACGCCAACCGACTCAATCAGGCCGGTGAACATATCCTTCAATCAGCGTGTCGGGACCGAGCGTCCGGGTCCGCTGTTCGTGCAGCGACGCGGGCGTGAACGCCATCCCCTCCAGGAACCCCGGTCCGCCTGCGCCGATCGCAACCGGCGCCACGTACAGCTGCACGTAATCGACGATGTCCTCTTCCCACGCCGCCTGGTGGACCGCCGCGCCGCCCTCGAGCAGCAGACTCTGGATGTCATGGGCGGTCAGGGCGCGAATCGCCTCGGCCAGGCTCGGGTCGTCGATTTCGATCACCGTCGCCCCCGCGCCCTCGAGCGCATGCGCGCGATCCGGGTGCATGGTTCTGGCTTGGGTCGACGTCACTATTATTACTGGTCCTGCGGTCAGCGTTGAAAAGAGACGCGCCTTCGGCGAGGCGCGCAGACCCCGATCGAACACGACCCGCGTGAGCGGCCGTTCGCGGTATACCAGGCGCGCGGTCAGCAGCGGATCGTCCACCAGCAGCGTGCCCGACCCGATCGCGATGGCATCCACCTGGGCGCGCTGGTAATGCGCGTGCCGGGCCGACGCCTCGGAGGTGAGCTGGGTGCGCTCGCCGGGCGAGGCTGCCATCCTCCCGTCGATGCTGGTCGCGGCCTTGACGATTACGAACGGACGCTTCTGGCGCATCGACGTGAGGTATGGCTGATTCAGTCGAACCGCGTCGCCGTGGGCGACGCCCGATGCGACGGCGATACCGTGCGCGCGAAGTGCGGCAAAGCCGCCGCCGTGAACCCGCGGATCCGGATCTTCCATGGCCGCGACAACGCGGGTAATGCCAGACGCGATGATTCGCTCGGTGCAGGGCCCCGTGCGTCCGATGTGCACACACGGCTCCAGCGTGCAGTACAACGTCGCGCCCTGGGCCCGGTCCCCTGCCTCGTCCAGTGCGACGATCTCCGCGTGCGCTTCCCCTGCCCGCTCGTGGCAGCCGTCGCCGACGACGATGCCGTCGGCGGTGACCACGCATGCGCCGACAATCGGGTTGGGTGTGGTCCGGCCGATGCCGCGGCGCGCGTGTTCGAGGGCTCGCCGCATCCACCGGCGATCGGCTTCCGACACGGGCTCGGCGTGACCAGGCTCTACCATTTCTGTTGAAAGAGCGCGTCGACGTAATCCTGCGGCGAGAACGGAATCAGGTCATCGATCCCTTCGCCGACGCCGACGTACCGGATCGGCAACTTGAGGTCGTGAGCGATCGCCACCGCGATGCCGCCCTTGGCCGTGCCATCGAGCTTGGTCAGCACGATTCCCGTCACGCCGGCGACGCTGGTGAATTCCCGCGCCTGCGCCAGCCCGTTCTGCCCCACCGTGGCGTCGAGCACGAGCAGCACCTCGTGCGGCGCGCCGTCAGCGGCGCGTCCGGCGACGCGCCGGATCTTATCGAGCTCGCTCATCAGGTTGGCGCGGGTGTGCAGGCGCCCGGCCGTGTCGACCAGGATCGGATCGCGGCCCCGGGCCTTGCCAGACTGAATCGCGTCGAACACGACGGCGGCGGGATCCGAGCCTTCCTTCGCGCGGACGATGTCGACGTGCGCCCGCTCGGCCCAGATCGCAAGCTGCTCGACGGCGGCGGCGCGGAACGTGTCGGCCGCACACACCAGCGGCTGCTTGCCCGACGCCTTCAACAGATTGGCGAGTTTGCCGATGGTCGTGGTCTTGCCAGTGCCGTTGACGCCGACGATCAACGTGACGTGAGGAGCATGACCGTTGAGCGATGGCGACCCATCGACCGCATCGAAGATGTTGCGGATCTCGGTCTTGACCAGTTCGCGGAGGCTCTCGCCACGGCGGGCCCGGCCGCGCACGGCGGTGACGATCTGCTCGGTGGCGGCAACGCCTACGTCCGCCGAGAGCAGCAGTTCTTCGAGCGCCTCAACCGTGTCGACGTCAATTTCCCTGGCTTCCGGACCGCGCGCGTCTTCCCGCTGAACGATTTCGTCGAAGCGATCGACAATCTGCTGCTTGGTGCGGGTGAGACCCTCGCGGAGCCGGTCAAGAAATCCCAAATTCAAACCCCCAAATCCCAAACTACCAGCTACCGACTACCAGCTACCAGCTCCCAGCTCCCAGCTGATAGTTATCCTGCCTCCGCGCGCTGGGGCCGCAGCATCAGGTCGTACAGCGCGGTGCGCGCGTCCTTGCGGCCGGCCAGCAGTTCCGCCACCTGGGCGGTAATTGGGAGCTCAACGCCGTGGCGAGCCCCCAGCGCAAGCGCCGCGCCGGTCGTCCGGACGCCTTCCGCCACCATCTTCATCCCCGACAGCACGTCGTCCAGCGACCGGCCGCGGGCCAGCTCAATCCCCACATGCCGATTGCGACTCAGTGCGCCGGTGCAGGTCAGGACGAGATCGCCCAGGCCCGTAAGCCCGGCAAGCGTCTCGCGCTGAGCCCCGGCCGCGCAGGCAAGACGGGTGATTTCTGCAAGGCCGCGCGTGATCAGGCCCGCCAGCGCGTTGTGTCCGAGCGAAAGGCCTTCGGCGACGCCGGCCGCGATCGCGATGATGTTCTTGAGAGCGCCTCCGACCTCGACGCCGACGATGTCGTTAGTGCCGTACAACCGCAAATATCCGGCTCGGAAGTCCGCCTGCACCTGTTCGACGACGGTGGCCTCGCGAGAGGCGACCGACACCGCGGTGGGAAGCTGGCGCGCGACTTCGGCGGCGAAACTGGGACCGGAAAGTACCGCGACGTTGATGCCGGGACCAAGTTCCTGCTCGATCACTTCCGACATCCGGTAGAGCGTGTCCTGCTCCAGTCCCTTGGTGGCGCTGACGACCGTCGCGCCTCGTTCGATGATTGGCGCGACGCGCTTCAGAATCTGCCGTGTGCCGTGCGATGGGACAGCGGCGACCACGAGCTCGACGCCGCGCAGTGCATCGGCCAGATCGCCGGTCACCCTGAGGTGCTGAGGGAAACGGATGTCGGGCAGGTAGACCGCATTCGCGCGCCGGTCCGCCATATCCGTCACCAACCCGGGATCGCGCGCCCACAGACACGTCTCGTGCCCGGCGCGGGCGAGATGAACCGCAAGCGCGGTTCCCCAGCCTCCCGCCCCGAGTATCGCAACCTGACGAATATGCGCCTCCCTGGGTCCTGACCCTACAGCCTCTGGCCGACGCGGCGTTCGGTGCCGGCCATCAGACGGCTGAGATTGCCGCGATGCCGATGAACGATGATCACCGCCGCCAGCACGGTACCCACCACGACCGCGGCCGGCACGTCCATCGCCGCCGTCGTCACCGCCAGAGTCACCGCGGCGGCCATCGAGCCAACCGAGACGTAACGTGTGACCCAGATCGCCAGCGCGAAGACGGCGCCGGCAACTGCCACCGCTGTGGGCGTCAGCACGACGAACACTCCACCTGCGGTCGCGACGCCCTTGCCGCCGCGAAAGCCGAGCCACACGGGATAGATGTGTCCAATGATGGCCGCGAGCCCGCCGGCCACCGGCGTGGCTGGTTCCACCGAGAATCGCTGCGCAAGCAGCACCGCCACCGATCCTTTCGCCGCATCCAGGACCAGCGCCAGCACTGCGTTCGGCACGCCGCTCGTCCTGAGCACGTTTGCGGCGCCCACGTTGCCGCTGCCGGCGAGGCGGAGGTCCACGCCGCGCCGGCGCGCCAGCAGGAACGCGAACGGGATTGACCCCGCGAGATATCCGAGCGCGACGATGGCAACTTCGTTCATGAACGTGGATGCAACCGGGTCCGATGGAGCGGCGTGTAAACCGCGCCTTTCGGCGACGTGCGGCTCTGGAACAGTGTAATCGCCTCGACGTGGGTCGTGCCGAATCGTCGATCGGCCGGCGTTTCGAATAACGCCGGCGTCCGCAGCCCGGCGGGCTCCCGCACCCGCGCGAGCGTCACATGGGGGCGATACGGGCGATCCTCGCGCGGAACACTACAGTCCATGAGGCGACGGCTCACCTCGGCTTCGAGGGCGCCCAGTTCCGCCACGCCGGCCGAAATGCCGGCCCATAGCACCCGGGGAGCACCGCGCTCGGGAAATGCACCCGCCCCTTCGACGACGAGGTCGAAGGGATCGATGGCCAATTCCTCCAGCAACACGCCGGCAATCACCGCCGCCTTTTTGTCGTCGACTTCTCCGATGAAACGCGACGTGACGTGCAGCTGCTCCGGACTCACCCAGCTGATTCGCGCGGCGGGCGCAAGCGTTTGCGC
>Ga0209486_10001290_pt1 | contig 10914 bp, 8 predicted proteins | sample NCCompost_FD_187518 | JGI IMG/M metagenome (GOLD analysis project Ga0209486, IMG submission 187518) | Agricultural soil microbial communities from Utah to study Nitrogen management - NC Compost (SPAdes) (version 2) | ecosystem: Environmental > Terrestrial > Soil > Agricultural land | place: USA... | reverse complement strand
TGCCGACGCGCTCTGTATCCAGGGCGGAGACGCGATCGTCGGTATTCGCGCGACTGGAAACGGCACCGCCTCATACGAGCTGCACACCGGCGACTCAACGCGTGCGGCCGCTGCGCATGGGCGGTATGTGATTTCGCTCGTGGAACTGCAGCCGTATCCCTTCAGCTCGAGTCCGATCGATCCGCGCGACTATCGCGCTACGCTGGTTGTGCGGCTCCAGTAGGTCCTTGGTCCTTAGTTCTTGGTACTTCGTCCGTCCGTGGTTCTTGGTCCGTCCATGGTCCTTGGTCCTTGGTGCGGGAAGGACCAGGCCCGACGGACCAGGGACTTAAGAAGCGCGGGGTGTTGCGGCGGCCAGGGCGCGTTGTGCGAACGCTTCGATGTCCGACGCCGGCCTGACGCCGGTCACCCGATCGATTTCGCGGCCGTTGAACACGAGGGCGAGTGTGGGGATGGAGCGAATGGTGAATCGCGCCGCCACTTCCGTGACGACGTCCGTGTTGACCTTGACCACCAGATAGCGGCCGGCGTTGGCTCGCGCCACACGTTCCAGTTCCGGCGCCACCATGCGGCACGGCCCGCACCACGGCGCCCAGAAGTCGACGAGGAGCGGCAGCGAACTGTCCGCGGCCGCCGCATCGAAGCTGGCCGCGTCCGCCATTTCGATCGGTTCGGACAGCGAGGGCAGGTTCGCGCGGCAACTGCCGCAGCGAGACGCCTTGCCGAGCGCGTTGTAGCGCAGGCGGTTCGACCGGCCGCACGACGGGCAGCTGACGATGACACCCTGCCGATCGGCCGTCGCGCTCATTCTTCTTATTTCGCCGCCTCGCACGGCTCGCCGCTCAGCGTCCACAACATGATCAGAGGCCGATTGCCCTGGCGCGCGAGGACGAAGGGAGTACCGCGCGGGACGGAAATGAATGAACCGGTCGTGATGACGCTCTGGATCTTGCCGATGATGGCGGCACCCTGCCCGGAGAGGACGTAGAACGTCGATTCGGCGGTGTCGTAAATACGCTGCGGCTGTTCATCGGTGAGCGCGAGCAGCATGTTCCGCGTGTTGCCGCTGCAGGACAGGATCACCTCGCGGCGCTCCTTCGTGTTCCGATACTGATCTGCCACCTTGGACAACGATCCGAGCTGCGGCTGGCCCACCGGTCCGGCGGCCGGCGCTTGCGGCGCCACCGGGGCCGGGGGCGGCGGTGCGGGCGCAACCTTGACCGGTGCCGCCGGCGTCAGCGTGATCGCCAACTTCGCAATCTCGCCGCCTTTCAGCGTGACCTCCCGTTCGAATGCGGTCACCGCGTCACCGGAGAAGCGAAGTCGATATGTTCCGGCTCGCAGCCCAGGCAAGCTGAGTTGTCCGGCCGCATCCGTCTTCCCGTTGCGTTCGACGGTGCCGGTCATCTCGACGGTGACATCGGAGAACGGATTGCCCCTGCCGTCGCTCACGGTAATCGCCATCCCGGCGAGAGTTCCCGCGGGCTGCCGCGGGGTTGTTCGTGGCTGAGCAGGCGCAGCCTTCGGGGGCGCCGTGGGCTGCGGTTTCGGCGGCGTCGTGGGCTGCGGTTTCGGAGGCGTCGTGGCCTGCGCCAGCAGCAAGCTGAGCAGCAATGCGATAACCATAGGGGAATTGTATGAGGTCAGGACTGATCGCGGCGAGCGACGTATAATCGCGAAGGCCGCCAGGGGTATCTCTGAGTAGCGCTACCAGCTACCGAGGTTGAGACAGACCCTTGGAACCTGACCCGGTTCAGACCGGCGGAGGGAGTGCGGCGATCCTCGTCAGATCCCGCCTGCCCTGCGCACGGTCATCGAGAGTTCCCATGATCGATTTTGCAGCGGCGTACCCGAATTCCAGGAAGGTCTACGAAGAGCGCACGGTGAAGGTGAACTCCGGCGCGGACGTGACCGTGCACGTTCCGATGCGCGAGGTTGCGCTGAGCGGCGGCGAAGCGCCCGTGCGTCTCTATGACACCAGCGGTCCGCAGGGGCACGATGTGCGTGCCGGGCTGCCGAAGCTCCGTGAACCGTGGATCGCCGCGCGCCGTGCCGCCGGCACGGTCGGCACACAGCTGTATTACGCGCGCCGCGGCGACATTACCCCGGAGATGGAGTTCATCGCCGCGCGGGAGGGTCTGCCGGCGGAGTTGGTGCGCGCCGAGGTCGCGAGGGGACGCGCCATCATTCCGTCGAACATCAACCACCTGGAACTGGAGCCGATGATCATCGGCCGCAACTTCCTGGTGAAGATCAACGCCAACATCGGCAATTCCGCGGTCCGTTCGTCGATAGAAGACGAAGTCGAGAAGCTGCAGTGGGCGACATTGTGGGGAGCCGACACGGTGATGGACCTGTCGACCGGCAGGAACATCCACGAGACGCGCGAATGGATCATCCGGAACTCGCCGGTGCCGATTGGCACGGTGCCGATCTATCAGGCGCTGGAAAAGGTCGGCGGACGTCCGGAAGATCTCACGTGGGAGGTGTATCGCGACACGCTGATCGAGCAGTGCGAGCAGGGCGTGGACTACTTCACCGTGCATGCCGGCGTCTTGCTGCGCTACATCCCGATGACGGCCCGCCGCGTCACCGGCATCGTCTCCCGCGGCGGGTCGATTCTCGCCAAGTGGTGCCTGGCGCATCATCAGGAGAACTTCCTCTACACGCGCTTCCGCGACATCTGCGAGATCATGCGCGCCTACGACGTCTCGTTCTCGCTCGGCGACGGCCTCCGCCCGGGCTCGATTGCCGACGCGAACGACGAGGCGCAGTTCGCGGAGCTGAAGACGCAGGGCGAGCTGACAAAAATCGCGTGGGCGTACGACGTGCAGGTGATGAACGAGGGCCCAGGCCATATCCCGATGCATCTCATCAAGGAGAACGTCGAGAAGCAGCTCGAATGGTGCGACGAGGCACCGTTCTATACGCTCGGTCCGCTGACGACTGACGTCGCTCCCGGCTACGACCACATCACGTCGGCGATAGGCGCGGCGATGATCGGCTGGTACGGCACCGCGATGCTGTGTTACGTCACGCCGAAAGAACATCTCGGGCTGCCGAACAGGGACGATGTGAAGGCGGGCGTGATTGCGTACAAGATCGCGGCGCACGCCGCGGATCTTGCCAAGGGGCACCCGCGCGCGCAGGCGTGGGACGACGCGCTGTCGAAGGCGCGGTTCGAATTCCGCTGGCAGGATCAATTCAACCTGGCCATGGATCCGGTTACCGCGCGTGCGTACCACGATGAGACGCTGCCGGCCGACGGGGCGAAAGTCGCGCACTTCTGCTCGATGTGCGGTCCGAAATTCTGCTCGATGGAGCTGACGCAGCAGATCCGCGACGCCGGAATGCAGGAGAAATCCGTCGAGTTCAGGAAAGCTGGAGAGCTTTACGTGAAGGCCAGTTCGTAGTTGTGGCGATCGACAGACTGCGAACGTTGATCGCCGAGGTCATGGACCTTCGGCATTCAGCGGACCTGATCGAGTGGGACGAGCGGGTCTACATGCCGCCCGGCGGCGTCACCGTCCACGGCGAGATGAGCGCCGCGCTTCGCCGTCTCGCGCACGAGAAGTTCACGTCCGACGGCGTCGGCCGGGCGCTCGACGCGGCGCGCGCCGACATGGCGGGCGCGGATCCCGACTCCACCGGCGCCCGCATGGTTGCCGTCGCCGCGCGCGACTACGCACGCGCCACACGGGTTCCGGCGGACTTCGTGGCGGAGCACGCGGCGGCGATATCCGCGGCACAGCACGTGTGGGCGGAGGCGCGCGGCAAGTCCGATTTCTCGGCGTTCGCGCCTCACTTGCAGAAGGTCATCGATCTGAAGCGCCGGTACGTCTCGTTCTTCCCCCCGGCCGATCACCCCTACGACGTGCTGCTCGACGATTACGAGCCGGGGATGAAGACCGCTGAAGTGAGGCATCTCTTCGATTCACTGCGCCAGCGTCAGGTCGCCATCATCAAGTCGGTCGCAGACCGGCCTGCGCCGCCGGCCGAATTCCTTACCGCACGATATGCGGAACACGACATCTGGCGCTTCGCCGTTGACGTGGTCACAGCCTTCGGTTTCGACTGGACGCGAGGCCGGCAGGACAAGTCAGTACATCCGTTTGCCACCGGCATCGGCGCCAGCGACGTGCGCATTACGACCCGCTGGGTGGAAGGACAGCCGCTCGCCCTTCTATTCGGAACGATGCACGAGGCCGGGCATGCGATGTACGAGCAGGGCGTCGGCGGCGAGCATCAGCGGACGCTGCTCGAAGGCGGAGCCTCGCTTGGCGTCCACGAGTCGCAGAGCCGGCTGTGGGAAAACATGGTTGGACGCTCGCGATCCTTCTGGAACCACTTCTTCCCGCGACTGCAGGCTGCGTGTCCGGCCCAGCTGTCGAGCGTCCCCGTTGCGGCGTTCTACTCGGCGATCAACCGCGTCCAGCCGACCCTGATTCGCGTCGAGGCGGACGAAGCGACATACAACCTGCACATCATGCTGCGCGTCGAGCTCGAGCTCGCACTCATCGAGGGGTCGCTGCGTGTCTCGGATCTCCCCGACGCGTGGAATGCGCGGATGCGCGAATATCTCGGGCTCACTCCTCCGGACGATGCCAGGGGAGTATTGCAGGACATCCACTGGTCAGCCGGCCTGTTCGGCTACTTCGCCACCTACACGCTGGGCAACGTCATTGCCGCGCAGTTGTGGGACCGGTTTGGCCGGCTTCATCCTTCGCGCGATTCGGACATCGGCCGCGGAGACTTCTCGGCGCTGCTGTCGTGGTTGAGAACCGAGCTTCATCGGCACGGCCGGAAATTCGAGCCGCAGGAGCTGGTTGAGCGCGTTACCGGCTCTCCTGTCAGTCCCGAACCGTATCTGCGGTACCTGGAAGAGAAGTACGCGGCGAATTGAAGGCCGGAAGGCCGACCCTGACTGACAGGCCGACCTGAAGGTCGGCCTCTACCGATTTAACGTGCAGCGGAGCCCGCAGGCGCCGGGACGATCATGATCACCGTCGGGAAGCGTGACGGCTGCGCACCGATCTTCGGATTCGGGTAACCGGCCGATCCACCGCTCGCCCAGTCCTTCACCGTGACGCTCGGCGGGAACGCCATCGTTTCCTCCCGGTAACGCGCCAGCGTCCCGCCCATAAACATGTGCGTCGGCGGGTCCTTGAACACGAGATCGCCCCTCTCGCCGGTCTGCGTTCTGTAGTAGCCCACCAGCTCGGCAAAGCTCGCGGTCGCGCCGAACAGGTAGTAGCGCTGGCCGCGGCCGGCGTCGTACGACCCGAGGAACTGAGCACCCGGGTACACGGTCACGCCGAGCGTGGCGCCTGGAGGCGCGTTCGGATCGGCCGGCGCGGCCGGAGCTTGTGGCGCCGGTACGGCCGGTGGCGGCGTGGTTGCCGATTTCTGCGGCTGCGCGGTGCCCGCTCGCGGAAATGGTTGAGGGGTCTGGGCGCGCGCGGCGGCGGTGAGCCCCGCAGCGAGAAAACAGGAAAGGATCAAGCGCACCATCACCGCATTATAGAAGTGGTAACCCACGGCCGTTCGTCCTCGGTTGAGACGGCAGTAACGTAAGTCGTTGTCTCCGTTCCTTTTGCCCGCCCGATTGATCCAGCAAACACAGGCATCCTCGATGGCGTGCATCTTGCCACTGGGATCGGCGACCACGGGTCGTCGCCGACGGCCGCGTGGGCAGGAGGACCGACTCGTGGACGACTTCGACATCGCACAAAGCAAGATTGGCGAATCCGCCCAGCGTGTGGTCGATCGCGCGATTGAAGAATCGCGGCGGCGGGATCATGCGCTCCTCACCAATGAGCACATCTTTCTCGCGTTCGCGCAAGTCGAGTGGGACACGTTCTCACAGGTCATGCGCGATCTCGAGCTGAACCCGCACGAGATCCTGCAGGGACTGGAAGAGCATCTGCAGGTGCTGCCGACGTTCGCCGATCGCGAACTGCGCGTCGCTCCGGCGACGAAGCTCGTCTTCAAGCTCGCGTTCCATCAGGCGAGCCGGGCCGGCCGGCAGACGATCGAGTCGTCCGACCTGTTCTCGGCCATCTTCGAGGAGAGCCAGGGCGTGCCGGTCTCGATCATCCGGCGCCACGGCGTCGAGCCGGAAGTGCTCGTGTCGCGGATTGCGACCCGGATGCGCGACAACGAGGTGAGGGAGGAGAGGCTGCGGAAGCGCTTCGAGCTGCCGCCCTTTCTCAAGCACTTCGCCACGAATCTCAATCTCCTCGCGCGGCAGGACAAGATCGCGCCGGTTTATGGCCGCGATCTGGAGATTCAGCAGGTTCTGGAGATCCTCTGCCACCGCGAGCGGTCGAACTCGGTGATGCTGATCGGTGAACCCGGCGTCGGCAAGACAGCCATCGTCGAAGGTCTGGCGCGGCGGATTGAGTTCGAGCCCGAGTCGGTGCCGGTTCGTCTGCGCGATTGCCAGGTGGTCAACCTGCAGATGAACACGATGGTGGCCGGCACTATGCTGCGCGGCATGTTCGAGGACCGCATCCAGAACGTCATCCGCGAAATCAAGGAGCGGCCGAACCTGATCCTGTTCGTCGACGAGGCGCACACGATGGTCGGCGCCGGCTCCGCGCTCGGCGCGCCGTCCGACGCGGCGAACGTGTTCAAGTCCGTGCTCGCCCGCGGCGAGGTGCGCATGATCGGCGCGACCACGCTCAGCGAGTACAAGGAATACATCCAGGAAGACGAGGCGCTGGCGCGGCGATTCCGCACCGTGCACGTGGCCGAGCCGTCGCTGGAGGAAACACGGCGGATTCTCTATAACCTGCGGCCGCGTCTCGAACGCAATTATTCAGTCCGTCTTCTCGACGAAGCCATTGAGACCGCGCTGGAAATGTCGCCGCGTTATCAGCGGCATCTGCATCTTCCCGACAAGGTGATCGGCTGGCTCGACACCGCAGCCGTCCGCGCTGAAATCGATCGGCGGTGGGAAGTGCGCGCCGACGAAGTCATCGGCGTGATCTCGCACGCCGCGCAGATCCCGCGCGACATGGTCTTCCGCGACGTCGGCGACCGCTTCAAGGACATCGAGAACCGGCTTGGCAAGCGCGTCGTCGGGCAGAAGAAGGCCGTGACGGCGCTTGCGCACCGGCTCGTACTCAACAAGGGGCCGCTCAAGGACGGGTTCGATCGTCCGGATGGCGTCCTGCTGTTCCTTGGCCCGACCGGCGTTGGCAAGACCGAGCTGGCGAAGGCGATCGCCGAGTTCCTCTTCGGCGACGACAAGAAGATGATCCGCGTCGACATGTCCGAATACCAGGACGGCGGCGTCTCCGTCGACAAACTGATCGGCATGCCCCGCGGGATCGTCGGCAGCGAGCGCGGCGGCTTCCTGACCAATCAGCTCAAGGACAATCCGTGTTCGGTGATCCTGCTCGACGAGATCGAGAAGGCGAGTCCGAGCCTGCTCAATCTGTTCCTGCAGGCGTTCGACGAGGGCTGGCTGACGGACGGGCGCGGCAAGCGCGTCTACCTGTCGGATGCGATCGTCATCATGACGTCGAATGCCGGCTCGGAGCACTTCCGCAAGCTGCAGAGCCCGCTGGGGTTCCGATCAGGCCAGATGCGGATGGAGGAAGTGCAGTCGGAGATCAACCGCGATCTCGAGCGGCGCTTCCCGCCGGAATTCCGCAACCGCATCGACCAGGTCGTGGTGTTCGAGCCGCTGACGAAGGACGAGGTGCGCCACATCGCGATCAAGTACATCGACGAGGTGACGGGAACGTTGAAGCGCTGGAACAAGACGATCACCATCGAGCCGGAAGCGCTCGAGAAAATCGTCACCGATGGTTACAGCCTGGCGTATGGCGCCCGTTTCCTGAAGCGCGTGATCGACGATCGGATCAAGCTGCCGCTCAGCCAGCACTGGAAAGAAGCCACCGCCTTCCGCGCCACCGTTCGCGACGGCCAGGTGGTGGTGGAAGCGGCCAGCCCGCGGCTCGTGGCCTCGGCAGATCCGGACGCGATGGCTGTCTAGCTGGATCCTGGCAATGCAGAATGCAGAATGCAGAATTCAGGCGCGGCCCTGAGTTCTGCCTGCATTCTGCATTCAGTCCCGCCACCGCAGCATCTGCTGCTCCGCGACCTTCACCGGTTCGTCCTCGGGCCGGTCGCGCTCGTCGCGGCGATTCAGTCCGTATTTGTCCCGCAGCGCATTGAACACGGCGTGAACGTCCTTACGGTATGAGGCCGAGGCGTACTTCCGCGCATAGAGCGTCCGATAGCCACCGACAAGCTGCGGGTGCTCGGCTTCCAGCCAGCGCATGAAGTGATCGCGCGTTCCACCTTCGAGGAACATCACGTTGCAGCCGACGAACCGCGCGCCGTGGTCCGCGATCGCCTTGATCGTCTGTTCCATCAGGGACGGCCGCGACGAGATACCCGGGACGACCGGATTCATCAGGACGCCGGCGCGTATTCCCGCATTCACCAGCTCGCGGACCGCCCGCAGCCGCTGCATCGGCGGCGCGGTGCCCGGCTCGAGCTGCCGCCAGACATCCTCGTCCACGCACGGCACGCTGATGTAGACGCTGCAGCCGGCACGGGCGGAGAGATCCGCCAGGATGTCCTTGTCGCGCACGACCATCGGGCCCTTGGTCACCACACCGGCCGGGTTGCGGTGCTCGCACAACGCCGCAAGCGCGCCGCGCGTGAGCTTGTAGTGGCCTTCGATGGGCTGATAACAGTCGGTCGCCGTTCCGACGGCGACGTAATCGCCCTGCCATGAGGGCTTCTGCAGCTCGCGGCGCAGGACGTCCACGAAGTTCGTCTTCACGAAGATGATCGACGCGAACTCGTCATCCGCGCCGAGCTCGAACTGGGTGTGGTAGCGGCGGGCGTAGCAGTAATGGCACGCGTGCGTGCACCCCCGGTACGGGTTCAGCGTCCACTCGAACGGCATCCCTTTGACGGGATTCAGCGCGGAACGGCAGCGGACCTCCTGATAGCGCGCGGCATCGGCACGCCGCGTCGCCTCGGTGAGCGCGTCCGCACCTCCGCCAAGGCGGATTAGATCGGCAATGTCGCGGGTCGTGGGTTTCGGCTTGCCGAGGTCGAACAGGAGGGGGGCCATGGCCCCAGAGTGTAGTTTCGTCTTATGTTCGCCTTCAAGGGGTGCTTGTTTTCCGCCAGAAATCCAGCAGATCGTCGATCGTGCGCTCGAACGGAATCCGCGGCTGCCAGCCGGTCGCATCCTTCAGGCGGCTGGCGTTTCCAACCAGAACCGGGACGTCGTTTGGACGGAACCTTGACGGGTCCTGTTCGATGCGAACAGGCACCAGGGCACGAGCGACGAGTGCCTCCACGATCGCCCGCACAGGCCGCGCGATACCGGACGCCACGTTGTAGACGGTTCCCGGAACGCCGCTTGCCATCAGCGCCGCATATGCGCGAACCACGTCGCGTACGTCGATGACGTCGCGGCTCGGATCCATGTTGCCGACCTTGATCACCGGTTCGAGCTCGCCGCGTTCGATCAGCGCAATCTGCCGCGCCACACCCGGTGCCAGAAAAGACGGTTTCTGGCGCGGGCCGGTGTGATTGAACGGACGGGTGACGATTACGTCGATCTGGCTGGTGCCTGATCGCAGCGCGAGCTGCTCCTGAGCCAGCTTGCTGAGCGCATACGGACTCGATGGCGCAATCGCATCCTCCTCACCGATCGGTTCGCTCGATGGTGCGTACACCTGCGCTGACCCGGTCACCAGGATGCGGCACGGGTACCCCAGTCGATCGACGGCGTCGAGGATGCGGTGCGTTCCGAGAACATTCACCGCGAGGGCGCCAGCGGTGTCGTTCCACGACTCCGCGACGTGCGGCAGGCCGGCGCAGTGAAATATCGCACGCGGCCGCAGCACCCGCAGCGCATTGTACACCTGACCGCCGTCGAGAACGTCGATGCGCTGCCACCGGGCGAGCGTCGCGAGCTGCGGCGGCGGCTCCGATCGCGACCAGCCCACGAGATCGGCGGATCCGGCGAGCTGCTCGAGAAGGTGACCGCCGGCGAATCCGGCCGCGCCGGTGACGAGGACGACCGTGTCTCCCACGCGTTATGGCTGGCCGCCGAACAGGCCGAAGAAGTTGGAAAACGTTCCAAGGCCCGCCAGCACGAACGCAAAGTTCAGACGTCGATCGCTCGGGATCGGTGAGCCGACGGATGGCAGGAAGTTGACGACCTGGAAGTCCGCCCGGACGCCGCAGCACTGCGCCATGTAGGTGCCGCCGAGACTCTGGCTATAGATGTACTTCGCGTCGATGTCCCAGTTCAGTCCGTAGAAGGCCGTCGTCCGCCCCTGCGCAAATCGCCACGAGGACGACGCCGTCAGGTAGCTGCTTGCGTCCGAGTCTGGCGTAAAGCGCTGACGGCTGAAACTGAGGTTCGAGGAACTGGGGCCGGTTGTCAGCGTGCCGCCGGCGGTCAGAATCTGCAATCCGTTGCCGGTGACGTCGTACTCGAGGCGCGCGTTTGCGTCGATCGCGGGCGTGGGGGAGAGGCGCGCGGTGACGGCGATCGGAGATAGATCGATCGGCTTCAAACGTCCGGAATAGCTCACGTATTGAGTGTCGAAGAGGCTCGTTTCCGGATTCGTGTAATACGTCTGATTGACGCCGACGGTGAGAAACTCGCGAGTCGACCCTCGCCCCTCGCCGGCTGCGCGCGTCCGCGCGATCAGGCGATTCGTCACGCCGTAGGTAAACTTGGCGGCCCCTCCGACGGCCACCACGCTGAAATCGGTTACCGGCACGCGTGTCTGGTTGGCCATCTCGGTGATGTACTCGATGTTGAACGTCAGCTCGATGACGTGCTTCATTCGATCGGAATACCCGCTGTCTGGCGTATCCCAAATCTTGGACAGTACCGGGCCGATGACGTTCGTCAGCAGCGAT
>Ga0209486_10001289_pt1 | contig 10919 bp, 10 predicted proteins | sample NCCompost_FD_187518 | JGI IMG/M metagenome (GOLD analysis project Ga0209486, IMG submission 187518) | Agricultural soil microbial communities from Utah to study Nitrogen management - NC Compost (SPAdes) (version 2) | ecosystem: Environmental > Terrestrial > Soil > Agricultural land | place... | reverse complement strand
GCAGCGTCGCAAATATTTCGATGACGCGGTTGTCTCATACGGGGAAAGAATGTCAGCGGCCATGTTGGCGGCCGTGTTATTGGAGAACAAAGTTTTAGCTGAAGCTGTTGATGCCCGCCTCTGCATTATCACCGACGACAAACACGGCTGCGCTACGCCGCTGATGGACAAGACGTTTGCCAGCACCAATCGGGAACTGACGCCACGATTGCAAGCTACCTGCATTCCCGTCATGGGAGGATTCATCGGCTCGGCTGAAAACGGAGACACTACTACGCTGGGACGGGGTGGTTCGGACTATACGGCAGCAATCGTGGGTGCTGCGCTTGACGCGAAAGAAATTCAAATCTGGACCGATGTGCCCGGCGTATTAACAGCCGATCCGCGAGTGGCATCCAGGGCGCACACTGTTCCGCAATTGTCATTCGAGGAAGCCGCCGAGCTCGCCTACTTCGGCGCCAAGGTCCTGCATCCGAAGACACTTTATCCCGCAATCGAGCGGAACATTCCGGTACGCATTTGTAACTCGCGTTCGCCGGAAAGCGGCAGCACACTGGTTCTGGCAGAGACAGAAAAGTCCCCGCAGACGGTGAAAGCAATCGCCCACAAGACGGGGGTGACGACGGTGCAGGTGACATCCGCGCGCATGCTCGGCGCCTACGGGTTTTTGCGGGCACTCTTCGAAATATTTGATCGTCACCGAACTGCTGTAGATGTAGTCACGACTTCTGAGGTCAGCGTCTCATTGTCACTGGACGACACCACATCGTTGCCGGCGATCGTGGAGGAGCTGAAGCAGCTTGGTTCGGTTAGCGTCGAAGGTAAACGCGCGATTCTGTGTATTGTGGGTGAAGGACTGCGCAGCACACCCGGCATCGCCGCGCGAATATTTTCAACCATCAGTAACATCAACGTTTCGTTGATTTCGCAAGGCGCGTCACGAATCAACTTGACGTTTGCCGTGGAAGAGTCGCGCGCGCGGGAAGCCGTCATGCGTTTGCATAGAGAATTCTTTGAACAGACTGTTCCCGAGACTATCGAAGTAGACAACCATGAGGTTGCCTCAGAAGTGACATCCTGAGGCATTCAGCGCCAAAGGCGCGTGATGTAAAAGCCTGGGCCAACGGCCCAGGTAACAGTGGGATTTTGGTCAAAGCGCTGAAGGCCCGGAATAGAACTGGAGGGCAGCAAAGGCGCTTTAGGTGGCGCCTTCAGCGCTTCGGGATTTGCCGGCACTTTATCTGGGGCGTTGCCCCAGGCTGTTGCATTACGCACCCTTGGTGCTGAGACGATGAGTACCAGCCGATGAACGTTTTCGACCTAACAAGAAAACTGATCGATATCCCATCCGTTACGAACGATGAGGCGAACGTGGGAGAGTTTCTGGCTGACTACCTCGAGAGTCTTGGTTATCAGGTTGAACGGCAGCTTGTCGCTGCTGACCGGTTTAATGTCATTGCCACGACGCGCGAGAAACCCCGCCTGGTTTTGTCCACGCACATGGACACCGTGCCGCCTTACATTGAATCCAGCGAAGATGAAGAAAAGATTTACGGACGGGGCGCTTGTGACGCGAAGGGAATTATCGCCGCGCAGATTGTTGCGGCCGAACGCCTACGCGCTGAAGGTGTGAATGAGGTCGGATTACTGTTTACGGTCGATGAAGAGACAGGCAGCGCGGGCGCTCGAGTTGCAAACACCGGCAAACGGCCCGGCGAAACGCATTACATGATCAACGGCGAGCCCACCGACAATAAGTTGGCTGTTGCTACCAAAGGTTCTCTGCGATTCGTGCTCACTACCGAAGGACGCGCTGCACATTCTGCCTATCCCGAACATGGCGAATCGGCTGTTGAAAAACTGCTCGACGTGTTGCAGGACCTGCGCAGTGTTCAGTGGCCCGTCGACGCGGTGCTGGGTGACACCACCTGCAACATCGGCGTCATCGGCGGAGGCACGCGGCCCAATGTGATTCCTGATAGTGCCTCGGCGGAGTTGCACATGCGTTTGGTAAGTAATGTCGCTGAGATCAAAACTACTCTGGAACATACGATTGCGACCCGCGCGCGCATTGAATATTTGTCGGAGAATGAGCCGGTGCATCTGCACATCTCTGCCGGAATGGACCAGTGTGTGGTGAGATTCACGACCGATATCCCGTACCTGTCTAACTGGGGGACAGCGCTTCTTCTCGGACCGGGTTCGATCTTTAATGCCCATACTGCTCATGAGTTTGTGCTGAAAGCCGAATTGCAAGAGGCCGTGGAGTTGTACGTCACCCTTGCCCGGTCATTACTCGCAGCCGAATCGGTTGTTGAGGATAGTGTCAGTGGAGGTGCTATTCGATGAGGTTGGCGCTAATCGGATACGGTGCCATGGGCCAACTTATCGCACAGCAGGCGAAGGCCGCGAATGATGAGATAGGTGAAACCTTAACGTCGAAAGAAGCACAGCTGCCCATTGAAGAAATGGCAAAACGTCTCAGTGGTCATGCTGTGGCGGTGGATTTTTCAAGCGGCCCGGCGGTTATGAGAAATGTTGAAGCGTGTGCGCGTGCTGGTGTGCCGCTTGTTGAAGGAACTACCGGTTGGAAAGAGAGTGAAGCGGAAGCGCGGTCAATTGTGCAACAAAACGATGGGACGTTGGTTTACGGGGCCAACTTCTCCATTGGCGTAAATGTTTTCTACCGCATCGTTGAGCGGGCGTCTAAATTGTTTGCTTCGCTTGATCAGTACGAGGCTTTCGTAGAAGAGCAACATCATTCCCGAAAAAAGGATGCGCCTTCGGGCACCGCCCTTAACATCAAGAAACTGATGGAGCAATATGGAAAACCTCCGGTATCAGTGGCGTCCACGCGCGCCGGAGACATTCCTGGAACGCATCGCGTTGGTTTTGATTCGACGGCGGATCAGGTCACGCTAACGCACATGGCAAGATCGAGACAAGGTTTCGCGGCGGGCGCACTGCTGGCCGCGCATTGGGTCAAAGGACGCAAGGGCGTCTACGAGTTCAGCGAAGTGATTGATGAAATTCTAAAATACTAGCCATTTTTGTTGAGATTAACTGTTTCGTGTGTTTCGTGGATCGTTGTTTCTGAGGTCTATAAAGCGATCCACGAATAACACGAAATCACGAAATACACGAAAACAATATCGCGGAGGCAGCTATGACCATGAAAATTGGCTGGATGCGCGCGTGCGCTACTGCGCTGGTAACGCCGTTCACGTCTGACGGGTCCGTCGATGAACCTGCACTGACGCGTCTGATCGAGTATCAGATCAGTAATGGTGTAAAGGTCCTGGTTCCGTGTGGCACGACCGGCGAAAGCGCGACCATGACGGAAGAAGAAGATCAGCGCGTCATCAGCCTGACCATCAAAATTGGAAAGGGGCGCGCTCGGGTAATTGCGGGCGGAGGAAGCAATTCGACTGCGGTGGCAATTGAGAATTCTAAAACCATCCGCCACCTCGGGGCTGATGCGGTTTTGCAAGTCGCGCCTTTCTACAATAAGCCCACGCAGGAAGGTCTTTATGCGCACTTCCGTGCAATCGCAGAAGCGGTCCCCGATCTCCCAATCGTGATCTACAACGTACCTGGTCGCACTTCTTCCAACATTGCGGGGGAGACGACGCTTCGTCTGGCGCGCGATTGCGAAAACATCGTGGCGGTTAAGGAAGCCTCCGGCAGCCTGTCGCAAATCATGGAAATACTGCGTGAAAGGCCTGACGGATTCTACGTTCTGTCGGGAGACGATGCCATCACCTTGCCGTTAATCGCGCTCGGCGGCGATGGCCTCATTTCTGTTGCGTCGAACGAAGCACCCAAATTGATGTCGCAAATGGTCAACCTGGCTCTGGAAGGCAAATGGAACGAAGCGCGCGAGCTTCATTACCGCTTGTTACCTCTGATGGAAGTTAACTTCATTGAGTCAAGTCCCGGCCCTGTGAAAGCGGCGTTGGCAATGATGAGCATGATTGACGAGAACTATCGCTTGCCCCTCGTGCCGATTCAGGAAAAGAGCAAAGCTAAAGTGCGTGAAGTGATTACTGAACTCGGTTTGTTACAGGAAACATCTCATGCCACTACGCGAACAAATTGAAGCGCTCAACGCGAAGCAAGCAGCAGATTTCTCAGCCGACGATCGAGTTGTTATTGACGAGTTCAAAGCTGCCTTGAATCGCGGCGAGATACGCGCGGCGGAACGTTCCAGTGACGGAACATGGCAGGTAAACGCCTGGGTGAAACAGGGGATTCTGGTTGGCTTTCGCATGGGCCGGCTGGTTGATATGTCGGGAGACGGCCTTCGTTTCTTCGATAAAGATACCTACCCAATCCGGCGAACTACCGTCGGTGATAACGTGCGAATAGTTCCCGGTGGATCAAGCATTCGCGATGGCGCGTATATAGCGCCGGGCGTCGTGTGCATGCCTCCGATGTACGTCAATGTAGGCGCGTACGTGGATGAAGGAACCATGATCGACAGCCACGCGCTCGTTGGTTCATGTGCACAGATCGGGAAACGAGTTCATTTGTCCGCAGCCGCACAAGTTGGTGGCGTCTTGGAACCGGTCGGCGCGGTTCCGGTAGTTATCGAAGATGACGTTTTAGTTGGGGGCGGCTGTGGAGTTTACGAAGGCACGATTGTTCGCGAGCGCGCCGTGTTGGCATCAGGCACAATCCTGACAGGCTCAACTCCCGTTTATGATCTGGTCCGCCAGGAAGTGTACTCGAAGACTGCCGACGCGCCGTTGCAGATCCCGGCGGGCGCAGTCGTGGTCCCTGGTTCGCGAAAGGTGCGTGGTGAAGTGGGGGCGGCATGGGGACTTTCAATCTATGCACCAGTGATTGTTAAGTATCGCGACGAGAAAACTGATCGGTCAGTTCAACTAGAGGATTTTTTGAGGTAGGCCAGCAAAAATGAATTTAGCCACCGATAAACACGGATAAAAACGGATTCAGCAAAACCACAAGTTAGACCGATAGATTGGTTATTGATTGATCCGTTTTTATCCGTGTCAATCTGTGGCGAATTACTGGAAGTTGATGAACCCATTTCAACCGCCACCTTTTCTCAGCGGGATCGAGAAGAGCGTCATTCGCCAGATTTCCGACCGCGCCACGCCTGACTGCATTCGCCTCGGCCTCGGCGAACCCGATTTGCCGACGCCTCAATTCATTCGCGATGCCGCGACACGCGTAATTCAACAAGAGCAGAACGGCTACACGTTACAGGCAGGCTTACCCGCACTGCAGGAGTTGGTCGCTTCGTCTTATCCACAACTAAAGCTGTCACCCGCAGACGTGATTATTACTGCCGGCTCGCAGGAAGCTATGTACCTGGCGTTGATGACGCTGGTGCGGCCCGGCGATGAAGTGCTGATTCCCGATCCGGGATTTGTTGCTTACCCGACGATTAGTCAAATGGCTGGAGGTCGCGCGATCTTTTACCGACTGCCGGCAACGGACAAATTTTCTTTTGACAGAGACGCGTTTCGTCGGGCGATTAACGAGAAGACCAGAGTTGTGATTTGCACAAGTCCGTCTAACCCGACGGGCCGCGCTTTCACCAACGACGAGCTGCAGGAAATCGCGAGCGCTATTGACGAGAGCGGCTCAGGCGCATACGTCATCAGCGATGAGATTTATCGAGAGCTCTATTACGGGCCCGTTCGTCCTGCTTCAATTTCTGAATACTACGCAAACACGATCGTGATTAGTGGTCTTTCGAAGTCACTGAGCATGACTGGCTGGCGCCTGGGTTGGATGTGCGGGAACCGCGATGTTATTTCTAGTGCGGTCGTGTTACATGGTTACGTGACGACTTGCGCGTCCACTGTGTCACAGAAGACTGCTTTAGTTGCGTGGTCTGATGAAGCGGAGTCTGCTCGTGCGCTCCACCGCGAAACCTTTGGCGCGCGGCGCGACTACCTGCTACGACACTTGCGCAGGGCTGGTCTAAAGGCTGTAACGCCGGACGGTGCGTTCTATACCATGGTCGACGTTCGTGACTATGGGTCGTCGATGAAAGTTGCGGAAACACTTCTCGAAGCTGGCGTGGTCACTATCCCCGGAAGCGCCTTCGGAAGTGAGAGCGAAGGATTCCTCCGAGTATCATTCTGTGCAGACTTGCCAGTGCTTGAAGAAGGGGTAAAACGAATGGCGGCCGGGTTAAAAAGCAGGAGTAGTAATGGCTAAAAGACGTGTCGGCATTCTCGGAGCTACCGGCATGGTCGGGCAACGGTTTATCGAACTGCTGCAAGAGCATCCGCAATTTGAGATCACAGCTCTTGCGGCTTCGGATCGATCACAAGGAAAGTCGTTCGAAGAGGCGTGCACCTGGCGATTGTCCGGAGAAATGCCGCAGGCAGTCAGATCGTTAAAGGTCCAGGCGCCCGAGCCGCCGCTTGATTGCGAACTGGTGTTCTCCAGTTTACCCGGCGATATCGCGCGGGAATGTGAAGCGAGCTTTGCGAATGCCGGTCATGCGGTCATTAGTAACTCTTCAGCGTTTCGCATGGACCCGGATGTGCCGCTACTGATCCCGGAAATCAACAGTAGCCACCTCGATCTGCTGGCCGTGCAACGTGCCAATTCCGGTAGGCAACATGGATTTATCGTTACGAATCCTAATTGTTCAACGATCATGTTGGCCCTGGCATTGGCGCCGTTGCATTTGAAGTTTGGCGTGACGAGTGTGGTTGCGACCACCATGCAGGCACTCTCCGGCGCCGGCTTTCCCGGTGTTCCGTCATTGGCAATCAGCGACAACGTGCTTCCGTTTATCGACGGTGAGGAAGAGAAGATTGAAAAAGAGACCTTGAAAATTCTCGGTCGGGTTAATGACGGACAGATTGTGGATGCTCCGATGAATGTCAGCGCACAGTGTCACCGCGTGAACGTTTCCGACGGTCACATGGCGGCAGTGCGGGTGAAGCTGAACAAACTCGCGTCAGTGGAGGAGATAGTGGAAGCGCTTGCCACTTACAAAGCACTGCCGCAGGAAATGAAACTTCCCTCGGCACCTGAGTTTCCAATCATCGTGCGAGACGAAAACGATCGGCCACAACCCCGCCTGGATCGTGACGCCGGCAACGGCATGAGCGTGACTGTAGGCCGAATAAAAGAAGACAATGTTCTCGATTATCGATTTGTCGCACTTAGTCACAACACAATTCGTGGCGCGGCGGGTGCCGCTATCCTTAATGCGGAATTGTTGATCGCCTCAGGGCTCCTTTAATGACATGACACGTATTTACACGTTGATCTTGTTGTTAGTGCTCGCGTCTCTCATTGTTGCCCAGACGCCCGGCAAATCATCACCTATCGCCACGATGGTTGAAACGGAGCGAGCTTTCGCCAAAGCGTCTAAGGAGAAGGGATCGAATGCTGCGTTCCGGGATTTCATTGCTGATGATGGAATTCTGTTTCGTCCCAAAGCTGTAAAAGGGAAGGAGTGGTTGATAGCCCATCCACCACCGGCTTCGGACAAGCGCCCATGGTTGCATTGGGAACCGTCGTTCGCGTTTATGGCCAGAAGTGGTGACATGGGCTACACCTTTGGACCATGGGAATACAGGTCAGACATCAAGGAGGCGGAGCCAGTCGCGTTTGGCCACTTTCTAACGGTTTGGCAGAAGCAGTCAGATGGCTCATGGAAGTTTGCGGTTGATCTGGGGATTTCCCATCCTAAACCGAGCGGCGCCAGACCGCCGTTGCAGATGTTGGATCGTTACGGTGCTGCTTCCCGAGAAGTAAGCGTGAACCGTGAACGCGCGGGGTTGATTGCGAGAGAAAAGAGAATGTCGGCTGCCGGAGTAAGGCAGGGCCAACAAATAGCATTCTTTGCAAACAATGCAACGAGCGATGTTCACATCTTCCGCCCAAACAAATTACCGTTTGTCGGAGACTTTGCGGCTATGGAAGTGTTGGACCCGAGGCCTGACGCGTGGACATGGGACGTCGAGTTTGCCGATGTGTCGAGCTCGGGTGATCTTGGTTACAGTTACGGGACTTACAAACTCGCCGCCCTGGGCGCCAGGCCCGCGGAGACTGGCAACTATTTACGTATCTGGAGAAAAGAACGCGGCGTGTGGAAGGTGGCGGTAGATCTCGCTAACCCGATTGTGGATGGGAAGAATTGATTTCCGTCGCTCTCATTTGCACCGCTAACAGATGTCGCAGCGTGATTGCGCACGCGATTCTGTCGTCCGAAGTAGAAAAGCGATCACTCCCGATTGAAGTTTATTCCGCCGGCGTGCTGGATTTCAGGGACGCACCGCCCGTAGATGACACCCTCAAGACGTGTCTGGATCACAAGACTCCTTCTCCCAAAGAACAACCAACCTGGGTTTCAGAACTTCCGCTGGAATCAATCACGCAATTCCTGGTAATGGAAAACTACCACGTAGACAAACTAGTCCATGAGTTCGGCGTCTCTCCTGACCGGATTAACTTGTTGGGCGAGTTTGATCCACTTCGGCGCGGTGATGAAATCGATGACCCCTACGGTTGCGCTCTTCCTGTCTACACCCGCTGTTATCAGCGCCTGCGAGATTGCCTGCTCAATTACCTCGAAACTCTGGAAGGGAGGAGTGTCTGATAACTTTAGGGATCTGATCTAAGTTCGCTGTGCTTAGTTGCCTTAGCCCGCGGAGCGCGGCGATCGCATAAAGCCTGGGGTGAGCGAGGCTTTGCGAGCGGAACCCCAGGATCGGTGGAATACCAGGTTGCAGCCCGCGAAGTGGGCGACAGATTATTCATCATCAGTGCCTTGCGGCGTTTGCGCTATCGCACGCTTCGCGCGCTCTTTCTTCATAACAGGTCGGCAACCTGGGGTTCCGCTCCGCTCCACCCCAGGCTTTACGCTATCGCCGCGCTCCGCGGGCTAAGAAGAATCAAAGCACTCATCGTGATCCTTACCCCGATCGTTTCCCCCAAAAGTGGATCTAAAAATGCCTTATCCCTGCGCGATGGCAAAGCGTAAGCAGATAGCGCCGTGGTGGCTCACGGACACAACAGAAATGTGTCCTGCATGCAGTCAGTCGTACGCATATCACACGCAGGTGTGGTGCGTAGACTGTGACAGCCCGCTGTGCCCAATCTGCGTTCAGGTTACGACTGCCAGGGAACTTTCCTGCCCCGAGTGCTTCGAGTGTAACAACGCAGAAAGTGAGGTGGCGAAGTAATGGCTGCACGGGCCATCTGGAAGGGCGTGCTCAGATTAGGAATGGCGAGCATTCCGGTAAAACTTTATGCCGGAGTCGTCGACCGGACCGTGCGTTTTCACATTCTGGACGACAAGGCCCGCAAGCGCGTCAAACAACACATGGTAGATCCGGATTCGGGTGACGAAGTACCGAATGAAGAGATTCGTAAAGGTTATGAAATAGAGCCCGGTCGATTTGTGATCGTCTCGGAAAAGGATCTCGAAAGCGTCCAACCGAAGCCATCAAGAGACATTGAAGTGATTGAATTCGTTCCGCCCGAAGCTGTTAGCCAGCAATGGTATGAACGACCTTACTACCTCGCGCCCGATGGCGATGAAAAGGCTTATTTCGCGCTGGTTGAGGCACTAAAGAACAAGGAACGCGAAGGCATTGTTCACTGGGTGATGCGAAACAAAAGTTACGTCGGAGCTTTACGGGCCGAAGACAACCACCTGATGATGATCACATTGAGAAATGCGAACGAAGTTATTTCCGCAAAGGACTTGCCGAAACCGGGCGGAAGGGAACCGACCGCGAAAGAATTAGCGATGGCTAAGCAATTAGTTGGCCTACTCGAGGGCGAGTTCAATGCGTCTGATTACAAAGATGAGTACCGCAGCAGGGTGACTGAGTTCCTCCAGAAGAAAGCGAAGGGCAAAGCGCCTCGTTTGGCCGCGGTGAAGACCAAGAAGAGACCAACATCGCTGGACAGCGTTTTGAAGAAGAGTCTGGAAGCATTGAAGAAGGAGAAGCGCGCTGCCTAAGAGAAGAAAACAAGCTGCAGAGGTTGATGAGGAGCGGTCGGGGCCACGTCCATTCTGGTCAGGGACGCTGTCGTTCGGTCTTGTGAGTGTGCCGGTAAATTTGTTTCCGGCTACCAGGACCATCCGCGCGCCGCTCCGTATGCTGGGCCCGGACGGACAACCGTTGGCGCGCCGGTACTATTCAGAGAAAACTCAGCGTGACCTTGACGCGGATGAGATTGTGCGCGGCTATGAAATCGACGATGGAAAATATGTAGTGGTGTCTGATGAAGAACTGGATCGATTGGCTCCGGACAAAACACGCGACATCGACATCAAATCATTTGTTCCTTCTGACACGATACCGCCGATCCATTTCGACCGCGGCTATTTTCTAACTCCGACAGCTAATTCGGAAAAAGCTTACAAATTGCTGGCGGAGACATTAGGAAAAGAAAAGAAGGCCGGCATCGCCACGTTCGTCATGCGCGGCAAGGAATACCTGGTCGCGATATTTGCCGATCACGGCATACTGCGAGCAGAGACAATGCGTTTTGCGGACGAGCTGCGCACACCGGACGAAGTTGGATTGCCGAAGAAAATGCCGAAAGTTCCGCCGGCGACCGTGAAGAAGTTTGAAAAGCTTATCGGCTCCAAATCAAAGAAACGGATGTCAGCTACTAAGCTAAAGGACGAGCAAACCGAAAAACTCTTGAAGCTAATAAAGAAGAAAAATGCGCAAAAGAAAAATGTCGTTGAAGTAGAGGCTGACGATAACGGGCGCGGCGAGCCGAGTAACGTAATCGACCTGGTTGCGGTGTTGAAAAAAAGTTTGGCCGGAAAGTCCAAATAGCGTGGCCTGTTGATTGCAATTAATCCCGCTACCAGTTTGTTGCGGGGCACAAATTATCAAAAGCGACCATAGTTGCCATGTTCGCGTTCTTCGCATGTACGAAATCTGATCATTAGG
>Ga0209486_10001287_pt1 | contig 10921 bp, 8 predicted proteins | sample NCCompost_FD_187518 | JGI IMG/M metagenome (GOLD analysis project Ga0209486, IMG submission 187518) | Agricultural soil microbial communities from Utah to study Nitrogen management - NC Compost (SPAdes) (version 2) | ecosystem: Environmental > Terrestrial > Soil > Agricultural land | place: USA... | reverse complement strand
ATGGCCCGCCGCCGCCGAGCGGCGGCTTGCCGTCGTCGTGTTCCTGAATTCCGCCGAAGATGACCGTCAGGCTGGCGAATTTGCCGGCGGAGAACTCGTGATCTATCCCGATTCGCCACAAATCGGCGGTGAGCACCCGATCCGGGTCACGCCGCGCGCCGGCCTGCTCGTGGCCTTCGATGCAGCCCGCCTTCATGAAGTTCGTCCCGTTACTAAAGGGGTCCGGGACGTCATCGTTGATTGGTTCTACGATCCGGAGGCCTGAAAGCCTCCTACGATCCGGAGGCCTGAAGGCCTCCGGCTACCGAGACCCAACTCATTTCACGTCCAACAACTCGACGTCGAACAGGAGCGTGGCGTTGGGTGGAATGACGCCGCCGGCGCCGCGCGCGCCATAACCCATGTTCGGTGGAATCGTCAGCGTCCGCTGTCCGCCCACCTTCATCCCTGCAACCCCCTGATCCCAGCCGGTGATGACCTGGCCGGCGCCGAGGTCGAACGCGAACGGTTCGTTGCGATCGCGGGAACTGTCGAACTTCGCGCCCTTGTGGTCGGGGCGTGCCGGGTCGTACAGCCAGCCGGTGTAATGCACCGTGACGTTCCGCCCGGCGACGGCTTCCGCGCCGGTCCCGACTTTGCCGTCCTGCTTGATGAGTTCGGTCACGTTCGTCCCTTCCGTGTCGCCGCCGCAGGCTGCCACGAGCATCAGCGAAAAGATTGAGCACAACAGGCGCATGCTCGGAATTATATGAAATTGAAGAATTGACGTATCGACGAATGCACGAATTGCGAGGGACAATTCGTCCATTCGTCAATCCGTCAATTCCGGAGGGTTCTCGTGACTGTACGCCGCGGCCTGTCTGTGTTCTTTACCCTGGTTGGCATCGGCACCGTGCTGTCGATACTGGCCGTGCTCTTCGCCGCCTACCTCGCGTCGTCGCGCGGGCCTTCGATCCCCGGCGAGTCGGTGCTTGTCGTGCGCCCGGCCGGTCAACTCCTCGAGCGGCTGCCTGACGACGTGGTCGGCCAGGTGCTCGGCGGCGATGCCACCACGGTGCGCGGGTTGATTGAGAGTCTCCAGAAGGCGAAGCGCGATCCACGGATCACCTCGGTGCTGCTGCTGCCGGCGACGCTCGAGCTGCCGTTCTGGGGCAAGGTGCAGGAACTGCGGGATGCCGTCATCGATTTCCGCCGATCGGGCAAGAGCGTGGTTGCGTTCCTGGAATACGGCGGCGACCGCGAATATTACCTCGCGAGCGCCGCGGATCGGGTGTTCCTGCTGCCGGCGAGTCCGCTCGACCTCACCGGTATCGCGTCGTACGAGGTGTTCCTTCGCGGCGCTCTCGACAAGCTGGGCGCGTATCCCGATTTCGTGCACGTCGGCGCCTACAAGACGGCGGTGAATCAGTTCACCGAGAAAGGCTTCACACCCGAACACCGCGAGATGACCGAATCGCTCAACCGCGATCTCTATGAGCAGCTCGTGCGCGGTATCGCAGAAGCGCGGAAGAAGACCCCCGACGAGGTTCGCCGCCTGCTCGATGAAGGTCCCTTCACGCCGGAGGCCGCGAAACAAGCCGGGCTTGTGGACGATCTGGCGTATCTCGATCAGCTCGATGATCGCGTTGCGGCGCTGAAGCGGGACGACGACGCGCGCGATCGAGTTGAGGAGCAGGACTATCGCCGCGTCACGCCGCGCTCGGTCGGCGTCAGGCCCGGCTCGCGCATCGCCGTGCTCTATGCCTCCGGGGTGATCGCCTCCGGCGAGAGCACCGAGGACGCAGTCAACGGCGCCGTGGTCGGCTCTGACACGCTGGTCGAACAGCTCGAACGCATCAGGGACGACGACTCGATCAAGGCGATCGTGCTGAGGGTCGACAGTCCGGGGGGATCAGCAGTGGCGTCGGACGTGATCTGGCGCGAACTCGCAATCACCCGCGACCAGAATCCGTCGCGGCCGCTGATTGCGTCGATGTCGGACCTGGCGGCATCCGGCGGCTACTACATTTCCATGCCGGCGCAGGTGATCGTGGCGCAGCCCGGCACGCTGACCGGCTCGATCGGGATCTTCGGCGGCAAGGTGGCGATCGGGGACACGCTCGAAAAAATCGGCATCAATACCGAGACGGTGCAGTCGGGTAAGAACGCGGCACTCTCGTCGCCGTTCGACCCGTTCACGCCGGATCAGCGCGCCAAGCTGCAGTCGTACATGGAAACCTTCTACGGCAACTTCGTCCGGAAAGCCGCCGAATCACGCCACTCGACGCCGGAGCAGATTCACGCGGTGGCGCAGGGACGGGTGTGGACCGGCCGGCAGGCGCGCGAGCGCGGGCTGGTTGACGAGCTTGGCGGCCTCGACCGGGCCGTCGCGATTGCGAAGGAGCGCGCTGGAATCCCCGCGGACGAGGACGTCGAGCTGGTGACCTATCCGCCGCGCCGCACGTTGTACGAAGCGATTGCGGAGCAGTTCGGGTCGTCGACCGGGGCGAGGTTGTGGGCGATGCTCGGCGGTGCGGAGGGCCGCGCGATGGCCGCGCTCACCGCACCGGTGCGAATCTTCCGGCGCGGCGAGCCGCTGGCGTTAATGCCGTTTGCGTTCGTGAGATAAGAAGGCCCCAGGCCTCTGGCCATAGGGCTCGGGGCTGTCTAGGGCCTCAGACAGCCCTGGGGCCCGAGGCCCAAGGCCTGGGCCCTAGATCGCGGTAGCCGCCAGCATCCGCGTGACCACGTCCTGCCGGATCTCGATGTCCATCCGTTCCTTCGCCTTCGCCATGTATGCGGCGAAGAAGCGCGTGCGGCGCTCATTGAGCAGCTGCTCGCGGAACGCCTCCTTGCCCAGGCGCAGTTCCTCCGGTGTCACGTCGTCGCGTTCGACGACGCGGACGATCACCGTCGCGTCGCGGGTGGTGATCGGCTCGCTGACGCTGCCGGCCGGCAGGGCAAAGGCGGCCTTTTCCACGTCCGCGTTCACGCCGATGTCGGGCAGCGGCGCGCCGCGCGCGATGAGATCGGTGTCCTTGGCCTCGAAGCCCTGTGCCTTGGCGGCGGCGGCGAAGTTCCCGGCTGAACGGAGCGAGGCGGCGATCGCCGCCGCGCGCTGACGGCTGAGTTCGGTAGCCCTGACGCGGATCGCATCGGCGCGTACCCGATCCTTGACTTCGTCGAGCGCCGGGTCACGCGGTTCGCGCTTCTGGGTCAGTGCGATAAATACAGGCCCGCGCGGCGATCCGATCGGCTCGCTGACCGCGTTGTCCGCCAGCGCGAAGGCGGCCTGCGCCACCTGCGGCGCGATGCCGAGCCCGGGCACCGGGTCCTCCCGGCCGAAGAACTCAGACTCGGTCACCATCAGCCCCTGTTCGCGAGCGACCGTGTCCAGGTCGGACGGGTCGTCGATGCGATTGGCCAGCTCGTTGGCGCGCGCCGTCAGCGCCTGGTCGGTGCGCTGGGTTTTGAGCTGGTCTTCAATCTGCGGCCGCACCTCATCGAACGTACGCGTCACCGCCGGTTTCCGATCGACCAGCTTGATGATGTGAAAGCCGTATTGCGACTCGACGATGTCGCTGATCTGGCCGGGCTGGAGCGCGAAGGCGGCGGTCTCGAACTCCGGCACCATGCGGCCCCGGCTGAAGTAGTCGAGGTCGCCGCCGTTGGCTTTCGAACCTTCGTCTTCAGAGAACTTGGCGGCCAGCGCGGCGAAATCGGCGCCGGCACGCGCCTGCTTCAGCAGATCCTCCGCCTGCGTCCGGACAACGGCTTTGTCCTTGCCCGGGGTGTTGAGCAGGATGTGGCTGGCGCGAATCTGTTCGGGCGTCTGGTACTGCGCGATGTTGTCGTTGTAGTAGCGCTGCACGTCGCCGGCGGGCACGATCGTCTTCGTTCGCGCCTGGTCGCGATCGAGGACCAGCATTCTCACTTTGCGCTGCTCACCGACGCGGTAGTCGGCCTTGTGCATCTCGAAGTAGGCGGCGACGTCGGCGTCGGTGACGGTGACCTGGTCGCGGAACCGGTCGGCGGCGAGAGCGACCACCTGGAGCTTCACCTTCTGGTTGCGCTCGGTGAACTGCTTGTCGACGTCGGCGTCGGCCACCGTCATCCAGTCGGTCAGCGCCGCCCGCAGCTTGTCAATCATCAGGCTGCTTCGCAGGTTGTTCTCGAACATCGCCTTGGTCTGGGGCGGGATCTGGCTGCGCAGCAGCAGCTCGTAGCGCTGCTCACCGATGAAGCGTCCGTTCTCCTGCAGCCCGGGGATCGAGAAAATCGTCTGGGCCAGCTCCTCGTCGCTGACGTCGATGCCAAGACGCTCGGCTTCGGCCAGCGCCGCCTGCTCGTCAATCATCTGCTGCAGGATTTGCTGGTCGATTCCCAGCTGACGCAGCAGCTGGTCGTTCATCTGGGCGCCGTACGCGGTGCGATAGGCCTGGATCTGGCTGTTGTAGCGCTGGAGAAACTGGCCGGCGGTGAGATCTTTGCCCTCGACCTCGGCGATCACCTCGCCGGGAAGGGCACCCACACCAACCGCGGTGGGATCGTCAAGGAAGCTCGGGATATAGAAGACGATGAAGGCCAGCACCACAAGGCCAAGGCTCCACTTGAGCCAGCCTTTGTGGCGGCGCATCCGATCGAGCATGGTCATGAGACAACCTCGGCACGTCCGTACGGACGGTCGGAAAAACCCTTCGTAAGCCGTCCATCTTACCTCTTTTCAACGGGTTCCGGCGCCTGCCTGTGGTATATTGGCCCCGTTCCCACTGACGTAACGGCCTCGAGTCGCACACTCATGCCCGAGCGCGCCCCCGCCCCTGCGAGCGGTGAGACCTATTTCCAGCAAGCCTGACTCTGCCCGCCGCACGGTCCGGGCATCCCGCCGTCCCGACTTCGCGAGCCGGATCAAAGTGCGCCTTCGCACGTTGCGTCCCCGGCTCGAAAGGCGCGACGCGATCATCGAGGCCGTGCGCGAGGCAAATGCGACGCTCGATCCTCAGAAAGTGTGTTTGTGGCTTGTTCGCCAGGCGGAGGAATGGATCCCAGCTCCCTGTTGGGCGGTGGTCGCTACCGACGTCAGCGGCGAGACCAGCATCATGGCCGATAAGGGCTGCACCCACGAGCTCGAGCCGACGGTGTGGGCGGTCGCCAACTGGGTGATCGCCCAGGGCGCCGAGTTTCTGTCGGCGGACGTCTCCAAGGATCGACGCGGCGCTCCGAACGCCCGCGGAACCGCCGTGGGCCTGCCGCTGTCCTGCCGCAACCGCACCCTGGCCGTCCTGGTCGGGCTCGACCCGCAGCCCTCTTCGGCGGCGCCGTCGCTCGGAACAACGGTCCTGGCGGCCATGCGCACGCTGCTCGAGCCGGCGGCGATTGCCCTCGACAACGCCATGGCGTTCCAGAAAGCCGAGGCGCTGTCGGTGACCGACGACCTCACCGGCTTATCCAACTCGCGCTACCTCAACCTTGTGCTCCGGCGCGAGGAAAAACGGTCGATTCGCAGCGGAAAACCGCTATCCGTGCTGTTTATCGACATGGACGGCTTCAAGAACGTGAACACCAACCACGGGCACATGGCCGGCAGTAAGGCGCTGGTCGAGGCGGCCAACGTGATCCGCGCGTGCGCCCGGGAAACGGACGTGGTGGCCCGGTTCGGCGGCGACGAATTTGCCCTGATCCTGCCCGACACCGGGCGGGAAGGCGCCATTTCGGTCGCCGAGCGCATTCGTGACCGCCTGCGGGCCTTCTCGTTCCTCGAGTTGGAGGGGTTATCGCTGCGATTGACCGCCTCAATCGGCATCGCCACTCTGCCGGATATCACCGGATCGGCCGAAGAATTACTGAAGGCGGCTGACAGGGCGATGTACCAGGTCAAGGATTCGGGCAAGAACGGCATTCATCTCGCTGAAGGGAACACGTAATTGGGCTTGGGCTCGTTTTTCTCCCTGTTTTCCAACGATCTGGCCATCGACCTCGGCACGGCGAACACGTGCGTCTACGCGCGGGGCAAGGGGATCGTCGTCAACGAACCCTCGATCGTCGCCATCAACAAGGTCAACGGCAGAGTGGAAGCCGTCGGCAAGGACGCCAAGGAAATGCTCGGCCGCACGCCGGGCAACATCGTCGCCATCAAGCCGATGAAGGACGGAGTCATCGCCGACTTCGAGGTCACCGAGAAGATGCTGACCTACTTCATCAAGAAGGCGCACAATCGCAATGTGTGGGTCCGGCCGCGGATCGTCATCGGCGTTCCCTCCGAGATCACGCAGGTCGAGAAGCGCGCGGTGAAGGACAGCGCGTATCGCGCCAAGGCGAGTGAAGTGCACCTCGTCGAGGAGGCGATGGCCGCCGCCATCGGCGCCGGCATGCCGATCACCGAACCGTCGGGCAACATGATCGTCGACATCGGCGGCGGCACCACCGACATCGCCGTCATCTCGCTCGCCGGCATCGTCTACAGCAAGGCGGTGCGCGTGGCCGGAAACGAGATGGATGAAGCGATCATCCAGTACATCAAGAAGACCTACAACCTGCTGATCGGCGAGCGCACGGCGGAACAGATCAAGATGGAAATCGGGTCCGCCTTCGCGCTCGACGAGAAGATGACGATGGAGATCAAGGGCCGGCATTTGATCGAAGGCGTCCCGAAGACGATCACCATCACCGACGAGGAGATTCGGGAAGCGCTGGCCGAAACGGTCAACGTCATCGTCGACGCGGTTCGGGTCGCGCTCGAACGGACCCCGCCCGAGCTGTCTGCCGATATCGTCGATCGCGGCATCGTGCTCACCGGCGGCGGCTCGCTGCTCAAGAATCTCGACAAGCGGCTGCGCGAGGAAACCGGGCTGCCGCTGGCGATGGCCGAAGACCCGCTCTCATCGGTGGTGCTCGGCGCGGGCAAGATGCTGTCCGACTTCAACCTGCTGCGAAAGATCTCTATCGACTGAACTGTCGTCAATCCGTTATTAGCAGCATGGCCCTTCTCGACATCCGCGAGCGCACCGGTTACCTCTTCATCGCGGTAATCGTCGGCCACATCGTCCTGATCTCGGCGCAGGTCAACACCGAACGCGGAGTTCCGATGCTCGAAGTCGTGACCTTCGGCACCTTCGCCGAAGTCCAGCGCGGCGCGACCAGGATGATCGGCGGCGTCAGGACGTCGTGGGACGACTACCTCGCCCTCCAGTCGGTGCGTAGTGACAATGAACAGCTGCGTAATGAAGTTGCGCAACTGCAGGTGGCGCTGCAGCAGCAGCGGGCGCTGGCTCAGCAGTCGCAGACGCTGGTTGACCTGCTGAACCTGCGTGAGGCCACCCAGCTCGACACTGTCGCCGCCGGTGTCATCGCCGGCAGTGCCAGCCCCGACTTCCGAACCCTGACCATCGACAAGGGATCGTCGGATGCTCTTCGCCCCGACATGGCGGTAATCGCGCCGGCGGGCGTCGTCGGCCGCATCATCACGCCCAGCGCGAGGGCGGCGAAGGTCCAGCTGCTGATCGATCGCAACGCGGCAGCGGGGGCGATTGTCGAACGCTCACGCGCTCAGGGGGTCGTCGAAGGCACAGGGGGAAGCCTGCTGCTGAATTACGTTTCTGGAACAGCCGATGTTCAAAAGGGAGACGTCGTCAGCACATCCGGGATCGACGGCATTTACCCTAAGGGCTTTGTGATAGGTCAGATAGAATCAGTTGAGCGAGCGGCGGGAGCGTTTGGCGCCATCGTCATCCGGCCGGCCGTCGATTTTTCGTCGATTGAGGCGGTATTGGTGGTGACGACACCCCCATTGAGTGGGGTGGAAGGCCCGGCCGCCACCGGCGGAGGGGTGACGGGGAAGCCGGCGCTGCAGGCGAACGAGTGAAGGCCGTCGGGGTCCTCGTCGCGATAGCTCTGGCGCTCGCGTTGCAAACGACCCTGGCGCGTTTTCTCGTGGCCGGCACGGTGGCCCTGGATCTGGTGCTGGTCGTGGTGGTGTACGTGGCGCTGACGAGCGGTCCGGTGACCGGGATGCTCGCCGGCAGCCTCGCGGGAATCATCCAGGACGCGCTGTCCAGCGGGGTCATCGGCATCGGCGGACTCGCCAAGTGCATCGTCGGGTTTCTGGCAGGGGCGATCGGCCAGCAGTTCATCGTCACCGCGGCGCTGCCGCGCTTGGTGATGTTCCTCGGGGCGACGGCGGCGCACGCGGCGATTTTCATGGGGCTGTACGTGCTGCTCGGCCTGCGATCGTTTCCGGCGCCGTGGGCTGCGATCCTGAGCCAGGCGCTGGGTAACGCGGCGGTCGGCATGATCGCGTTCGCCATCATCGAGTCGCTGCCCGGGGTAGTCGAGCGAAGACGGATTAGAAGACGAATGTAGGGCCCAGGCCTCAGGCCCTAGGACTGAGGCCCGAGGCCTGAGCCCCAGGGCCTACAGAGTTCAGAAATGGCACAGACCGAAGATCGACGCCGCATTACGGTTCGTCTCACCGTTCTCCAGGTGGGCGTGGTCGTCACGTTCGCTGCGCTCGCCATCAGCTTCTGGTTCCTCCAGATCGTCCAGCATTCGCGCTTCGAAGAGATGGCGGAGAACAACCACCAGCGGACGCTCGCGCTGCGGGCGCCACGCGGAGTGCTGTTCGACCGTAATGGAAAGGTGCTGGTCGAGAACCGGCACTCGTTCAACATCTCGATTGTCCGCGAGCACACGAAGGATCTCGATCGCACGATCCGGATGCTCGCTGCCGTCGCCGGTCTTGACGTTGCCCAGGTGCAGCAGATCGTGGATCGCCACCGCGGCGAGCCGACATACAGGCCGATCGTCGTCATCGAGGACGCCTCGCTCGCGCAGGTTGCGGCGCTGGCCGCGCGGCGGCTCGACTTTGAGCTGCCCGACGTGGTCGTGCAGGAAGTGCCTACCAGGCAGTACCCGTCCGATGCACTCGCCGCGCACGTTTTTGGCTACGTCGGCGAGGCCAGCGACGCGCAGGTAGGAACGGGCATCACCACCGGCGCCATCGTCGGCCAGTCGGGCATCGAACGGGTCTACAACAAGATTCTGATGGGCGAAGACGGCGCCAAGCGCGTCGTCGTCAACAGCATGGGGCGGGAGATCCGGACGCTCGAGGAAGTGCAGCCGAAGGAAGGGCGCCGGGTTCAGCTGACGATCGACTACGACCTGCAGAAGGCGGCGGAAGACGGATTCAAACACGCCGGCTTCAACGGGTCGGCGCTGATCATGGACCCGAGTAACGGCGAAGTGCTGTCGCTCGTCAGCCTGCCGGCCTACGACCCGAATGATTTCGCCGCCGGGATCGATCGCGCGACCTGGACCGCGTTGAACACGGATGCGCTGCGGCCGCTGCAGAATCGCACGATTCAGGGGCGATATTCGCCCGGTTCGACCTTCAAGATCGTCGTCGCGACGGCGGCGCTCGAAGAGGGACTGGTCGACCCCGATCACCGGGTCTACTGCGGCGGCGGCGCCTCGTTTTTCGGCCGCTACTTTCTCTGTCACCTGAAGGGCGGCCACGGCGCCGTCGACATGCGGACAGCGCTGGAGAAGTCGTGCAACGTCTACTTCTACACGCTCGGCAACATGCTCGGCGTGGACAAGATCCACAAGTGGGCGGAACAACTGGGCCTGGTGGGCCTCACCGGCATCGACCTGCCAAACGAGCAGGAAAGCCTCGTGCCCTCGACCGAATGGAAGCGCAAGCGGTATAACGAGCGGTGGTACCCCGGCGAAACGATCTCCGTGTCGATCGGCCAGGGCCAGGTGTCGGTGACGCCGGCGTCGCTGGCGGTGATGATTTCGACCGTCGCCAACGGCGGCACCCGGGTGACGCCACACGTGATTCGCGCGGTCGACGAGGGTGGCGGCTGGAAGATGGCCACGCCGCCAGCGGTCGCCGATCGAGTGGCATTCAAGCCGGCGACGCTCGCCGCGCTCCATGAAGGGCTGTGGCGCGTCGTCAACGCCAACGGCACCGGCGGCCGGGCGCGCATCGTCGGCCGCGACGTGGCCGGCAAAACCGGCACGGCGCAGGTGATTTCGAACCAGGGCCGGCAGGCGGCGCGCGGCAGCGGCCGCGACCTGCGCGACCATGGCTGGTTCGTGTTCTTCGCGCCGCGCGACAACCCGCAGATCGCCGGGGTCATCTTCGGCGAGCACAACGAGCACGGCTATCTCGGCGCGCCGATCGCGAAGCACGTGATCGAGACCTACTTCGCGAAGAAGGAGGGGCGCCCGCTGCCGACGCTGACGCCGGTTCCGGCGCCCACGCCGCCGGAGACCGATCCAGATACCATTACCGTCATTGCGCCGGCCGTCGCCGCGGCGACGCCGGCCGCTCCCGCGCCAGGCACCAACTAGCTCAATGTTCGAACGCCGGCTCTATCACCACGTGGACTGGGGGCTGCTGGCCGCGGTGCTGGCGCTCTGCTTCATCGGGATCAGCCAGATCTACAGCGCCACCGGCGGCTGGACGGCGATCGTCCAGACGCAAATCTACGGCGTGGTGCTGGGCCTGGTCGCGCTGATCATCTGCCTGAGCATCGACTACCGGTCGATGGCCGACAAGTCGCACTTCATCTACATCGGGATTGTCGCGCTGCTGCTCTACGTGCTGTTTTTTGGCGCGGTGCGCGGTGGCTCGCGGCGATGGATCGATCTCGGGACGTTCAACCTTCAGCCGTCGGAGTTCGCCAAGGCGGCGCTCGCCCTGGTCCTGGCCAAGTTCCTGGGTGAAAGCCGGCGGGGGATCATCACCTACGTCGACCTGCTCATGGTCGGCGCGATTACCGCTGTTCCGCTCTTCATCATCGCCCGCCAGCCGGATCTCGGCACGGCGGCGACGCTCATCCCCGTGGCGTTCGCGGTGGCGTTCGTTGCCGGCATGCCGATGCGGCTGCTCGGGGTGCTCGCGCTCATCGGGCTGCTCGCGGTGCCGGTGGCGTGGCAG
>Ga0209486_10001286_pt1 | contig 10924 bp, 10 predicted proteins | sample NCCompost_FD_187518 | JGI IMG/M metagenome (GOLD analysis project Ga0209486, IMG submission 187518) | Agricultural soil microbial communities from Utah to study Nitrogen management - NC Compost (SPAdes) (version 2) | ecosystem: Environmental > Terrestrial > Soil > Agricultural land | place... | reverse complement strand
ACCGGAGTGACGTTACGCAACCCGCGCACTGCGATGTTGGCCGCGCCCCGTTTGAGAGCCATCGAACCGTCGGCCGGCGTCCGCGTTCCTTCGGGGAAAATAATCAGATTGCTGCCGCTGCGCACCGCTGCAATGCAGTCGTCGATCAGCCGCGATCCGTCATCGTCATTGCGGATATAGCCCGCCGCACGAACGGTAGAATGCGTAAAGGGGTTGCGCCACAGGGCGCTTTTGACAATGCAGTTGGCGCGCTTGACGAAGGCAATCAAGAACACAATGTCGATCAAGGTCGGGTGATTGGCCAGAATCAACAGGCCCTGTCGCTCCAATCGTTCCAATCCGTTAATTTCGTACTGGAAGACGCCGATCGCTCGCATCGACCGAACGATGCCGCGAAACGTAAGCCCGATCAAATTACGAGCGATCACCGCGCGGCGGTCCGATCGCCAAACCAAAATATTGAGTAAAGGAAATACGATGACTCCGCCTATTCCCACCGGTAGAAATCCCAAGCCGGTGCCGAACACGCGCCAATAGCCGGCGAGATCACGCAGCATGGTGCATCCATTGCCAGCGGCGCTTGTCGCACGTGCGCCGCAAAACAGCATCGCGGCGCAAATGAAACCGCAAGATTTCCAACCCGGCGGGTAAATGCTGATCGCTTGAGCAAGGAATGTTTTCGCCGGCGGACCAACGGAGCGAATAGAAGTCATCGCCCGCCGATTGCATGAGCCAAGCCCAAGCATAGGGCTGTTCAACGCAATCCTGAAAACCGGCGTATACCTTGGGCAACGGGCAATCGTACACCACCAGCAGCACGTCTGGCTCGCCTTCGGCAAGCAACCCGCACGCCTCGATCACCGCGCTTTCGACACTGCTCTCGCCGGCGGCTACAGCCGTGCTGTTGGCGTGGTCTAGGCGCGCAATCGAAAAAAGCCCGGCGGGCGCATTATGCACCGACAAACTAAAAGAGGTTGGAGAAAGAGGATCGCCGCCGGCAAGTTCCAAAAGTAAATCAGCGGCACGCGACGCTTCGCCGTGGCGCGAGCTAAACACTAACGGAACTCCAGTCCTGTTGCCCAAACACTGATAGGCGACTTCGAGGGCCATTTTGGCAGCAAAACCGGCGCGCCGCCGCAACATCGGAGCCAAGTTTTTGACTAAAGGCTCCCTGCCCGTGGTGATCGTATATTGGTCCTTTGCCCATGCCAGCCAGGCATCGTTGGTCTCCACGCCGGGCGCCCATGCGGCTGAGGATACAATTGAAAAATGAACACTCTCTTTGCTCACGACAAGCACGCTCGAACTCAGCGGACCTTTTGGCTACCAACCGTCTCTGGAACAGCCAATACGCTCATTCGACAAGTCTTACCGACATTTGGCCAAATTTTTCCGCGGCGCATTAGGGTAGGTAATAAACGAAAGTCAGGCGGTGAGTCAACTAAAGTTTCCATGTGAGAACAAATGAGGTTGCCGCTTGTGTTGTGAGCGACGCGAAATAACAAAATGAAGGAGACAAACGATGACAAGACTCACCGCCGCAAGCCTGAACGGGGCGGCAGGAATCAATCGTCTCGGAATACACGGGTGTTAACGTGAAGTTGGCAACCGAAGGCGCCGCAAGGAACAACATCGCGGCAAGGCTCGCGGAGATCTCAAGATTCAAGCTCTTATGAGATCACGACCCAATGGTGGCTTACGGACAGGACTTGCAACAGCTTACTCATGCTGCAACTAGGACAGCGTCCTGAAGCGTAAAAGCCCCCGCATACAGCGCTCGTCCCACAATCAAGCCTTCCACACCCTCTTTCTCCAGCGGCACGAGGTTGCGGACATCGTCCAGCGTCGATACTCCGCCGGAAGCGATGACGGGTATCTTTACCGCGCTGGCGATTTTCAGGGTTTCACCCACGTTGACGCCGTCGCGCGTGCCGTCACGGCTGATGTCGGTGTAAATGATCCGTGCGGCGCCATCGTCCTCGCAGCGTTTCGCGAGCTCAGTAGCCTCCATAGAAGTGGTTTCGAGCCAGCCTTTGACGGCAACTTTACCCTGTCGCGCGTCGATGCCGACGACGATTTTTCCTGGGAACGATTTGCAGAGCATGCGCAAGAATTCGGCGTTTTCATAGGCCGCGGTGCCGATCACGACGCGCGTCACGCCGAGATCGAGCGCGGACTCGACGGCCTCAATGGATCTGAGCCCACCGCCGAGCTCGACCGACAAACCGGCTTGCTTACAGATTGCCGCGACTTCTTTGGTGTGCACGGGCCGTCCTTCGACCGCCCCATTGAGATCGACGATGTGGATAAACCTAGCGCCTTCGGCGAGCCAATGCTTGGCCGCTTCGACCGGATTCGCGAAATAGACGGTTTCTTTATCCATCTCGCCTTGGAACAGGCGGACGCAACGGCCGTCTTTGAGATCGATCGCCGGGATGATCAGCATGAAATCAATTGGAATTAGCGAAGCGCGCGAAATTGGCGAGAATGCGCAGCCCTAGTTCCTGACTCTTTTCGGGATGAAATTGGCAAGCAAAGAGCGTCTCGGTTGCGATGCTCGAGACGAAAGACTCGCCGTAGTCGGTCGTCGTGGCGATGATCGCGCTATCGTTGGGCACGACGTAAAACGAATGCACGAAATAAACGTAGTCGCCGCTCGACAGCCCTTCGAGAAATGGCGACTGCATTTTTTTCTCCAATCGATTCCAACCCATATGGGGTACTTTGAAATTTGCACCGGGGTGAAAACCAACCACTTTGCCGGGGAACAGATCGAGTCCCTTCTGCATGCCGAATTCTTCGCTTTCGGAAAAGAGCAATTGGAATCCGAGACAGATGCCCAAAAACGGCTTTTTCCGCCGTACGATACCGCTAATCGGCTCGATCAGCTCAAACTTCTTGAGATTCTCCATGCAAGCGCTGAACGCGCCCACCCCGGGCAGGACCACGCCGCGCGCCGATTGAATTTGGCCGATGTCGCGCGTGACGACGGCGTCGCAGCCGATGCGCTCCAGCCCCTTTTGCACACTGCGTAGGTTACCCATGCCATAGTCGACGATCGCAATCATATTTTCGTCTTGACCGACTTGAATTTTTTACAGGCTCCCTTTGGTCGACAACGCTCCTTCGACGCGCGGGTCGACTTGCGTCGCCATGTCCATGGCGCGCGCAAATGCCTTGAAGCAAGCCTCGATAATGTGATGGGGGTTCTCACCGCGCGGCACGTCGATATGCAGGTTCATGCCGAGCTGGTTGGCGAAGGCGCCAAAGAATTCATGCGGCAAGTCGGTATCGAAGTCGCCGACGCGGCCCGGACGGATCTTGACGTTGTAGGACAGATACGGCCGGCCGCTGAGGTCGACGACTACTTTCGCCAAGGTCTCGTCCAGCGGACAACTCGCTTCGCCAAAGCGGCGGATGCCGTGTTTTTCGCCCAACGCGTCTTTGAACGCCTGGCCCAAGGCGAGGCCGACGTCCTCGACCGTATGGTGATAGTCCACATCGAGATCGCCTTTCGCTTGGATCTTAATGTTGAAAAAACCGTGACGGCTGAAGCTATCCAGCATGTGGTTGAAAAACGGCATGCCGGTTTCGATCGCGGCTTGCCCGCCGCCATCGACATCCAAGTTGACCGTGATGTCGGTCTCTTTAGTTTTCCGTGCTACTTTCGCCGACCGTCCCATGGCTTCTCCTCACCTTCGTTCAGATCCGCGCCAACTTAACCCTCGATTGCCGCTCCGTACTGGTGACTTCGAGCTAGTAACCATTGCTAAACCGCGCCTCAACCGAGCGGGCGTGATCGTCCAACCCTTCAAGGCGTGCAAGCTGGGTAAGCTTCGGCGCCAGGCTGCGCAGAGCTCGCTTTTCCGCCTGTATTATAGTGGTGCGCTTGACAAAATCGTAGGTGCCGAGGGGTGAAAAAAAACGCGCGCTCCCGCCCGTCGGCAGCACGTGATTGGGCCCGGCAAGATAATCGCCAAGAGGCGGCGCCGAGTAGGACCCCAAAAACATCGCGCCGGCGTTGCGAATCAGTTTCGCCAGCCTATCGGGCCGCCGGACGATCAATTCGACATGCTCCGGCGCAATCGCGTTGGCCAGCTCGACCATCTCTCTTGCTCCGCGCGCGACGATGATCGCGCCATACTTTTCGAGCGACTTTAGCGTGATGGCGTGCCGCTTGGTGCTGCGCAGCTGATTTTCGATGGCGGCTTGAGTTTTTCGCGCCATCGCCACCGAAGTGGTCACGCACAGCGCCGCCGCCAATTCATCGTGTTCGGCCTGGGAAAGCATGTCGGCAGCAACATGAACCGGATCGGCCGAAGCGTCGGCCAAGATTAAAATTTCGCTCGGCCCGGCGATGGAGTCGATGTTCACGTCGCCGAACACCATGCGCTTCGCCGTGGCGACGAAAATATTTCCCGGGCCGACGATCTTGTCGACTTTGGGAATCGTTTGGGTGCCGAAAGCCAGCGCGGCAACGGCCTGGGCGCCGCCGACGCGAAAAATTCGATTGACGCCGGCAATATGCGCCGCGGCGAGAATGATCGCGCCGCCATGGCCGATGGGCGAGGTCATGATGATTTCTTTGACTCCCGCTACCTTGGCGGGAATCGCATTCATCAGTACAGTCGAAGGATAGGACGCTTTGCCGCCGGGCACATAGATACCAACGCGCTCGAGCGGTGTGATGCGCTGGCCAAGCATCATGCCGAGGGGATCGCGATACTGCCAACTTTGCTGCAACTGACGGCGGTGAAACGCGGCGATCCTTCTAGCGGCAAACCGCAGCGTGGTTAAATCCTTGCGCGGCACTTTACTGAGCGCGCGCTTGATCTCCGCAGGCTCGACTTCCATCGACGCGGCCCTCAGACGCACGCGGTCGAATATCCGCGTATAGCGCAGCAGCGCCCGGTCGCCGTGCTTTTGCACGGCGCCGACGATCTCGGACACCCGGCGCTCTACCTCGTCCTCGCGCGTGCCACGCCGCCCGAGAATTTTTTTTAGCAGCGGCTTGAAACCCGCGTCCGAAGTTTTGACCAGTCTGATGCTCATACCCAGAAACCAATCTTACATTTTCCTACTTTGGACTTTTGCACCCTTGAACCTTGAACTAGTCTTATCCCTTAACCCGCACAATCTGTCCGCCCACAAGAGACAGCTTTTTTTCGATCTCTTCATAGCCGCGGTCGAGGTGATAGACGCGGGAAATTTCGGTTGTGCCGTTCGCCACCAGACCAGCCAGCACCAAGGCCACGCTCGCGCGCAGATCGCTCGCCATCACCGGCGCGCCGGATAGCTCGCGCACGCCGCGCACGACGGCGCGATTGCCTTCGAGTTTGATCTGCGCGCCCATGCGGTCCAATTCCTGGGCATGCATGAAACGATTTTCGAAAATCGTCTCGGTGATCACGCTTACGCCATTGGCGACCGCCATCAGCACCATCATCTGCGCTTGCAGGTCGGTCGGAAACCCTGGGTACGGTAGCGTCGTGACATCGACGCTTTTGATTTTCCCGTTACCCCGTACACGTATGCCATTGTCATCTGCGGTGAGAACGACGCCGGCCTCCTTGAGTTTGATTAAAAACGCCTCGAGATGTTCCGCCCGTGCGCCGCGCACCAGCACATCGCCGCCCGATACCGCTGCCGCAATCACAAAGCTGCCGGCTTCGATGCGGTCGGGTATGATCCGATGAGACGTGCCGTGCAACGCATCGACACCGTCGATTTGTATGAGATCGCTACCGGCACCTTTTACGTTGGCGCCCATTTTGTTGAGCACATCCGCCAAATCGTTGATCTCGGGCTCCTTGGCGGCGTTTTCAATGATCGTGGTTCCTTCGGCCAAGGTGGCCGCCATCAGCAAATTTTCGGTGGCGCCGACGGACGGCAAATCGAGATAAATTTTGGCGCCCCGAAGTTTCGACGCGGTCGCTTCGATATAGCCGTGCGTCTGCTCGATAGTGGCTCCCAGCGCTTCGAATCCTTTGAGATGAAGGTTGATCGGCCGCGCGCCGATCGCGCAACCGCCGGGAGTGGAAACCCGAGCCTGACCAAAACGCGCTAGTAACGGGCCCAAGACCAAGAACGAGGCGCGCATGGTTTTCACCAAATCGTAGGGCGCTTCGAACTTGTCGATGGCATTGGCCCGGAGACTCAATTCATCCGAACCATCGAGCCAATTTCGGTGCTCCACCTTAACGCCAAGGCCGGAGAGCAGTTTGAGGGTCGTGCGAATATCGGCCAAGTGCGGAATGGCTTTATAAGTACAGGATTCTCCCGTGAGTAATGCCGATACGAGGACCGGCAGCGCGGCATTTTTTGCGCCGCTGACGGCCACTTCGCCGGTAAGATTTTTACCGCCTTGAATGATGATCTTGTCCACGCGTTCCTTATATAGATGTCATGCGCGCAGCAACTTTGCGCGCTACGACGACACGCTCGATACCGGTGTAATCGTCATATATGTTCACTCCGGCGCACTGCGCGGCGTCCTGGAAAAGCGCCGCCACCGCCTGGCCCATGCCGGCGCCGATCTCAACGGCGAGAGCGCCATGGGGCGCCAGGTAACGAAAGGCTTGCGCCGCGATGCGCCGATAATAATCGAGACCGTCCAAACCGCCGTCCAACGCGCCGCGCGGCTCCCAACGGCTCACTTCCGGCTCAAGCGTGTCGATGTCCGAACGGCGAACATAGGGCGGATTGGAGACAACGAGATCGACTGGTTTTTCCGGCTCTAGCGGGTCAAAAAGATCGCCTTGAACGAACCTGATTCTTTCGGCAACGCCGTTGCTAACCGCATTGCTTTCCGCGACGGCAAGCGCTTCGGCAGAGACATCCGTCGCAACAATTTCCGCGCTGGTCAGTTCGCTTGCCAGAGCGACCGCGATAGCGCCGCTGCCCGTGCCCAGGTCGATAATTCGCAGCGGTCGCGCAGGACAGGATTCTCTTGCCAGCGTCAAGGCGATTTCGACCAGCAGTTCCGTCTCGGGCCGGGGAATCAGAACAACGGGCGAGACGCGAAAATCGAGCGACCAAAACTCGCGCTTGCCAGTGATATACGCCGTCGGCTCGCGCCTCAGCCGCCGCGACAACAGGTGTTCATAAGCCCATGCGTCCGCGTCATCAAGCGGTGCGTTGGCGCCAACGAGGATCTGCTCACGGCCGGCACCCAAGACGTGGCCTAGCAATATTTCAGCGTCTAAGGCACCGCTCTCGATACCGCGGGATATCAGCCGCTGCGCCGCTTGCCGCAAAACCGCCGAGACCCGCCGCACCGGCGCTTCAGTCGCCGCGGTTGTCTGATCTTCCATTGTGCTCCGTCGAGCCGGTGGCCCTCAGCACCTCTGCTTGATAATGCGTGATGAGCGCGTCGACGACCTCGTCGAGCTCTCCTTCCATCACGCGCTCCAATTTGTATAGCGTGAAATTGATCCGGTGATCGGTCAGGCGGCCCTGGGGGAAATTATAGGTTCGGATACGCTCGCTGCGATCGCCGCTGCCGACCATCAACTTGCGCGTGGCGGCAATTTCCGACTGCTGCTCTTCTTGCTTGCGTTCGAGCAAACGCGCGCGCAAGATCTTCATGCCTTTGGCGCGGTTCTTATGCTGCGACTTCTCATCCTGACAGGAGATGACGATGCCGGTGGGAAGGTGCGTGATACGCACGGCCGAGTCGGTCGTGTTGACGCTCTGGCCGCCCGGCCCCGAAGAGCGAAAGACGTCGATGCGAATTTCCTTCGGATCGATGGCAATTTCCACTTCGTCGGCTTCGGCCAGAACAGCGACTGTGACGGCGGATGTGTGAATACGACCGGAGCCTTCGGTAACGGGAACGCGTTGTACGCGGTGCACCCCGCCCTCGAACTTGAGCCTCGAATACGCGCCTTGGCCTTCGATGCTCATGATAATTTCTTTGTAGCCGCCCAGTCCGGTGGGGCTGGAGCTCATCATCTCCACGCGCCAACCGCGCGATTCAGCGTAACGCGCATACATCCGGTAAAGCTCGGCGGCAAAGAGCGCCGCTTCGTCGCCGCCCGTGCCGGCGCGGATTTCGACGATCACGTTCTTCGCGTCATTCGGATCTTTCGGCAAAATGAGCAGCTTTAGCCGGGTTTCAAGCGTTTCTTTGCGCTCGCGTAGAGAGGCGACTTCCTCCTTCGCCAACTCGCGAATGCCTTCGTCCGCCTCTTCGAGGAGCTGCCGGTTATCGTGGATCTCCTGCTCGACCTTGCGCCAGTCGCGAAAACAATGGACGATCTCCTCCAACTCGGCGCGCTCCTTGGCGAGTTTGGAGTATTCCCGCTGGTGGCCGAGGAGTTGGGGATCGGACATCATCTCTTCCAGCTCCATGTAGCGCTTCTCAACTTCAGCTAATTTATCAAGCATCGCAAGCTCTTAGTCGGTGAGCGGCCGGCACAAATAAAAAAGGGCAAAGGGATCATCGCTACCCTTTGCCCTTCCAGTGCCGCAAAAGCCTAGTGACTCAAATTCAGCCTCAAGCCTCCGTCGACTCCGCCTTCAGCCCATATTTCTTCCTGAATTTCTCTACGCGACCGGCTGAATCGACGAATTTTTGCTTGCCAGTAAAAAAAGGGTGGCAGTTGGAACAAATATCGACGTGGATGTTGCCCGCCGTGGAGCGCGTTTCGACTACCTGGCCGCAGGCGCAAACAATTTGGCTAACCTTATACTCCGGATGTATGCCAGCTTTCATAGACTCTCCTCAAGCGAAAGATTTTTATAGCACAAGCACCCGGACGCTTCAATCCGCCGGTTTTACGAAATGTACTAGATTGCGCTCATTCCAACACGATCATCCTTGTTTATATTGCCAAAGGCTGCATAAGCCCCTAAAATGCGGCAAAGCAACAGAGGTGACCACACCGGCCGTAGAACCGTTCTTCCAGGGCAAACTGTCCTGGCACTGAAAAACTGGGGGTTGAGAAAGTTATGAGCAAGCCGCAGCCAACTATTTCTATTTCGCCGACGCCGGTATATGTCCCGCCCACGCCCTTGAAAGCCGACAACACCGGGCTTGATTTTGGTTTTCTCGCCGACCTGGCGCTGAAGACTGTCTATGCGGATGCGAATTGCACGACGGAAAGGGCGTCCGAGAAACTCAAACTCGCCATGCCTGTAACCGAGGAATTACTGCAGCATCTCTATCGGGAAAAATTCATCGAAATTCGCGGACTTATTAGCTATGGCAACAACCGCTACGGCATGCTGGATCGGGGCTGGCAGAGGGCGCAGCAGCTGCTTGAAATGAACGGCTATATCGGTCCCGCGCCTGTTTCACTACAAGCCTATAGTGATATGGTGTTGCGTCAAAGCGCGGCGCGCGAATCTGTTGAACCCGAGGCGGTTCACTCGGCGATGTCGCAGCTGGTCCTCCCCGAGGGCACGGTGCAGACCCTGGGGTTGGTCGCCAATTCGCGCCGGAGCCTGTTCATGACGGGTCCGGCCGGGAATGGCAAGACCACAATCGCCGTTGCCCTGCACGGCGCTCAACGCGGCGAGATTTGGATTCCTCATGCCATAGAAGTGGACGGGCAAGTTATCAAGGTTTTCGACTTGCACAATCACCATCCCGTTCCGGTCAACGGTGTCGACCGCTACGATGAGCGCTGGATCCGCATCAAACGACCGATCGTCATCGTCGGCGGCGAGTTGACGATCGAAACCATGGACCTGATCTATAGCAGCACGGTCAGATTTTACGAGGCGCCCTTTCAAATGAAATCCAACGGCGGCACGCTGGTCATCGACGACTTCGGCCGCCAGCGCGTGGATCCGCATGATCTGCTCAATCGCTGGATCGTGCCGCTCGAGGGGCGGATCGATTATCTTACTCTTCACACCGGCAAGAAAATCGAAGTGCCGTTTGAACAGCTCCTAATCTTCGCGACCAACCTCGATCCAAGCGACCTCGTGGACGATGCTTTCCTGCGTCGCATGGGCTACCGGCTCTACGTCAATGCGCCGGATAAGGAGATGTACACGTCGATATTCGAACAATTCGTTCGGAATAACGGTTTCGATTACGATCCCAAGCGTCTCGAATACGTCTTCCGCATGTATGATGCGGATAAACGTCCTCTCCGCGGCTGCGAGCCGCGCGACCTGATCCTGCGTTGCGCAGATTTGTGCCGGTATGAGAACCGGCCAATGGTTTTGACAGACGACCTCTTACATCTGGCATGGAAAAACTACTTCGGCGCTGCACCCGCAGCGCAGTAGCAGCAATCGGCCGATCTTCTGGAATATCGGCGAAGAAAAGACTCATGAGAATGCAAAACGTGAATCTGAAAAGCTCGGTGTGGACCATGATCGTCGCGGCGCTGCTGGGTATTTATGGCTGCACCGGCTCTCCCGAGTTCGTCTCGGAACTTTCCATCGAAGACAAAATCGCCAGACTAAGAATCGGGGAGAGCAATAAGAGTGCGGTCGAAAGCATCTTCGGACCGGAGCACGGTAACGACCGCAACCGCTGGATCTATCAGTTTGCCGACAAGCAGTTTGAGATTTCCGAGCGCAGGCAAGGCCTCGGCGGCGGCGCGTTACCCGTAAGCGCGGGAGTGATTCCGATCAATACTCGGGCCGTTGTCACAGTGGGTTTCAGCGAGGCGGGAGTCGTAAAGGCGATCGAGGTCGCGCGCTTTTTCGAGGAACCCTTCCTCAACGACTACTGGTTCCTGGTTAAACAATCGGCCAAGGACCCCTTGGAATCCGTAGCTGCGATCAGCGAGTCTGCCGGCTTCAAAGTAGCTGGTTTAGACAAGGACGCCGGAACTTTCAACCTCGAGGATCCCCGTAGCAAAGCGCGCGTCGCGGTCAAGCTCGACGGGCAAATCTTGAAAATTACGTCGAGGAATCCGTATCACCGCCTCGCCAATGAGTACCGCGTCTACGTCAAGCGCGA
>Ga0209486_10001285_pt1 | contig 10926 bp, 1 predicted proteins | sample NCCompost_FD_187518 | JGI IMG/M metagenome (GOLD analysis project Ga0209486, IMG submission 187518) | Agricultural soil microbial communities from Utah to study Nitrogen management - NC Compost (SPAdes) (version 2) | ecosystem: Environmental > Terrestrial > Soil > Agricultural land | place: USA... | reverse complement strand
TCTGGCAGTCGATCGCCGCGCCAATCATGGACCTGCTGCGCGGCATCGGCGGGCGGATCTGGGAGAGCCTCCGCGGCTTCATGCGCGACGTCGGAGCAGTCATCCGTCGCGTCCGCGCGGCCGTCGGCCGAGTCTGGGATCGGGTCAAGGCGTTCTTTGGCGTGCGCGCCGAGGAGGGCGAGGAAGAGGGCGGCGGCATCTGGAACTGGATTCGCGACAAGGCAACGGCCGTTGGCGACGCGATTTCCAGCGTCATCCGCCCCGTGCTTGGACCGCTGCGAAACGTCGCCGGAGTGCTGCTGTTGATCGTCCCCGGCGGCCAGGTCCTCGGCGTCATGCTGCTCTGGCCGCGGTTGCGCCAGGCGTGGGACTGGCTGGCGCAGCGCTGGAACGACCTCAATCTCATTCCGCGCGCGCGCCATTTCCTGGTCAACACGGTCCTGCCGGCGCTGATGAACGCCGCCGAATCGGTCGGGCAGGCGCTCGTCAACGCCGCCGACTGGCTGCTCGGCATCATCAGCCGCGTTGCCGGAATCGTGGCGGTCGCCGCGGAAGCGGCGACCGGCATCCTGTCGCCGCTCGGGCGGGTGATTCGGTTCGCCCACCAGCAGTTCCAACGCATCGTCAACTGGGCGCGCGGCGGCCTTCGCTGGGCGTCGCGCAACATGCGCTCGCTGCTGCAGCGGCTGATCCGCTTTCTCGGCATCGTGCTCGATGCCCTCAAGCAGCTCATCGCCATTGTCGTCAACCCATTCGGCATCGTCGGTTTCCTGCTCGGCACGATCTGGCGGTTGATTCCCGAGTGCCTGAAGGGACCGATCATCGACTTCATCCTCGACCTGCTGATCCGGCTGCTGCGGGCGCTGCCGCCGATGCCGCAGCTCGGCCTGCTGTGGCCGCTCATCAAATCGGCCGCGCTCGGGTTCCTGGAAAAGGTCCTCAGCTTCTCGCTGCAGCGGAAGGTGAACGTCTCGAACAAGATGGCGCGAATCATCTCGGGCATGAGTCCGAGCTTTGCGTTTGGCTATCTGAAGGGCCTGGCGCTCGGCGTGTGGGATGGCATCATCGCGCCCTTCCAGGCGATTGCGGCGATCTTCGAGCTGCCAACCCTGATCAAGAACTTCCTCAGCAACCTTGGCCTCAGGCTCTGTGAGCTGATCGAGTCGATCCGTTGTTTCGGCGCCGAACTCGCCGGCCGCGTCTTCGGCGGGATCGACGACATCCTGCGCGGCCTCGGCGAGCTGCTCGAGAACCCGAGCCGCATCATCGAGCTGATTCGCTGCGCGATCGAAGGCGCGCTGGCCGGCGCGCACAGTCTGGGCGGGACCCTGGCCAACCAGATGATGGAGATCTTCGAGAGCGCCGACGATGCGATCGGCGAGATGCTCGGGAAAATCACCGGCAGCGTGCTCGTGCAGGCTGTGATCACGTACTTCACCGCCGGCGCCGGCGCCGCGGTCGGCATCATCCGGCAGATCTCGAGCGCACTCGGCGCCGTTGGTCGGGCACTCGGTGCGGTGGTCCGCACGCTGTCGCAGCTGTTCGGCCGACTGGTCGGATTCCTGCGCGGGTTGGCGTCGCGCTTTGCCAGCGCCGCCGCCAGCGGCGCGCGGAGCGTCCTCGGCCGGCTTGGCGGCTTCTTCCGCCGCGTGGCGGGCTGGTTCGGCCGTTTGCTCCGCCGGATTTTCCGTGGTGTGCGCCGCCGCCTGATGCTGACGCCGGCCGAGCGCGCGATGTGGACGGCATTCCGTGCGCGCGTTAACGGTAGTTTGCTCGGCCACCCGCAGGGCATCACGAAGGGACACCTGCGCACGACGTATCGCGGCATCCTCGCCAGCCACCGGCAGGTTGCCAAGTGGCCGGCATTCATCACCAAGCACGGACCGTACTGGCGGCTGTGGGTGCGGCGCGTGAAGAGCGTCCGCCCGCGCCGCGTCGGCCATGTGCTGCTCGATCGCGTCAACCGTTGGAAGCAGGGCAAGAAGGCGGTCAAGGCAGCGATTCGCCGCCTCAAGGCGAGACCGGGCAACATCGACGCGGCCATGATCAACTCGGCACTGGCCCGCGTCCGCCGGCGCTTCCATTACACGCGGCTGACGGCGCGGTTCCTCGACAGCCGCAACGAGTTCGAGATCGACGGTGCGATGAGCCCGGATGGCCGGGTGATGGGGACACCGCCGAAGCGGCCGACGCAGAACAGCGATCCGACAGGCACAGCGAGCCGCTCGTGGACCATGAAGACGCTGGTCAAGCGCAGCGCGACGCGATCCTCACCGTCAGGATCGCCGCCGCACTGGGCCGCCGTCGAGAAGATCAAGACACGAAGCGGCCGCTCGGCGCTGTACATTCGCGGCCACATCCTCTCGGGCTTCTTCTGGCATGGGCACGCCAGCAACCTGACACCGATCTCGCGCGACGCCAACGCGCTGATGGCGACCGGCGCCGAGACGCCAGTGCGGCGCACGCTGCCGCGGATCGCGCGCGCGTCCGGCCGGCAGCCGATCTACAGCTACGGCGTGCGCATGAGCGGCACGGCCGGCGCGCCGACGCTGCGGCGGAAAGTGCGCAACAACGCCGGCCGGGTGGTATGCACGCCGGTCCGCGCCGAGCGCAGCCTCTATCGGACGATCAATTTCACGATCACCAAGAAGCTCTACGACGCCAGCGCCAAGAAGTGGAGCCGGGCCGTACCGGGCCCGAACCCGGGGGCGATCACCAACGTGCCGCCGTTCAAGCCGGGCCACAAGGAGCCGTGCTGACGTGGAGGCGGATCGCGGATGACACACGCCGCCGATCGGAAGGCCAAATCCGCTCGCGACAAGAAAGCGGGCGCGCGCGCGCAGCGCGCCGTCGCGAAGTCGTCGGCTCCCGAGCGTCCGGCGGAGGCGCAGCGCCTCGGCGGGTCGTACGCGATGGGTCCGGCCGTGGGCCTGCGCTCCAGCGTGCAGGCCAAGCTTACCGTCGGCCGGCCCGGCGATCGCTTCGAGCGTGAGGCCGACTCCGTCGCCGAACGCGTGACGACGGGCCAACCTGCCGGCGACGTGTCGCGTATTCCCCCCGGCGGCCTCAAGGCACAGCGCGCTGCTGAGAACAACCCGGGAGGAGAAGCGGCCGCCGACGAGGGAGCCAAGGACGTCCAGCCAAAGTGCGCGGCGTGTGAGGCCAAACAGGCGCAGCGGCGCGCCGATCCGAACGATCACGAAGACGCGGGCACGGCGCAGGCCAAGTGTGCCGCGTGTGAGGCGAAGGACGCACAGCGCGCCGAAGACGAAAGCAGCAACGAGGCGCAGGAGCGCGCGCAGCGGGCCGAAGACGAAAGCACGGACGAAGCGCAGGAGCGCGCGCAGCGTGCGGAAGACGAAAGCACGGACGAAGCGCAGGAGCGCGCGCAGCGGGCCGAAGACGAAAGCACGGACGAAGCGCAGGAGCGCGCGCAGCGTGCGGAAGACGAGAGCACGGACGAAGCGCAGGAGCGCGCGCAGCGTGCGGAAGACGAGGGCACGGACGAGGCGCAGGAGCGCGCACAGCGCGAAGAGGACGAAGGCGGCGACGTTCAGGAGACTGTCCAACGCGCGGAAGAGCAGGGAGACGAAGGCGTTCAGGAGCTGGCGCAACGCCAGGAGGACCAGGGCGGCGAAGACGTCCAGGAAATCGCGCAGCGGCAGGAGAGCGGCGAAGGTGCGGAGGCCGACGAAGCGGAAGAGAACCAGCCCGACGAAAGCGCCACCGACGAGGACAGCCAGGCCAAGGGCTGTGCTCAGGCGGAGGGAGAGTCCGTCGAGGCTGAAGGGGCAGAAAGCGAGACGGCCGCACCCGAAGAGGGCGACAAGAGCGAGGCAGAAGAGCCGGCCGAAGAAGGCGAAGGTGGCGAGCGCAGGGAGCGTGACGATGTCGGCTGCGGTGGGGAGGGTGGCGAAGGCGGCGCTGAAGAGTCCGCCGCAGCGTCCGGTGGCGGTGGCGCGTCCTGCGGATCCGGTGCCCACGAGAGCGCGGAGGGCGCCGGGGAAAGCGTAGCCGCCGGACCCGAGAGTGGTGCGGCGTCACCGCAGGGCGCACCGCCTCCCGTCCCGGCGGGCTCCGTCCCCGGTTGCGCCACCGAGGTTGAAGCGGATCGCGAGGAGAGCCGCGAAAGCGAAGGAGAAGCGGCGCCCGCCGAAACGGGCGGCGCACCGGCCTCGGCCTCGGGTGAATGCGCGACCGCGCAGCGGCAGGAGGAAACGAACCGCGACAGCGACGTGCCGCCGGTACAGGAGCAGGAGGAGGAACGCGGCAAGCCCCGTGCGCGCCAGCGCGGCCTGGATACCGACACGGCATCACGTCTCATCCATGAGCGCGGTGTTGGCGAGCCGCTGGCGCCGACCGTCCGCAAGCGTATCGAAGGATCGCTCGGCGTCGACGTCGGAGGCATCCGCGTGCACGCCGACGGCAACGCCCAGTCGGCCGCGCGCGCGCTGCACGCCAAGGCGTTCACGCATCGCAACCACATCTTCCTCGCCGCCGGGCAGAGCCCGCACGATGTGAACCTGTTGGCGCACGAGAGCACGCACGTGCTGCAGCAGGATGCGATTGCCCGGCGCAAGGCTGAGCCCGGCGAGACCGGAGGCCGCGCGAGCAGTGTCGGTGCCGCCGCAACCGCCGGACACATGCCCGCGACCACTGCGCCGGTACCGTCCGCTGTTGCACCGGCCCCTCTTGACCGTGCGCAGGCGCAGGCAGGTCCGCAGGAGTCCGCGACGTCCGCTCCAATACCCGGCTCCAGCGAACCCATCGCGCCTCCTCCTGGAGCGGCGGCCGGTCCGACCCCTCCCCCCAGCGCGGCGCCGTCGCCGCGTCCGACGCCGCAAGCAGCCGCGGCAGTCGCAGCGGGCGCGAAAGCGGGACAGCCCGTGCCGAAGGTTGTTGCCCGACCTGCATCGGCGCGCCGGGCACCGACGGGATCGATGCGCGCGCCCATGGCCGGCGAGAGCGCGCCGTCAGGGCCAGCGCCGATCCAGTTTGCAACTGGCGGCGAATCGTTCAGCGGAGCGCCTTCCGCGAGCCTGGCGGCGCTGGCGGCGATGTCGCCGGTCCGCGCGCCGTTTGCCTATCACGCCTTCAGCACGGGCGTGCAGGGCGCGCTCGATCAGCGGCGCCACACCGAGGAGCGCGATCGGCCGCGCGCCTGGGTGCGCCCGCGGTCGCCGCACCTGCCAACGGGTGCGCCCGGTGCGGCCGCTGCGCGAGGCGGTCGCGGAGCCGCGCCGGCGGACGTCCCTGCACTCGACGCGAAAGCGCCTCCGGCGACGGTTCCCGTCGCCCCCGCGACGACGGGCGGCGCACCGGTGGTCGAGACCGACGCGTACGACCGCGACATCGACGAGATCAGGGAGGACGAGCCGACTGCGGAAGAACGGGTCCGCGAAATGCTCGACAACTTCTTCGCGCAGGTGCCGACCTCGGACAACCACGTCAACACCGATCCGGGTCCCGCGCCCACGGTGACGCTGCCGGGACGGTCCAATCCGGCGCAGGTAGACGACATCCAGGCGGATGCCAGTGTCGACGTCGCGCATGGGCTCGAGGAAGCAGACGAAGAGCGCGACGACGACTTTGGCGAGCACGACATCGAGCCGGACGCGGAAGACGAGGAGAAGGAGATTCCCGTTCCCGCGTCGATACACCACATGGGATCGGGCTGTGATCCCGAAAGTGGCGCCGAGCAGCTGAACTTCGATCCGAAGCACGAAGCGGAGCTCGCGGCGCGGGTCCGCCAGGAGACCGGTTCGCGTTACGACGCCGAGCAGGCGCGTCTGGCGGATGCCGAGAGTGAGCGGGACGACACGATTGCGGCGGCACGGGGACGGTTCCCCGACCTGGTCGCTGGGGCACACGACGAGGCGTACGGCCGGCAGGATTCCGCGGCGCGTGCGGCTCGTGCGGACGTGGCGACGCTGCGCGACGGCTGGGGTACGGAGAACCGCGCCGTCCACACCGGATTCGACGGCGAGTCGCTTCACACGGCAGGGGAATCGCGCGGCGAGATCACGACGCACGTCACCGGCGAGCAGAACGCCATCACCGGCAAGTTCGATACGGCGCGGACCGAGGCGACGGAAAAGAAGCGGAAGCTCGACGAGGACGCTCAACGTGAGCAGGAGCGCGCGCGGCGCGAAGCCAACTCCGGCGGACGCGTGCGCCGCGCCCTGCGGTGGCTGAAGAACAAGGCGCGGGACGCGATTCGCGCCGTCGCCCGGAAATTCAAGCAGTGGTTCAACGAGCTGCGCGCCTGGGTGAAGGAGAAGTTCCAGGAGCTGAAGCGCTGGGCGCAGGAGCAGATCGACAAGGTGCGCGATTGGGTCATCGGCAAGCTCGAGGATCTGCGCACCAAGCTCAAGTCGATGGCGGATCGCTACCTGGCACGCTTCCCCGGCATCCGCGATCGCTTCAAGGCCGCCGTCGATACGACGATCGACGCCGCGCAGGCGGGCGTCAATGCCGCCGCCGACGAATTGAAGAAGAAAGTCGGCGCCTACATCGACGGGCTGGCGGCAGCGGTCGACAAGACGCTGGGCGTGGCGGAAACAGTCATCGTCGGCGGGCTCGAGATCGCCTGCGACCTCGTCGTCCTCGGCTTCAACGTGACGATCGTTCTCGTCGACGGCGATCTCGACGCGGTCATCGAGCTGATCCGCGAGCTGCCGGATCAGCCGCCGCTCGGCGGCGCGTTGATGAGCATGGTGAAGGCGGGGCTGCTTGGATTCCTCGAGCGCCTGCGCGACAAGCCCGCCGACGAAAAGAAACGCTATGCCGAGAAGACCCGCTGGCTGTGCGTGTCGCCGATGTACTACGCCGGCGCGCTGTGGGGCGTGCTCAAGGGCATCGTCTGGGACGGCCTGGTCGGCACCATCCGCATCATCTACGACGTCATCACCGAGCTGCCGAAGGCGATCAGCGAGCTGTTCGATTTCTTCCGGCGGCTGGTGACCGACACGGAGGCGATCGGCGAGATCGTGGCGGCCGTGGACAAGACGCGCGAGGAAGTGCAGGCATTTCTCGCGCGGCCGGACGCCGCCGATCAGGTGATTGCGTTCCTGAAGCGCTCGCCGCAGGCGCTCCTGGCGATGATCGACGAGGCCGTGCGTCAGGGGCGCGAATGGGCGTACCGCGCCGGCGCCGGGCAGGCGGACAAGCTGTTCGCCTGGATCCTGAACAGCACCCATTTCGAGATCGGCGAGTCGGTCGGGCGCTTCATCGGCCGGATCGTCTTCGAGGCGCTGCTGCTCGTGTTCACGGCAGGCGCGGGAACGGCGATCAAGGCTGGCGGCAAGGTCGTGCAGTTGATCGTCAAAGGGCTGCGCATGCTGACGAGCGGCCTCCGCAAGGGCGGCGGTCTCATCATGAAGGCGCTGTCGGCGCTGCGCACCGTGGCGATGGCCGGCCTGCGGATGGCGCAGAAGCTCGGCGGGGCGTTGAAGCGGATCTTCGCCAGGGTCGGCGAGATCGTCGAGAAGGTCTTCGCCTGGTTCAAGAAGCAGTTCGGCCGGCTCCGTCCCCGCAAGAAGGGCGGCACGCGCCGCCGTCGCAATCCGCGTGTGGAAGCCGAGTGGACGGCGTTCAAGCGCGCGGCAGCCGCCCTTGCGTTGCGTCACCGCATCAGCGGGATCACGAAGTCGGAACTCAAACGCGAGTTCGGGACGCTGGTCCAGCGGTTCCGCACCGCTGTCAAAGGTCCGACGCGTATCACGTCAAACGACGGCTTCTGGATTCTGTGGGCGCGAAAGAAAGGCGCCGTGCTGCCGCGGCGGGTCGCCCGGGTGGTGCAGGATCACGATACGCGGTGGCGCAAGGGCGTGCAGGCGGTGCGCCTGCGCATGCGGCGCGTCCGCTCCGACGAGCGCACGCTGACCAGGCTCAACGCGATCCTGCTGCAGCTCCGTCGCAAATGGCGTTTCTCGCAGCTCGAGGCACAGGAAGACAGCAAGGAGCTCGACTTCGACATCATGGCGGCGATGAGCCCGAAGAGAAAGATCGCCGAAGTGCCCGACAACTTCGCGAGCGAAAAGAAGCCGCTGCCGCTCACGTATCCGAAACGCGCAAGCATCGGCTACCCGACGCTGTACTTCGGGCCGAAAGTCACGACCGGCGTGGTGATCCGGCAGGACGAGCTCAAGGCGGCACAGTCGAGCCCCACGAAGAAAAAGAAACTGCTTCGGCGATTGACTCCGAGACAGCGGAAGAAGTGGAAGGACGCCTCACAGAAGATCGGAATGTACCTACCACACGTGAGTCAGGATCTGCCGCTCGGCGGCAAGCTGATCGGCATCGACCCGCTGTGGCAGATTCGGCGCGGCAAGAAGCTGCGGCTCAGGCCAGGAGCCGGAACACCCGGCGGCGGCAAAATCAATGCGCCGCTGAAAACGTACGGGTTCAGCCCGATGCGCGAAAGAATGGACGGCGATCACGTCGTCGAGATTCAGCTGGGTGGCAAGGACAAGCTGGCGAACCTCTGGCCGCTTGACTCCGCCGAGAACCAGGGCGCTGGCTCCACGCTCGCCTCGATGACGTTCAGCAAGCCGAGGGGCGGCACGATCAAGATGTCGCGGCTGAAGCAGCTCGCGCGCCGCGGCCGCGCGATCTGGTTCAAGATCACGAGCACGAAGTGAAGACGGCATGATCACCGCGGTTGCCGATCCTGCCGTCAACGCCGCGCGCGCGCTGCCGCGCGACTTCCGCGAGTGGCGCGATCGGCACCGCGGCGAGACGATTGTCGTCTGCGGGTGCGGCCGCTCGCTGCGCGAGCTGCCGGAGCCTGCCCGCTGGACGACGATCGGCGTCAACGACGTCGGCCGGCTGTTCGATCCGACCTACCTCATCGTCCTCAATCCGCCACACCAATTCACCGGCGATCGCTTCCGCTACGTCGTCGAGAGCCGCGCGCAGGCGTTGTTCACGCAGCTGGATCTGCGCCCTGCTGGCGTCGCGCATCCGCACCTCGTGCGCTTTCGGCTCGGCCGGCGCAGCGGCACTGATCTCTCGGCTGCGGAGGGGCTGCCCTACACGCGGAACTCGCCGTATGTCGCCGTGTGCCTCGCCGCCTTCATGGGCGCCAGGCGCATCGGACTGATCGGCGTCGACTTCACCGATCACCACTTCTTCGGCGCCACCGGCACCCACGCGCTCACGCGCGAGCTGGCGGCGATCGATCGGGAGTACGGCGCGCTTGCGGCTGCCCTGGCGCGCGAGGACATCGAGCTGGTGAACCTGTCGAGCGCGAGCCGGCTGACGTCGCTGCGGAAGGTCGCGCCGGCGTCGTTCTCTGCTGACGCCACTTCGCGTCCCGACGCGCCCGCGCCGAAGGAGCGGCCGCTCTCGATCGTGTCGTACGCGACCACACCGGTGGCCGGGGTTCCGCCGATCCTCGCCCGATGTATCAGCGCGCGGACGCCGCATCAGGCACGCTGCGTCTGGGCAACCGAGAGTTACGGCAACGGCGTGGCGTTCACCGGGGATCTCGAATGGAGCCGCGCACCGCGCGACGCCGAGGCGGCGCTTGCCGGCGCTGATGTAGTGGTCGTGCACAACGGCAAGGTCGACGACCGTCACGCACGGATCCTGGCGGCGAAACCCGTGGTGACGATGGCGCACAACTACCTCTGGAACGTGGATACCCGGTTCGTCAAGGCCGGCTTCCCGGGCGTCGTCGTCGGGCAGTACCAGGCCACGCTGCAGGAGTTCGCTGGCTGGTCAGCCGTGCCTAACCCGCTTCCGTTGTGGGAAGAGGCGTTCACGCCAGGCCCGAAAGCGCCCGAGGTGACCATCTGCTACACCCCGTCCGGCCGGCACGAACGCTACCCGGAAGGCCACCGGCTCTACTGGCACGGCAAGGGTTACGAGACGACGATGCGCGTGCTCGATCGGATGGCGGCGCGATACGGCGTGCGTCTGGAAGTGATCAGGCAGGGACAGATCTCGCACAGCGATGTGCTCGCGATGAAACGCCGCGCGCACATCGTCATCGACGAGTGCGTGACGGGGAGCTATCACCGCAACACGCTGGAGGGACTGGCCGCCGGCTGCGTCGTGGTGAACGGCCTCGGACTGCTGCCTGGCGTCGACGACGTCTTCAGGCGATGTGCGCTCGATGCCGATCGGCTGCCGTGTGTCGGCAGCCGGCTCGAGGATCTGGAGGCGACGCTCGCGCGGTTGATCGAGCGCGGCGCGGCGGCGCTCGAGGCGGACGGCCGCGCCAATCGGGAATGGATGGAGCACCAGTGGGATTTCACCGCGCAGTGGCAGCGGTTCTGGTGGCCGGCCGTGGCCGAGGCTCTTGCTCGAGCGCAGGCGCAACCTCAACCCGAAGAGACATCCCCGGCGCGCCGGGCACTGCGGAAGGAACCGATCATGCGAGCGGCACGGCAACGTCAACGTGTTCTGAATCCACGGCACACCACGAGTGTGGTCGTGCCACACGGGGGTGCGGAACGCCTGCGCCACCTTGCCACCACGCTCGCCACGCTGCGCCAGCGCGACGCGGTGAACGAGATCATCGTGTCGGAAATGGGCGATGCGCCAATGGCGAGGGATCTGGCTCGCCGATGGGCGGATAAGTACGTGTTCACCAGGAGCAGCGACGCGTTCGATCGCGCCAGGATGCTCAACGTCGGCAGCGGCGTCGCCGAGTGCGATCTCGTGCTCTGGCACGACAACGATCTGCTGATGCCCGGCGACTTCATCGGCCGCGCGGCGCGCGAGCTGCACGACCGGCGCCTCGATTACCTGATCCCGTACACGAGCGTGCGATATCTGTCCGAGGCCGCGTCGCTGGAGGTGATGCATGGGACGCGCCCGCCGTGGGAGTGCCCGCACGTCTCCGAGCTCTTCTCGAGCCGGCGGGTGCCGGCGTGCTCGGGCGGCGCGGGCCTCGTTCGTCGAGATTTCCTGTTGCGG
>Ga0209486_10001283_pt1 | contig 10931 bp, 9 predicted proteins | sample NCCompost_FD_187518 | JGI IMG/M metagenome (GOLD analysis project Ga0209486, IMG submission 187518) | Agricultural soil microbial communities from Utah to study Nitrogen management - NC Compost (SPAdes) (version 2) | ecosystem: Environmental > Terrestrial > Soil > Agricultural land | place: USA... | reverse complement strand
CGAATGAGCGCGCGCAGGCCTGAGCGAGACCCGCTTTTCGATGACGGCGACGGCGGCTTCGGCGCCACGCTCCTCGCGCACGACGATCGACACGGCGGCGGCGCGCTCCTGATAGCGCCCATCGTCGAGTAGAGCGCGCAGATCTCGGGCGACGCGCTCGGCGCGATAGTCCTTGGGAAGAACGACGCGCGCGACGCCGAGCTTGCGCACGCGTCGCGCGTTGTCGAACTGGTCGTGGCCGTGCGGCACGAGCAGCGTCGGCTTGCCGCTGCGCAGCGCCTGCGCCGTCGTGCCGGCGCCGCACTGATGCACGACGGCGCTCGCGCGCGGGAACAGAAGCTGGTGCGGCGCGCGGTCGACGATCAGCACGTTCGGCGGCACCCGGTCCGGCCGATTCTGCGCGAAGCCGCCCGTCAGCAGCACGGCGCGCACGCCGAGTTTTTCCGCTGCGGCCGCGCTCTCGTGATAGAAGCGGCCGGCCGCGCCTACGGCCGACGTGCCGAGCGTGAACACGACGGGCGGATCTCCTGCGGACAGAAAGTCGTCGAGCGTCGATTCGAGCGGCTCGGGCGCGTTGTAGAACACCGTGCCCGTCGTCGTGACGCTCGGCGGCCAGTCGGGCTGCGGGAACCCAAGCACGCGCGAGAAGAGCGCGAGCGTGCCGTGCGGCGAGAACTGGCCTTCGAACACGGGGTCGAGCGCGCGCGGCAGGCCGAGCTTCGCGCGCAGCTTCTGCACGGGCTCGCCCCAATCGCGCGTCGCGCGCCGCGCGAGCGGCAGCAGCGCGCGCACGAGCCACGTGCCGACGAGCGGCAGATCGTTGGCGCGCGGCAGCGCCGGCAGCACGGGCGGATCGTGCTTCGAGAAAAACAGCATCGGCGCGAGCACCGTCGAGAGCCACGGCAGGCGCGCATGGTCGGCGACGACGGGCGCCGCATACGTGATCGGGTGCGACAGCAGCAAGTCGGCGCCTTCGGCGGCGCGCGAGAGCTGCTCGAACGACTCGCGGAGCTTCGGCATCAGCAGCTCTTTGACGATGACCTCGCTGCCTTTGACCGGGTCCATGACACGCTCGTAGAGATCGAGCGCGTCCGGCGCGCTCGGGTCGATGTTCGGCCCGGCTTCCGCGAACTCGATGCCTTCGCGCTCGATCTCGGCTCGGTAGCCGGCAATCGTGGCGACGACGGGCGCATGGCCGTGCCGTTTCAGCGCGACGGCGAGCCCGATGTACGGAAAGAGGTCGCCGTGCGATCCCCAGCACGCGATGACGATGCGCTTGCCCAAACTTGGCGTAGCCGTCAGCCGCCGACGACGAAGTTGACGATGCGGCCGCGCACGTAGATCGCGCGTTTCACGCTCTGGCCGGCGAGGTGCTTGCCGACGTTCGAGTCGGCTTTGGCGATCTCGATGACCTCGCTTTCCTGCGCTTCCGCGGGCACGGAGATCTTGCCGCGCACCTTGCCGTTGACCTGCACGGGGATCTCGAGCACGTCGGCTTTCAGCAGCGCCGGATCGGCGACGGGCCACGCGTGATACGCGAGCGACTCGGCGTGCCCCAGCCTCTGCCAGAGCTCCTCGGCCAAATGCGGCGCGAGCGGCGCCAGCAGCAGCACGAGCGTCTCGGCCGAGGCGCGCGGCACCTGCGGCCACTTGTACATCGCGTTCGTGAGCTCCATGAGCGCCGAGATGGCGGTGTTGAAGCGCATCGCCTCGATGTCTTCGCCGACTTTAGCGATCGTCTGGTGCACGAGCCGCTGTTGGTCGCGCGTCGGCGCCGTATCCGCCGGGACCGGCAAGTGGCCGCCGTCGTCGGCGTCGCTGCCGGCGACGAGCCGCCAGACGCGATTCAAGAAGCGCGACATGCCCTCGACGCCGCGCGTGTTCCATGGCTTCACTTGCTCGAGCGGGCCCAGGAACATCTCGTAGAGCCGGAACGCGTCGGCGCCGTGACGCGCGACGATCTCGTCGGGGTTCACGACGTTGCCGCGGCTCTTGCTCATCTTGAACGCGCGCGCCTCGACGACGACGTCGGGTTTCGCGCGCAGCACGAACTTGTCGCCGCGTTTCTCGACGTCGTCCTCGTCTACGCGCTGGCCATTCACGGTGAACTCGAGCTCGCCCAAGATCATGCCCTGGTGCACGAGCTTCAAGAACGGCTCGGGTGTCGAGACGACGCCGGCGTCGTAGAGCGCCTTGTGCCAAAAGCGCGCGTACAGAAGATGCAGCACGGCGTGCTCGGAGCCGCCGACGTAGAGATCGACGGGCAGCCAGTACCTCTCGAGCTGCGGATCGATGAGCTTCGTGTCGTTCGCGGGATCGACGAAACGCAGGTAGTACCAGCACGAGCCTGCCCACTGCGGCATCGTGTTCGTCTCGCGGCGCGCCTTCTTGCCCGTCGCGGCGTCGACGGTCTCGAGCCACGCGCCGGCCGTCGCGAGCGGGCCTTCCGGCGTGCCGCTCGGCTTGAACTCTTTGAGATCGGGCAGCAGCACGGGCAGCTCGCCGTCCGCCACGGTCTTCGGCTTGCCGTCGACGAACACGATCGGGAACGGCTCGCCCCAGTAGCGCTGGCGCGAGAACAGCCAATCGCGCAGCTTGTAGTTGACGCGGCGCTCGCCTTTGCCCTCGCGCTCGAGCCACTCGATCATCGCGGCCTTCGCTTGCTCGACGTTCTTGCCGTTCAGGAAGCCGCTGTTGATCGCGACGCCGTCGCCGAGCCACGCGCTCTTGTTATCGAAGTCGGGCGGCGGCTGGACGGTGCGGATGATGGGCAGACCGAATTTTTCCGCGAACTCGAAGTCGCGTTGATCCTGCGCGGGCACGGCCATGATCGCGCCCGTGCCGTAGCCCGCGAGCACGTAGTCGGCGATCCAGATCGGGATCTTGCCGTCCGTCGCGGGGTTCACGGCATATGCGCCCGTGAAGACGCCGGTCTTTTCCTTTGCAAGCTCGGTGCGCTCGAGCTCGCTCTTGCGCGATGCCGCGTCGCGATACGCGTCGACGGCCGCGCGCTGCGTTTTGGTCGTCAACTTCGTAACGAGCTCGTGCTCGGGCGCGAGCACCATGTACGTCGCGCCGAACAGCGTGTCGGGCCGCGTCGTGAACACGCGCAGTTTCACGCCGGAATGCTTTTCGACAGCGAAGTCGATCTCGGCGCCTTCGCTGCGTCCGATCCAGTTGCGCTGCATCTCCTTCGTGCTGCTCGGCCAGTCGAGCTCGTCGAGACCTTTGAGCAGCTCGTCGGCGTACTCGGTGATCTTGAGCACCCACTGGCGCAAGGGGCGGCGCACGCAGTCGAAGCCGCCGACCTCGGACTTGCCGTCGATGACCTCTTCGTTCGCGAGCGTCGTGCCGAGCTCGGGACACCACCAGACCGGCAGCTCCTCTTGATAGGCGAGGCCGCGCTCGAACAGCGTCTTGAAGATCCACTGCGTCCACTTGTAATACGCGGGGTCCGTCGTGTTGACCTCGCGTGCCCAGTCGTACGAGAAGCCGAGCCCCTTCAGCTGCTCGCGGAAGCGCTTGATGTTGCGCTCCGTGGTGATGCGCGGATGCGTGCCCGTCTTCAGCGCGTACTGCTCGGCCGGGAGGCCGAACGCGTCCCAGCCCATCGGGTGGAGCACGTTGAAGCCGCGCATGCGCTTGTAGCGCGCAACGATGTCGGACGCCGTATAGCCTTCGGGATGGCCGACGTGCAGCCCTTCGCCCGACGGGTACGGGAACATGTCGAGCACGTAGTACTTGGGTCTAGAGGTGTCGAGCTTCTCGGGTACCCGAAACGTGGCCTGGCTCTCCCACTGGGCTTGCCATTTCGCTTCGATCTCTTTGAACGGGTACGCGGCCATGACGCGCTGCGACCTACGGTAATGTGATGCGTCGGTCAGCTATTCTGCCACGTAGCGCCGCGCGGGTGTTCCGCGAGCAACAATAGTCGCGCCGTTCGGCGGTTCTCAGTGGTTTTACCGCATCGCCGGGCGCTTTCACCAGGTGTAGCGCACGCGAAAGCGCACGACGGCCTCGCTGTCGGGCGGGATCCGCACGGGGAAGTGCACGGTGCTCGCATCCTCGCGTTCGTACTCGTGCGTCGTCTCGACGATCTCGTTCGTCGTCCAGCGGTACAGCGTCTCGCGCACGAGCACCTCGACGGGCTCGGTCTTGTGGTTACGCACCTTGACCTCGATCGTTTCGTCCATGCGCTCGGCGTTCGTGTCGATGCTGAACGCGACCTGGCGCCGTTCGCCGACGACGTCGAACGCCGAGCCGAGCGCGACGCGTACCGTCTCGTCCTTCGGCGTGTGGTCGATGACGTCCTCGCCGATGAACTCGAGCGAATCGTCGGCGGCGTCGAGCTGCGAGACGCGCATGCGGCCCGCCGGCAGCGGAATGCCGAGCCCCGCGGCTTCGCGGTTCTCGAACTCGAGATACACGTCGACCTTCGTGTTCATCGGCACGCCGAGCTCGCGCTGCGTGTAGCGGCCGCCGAAGCCGAGATACTCGGGCAGCAGGCCGTAGTAGACGAGCTGCTTCTTCGCCGGTACTCGGCGCACGGTCGGGAACAGCTCGATCTGCTTCGTCGAGTTGTCGGCTATATCCGTGTTACGGCCGAGCGTGTAGAGGTGAAACTCGAAGAAGCTCTGCTCGGCGAAGCCGCCGCCCGCATCGGCCTCGAGCGCCTGGCGTGCGAGCAGCCGATCCGGAGCTGCGGGCTGTGCGCGATTGACGTCGCCCGCGATCAGCTTCAGCCGCGCGTCGTCATAGCTCGCTCCCGAGCGGTTCAAGATGCTGACCCACGCGCCGACGTCGAGGAAACCCGAGTTCGCGTCGGCGCCGGGGCTGAACGTCAAGTTGTAGTCGGACCACCAGGTGATGCCGGCCGTCTGATACGTGACTCGCGTGTCGTGCCGGCCGGCCTGGTCGGTCGCGACGTCCCAGATCAGCGTCGGGCGCGTCATCAAGCCACCCGGCAGATCGGGGAAGTGCACGCCGGTGTAGCTGTTCAGCGTATGGATCTCGCCGTTCTCGGCCGCGAGCACGAGCCCGCCTTGTGTGCTCAGCAAGCGGCCCGTGAGCTGAACGACGCGATTGCCCGCGAGCTGATCGACCGTGACGACTTGGTCGATGTAGCGCTCCATGAGCTTCTCGGTGCTGACCAAGTCGAACTGGAAGCTCTGCTCGATGACGCGCGTCTGATCCGGCGCCGTCAGCGACTCGAACGCGACGGTTGTCGGGTCGATGTACGCCGCGACGTCGCGAAAGTTCAGTCGGTTGACGCCGCGCGTGAGGTCGAGCGCGCGCTCCTGGCGAATCATCGCGTAGCCAGGCACGACTTGCCCCGGGAAGGTTCCTTGGCCCGGCGCGGGGCGATAGAGCTCCGGCGGCACCGAGCCCGGCTGCGTCGTCGAGTAGATCGTCAGCGAAGTCGGGCCCGTCTCGTCCTGCGCGGCGACGGGCGCCGCCATTCCGAGTGCGAGCAACAACGCGGTAGGCGGGGCGACGCGGTGGGATCGAGCGTGCATAGGTGTCTCCTTGTCCGACGGACGCGCTGCGACAGCAGTAGGTTACGTGGCGCACGCGCGGCGCAATAGGCACGGAATTGTAAAGACTCGAGCCCCGCTCCGCGGCGTATATGCGCCGCGACGCGAGTGCTATTCTGCTGCGAACGATTCCGTACGCTCGCATGCAACAGTCGAACTCGATCCGCGCCGTTTCGCTCGCGCTGGCCTGGCTGGTCGCGGCTTCGGGCTGCGGGTTTCATCTTCAAGGCGCTGGCACGTTGCCGCCGTCGATGTCGCGCACGTTCGTCGATACGGATCGGCCGCACTCGGAGTTCCTCGAGTCGCTGACCGATGTCTTGCGCCAACGCGGCGCCGAGGTGCTGGCGGGGCCGTCGGAAGGCGCCGCCGTGCTCGACATCAGCCTGGACGAGACGGGGCAGCGCGTGCTGTCGGTATCGGCGCGCAACATCCCGCGCGAGTACGAGGTCTACTACGCCGTCACGTTCTCGCTGCGCGTCGGCGCCGAGAGCCTCATCAACAACGAGTCGCTCGTGGTCACGCGCGCCTACACCTACGACGAGACCGAAGTGCTCGCGAAGGCCGCCGAGGAGCAGATCCTGCGCGAAGCGCTCGCGGCGGATCTGGCGCGGCGCGTCATGCAGCGCATTCAATCGTTGAGCGCGACCGCGGCGTTGCCGCCGCGATGATGTCCGCGTCGGCCGCGCATTCGCCGGCCGCGGCCGTCGTCACGCTCGCGGATCTCGATCGGCGCGAGGTCGTCGAGCTCCTGGCCCGCTACGGCGCGCGGCTCGTCATGCTCGCGCCGCACGAAGCGATTCCGGGCTCGTATTGGGGCGACAGCGAGGCCGGCCTGATCGGCGATGCCGTCTACGCGCGCGCGGACACGCCGGCGCACTCGCTGCTGCACGAGCTCTGTCACTACGTCTGCATGGACGACGAGCGCCGTGCCGCGCTCGCGACGGACGCGGGCGGCAGCGACGACGAGGAGAGCGCCGTCTGCTATCTGCAAGTGTTGCTGGCGCGGAGCTTGCGCGGCTTCGGCGCAGAGCGTTGTCTCACGGACATGGACGTGTGGGGCTACAGCTTTCGCGAAGGCTCGGCGCGTGCATGGTTCGAAGGCGATGGCGCCCACGCGCGCGATTGGTTGCGCGCACACGCGCTGATCGACGCGCGAGAAGAATCAATCAGCAGGTTACGCGCGATTTCACGCGCCTAGATTACGAAAGTGTGACAAGTGCGCAGCGCTGCGCGGCTGTTCGAGCGCATTCGCGTTCGCCTATAATTCAAGCTCAAGACTATAAAGAGGCGCGCATGACAGCAGCAGAGCAGGACGCCAACGGATCTTCGCTGCCGACGCCGACGCAAGAGCCCAAGGCGGAAGAATGGCTCACCGACGTCATCGACCAATGGAGCCGCAAGGCGTTCAGGCGCTCGCTCGAGCGCCGTCACGCGGCCGAGTCGTATCGCGTCGTCGTCGAATCCACGCGCCTGGTCCGCACGAGCTCCTCGTAGAGCTGAAGCAATCGTCTCGCCATTTCGCGGCTCGACCAGTGCTGCTCGACGAATTCGCGCCCGGCGCTTGCGAGCTTCGCGCGTAACGCGGGCTCGGTGAGCACGCGCGTCACCGCTGCCGCGAACTCCGCGACGTCCTCCTGCACGACGACGGCGCCGGCCGCATTCGCGAGTACTTCCTTCGTGCCGAGCACGGCCGTAGAGACGACCGGCACGCCGAGCGCGAGGCTCTCGAGCAGCACGAGGCCCTGCGTCTCCGTGCGCGACGCGAACACGAACACGTCGGCCGCGCGATAGCAATCGAGCAGCGGCCCGCGCCGATCGAGATAGCCCACGAACAGCACCTGATTCGCGAGGCCGGCGTCCGCGGCCGCGCGGCGTAGGCCGGCCAGTGCCGGCCCTTCGCCGGCGATCACGAGCAGCGCTTCCGGCACGCGGAGCACGACTTCACCGAGCACGCGCAGCAGGAAGCCGATGTTCTTCTCGTGCGCGACGCGGCCGACGAGCAGCATGACGGGTCGATCGGCCGCGATCCCAAAGCGCGCGCGGAAGGCGGCTCCGTCGCCGTGCTCGAACTCGTCGAGGTTCAGCCCGGTTGGGATCGTCTCGATGCGGCGCGCGACGCCGTAGCGCTCGAGCACGTCGGCGAGCTGGCGCGACGGCGCCACGACGGCGTCGACGGCATTGCATTGCCGGCGCGAAAACGTGCGCGCGAGCGCGCGCGCGATCGATGCCGGCAGCAGCGGCACGTAATGATGCAGATATTCCTCGAAGAACGTGTGATACGTCTCGACGACGGGAACGCGCAGCGCGCGCGCAGCTTTTATCCCGAGCCGGTGCGCGACGAACGGCGTCTGCACGTGCAGCACGTCGACCTTGCCGGCGAGCGCGAGGCACGCGGCGAGCGTCGGCCGGGATTTCATCATGCGGTCTTCGGGATCGAAGGCGAGGTAGCGCGAGGGCTGGCGCAGCACGCGCGCATCGTCCGGCCAGCGCCCGGGATACTGCGGCGCGACGAGCCAGGTCTCGCAGCCGCGTGCCGCGAGATCGTGCCGGAACGTTTGGATCGACGTCGACACGCCGTTGACGCGCGGAAAGAACACGTCGGAGATCATGAGCACACGCATTCCTGGCAGTGTGCCGGACGTCTGTTACGAGAGCGTGACAGGCTTTGTCGAAACGTGTTTATGTACAAAACGTTGACGAGCGCGCTGCAACAATAACTTCAACTGAGCTCGCTAAGCTTGCGTCCAACATCAAGGCGAGACGTCTGTCGATGGACGCGACGTTCAAAACGGTCTGGCTCTCCGACGTGCACTTGGGATCGCGCGCGTGTCGCGTGCAGCTGCTGCTCGATTTCTTGCAGCAGACCCACTGCGACGCGCTGTACCTCGTCGGCGACATCGTCGATCTCGAGAGCCTGCGCAAGAGCTTTTTCTGGCCGACGACGCATACCCAGGTTCTCCGAGCCCTGCTCGACAAGAGCCAGGAAGGCACGCGCGTCGTATACATTCCCGGCAATCACGACGACGACATGCGCGCGCTGATCGGCACACGCTTCGGCAACGTCGAGGTGCTCGGCCGCTGCATTCACACGACAGCGGCCGGCCGGCGGCTGCTCGTGCTGCACGGCGACGAGTTCGACGCGATGATCAAGCACGGTTTTCTGGCGGCGCTCGTCGGCGCCGTCGCCTATCGCAGCCTGCTCAGCCTGAACCGGTTCGTGCACTGGCTGCACGATATCTCGGGTCGTCCGTACTGGTCGCTCGCGCAGCACGTCAAGAAGAAGATCGGCGGCGCACAGCGCTACATCGCGACGTTCCGCAACGCGTCGCTGCGAGCCGCCGAAGCGGCCGGCGTCGACGGCATCGTCTGCGGTCACATTCACAAAGCCGAGCTCGTCGAGCGCGACGGGCTCGTCTACTGCAACGACGGCGATTGGGTCGAGAGCTGCACGGCGCTCGTCGAGCGGCAAGACGGCGAGCTCGAGCTCCTCACGTGGCGAACGCAAACGGCCGTCGCATCATCAGCTCAGCCGCTGCGTGACGCGGCGTGAGCGTTCGATCCTTCGCGGCGAAGTGACGAGCCGTTAGACGAGCCAGGGCGGCGCGAGCAGGACGCTCGCCGAGCCGAGCGCGCCGCCGAGCACGGCGCCGGCCGCCACGTCGGTCGGATAGTGCAGGCCGAGGATCACGCGCGACAACGCGATCGAAAGCGCCAGCACGGCGAGCGCGCCGGTCCACTCGGGCACGTACTGCGTGAGCAGGATGGTGAACGAGACGGCGTGCAGCGTGTGCCCGGACGGGAAGCTGTACCGATCGAGCGGTGCCGACGCGCACTCGATTGCGGAGTGCGTGATGTACGGCCGCTCGCGCACGGCGCGGCACTTGATGAGCTTGTAGAGCAGCACGCCGAGCGCGCCGGTCGCGGCGAGATGCGCGGTGGCCCACCATCCGTCGACTCCGAGCACGAGCGGCAGCGCGAGGATCAGCGCGTACCAGACCCAGCCGTCGCCGAGCCAGCTCACGCCGCGAAAGAGCTGACGAACGGGCGAGGAGCGGCTCGAGCGGTTCAAGTAGCGGCAGAACTTCAGCTCGGCCGCGTCGAAGCGTGTGAACGCCAAAGTTGCGCGTCGACGCATGTGTCACCTGATGCTCCTTGTGACGGCAACAGCATGGGCGCGGCGCATGACCGATCGATGGCGGATCCATGAACCTTTTCTTTCACGGCTCGGTAGTTAGAGCGCGTTTTGTAACGTGCGTTTAAAAGAGCCGGCCAACAATGTGCGCTGCTTCACATTCCGGAGCGGCCGATGAAGATCGCGATCGTCACGGACGCCTGGTCGCCGCAAGTCAACGGCGTCGTCACGACGCTGCAGTGCACGGCCGCGGCGCTTCGCGCGCTCGGCCACGAGGTTCGCGTTTTCTCCTCGCAGGGGCACCGCACGATTCCGTGCCCGACGTATCCCGAGATCCGTCTCGCGCTTTGGCCCGGCAAGCGGTTCGCCGCGGAGCTCGGCGCGTTTGCGCCCGACTCGATTCACGTCGCGACCGAGGGGCCGCTCGGCATGGCGGCTGCGCGCTACTGCACGGCGCGCCGCCTCGCGTTCACGACGTCGTATCACACGCAGTTTCCGCAGTACGTGCGCAAGCGCCTGCCGATTCCCGTCGCGCTCACGTACGCGCTGCTGCGGCGGCATCACTCGCAGGCGCGGCGCACGCTCGTCGCGACGGAGCACCAGCGCCGCGAGCTCGTTGCGCACGGCTTTCCGAACGTCGTGCTGTGGTCGCGCGGCGTCGACACGGAGCTGTTTCGTCCGCGCGACCGAGAGCACTTGGCCCACGCGCGCCCAATCTTCGCGTACCTGGGCCGCGTCGCCGTCGAGAAGAACATCGCCGCCTTTCTCGATCTCGATCTGCCTGGGACCAAAGTCGTCATCGGCGACGGGCCGGATCGCCACGAGCTCGAGAGTTGTTATTCTTCCGCCGTGTTCCTCGGCTTCAGGTTCGGCGTCGAGCTCGCGCAAGCGCTGTCCTCGGCCGACGTGCTCGTGTTCCCGAGCCGCACGGACACGTTCGGGCTCGTGCTGCTCGAGGCGATGGCGTGCGGTACGCCCGTCGCGGCCTATCCCGTCACGGGGCCGATCGACGTCGTCGCGCCCGGCGTGACCGGCGTGCTCGACGATGATTTGGGAAAGGCCGCGCTCGCTGCGCTCGCGCTCGATCGCGAAGGTTGCCGGCGCGAGGCGAGCGCGTGGACGTGGGAGCGCGCGAGCGCGCAGTTTTTCGGTCAGCTCGTGCGCGCGCGCGACGGGCGCGATCTCGCGGGGCGAACGGCCGTGACGGCCGGCCGCTAGGCTGTCATCGTTCCGTCATGAGACGCTTCGACGATAGCGCGTAACAC
>Ga0209486_10001282_pt1 | contig 10932 bp, 16 predicted proteins | sample NCCompost_FD_187518 | JGI IMG/M metagenome (GOLD analysis project Ga0209486, IMG submission 187518) | Agricultural soil microbial communities from Utah to study Nitrogen management - NC Compost (SPAdes) (version 2) | ecosystem: Environmental > Terrestrial > Soil > Agricultural land | place... | reverse complement strand
GTGCGTGCAAGAAGCTGGATTGTGGGGTTCATTGGACTCGGAGGCAAAGTGGAAGGAGGCAAAGTGGCAAAGTGGCAAAGTAAGATACCTTGCCTCCTTGCATCCTTGCCTCCTTGCCTCCACCTACTCCTCGCTCAGCAGCGCCTCGATATCCAGCCCGTTCTCCACCTTGTATTCCAATTGCCCGTCAGCTGTTTGGGACCATTCGCCCGCCGGGCGGTCCCAGGTCAGCTCCAGTCCGGTGCCGTCGGGGTCGGAGAGGTACACCGAGACGCTGACACCGTGGTCGGATGCGCCGTTCAGCGCGACGCCCGCCGCGAGCACTCGGCGCACCGCGACCGCCAGATCGCCGCGGGTGGGGTACCGGATCGCCAGGTGGTGGAGCCCGGTGTGATAGGGTGGCGGCGGAGAGGCGCCTTCGCTCTCCCAGGTGTTGAGGCCGAGGTGGTGGTGGTAGTCCCCGGCGGCGAGGAACGCGGCGGAGTCGTGATAGCGCGCCACCAGCGAGAATCCCAGAACGCCGCAATAGAACTCGAGCGCGCGGGACAGGTCACTCACCTTGAGATGAGCGTGCCCGAGCCCCGCGTCGGCGGGGATGTGATAGTCGAGTTCGGTTGCAGCCGGGGCGGTCATGATCGACTCCCGCGCGGGACCCCATGATGTAGCGCTCGAAGCTGCTCCAGGCAAGGATGAGAGCCATCAGCCGTCAGCCGTCAGCCCTCAGTCGACTGAAGGCTGAAGGCTGAAGGCTCACATCATTAGACGCCAAACTGGGTGAAGTGGTGATTCACGTGCCGGTACCCGAGCACGCCCCATGCGCGCCGGCTCATCGTGCCGAACGCGGGATGGCTGGGCCACGAGGTCTCCTGGGAGCGCCGGGCCAGGCGATCGAGGAGCTGCCGGAAGGCCTGGGCTTCCTCCAGGAACACCGCCCCATCGCAGCGGGCCAGCAGCACCCGGGCCGTGGGCAGCCCTTTGGGAAAAGGCAGGTAGTAGATGATGAGCTGCTTCAGGGGAAAGAACCGGATCGGCACTTTTTTCGGCGCCGGGGTCACTTCCCCGAGCGGAATCCGGAGAGCGTCGTTGACATGCGCCATCATCGCGGGGCAGGTGAACTTTCCCCAGCGCGCCGGAGCATCCGCGCTGAGCCGGTCGAGCCGGTTGAGCAGCTCGTTCCGCGCCTTCTCCTGCCAGATGGATGGCATGATCTTCCTTTCGCCCCCGCGTCCTCCGCGTCTTCCGCGCCCTTCGCGTCTTCCGCGTCCTCTTCTCGCCCCCGCGTCCTACCTCTTCCGCGCCATCAACACCCCATCCCCCACCGTCAACAGACATGCCTCCACCCGCGGATCGGTAGCGATCTTCGCGTTGAGCTCCCGGATCGCCATTGTGTCCTGATCCCGCACCTCCGGATCGGCCACCTTGCCGCTCCACAGCACGTTGTCGATCAGAATGAGCCCGCCGGGCCGCACCAGCTGCAGACAGGCCTCGTAGTAGTGATCGTAGCCGGACTTGTCGGCGTCGATGAAGACAAAGTCGAAGCTCCCCTCTCCCGCTTCTCGTCGCAGTACGGCCAGGCTGGCCCGCGCGTCCCCCAGCCTGAGCTCGATCTTGCCGTCCAGCTCCGCGTCGCGCCAGTACCGCCGGGCGATGGCGGTCCACTCTTCGCTGATGTCGCAGGTGACCAGCAGCCCATCCGGCGGCAGCGCCTCCGCCACCGCCATGGCGCTGTAGCCGGTAAAGGTGCCGACCTCCAGCGCCCGGCGGGCGCCGATCAGCCGGATCAGCAGCGCCATCAGCGCCCCCTGATCGGCGCCGATCTGCATTCCCGCCTGGGGCAGCTTTGCGGTTTCGGCCCGCAAACGCTGCCGAGCCGGAGTCTCCCGGGAGCCGAAGCGCTCCACGTACTGCTCGATCGGATCGGCGACCAGCATGCGTTTTGTCACGGGGCTTTACCGGTCCAGACCGGGGTCAGCGCAAGGGTCCGACCGGTGAATCCGGGGGGAAGCTCGACCGGCTCCTTGCTGTGAAGACAGAATTCCGGAGTAGGGCCCAGCACCATCTGCCGCATCCAGAGCGCGGCCGGGGCGGCCGCGATCACCGGAGCGAGCGCCTCGAAGAGCGCGGGGTAGCTCATCCCGGCGGGCTTGTGAAACCACGTCGCGAGAGGTGGTGGGAAGATCGGAGCGCCGGCGCGGAGCCGGTACAACCCCGCGATGCCGTCCGCGGCGAGCTGGGCCACGGCATCATGAGGAACCTGCCGGGCCGCCGTTACCGCTGCCTGATTGAGGGAGTCCAGCGAGGCCATGTCGCGCACCAGGTACCAGTCTTCGTAGGCGGTGCGCCCTTCCGCTGCCCACGGAGCCCCTTCGAGGCGTACCGTGGTCCCCTGCAGGAATCCATCCGGAGGATGTGCGGCGAGGGCCGCCTGGAAATCGCGCTGCCGGGCCTCATACGTCTCGGGCGAGACGTCGGGCCGCTTCCAGTGCCAGAAAGTGTAGGCCAGCACGCCGGCTAGAACTCCCTTTTCTTCATCTCCTTGAAGAACCGCTTGGTCTCGTGGTCCTGCTCCGCCGACTTGGTCTTGAGGGTGTCGTCGTACTGGGCCGACCGATCCACCTTGGGATTCGCCACCTTCGCGGTGTTCTTCTTGACCAGGGCGGCGATTCGCTGGTCGTCACGCTTCGACATGCTGGCCTCGTGAGTTAGGTCACTGCTCTCAATGCTATTCGCTACCGGCTATCGGCTATCCGTCACGCTCTCGGTCCCATAGCCTGACCAACAGCGGATAGCTGATAGCCGATAGCTGCTTCATGCGAACACGTTCCGATCCAGCCACTTGATCAGCGATTCATCCACCGCTTCGGGGGACTGGTCCAGAACCTGGGGCATGACCGAAATCCGCTTCCCGCTCTGCATCAGGTACCACCCGGCCGGTGCGGCCGGAACCGACTTGGAGGGATTGGCCAGCACCCCTTCGTACGACACAAAGTGGAACTCGCGGCCCCGGTGCACCAGCCGCTTTTGCTCGATTTTGTAAGCGCTCATCCTGCCTTCACGTCGGTCGGGGACCCTTAAATCTAACCCGGTCGTCCTCCCCGGGCCTTCCGATCGGCCTTGGCCTTGGCACGCGCCCGGTCTTCGGCCTTCTTGGCCCGGATCGCGGCGATTCGCTCGGCGAGCGGGATTTCCAGCCTGGCTTCGGCGCGGGCGGAGTAGTTGAAATCGGGGAGAATCACCCGGGGAAGCCGCTTGCCCACCGCGCGCTCGATCTGGCGCAGCTCACCCTCTTCCTCCGGCGCGACGAAGGTGAAGGCGTCGCCGGTCGCTTCCGCTCGCGCGGTGCGCCCCACCCTATGTATGTAGTCGTCGGGCGCCATCGGCACGTCGAAGTTGACCACGTGCCCCAGCGCTTCGATGTCGATCCCCCGCGCGGCGATGTCGGTGGCCACCAGGACCCGGTACTTGCCGCCCTTGAACCCGGCCAGCGCCTCGGTCCGCTGGGTCTGGCTTCGGTTGCCGTGGATCCGCTCCGCCTTGATCCCCTGCTTGACCAGATGGGCCTGGAGCCGGTTGGCCCGGTGCTTGGTGCGGGTGAAGACCAGCGCTTCGCGGAGCTCGCCTCGCTTGAGCAGCTCGACCAGCAGCACCGACTTGAGCTCCTGGGGCACCGGATACACCGCCTGGGTGATCCCGATCGCCGGCGCCGACTTGCGCTCCATGTTGATGGTGACCGGCTGCTTGAGCATTTCCTGGGTGAGCTTGAGAATCTCCTGCGGCATGGTGGCGCTGAAGAAGAGCGTCTGCCGCCTGGCCGGGATGTGCCGGAGCACCCGCCGGATGTCGGGGAGGAAGCCCATGTCGAGCATCCGGTCCGCCTCATCGAGCACCAGGTACTCGAGCCCCGACAGTTTGGCGTAGGGCATCCGGAAGTGATCCAGCAGCCGGCCCGGGGTCGCGATGATCACGTCCGCTCCGCTTCGGAAGGCGTGCTCCTGGGGTCCCATCCCCACCCCGCCGAACACCGACGCCGCGGTGATCGGGGTGTGCACCGCCAGGTCGTTCAGGTCCTCCAGGATCTGCGCCGCCAGCTCGCGGGTGGGCGTGATCACCAGCGCGCGGGTGGTGCCGCGGGGCCGCTCGATCAGCTTGTGGAGGATGGGGAGCAGGAACGCGGCGGTCTTGCCGCTGCCCGTCATGGCGCAGGCCAGCACGTCGCGCCCCGCCATCGCCGGCGGAATCGCGTCGGCCTGGATCGGAGTGGGGCGGGTGAAGCCCAGCTCTTTGATGCCCTTCTGGAGATTCGGATGCAGCTTCAAACCGGTAAATGGCATCCCGGAAAGATCGCGGGGGAGGACATCAGATGCGAGGGGTCGCCTTAGGCTTCAGCTGAGGGCTGAAGGCTGCTGGCTGATGGCTGCACCTCCTGCCCCAGATGCATCCGGCGCGATACCGAGTCGAACCCGGCCGATTCCGTCGGCCGGGGCCAGAGCAGCGAGACCAGAATCCCCGAGAGAAACGACAACGGCATGGTGACCAGCGCCGGGTTGCGGAGCGGGAACCAGGCTTCGGCATGCTTGAGCACGTCGATCTGGAGCGTGGGAGAGAAGTAGATGAGCAGCAGGGTGCTCGCGGTGCCGAGCACCATGCTGGTCACCGCCCCGGCGGTGGTGTAGCGCCGCCAGAAGATCGAGAGCACCAGCGCGGGGAAGTTGGCGCTGGCCGCGATGGCGAACGCCAGCCCGACCATGAAGGCAACGTTCTGTCCCTTGAAGGTGATGCCCAGCACCACCCCGAGGATCCCGAGCCCCACGGTGGCCACCCGGGCCACCCGGAGCTGCTCTTTGGCATCGGCCTTTTCCCGCCGCACCACGCTCACCCACAGGTCGTGGGAGAGCGCCGCAGCCCCCGACAGGGTGAGCCCCGCCACCACCGCGAGAATGGTGGCGAACGCCACCGCGGCGATAAACCCCAGCAGCGGCGTGCCTCCGAGGAATTCGGCCAGCAGCGGGGCCGCCATGTTGCCGCCCGGCTCGACCCCGCGGATCGCCTCGGGGCCGACCAGCACCATGGCGCCGAAGCCGAGCACGAAGGTCATCAAGTAGAACGCGCCGATCAGTCCGGTGGCGTAGAACACCGAGGTCCGGGCCGCTTTCGCGTCCGGCACGGTGTAGAACCGCATCAGGATATGGGGCAGTCCGGCGGTCCCGAACATGAGCGCCAGCCCGAGCGAGATGGCGTCGAGCGGATTGGAGACCAGCCGACCCGGAGCCAGTACGCCCTCGCCGTATTTCTCGGCGGCCGCGGAGAAGAGGGCGACCGGGCTCCAGCCGAAGCGGGCCAGCACCAGGATCGTGAGCAGGGCGGCACCGCCCAACAGCAGCACCGCCTTCACGATCTGGACCCAGGTGGTGGCCAGCATCCCGCCGAACAGCACGTAGGCGATCATGGCGAGGCCCACGATCACGATCGCGGTTTCGTACGACATCCCGAACATCAGCCGGATCAAACCGCCGGCGCCGACCATCTGGGCAATCAGGTAGAGCGACACCGTCGCCAGCGTCCCCACGGCCGCGGCGATTCGAACCGGAGTCTGCTGGAGCCGGACCGCCACCACGTCGGCAAAGGTGTAGCGCCCCAGGTTGCGGAGCGGTTCCGCAATCAGGAAGAGCACCACCGGCCAGCCCACCAGCCAGCCGGTTGAATAAATCAGACCATCGAAGCCGGTGGTGGAAACCAGTCCCGCGATGCCGAGAAACGACGCCGCGCTCATGTAGTCGCCGGCCAGCGCGACCCCATTCTGTCCCGGGCTGATGGTGCGCCCGGCGGCGTAGAAGTGCTCGGTGGTGCGGGTGCGGCGCGCCGCCCAGAAGGTGATCCCCAGCGTCGTGGCGATGAACAGGAAGAAGAAGCCCATCGCCACGGCGTTGGGCTCGCCGATGCGCGAGGTGGCTTGCAGCGTCGCGAGCAGGCTACTCACCAAGCTTGGCGAGCGCCGAGTCGTAGTGGGTGTTGGCCCAGCGGACGTAGACCCAGGTGAGCACCCAGGAGGCCACGATCACCAGAGCCCCGAGCAGGATGCCGAGCGAGAGCCCGGGAAGGAGCCGCCGGGCCAGGAGGGACGGAGCATAGGCGATCAGGAGAATGAATCCGAAGTAGAGCGCGATCATCGCCACGGTCAGGACGATGGCGACTCGCCAGCGCGCCGCGGCGACGGTGGCGAGCCGGGCGGCAAAACCGGCGTCCACCATCTAGGAGCCGGCCTCCACCACCACAGGCGTCCCGAGGTCGAGCCGCCCCTCCTTGAGCACCCGAGCATACCAGCCCCGGCGGCCCACCAGGGCGCGCACGAAGGAAGGTCCGCGCTCCGGCCCGATATAGGGAAGCGAATAGGTCTCGGTGCAGGGGTCGCAGGCTTTGCTGACCTGGAGCTCGACCTGCCCCAGCCGGAGCCGCACCCCCGGCGCCAGGCTCGATTCAGGCACGCCGCCGAGGGTGAGGTTTTCCCCCAGGTCGCCCCGCTCGACCGGCCATCCTTCCGAGCGGAGGGTGTCGAGCAGGTCCTGGGTCATCAGCAACAGGGCCTGGTCGTGATCGCCGTCGAGCTTTTCGGTGCGATAGCGGTTGAAGTCGCCCGCGGCACCGGCGACGGAGACAAAGAGCTCGGGCACCGCGCGCTTGGGGAGGCCAAACTCCCCCGGTGTTTCCGGCTTCACGCTCAACTGAACAATCGTGCCGGTCAACGAATCCGCCGGATCTGCATGGTCGTCGGTCCGCTGCGGGTATCGCCCGGATTGCGGGGGCATTGCCCGGTGGAGCCCGAGCCCTCGTCGGATTCCCGCTGCCAGTTGATCGGCACGTTCTGCCCGGTGCAGATGGTCAGCACGGTTCCCTCCGGGAGCGGCGCCAGTCGCTGCAGCACCACCGCCGTATAGGGCTCCTGCTGGGACGATCCGCAGGTGCTGGTGCCCTCGACGTAGTCCACCGCCACCCAACCCCGGGGATAGGGCGTCGAGCGACAGAGGGTCTGCCGGCCCGAGCTGCTCGGGAGGGTGTTGTTCATCGGTCCGGTTTCGCCCTCAGTGTCGATCGTGCCGGGTATCCGTCCGGTCATCGGGCCCGGAATCGGTTCCGACGGCCGGCCCGACCGCAGCGCCATGCCCGAGCACGCTCCCAACCCCAGCATCGCAACCAACAGGAATGCCTTCCGCATACGTCACCCCCTGACCACTGACCACTGACCACTGACCACTGACCACTGCCTATTCCCTCTCCTCGTACCGCGCCTTCACTCCCCTCGCCTCCACATTCCGCATCACCACCCTCGCCCCCGCCTGGTATCTGACCAGGACGGCGCCGGGACCTTCCCACGCTACATCGACCCCCGGACGGACTTCCCGGCCCAGCAGCAGATTCACCCCGCTCGAGTCCATCGCCGAGAACAGGTTGGGGGGATAGACCACCGCTCCGCCGGCCGGCACGATGGAGAGGTTGATGGTGCCCTTCCGGCCGAAGCCGCACTCGAAATGAAAGACCACCGCCTCAAGGCTGCTGTCCGGCCCGACGATCCGGGTTTGCACCGCCGGCGGGCACTTGGCCAGGCTCCGGTTCATCAGCAAGCCCGCAACGATCAGCACGACGATCAGACCGAGACATCCGAAGCCGTACAGCTTGGCGACGTCGCGCGCCAGAGTTCCTTCGGGCGACCGGGTGGTGCCTATGGGAGCACCCGGATCTTGATGTTGCGGAAGGCGACCCAGTCTCCATGATCCTGGAGTCCGATGTGACCTTCGGCCGCCTTCCCGTACTCCGGCCACTGCTTGAACTTGCTGCTGTTCACCCGGCGTCTCCAGTCTTCGCTGCCCAGCTCGTACTCGGCGATCTTCTGCCCGTTGAGCCAGTGCTCCACGTGAGCGCCGTTGACCAGCACCCGGGCGGTGTTCCATTCGCCCACCGGGCGAACCACACCCCGCCGGGCCGGGTAGAGGCCGTACACCGCGCCCGAAGAGGTCAGGTCCGATTTCCCGTCCACATGGACCGAGTCATCGAGGATCTGCAGCTCCGGCGCCGAGAAGTAGATCGCGCCCGATCCCAGCGCGGCGCGGTAGAAGAGTCCGCTGTTGCCGCCGGGACGGATCTTCCAGTCCAGCATCAAATCGAAATTCCGGAATGACTCAGTGGTGATGATGTCGCCGCCCCGTCCGGTCCGGGTGAGCGCGCCGTCCACCACCTGCCATCCCTCGGTCATCGCGGGCTGGTCGTAGGCCCGCCATCCGGCGGTGCTGCTGCCGTCGAACAGCAGCCGCCACCCCTCCTGGCGTTCCGTGGACGAGAGCCCGTTCATGGCCGGTGCCGCTCCCGGTGAAGGTGACGGAGTGTTGGAGGCGGATTGACCCTGGCTGCACCCGAGGGCGAGCGCGGCGAAGCAGACGGTGCGAAGTATGCTCATGCTCAGATTCCCCAGCCGTCCCGGTATTGCCGGGTGAGATATTGGTTGGCTTCCGGAATGTTGGTGACCGACATCGCGGCGCCGTCGTAGAGGATCTTCCGTCCCTGCCCGGTCCTGAGCGCGACAATGCCCAGCAGCATCGTCTCGGTGAGCGGCGCCGCGTACTCGAACGGCGAGGTGGCGGTTCCCTGTTTCTTGCAGGCGGCCACCCAGTTGAGCTCGTGACTCACGGTGACCCGGGGCATGGTCTGCGGCACCTTCGTCGCGTCTTCCAGGAGTCCGGCGGGAAAGAGCTTCGGGTTGGTGCCGTAGGTCTCGTGGATCAGGATGCCCTTGGTCCCGACGTAGAGCACCCCGCCCTCGCGATTGAGCGCGAGGTCGTCGGGCAGCTGGGGCGGACGGGGCGGCATCAGTCCCCCGTCGTACCAGTTGAGCTTGACCGCCGGCAGGTTGCCGCGGGCCGGGAATTCGTAATGCACCGTCATCGCCACCGGGTAGGTCGCCGGCTTGGCGCTGGGACCGCCCCAGGGCGTCGAGGTGGCTTCGATGCTGGACGGATATCCCAGATTGAGCGCCCAGACCGGATGGTCGATCAGATGGGCGCCCATGTCTCCCAGTGCGCCCACTCCGAAATCGGTCCAGCCTCTCCAGTTGAACGGGTGATACACCGGGTGCCAGGGCAGGTCCTCGGGGACCGGACCCAGATAGAGATCCCAGCGCAGCCCCTCGGGCGCTGAATAATTCCCCATCATCGCCGCGGCCGTGGCCTCGTTGATGGTGCGACGGTTCCACGACGGTGGCGCCGGCACCGCACCCGGCGCGGGCGCGGGGGGAATCGGCGCCGCCGCGGGACGGGGAATGCCCTGCGGCCAGATCGGCCGGTTGGTCCAGACATGCACTTCCGCGACCGGACCGATCACCCCCGCCTGGATCCACTCGTTGATGAGCCGGGCCTCGTCGCGGGAATGTCCCTGATTGCCCATCTGGGTCGCCACCCCGGTCTTCGCGGCGGTGGCCCTGAGCACCCGCGCCTCGTGCACCGAGTAAGTGAGCGGCTTCTGGACATACACGTGTTTGCCGGCCAGCATCGCGGCGTTGGCGATGACGGCATGGGTGTGATCGGGCGTCGCCACCAGCACCGCCTCGATGTTCTTCTGCTTGTCGAGCATTTCCCGGAAATCGGCGTAGCGGGCCGCCTTGCCGAACTGCTCCTGCAGGCGAATGCCCTCGGGCCGGGGCTTGCCCTCGCGATCCTTCTCCCGCCCGGTCAGCGCCCGCTCGACGTAGCCGAAATCCACGTCGCACACCGCCACGATGTTCTGGGTCCCCAGCGCCTCGGCGTTGCCCATGCCCATGCCGCCGGCGCCGACGATGGCGACGTTGAGGGTATCGCTGGGGGCCTGGTATCCCGGACCGCCCAGCACGTGGCGCTTCACCACCATGCCGCCCAGCGCCATCGCGCTGGTTTCTTCGACGAACTGGCGCCGGGTGAGCCTGCGACGTGCCATGGAATCTCCTCTGAAGGCTGACGGCTGACGGCTGACGGCTCCAATGAAGGCTGGCGGAGAGCTCCCCGCCGCACAAGCTCACCCCCCGGGAAACCCCTCCACCAGGAGCATTTCGGTCGCGGCGCAGGACTGCCGCAGCGCCTTGGCCGCGGCATACTCCTCCGAGTCGAACCACGCTTTGGCTTCCTCGACCCCCGGGAACTCGAGGATCACCAGGCGGCTCGGCTCCCAGTCGCCCTCGAGAACCTCGGTCCTGCCTCCGCGCACCAGGTATTTGCCGTGATAGGCCGCGATCGAGGCGGGGGCCAGGAGCTTGTATCGCTCGTAGGTCTGGGGATCGTTGATGGTGATGTCGACCAGGATGTACGCGGCCATGAGCAGCTCTCCTTGCCGGATAAGCTACTCGGTGGGGCCCGCCGCGCCATCAGGCGCGGCGGAATCCTGCTCAGCGGCGGACCCGCCCGTAGACCGACTGGGGCAGCGGTGAGGCCTCCGGCCCGACCTGGAAGAGGCTGTCGCCCACGATCTGGAAATCGAGGGGCGCATACACCAGCGAACCGATGCAGAAGGCGTCGATGGGGCAGGTGTCGTAGCGCAGGATGTCGCCGTCGAACTGGTAGCGGTGCTGACTCTCCATCCGATGGGTGGTGCCGTTGCCGTTCTGGGTGACCTGGATCCGGGTCAGCACCGCCATGATCTCAGCCCGGGGCCGCGGGTCGGAAAGGCGGAGGGTGTCGGCCAGCAGGAACGGCGGGCCCCCATCGGGTCCCAGGGGAATCGGAGGAACCAAGAGCCCGATCCGCGCCAGCGCGTAGGACTCGGCGAGTACCGAAGGTCCGGTGCTTTCGTCGCAGCCCGTGGCCAGGACCGCTGCCACAATGGTGATGAAGCCCAGCTTCCGCATTTGAGACGTCCTGAGTGACGGTCCCCGCTGCCTTTGCAGGCTCCGTTCCACCCAGGGTGAGCGGGCAAACTCGT
>Ga0209486_10001281_pt1 | contig 10933 bp, 13 predicted proteins | sample NCCompost_FD_187518 | JGI IMG/M metagenome (GOLD analysis project Ga0209486, IMG submission 187518) | Agricultural soil microbial communities from Utah to study Nitrogen management - NC Compost (SPAdes) (version 2) | ecosystem: Environmental > Terrestrial > Soil > Agricultural land | place... | reverse complement strand
CAGCAGAAACGACCAGACGATCCGGTGGGCGATGATCTGATCGGCAGGGACGAATCCGATCAGCTTGAAGTACACGGGGAACAGACCCCAGAGGGTGTACGCGCCCAGCCCGTACCAGAGTCCACGGGCTTGGGCGCCGGAGCTCACAGAGTTCCTGGAGCGTAGGCGCTCACGCGTCGAGCCGCGTCGTCGCGTAGGCGCGCGCGGCCTCGATCTCCCGGAGAATCTCCTGCTCGGTGAGCACTGTCGCCGATGCCTTGGCCCGCCGGAAAATGCGCTCGACCATCTCGTCGTCGGCGGGAAGGCCGCGGTGCTCGAGCCAGAACACGACGTTCGATTTCCCCGACATGGGACCGATCTCGATCTGCTGCGACCGACCGACGAGGCGCGCCGGGACCCCGGAGTACACGGTGTCGGCCAGATCCGCATCGTCCTTGTTGAACGCCTTGACGACCGCCGCGGCGTGGACGCCCGTGGCCGTGCGGAACGCGTCGCGACCGAACACGGGATAGTTGTCGGGGATCGGCTCGCCGGTCGCCTCCGACACGGTCTGCACGAGGTCGTTCAGATGCGTGAGATCGCGTTCGATCCAGCCCATCAGCACGAGGTTGACCATCAGCAGGTCCATCGGCGTATTGCCGACGCGCTCCCCGATTCCGAGCATCGTCCCGTGGATGCGGCTGGCGCCGGCGGCGAGCGCCGCGATGCTGTTGATCGTGCCCATGTCGCGATCCCGATGTCCGTGCCAGTCGATGCCAACGCCGCCGCCGTGTTCGTCGACAATCGTTTTCACGAAATGAACGACGGCGCGCGCGCCATCCGGCGTCGCGTGCCCGACGGTGTCGGCGATGCAGAGCCGTGAGGCACCGGCCCGGATCGCCGTCGAGAAGAGACGCCGCAAGGTGTCCGGATCCGAGCGCGTCGTGTCTTCGGTCACGTACATCACCGTCAGGCCCTGCCGAACGCCGAAGCCGACGGCCTCTTCGGTGCAGCGCAGCAGGTAGTCCACTGTCCAGTCCTCGGCGTAGCGCCGGATGGGACTCGATCCGATGAAACAGCAGCATTCGATCGGCAGGCCGGTGCGCTGGACGATATCGGCGATCGGCTGGATATCCGCCGCCATCGTGCGCGCGGCGCAGTTCGCCTGCACTTTGAGGCGGCAGTCGACGATCTCCGCCGCCAGCCGCTCGGCATCCTTCACGACGTGCGGTCCGGCGCCGGGTAAGCCGATGTCGGCGGTATCGATGCCGATGCGGTCGAGAAGGTGCAGGATCCGCAGCTTCTGGTCGATGGTGGGCGCCTTCACCGACGGCGACTGCAGCCCGTCGCGCAGCGTCTCGTCGAGAAGCATGATCCGGGCGGGCCGGGCGGCGGCGCCCTGCCGGTTCCAGTCGTAGATCAGCGCGTCATTCACGGGACCAACGCCTCCGCGCCGCAAGGGTGCCGCCGAGGCCAGCCACCAGCACCACTCCGCCCCACAGCGCACCCTGCTGGAACGCACGGGCGACCGCGGGTTTCATGATCTCGTCGATCGTCACCGGCGGGCGCCTGCCGGCGGCTGCCTCGCGGGAGGCCGAGACGTACTCCCCAACGCCCGCCACGGTGACGCGGTCCTGAACGACTGCGAACACGACAACCGCTGTAATACAGGTGAACACGACGGCGCGGCCCACATACCGATTATATGGTTCCGCTGACGGCCTGCCCGGAGCGGGCCGCTGGCGAGTCGAGAGGCCCTTCTCTTGCTTGATTTCGTAGCTTCCGCCTTCAGGCGGAGGAGACCGTTGACCGAACGAGCAGGAGAACCCCATGCATATTCGTGATGTGATGACGCCCAACCCGCGCACGGTAACGCCCAACGACACCATTCAGAGCGCGGCGCAGATCATGCGCGACGAAGACACCGGTGCGGTGCCCGTCGTGGAGAACGGCCGGGCTGTCGGCATGGTCACCGACCGCGACATCGTGGTGCGTGCGGTCGCGGATGGCGGCCAGCCGAATCGTCCGATTCGCGAGGTCGTGACCAGCGCCGTCGTCACGGCGACGCCCGACATGTCCACGCGCGACGCGGCCCAGCTCATGAGCGAGCATCAGATCCGCCGGCTGCCGGTTGTCGAGGGTGAACGGCTCGTCGGCATCGTGTCGCTCGGCGACCTCGCCGTCAAGGAGGGCAAGGACTCCCGCTCGGGCGATACGCTGCAGTCGATTTCAGAAGGCGTGAAAGAGCGCGGCTAGGCGGTCTCGAACATCCCAAGCGCCCAGGCGGCGAGGATCGCCAGGACGATGAGGATCACGATCGCGACGATCGGCAGCCGCGAGCGCCGCGGACGCTCGAACAACGAGCCTTCCGCGGGCGGCTTGATGCGCGGCTCGGTCGTCGCGTTGCCGCATCGGTAGCAGATCAGCGCCTTGTCGGCGATCTCGGTTCCGCAGTGTGCGCAAATCATGGGGGGTCAGGGATACTGTATCTGAGTTGGTTCGTACCCCTGAACCCGAACAGATCCTGTGATCCCCCTACGAGACGTCATCCCCTCGCGTACGACTCCCTACGTCACCATCGGGCTGATTGCCGTCAACGCGCTCGTCTATCTCTACGAGATGACCCTCGGCGAGTCGTCCCTCGACGAATTCATCCTCTACTTCGGACTCGTGCCGGCGGCCTTCTCGTGGGTCGCCGTCCTGACGTCGATGTTCCTGCACGGCGGCCTTCTGCACGTGGGCGGGAACATGCTGTTCCTGTGGATCTTTGGCGACAACGTCGAGGACCGCATGGGACACGGCCGCTTTGTCGTGTTCTACCTGCTGTGCGGCGCCGCAGCCGCGCTGGCGCAGACGGCCATGAGCCCGGATTCGGTGGTCCCGATGGTCGGCGCCAGCGGCGCGGTGGCGGGCGTGATGGGTGCGTATTTCGTCCTTTATCCGCACTCCCGAATCGTCACGCTGATACCGCTGTTCGTCTTCTTCCACGTCATGGAAGTCCCGGCGATCGTCTTTCTCGGGCTGTGGTTCGCGCTGCAGTTCGTCAGCGGCGTCGGATCGATCGCGGCGGCTACGGGCGGCGAGCCGGCCGGCGGCATCGCGTTCTGGGCACACGTCGCCGGCTTCGTGGCCGGCGTCAGCGGCGTGCTGGTGTTCCGGAGGCCCGAACGTCAGCGGGTGGAGTGGTGGAACGATGTTCGATGACGGCGACTGACTTGGTCCTTGGTGCCTGGTCCTTGGTGCTTCGTCCGTCCTTGGTCCCTGGTCCAGCACCAATGCGCATCGCCTCGCCGCTGTCCGAGGCTCTCCGCCCGGTGTCGGCTAGGTCGCGGTAGAAGCCGAGATCTTCTCCGGTAGCGCGCTTGGTCAGCAAAATAATCTGATATGTGTGACCTGAAAAATGCTCGACGACGTGAAAGATCGCCGAGAGGACCGTGGCATCGTAGCCTTGAATACGGACCGTTTCGGTCAGTCGCCGATGCGGCAGAGAGCGGATCACCTCCACGGCCTCGCCTACTGTCCCTCGCAGGCTCGTGAGCATTGCCTCCGCGGTTACGCCTGAGCGCGCTCCAAACTCGCTGGGCCGATCGCGTGTGTCGGGCGCGCCGGCGATACCGGAGAGAATCCATTGGCGGACGTTGCCATCGAGATGCAGCAGCAGATTGCCCACGGCATTCTCGTTCTCGGAAGCGCGTGCCCATAACGAGTCGGCGGGCAATTTGGGCACACAGGTTTCAATGCGCTCCAGATTCTCGGCCAATTTCTCCGCAGCGGTCCTGAGGAAGTCTCCCTCGATCGCCACGAGGGACTTATCCCCCACCTGACTCGTTGATCTTGAGCAGCAGATCCAGCGCGCGGTCGTATCCCGGCGCGATTTCCAGCGCGTTCAGCGTTTCGGTCTTTGCTTCCTTGAGCTGACCTGCCGTGAACAGCGCCTCGGCGAGATCGGTGTGTGCGGTTGCCCGATCGGCCGGGTTCGCGGCGAGTGCGCTGCGGAACGCCTTCACCGCGGTGGCCGAGTCTTTTCGACGGAGCGCCAGCCGCCCGAGACCCGCTTCGGCCACGGCGTCGAATGGATCGATCTCGACGATCTTCCTGTAGGCGGCCTCGAGGCGTGTCGGGTCGTTCAACGGCTCCACCAGCGACACGAGCGTCCGCGCCGATTCGACGTCGCTGTGATCGATCTTGAGCACGTCTTCCAGCGCGCGAATCGCACGCGGCTTGTCGCCGGCCTTCAGCGCGATCTGTGCGATGAACCGGTGCGGGTTGTTCTCGTCGCCGGCGCGCGGCAGCAGCCTGGCGGCCCGCTCCGCCGCCTGGATCGCGGCGGTGTTGTCGCCGGCCTCCGCCAGCTTGAGCGCGAGCTGCATCTGAACGGCGAAGCTTTCCGGATTCGACGCCGCCAGCTCCTTGAACGCCTCGACGGATTCCACTTCCTTGACGTTCGGCCGCTGCAGCGCCCGCTTGGTGGCGGCGTATTCCTTCTCCAGATACGCGTCGAACGACTTCTGAATGGCATCGAGCGACGTTCCAAACACCTCTTTCACCGCCTGCTCGGTCTCGATGCCCTTGCCGTACGAGCGGATGAAGGCGTGGAACGCCGGCTCGCCAAAACTGTTAATCAGGTGCTCCACCACCAGTGATGCCTGGTAGTAGGCGATGGTGATCATTCGCGGATCGCTGAAGCCTTCGTTGAGGTCGGCCAGCTTGAGCAGCTTTCCTTCGTTGTAGGCCTGCGCAAAGCTGATATCCGACTCTCTTCCCCACTCGGGGCGGCCGCGGCGTTCCTCGAACACCGACGTGCCCTCGCTCAGCCAGCGCGGGATGCGATTCTTCGACATCTGCAGCGTGATGACGTGCGCCATCTCGTGCCACAGGGTTTCCTGCCAGCTGAACTCGCCCGGCTTCCGCGCCCGCGGCGAATCGAGCGTCACGACGCGCCCGAAGCAGGCGCCGAGCGCGCCGATCATCCCGGGGAGGCCGAGCGTGCGGACCGCAAAGCCGTCGTGCTTCGGAAACATCTCGACGAGCAGCGGTCCCTCTGCGGAGAAGTTGTAATGCTTCTCCAGGGCCGCCAGCGCTTCCTTGGCCAGCGGCATCGCGTGCTCACGCATCACGCCGAGCTCGTTCTTGTGCAGCCTCATGACGATCTTGCCGTCGGTGATCGTCTCGAAATCCTTCTCCAGTTCGTCGAGAACTTCGAGAAGGTTCTTCGTCAGCAGGTTGCTCTGGAACTTGTCGTTCTCGAACGACGCTTCGAGCGACTTGCGGGCGGCGGCTTCGTCGCCGGTTCGCATCAACTGCAATCCCAGATCGGCCAGAATGCGCGCGTTGCGCGGATCGAGCGTCAGCCCACGCCGCGTCATGACGACGGCCTCGTCGAAGCGATACTGGCGCGCGAGATGATCGCCGGCTGTCCGATAGACGTCGCCGTAGGTCGGGTTGATCGTCAAAATCTCGCCGGCCAGGCGCTCGAATTCCCGTTCGTCGCCTCGGATGAACACCATCGCCGCCTGCAGCGACCGCGCCTCCAGGCTGTTCGGATTCACCTTCAGCGCCGCGTCGATCGACTGCCGCGCATCATCCAGACGCCGATCATCCAGCGCGCTTTCCGCCACGAACAGGTGCGCCGGTATGTAGTTCGGATTGACCTTGAGCGCCTGCTCGATCGCGGATTTCGCCGTCGGAGGATTCTGCTCCGCCAGCAGATTTGCCAGGCCGACGCGGGCCGTCACGTTCGTCTCGTCCGATTTGAGCGCGACCTGGAACGACTTCAGCGCGTCGTCGGGGTAGTACTTCTCGAGGAACAACAATCCCCATTCGGCGTTGATGATCGGGTCGTCCGGCGCCAGCCGGTTCGCCTCGCGGAAGAAGCGATTGGCGTCGTGGACCGTCTCCGTCTCTGCGGTCTCGCGGCCCAGCGCCACCGCCGCGCGCGCGAGGCGGAAATTATCCGCGGCAGTGCGCGGCGTCAGGCTGAGGACGCGGCGCAACGTCTGCGCCGCGTCGGTGCGGCGCCCGACGATGAGCTGCAGCAGTCCGAATTCCAGGGCGGCATCGCTCGTCGCCTGGGCTTTCGCCGGACCAGCGAGCAGCTTCTCGGCATCCGCATAGCGGCCGACCTCGATCAAGGCCCGGCCGCGCAGCGCAATCGACCGCGCGTCCGTCTGTCCGCTGAGAATCTGCTCAACGTCCTGGTAGCGACCCTGATTGAGGGCGCGCTGCGCCTCGTCCGCGGGCGTGCCGCCCGGGCGCGCCTGCGACAGCAGCGTGCCGACGATGAGCAATGGAGCGACAACGATTGCGGCCCGTCGCAATGTTATGAATGAACGCATTTTGGCAAGCGACCTTTTCATGCTGACCCCTTCAAGGGTGCCGTGGCCAGTATATGCCTATCGAAGCGCCTGTTCTTCCGCCCGTATCCGCCGCGAGAGCAGCCAGCTGAAGAACACGACCCCGGCCGGTCCGGCAAATCTGGCCTCGGTGATCAGCGCCATTCCAATGAGTTCGCCGACGACGCCGACGTAGTTCGGGTGGCGAATGAATCGATACGGCCCGCTCGTGACCAGCGGTACGCCGGGCAATACGAGCACTTTGTAGGTCCACCGCTCGCCGAGCGCGGCGATCGCCCAGAACTTGAACAATTTCGCGGCGAGAAACACGATCGCGCCTGCGAGCACGAGCGATCGCGGGGCCGGCGCCGACAGCACGCCCTCGATCGCCATCGCCACGAACGCCGCGGGATACGCCCACCGCATCGTGCCGTACACAGGGTCGTGGGGCGTAAGTGCGCCACGCGAGAGGAGCGCGCGTTCGTTGCGCGTCGATATCCACAGCTCGAGGAGCATCAGCGCCGCGACAACGGCCAGCGCTGTCAGCGCGATCACGCCGACCGCCGGGCGAGATTGACATCGCCGGCGATGCCCACGAGCTGCTGCACGGGCGCCGGCCATGCGCGGGCCGCGACGGCGGCGCACGCCAGCGCACGCCTGGAACCAACGAGCGACCGCAGCGCACGGTTCACGCGCCATTTGGCCGCGAACTCGCGTGTTCGCGACGCCAGGAGGTGCCGGTGCGCGGGCACGCCGGTCTCGAGCTCCCTCAGCGCGGCCTCTGCGGCGAGCTCGCCGCCGCGGATGGCGAACCGCAGTCCGTCGCCCGTCATCGGATCGACGAAGCCGGCGGCGTCTCCGGCGAGCAGCATCCCCGGACAGCCGGCGGCCACCGACTCGACCGCCAGAGGGCCGAGAACCGTGACGTCCGAGACGGCATCCGCACCGGCGAATCTGTCCCGCAGAATGCGATCGGCCGCAATGGCGTTCGCGATCATCGCGCCCGCGCTCTGGCCGGCTGGCAGGTTGGCACGCGCGCGGACGACACACACGTTGGCGATGCCGTCGGGCAACGGCGCCACACCGACATAGCCGTCGCCGCGAACATGCATCTCGCCATGCGAAGACATCCCCGCAACGCCCGCAAAGTAGGCGCCATATGCCCAGCGACGCGGCTTCGCGACAAACCTTGACAATCCAAGGCTCGCAGCCAGCCGCGAGGATCGGCCGTCGGCGGCAATGAGCACGCGGGCGCGCAGCACATACTCCCGCCGTCCGCACGTCGAGCGAACGCCGCTGACGCGGAAGCGGTCCTCTGCGACTTCAGGCCGCTGCACGGCGACCCCCGGGTCGAAGCACGCACCCGCCCGGACGGCAGCCTCGAGTAGCCACTCGTCGAGATCGCGGCGCAGCAGCGCCGCTCCTACCAGACCAGCCGGATAATCCGCCTTCACCGTCACGCCGCCCGGGCCGGTAATGGTCATTCCCGTGATGGCACGTGCGCAGGCGCGGATGCGTTTCGCCACCGCCGCATCGATCCGGTCCAGGATCGCCAGACAGCCGGGGTTCAGCGTGTCGCCGCACAGCTTGGCGCGCGGAAACGTCGCCCGGTCGACGATGCGCACCCGCGCGCCCGCGGCTGCAAGCTGGCGGGCCGCGACGGTGCCGGCCGGTCCGGCGCCGACGACGAGGACGTCACAGTCGAAATTCAAAATGCAAAATTCAAAATGCAAAATGCACGATGCAAAATGAACGACGAGCCACGGAGGCACGGAGGCACGGAGATGACTTTTCGTCCTCCGTGTCTTCGTGACTCCGTGGCAACTCTCATTACCGCACTCTCCCGAGCACCAACGCGCTGTTCTTCGATCCGAACCCGAGGCAGTTGCAGAGCGCCGCGTCGATATCCGCCGGCCGCGCGGTGTGCGGGATGAAATCCATGTCGCAGGCGGGATCCGGATCATCGAGATTGATGGTCGGGGGCAGCAGCCCGCGCGACAGCGCCAACGCCGTCGCCGCAACACCCGCCGCCCCGCTCGCACCCTGCGGGTGACCGATCATCGACTTCGTCGACGAGCCCGGGACGCGATCCGCGTGGCTGCCGAAGAACCGGCGGACGCAGCGCGATTCGATCGCATCGTTCAACTGCGTCGACGTGCCGTGGTAGTTCACGTAGCCGATCTCCTCCGCGCGGCGGCCTGACTTCTGCACCGCCGTGTCGAGGCAGCGGACGATTTCATCGCCGTCAGGATCCATCTGCACGCGGTGGTAGGCGTCGCACGTCGATCCGTACCCCTCGACGCGGGCATAGCACGTGGCGCCGCGGGCGCGCGCGCGATCCTCGCGCTCGAGCACGAGCATCCACGCGCCTTCGCCTAATACGAAACCGTCGCGATTGCGATCGAACGGCCTGGACGCCGCCGCCGGACGCTCGTTGTAGCGGGTGGATACGGCCCGCATGCGCGCGAAGCCGAAGATCATGCCCGGCAGCACGCAGCCGTCAGTACCGCCGGTCAACATCACATCGTGCTCGCCGGAGCGGATGAGCGCTGCGGCATAGCCGATCGCGTCGGTGGAACTCGTGCAGCCGCAGGACAGGACGTGGCTCCGGCCACGGAGCCCGAGCGAGATCGACACCTCGCTCGAGACCATCCCGCAGATACCAACCGCAATCGCGTACGGGGTGACATGGCGGCCACCGGCGGTGAAGAAATCCTCGTACTGACGCTCGCCGACGTCGATGCCGCCGCCACCGGTGCCGATGATGACGCCCGCGCCCGGCTCACCGGCGCGCAGCCCCGCGTCGGCCCACGCCTCGCGGCCGGCGATGACCCCGAAGAGCGCGGCGCGCGAATACCGCTTCGGATCCGACCTGCCCCGTTCCTCATCGTCGCCCTCGAGCGCGACCGCGTCCTCGATGGAGACGGGCGGTACGGAGGCAGCAACCTGACAGGGCCACGCCGACACGTCGAACTGCGTGATGCGGCTGATGCCGCTGCAGCCATGGGTGACGTGGTTCCAGTAGCGCTCGCGGCCGACACCGAACGGCGAAACCACGCCGATGCCGGTGATGACAACGCCAGATTGGGCGACTGCCCGCATGCCAGACCTATAATAGCGGCCCGTGAATGCCCAGCACCCGGCTGTCCGCGCGTTCGCGTGGGCCGGAGGGGCGCTGTTTGTTGCCGCCCTCGTCTATTTCCTCTTCTCGTACTCCATTACGTTCGGCGAAATCGTCGAAGGTAAGGCGGCGCCGGGCGCGATCGCGTTCAATCTCGTCCTGTTCAGCGCCTTTGCTCTGCATCACAGCATCTTTGCCCGCGATGCGCTTCGCGCGTTCGTCCGGCGCATCGTCTCCGCGCCGCTTGAACGTTCTATCTACGTCTGGGTTGCAAGCCTGATGCTCATCGGCGTCTGCTACGCCTGGCGTCCTGTGGCCGGTGTGGCATGGCAGATCCCGTCGCCGTGGAACTGGGCACTGGTGCCCGTACAGCTCGTGGCAGTCTGGCTCACGCTGCGGGCGACTGCCGTGATCGACGGCCTCGAACTCGCCGGCGTGCGGCAGGTGTTAAATCCCAAATCCCAAAACCCAAATCCCAAATCCCAAATGGAATTCAAAACCGACGGTCCATACGGCTGGGTACGGCACCCGATTTACCTGGGATGGATTCTCCTCGTCTTTGCCGTGGGGACAATGACGATGACGCGGCTGGTGTTTGCGGTCGTCAGCAGCGTGTACATCCTCGTCGCGATCCCGTTCGAGGAGCGGACGCTGCGCGCGCACTCTGGCGGCGGGTATGAGGATTACATCCGGCGGGTGCGATGGAAATTGATTCCGCGGGTTTACTGAGTAACCTCCGCCTGAAGGCGGACACTACGACTATCGAGCGACAGCTATTCGTCGTAATCCTCTTGTGGAAGACCCTCGAGCTGCTCGAGAAACACGATGTTCTGATGTGACGGGATCTCGAAGCGTTTGCCGCAGCTCTTGCACGTCACGTCCGAGTCGATGCGCACGAGGTGGTCCTTCACTTTCGCGAACATCGCGCGCGCACGCTCATCCGCTCCACCGGGCAGCTGCGACTTGCGCGTACGCCTCATCCAGCGGATGGAATACTCGTTCGTCCGGCGGCAGCGCGGACACTGGAAGCGTCCGGTTCGCTGTTCGGGCTTTTCTGTGAAAAACTGCCTCTCGTCCACGTCCGACGATTCTGCCATAGCCGGTCCGCCTAAAGGCGGACACTACGAACTACCCACCTATCCAACTACCAACCGAATATGGCCCGGCACTTGATAGACTGAGATCCGCTTTGGCCGAGCCGACGCATCCGACTCTTCCGTCCGAACTGCCCGTCCTTCCCCTTCGACGAACGGTCACCTTTCCGCTGACGCTGCAGCCGCTGGCCGTCAACCGGCCGGTCTCGATCGAGACGGTGAACCGGGCCCTCGCTGAAAATCGCCTGATCCTATTCCTGCTGCAGGAGAACGACCAGGAAGATCCCGGACCGGAGGACGTCCGGCGCGTCGGAACGGTCGGGATGATCCGGCAGATGGCCAAGGCCGGCGGCGGGATCAACATCATTATCGAAGGCGTCGCACGCGTGCGCGCAGACATGGTGACG
>Ga0209486_10001280_pt1 | contig 10968 bp, 10 predicted proteins | sample NCCompost_FD_187518 | JGI IMG/M metagenome (GOLD analysis project Ga0209486, IMG submission 187518) | Agricultural soil microbial communities from Utah to study Nitrogen management - NC Compost (SPAdes) (version 2) | ecosystem: Environmental > Terrestrial > Soil > Agricultural land | place... | reverse complement strand
CAAACCGGATTCAGATCGGTGAACGAACCGTCTGTCACCGCTACCGCTGTACCGCCATTCGCCGGAATGGTCCATATGTGTTCTCGCTGGCCGTACCTGTCTGGTCGGCTCCAATATGCGATCCGCTCCTGGCGCGGCGAAAACACAGGCTGAAGCGCGTCACCTTCCGAGATTCGTTGTCGATGGTTTGTTTCCAGATCGATCTTCCACAGTTCACTCCGGGTCGGACGGGTTGAGGGTTGGGGAATCTTCTCAGTCCCGATCAAGATCGTTCCACCGTCGAGCGACCACGAGGGGCTGTAACCAAAGTCGGAGACTCGCGTCGGCGATCCGCCATTAGCGCTCATCACGTAGATGCCACCTCCATCGCGTTCTGAACGAAACGCAATGCGATCGCCCGCTGGCGAGAATACTGGTTGAGAGTCGTCTGTTAACGATTCTTTCGTGAGGTTTGTCGAGTTGGTGCTGCCAATGCTTTGGAAATAGATGTCCCAGTTACCTGACTCGCGGCCGGCGTATGCGATCGACTTGCCGTCAGGCGATAGTGACGGAAAGAACTCTGGACCAGACTTCTGTGTAATTTGTTCGAAGTTGATTGCTCGTGGATTGCCGGCTGTCTCCTTTCCAGTGAGGGACTTGATGAGAAAATATCCGAGAGCGAACAAGACGAGCATCGCTACTACAATCACCAATGCGCTTCCCACGCTGAGAGTACGCTTCGCCATCGACGCCAGTGCTGCGTACTCCTTCGGTGGTGCGGCGTCTTCCGCAGGGCTGCGAACGGAAGCAAGCCCGACTCTGTTGAGCAGATCGGTAAACCGTTTGTCCGAACGAAGACTATCGACAACTGGATCGACCGCCAGCCAGATCAGCCAGCCGTCGCGTCCTTCGTACGCGTGCTCGAGCCATTTGAACGCGCGGTCCTTGTTACCAAGCGCGGCATGAACTGCCGCAACGCGATAAGGCGAAACGTAGGTTTGCGTTGATGATTCGCTCAACTCGTCAAGCAACGCCGACGCTTCTTTTTTTCTTCCGGCCAATGCGTACACGCGTGCGAGCAGTGCGCGCGGCAACGTGCTGGTTCCTGAGAGCGCGATCGCCTTTTGCAAAGCGCTGATCGCTTCGTCGTACCTGCCACACTGTTCGTAAGTCAAAGCGAGTTGAAAGTGCGTGTAAACGAAAGTTCGATCCATCTCGAGGTTTCGCTGAAACTGGTCCAAGGCGTCGTCGTAGCGGCGCGCGAGGTAGAGCAGCAGTCCGATGTTCGACCCGATTGACAACGAAAGGGGATCCAGTTCGAGCGCCTGTCGTAACTCGTCAATCGCCTGGTCTAATCGTCCCATCGACGCGAGGTAAAGAAACCCATACCAATGATGCGCGACGGGGTCACCCGGCTTCAGCTCCAGCGCGCGTCTGAACTCACGTTCTGCTCTGGACCAGTTCCAATCGTAATTAGCAAGACAGTAACCGAGCGAAGCGTGAGCCTCCGCTAGCGTCTCGTCGAGCTCGAGGGCCCGTTCGGCAGCCTCGCGAGCCTTTGGATAAGCTTCCTTCGGAGCAAGCGTCGCAATTCCAAAACCGCCAAGCACGAGGTAGGCATCGGCGAGCCCAACATAAGCGATGGCGTAATTCGGATCTGCCTCGATGGCTCGATTGAAGTATTCGATCGACTTCTTCACGTCCTCGTCGGTACGCTTGTTCCAGCAGTATCGTCCTTTGAGGTACGAGTGATAAGCCTCAATGTTGTCGGTGCCGTTTCGTGATTGCCACGTGGGCGACTCGCGATCCGAAAGCGTATCGCGCCGAAATTCGCTCGTGTCGTGGGATCGCCTCAACTCTTCTTCAAACTCGAGACGTTGGCGCAGGTTCTTGAGATCCGCGAGAAACTCTTTGATTGTTTGATATCGTTCGTCGCGGTCTTTGCGCAGAGCTTTTTTGATGATCCATTCGAGTTCGGTTGGCACTTCTGTCCGATGACGCACTAGCGGAACAGGCTCGCGGCTCAGGATCGCCGCGATGACGTCGGATGACGTTGGTCCATCAAACGGCGCGCTTCCGCCCACCATTTCGTAAAGAACGGCGCCCAGGCTCCAGATATCCGTGCGCGTATCGACAGCCAGCGCGCGCGATTGTTCCGGCGACATGTAGGGCGCAGTCCCGATGATGATTCCCTGCTGCGTTTGGAACAGCGTGGAGGCGTCGGAAACAGTCGGCTTCGTCTCTGTTAACTTTGCCAGACCAAAGTCGAGCACTTTCACTACGCCGTCAGCGCGGACCATGATGTTTTCCGGTTTGATGTCGCGGTGCACGATGCCGGCCTCATGCGCTGCCAGCAATGCCGTCGCAACACTGGTCGCAATCTCGAGCGCTTCGTTGATCCCCAGTGGTCCATTCGCGAGACGCTGGCGCAAGGTCTCACCGTCGATAAACTCGACGACGATGTAGTGCAAGTGCTCCGCCTGTCCGATTTCGTAAACGGTAATAATATTTGGGTGATTCAACGCCGAGGCCGCTCGCGCCTCGAGCTGAAAACGACGAACTCGTTCCGGATCTCTTGTAAAAGCAGTTGGCAGCGCCTTGAGTACGACTTTCCGTCCGAGTCGCGAATCCTCCGCGAGGTAGATTTCGCCCATTCCGCCGGAGGCTAGCCGGTTGACGATTTGGTAAGGACCGATCGCCGAGCCCGGAACAATGTCGCTCGCCGCGAGCGACTCTGCCATCACTGCATAGGCGGGTGACTCGATAAACTCGCCGGAGCGCGCATATGAATCAAGCAGGACTTCTACTTCGCGCCGCAACTCAGGATCGGCGGCGCACGCTTCGTCTAGAAACGCTTCACGCGTAGATGGATCGCGTTCGATAGCCGATTCAAGTAGAGCCTTGATTTGCTGCCAGCGTTCGGGCGTCATTTTGCCAACTCATGGTAAAGCCAGGCTTTGGCCGTGCTCCACTCTCGTTTGACTGTAACGGGAGACACGTGCAGTACTTCCGCTGCCTCCTCGACAGTTAGACCACCAAAGAACCGCAACTCGACAATCCGGCTCTGGCGAGGATCGATAAGTGCGAGTTGCTTCAGCGCTTCATCCAAAGCAACAACCTCTGCTGCCTTCTGCTGTGACACGACGAGGGCTTCGTCGAGTTCCAGATTGCGAGTGCCGCCACCTCGTTTAACCGAGGCATGACTGCGAGCGTGGTCCACCAGAATCGTGCGCATCACCTGCGCCGCAAGTCCAAAGAAGTGCGCGCGGTTCTGCCATTGCAGATTCTTCCGGTTGACCAGGTGAAGAAAAGCCTCGTTTATGAGCGCTGTGGTCTGAAGCGTGTGACCTGCACGCTCGCGACTCATGTAGCGATGCGCTAGACGGCGCAGCTCTTCGTCGACCAGCGGCAGGAGTTTGTCGAACGCCGACTGGTCGCCATTGCTCCAGGCGAGAAGCAACTCTGTGACTTGATGGGTTTGGGGGTTAGTCATCTTCCTAATCAAATACGCGCCAGCGAATTCTATCTCAGGCTGTTCTGGTCCCTAAGGAAATATAAACGCGGGAATGAGCCATTTTTTCCCTCGATCTCGCTTAGAGGTTGAGAACGTGCACCGGAGAGGAGAACTCCCAGATGAGCAGCTACGTCTTTATCGAATCCCGTGACCCGTTTGAATCGCGGGACACACGGTTTATCGAAGAAACAGCCGTCGAAGTAAAGGAACGCGGCCACGAAGTCACGGTTTTTCTGGTGCAGAATGGCGTTTTCGCTGCCCGCAACAGCGCTCGGCGATTGGATCGGTTGACGGATGCCGGCGTTTCGGTGCTGGCGGACGATGTCTCACTGCGCGAACGCGGCATCAAGCCCGACGATCTCGCACCCGGCATTCGGGAGGCAGGAATCGAGGCGCTGGTTGACGCCATCGTCCAGGAGAACACGAAAGCACTGTGGCATTAATTTCGCGGAGGCTTGCTTCAAAAGTCTCTTGCAGAACTGCTTCTCTGTGCAGCCTCTGTGCCTCAGTGCGACTCTGTGGTTATTTTCCTGAGCAAATCATTAACCACAGAGGCTCAGAGAGCACAGAGAAAACCTGTTGACGATTTAGGGCAAGCAATTCGAGGAAGGAGTGTGAATCATGAACGAGCGACGCTTAACACTGGCACTGATGGATCCGCCGTACGAGTCAGCAAACTCGACCACCGCGCTGCGAATCATCACGGCCGCTCTTGAAAAAGGTATCGACGTGAATGTATTCGCGTACGAGGGCGCCGTCTGTTTGCCGTTGAAGGACCAGACGCCCCATGCGAATCCAGTGAAAGGAACGAGCGTTGAGGACGAGGAACATCCGACGACGAAAGCTTTCGTCAGTTCCCTGCTCGCAATGGGCCAGGACAAACCGCGGCTGACGTGGGTGAATTGCGGACTCTGTGTTGACGAACGCGGTGCGACGAACGTTGTCGACGGCGTTAAGCGTGGCAGCCCGGCTGACTTCTTCAAGATGGCAAGTGAGTCGACCAACACACTAGTTATCCCGACCAAGTGACCAAGGAGTTTCCCATGAGGATTTTGAACATCGTCGAGACAGCTTATCGCGCAACGTTGGAAGAGCAGGACGACACGATCCTGTGGCTGAGTGGAGCCTTGAAGAATGCTGGCGCCGATCTGGGTGTCATGCTTCGGGCCAACGCCGTGAATTATCTGGTGCCGCAGGAGTGCCCGCGCGTGAAGATTGGAACGATCGGAGTGGAGCATCCGGCGCGCCCCAACGAAGATATCAAGCGGTTGCTCGAAAAAGGCGTAACGGTTTTTGCGATCCGTGACGATCTCGAGGAGCGCGGATTGGATCCCTCGAACTGCGTTACCGGAGTGAAACTAATCCGGCGCCACGACGTCGCGCTGTTGTTAGACGACTACAATCATGTGTGGCACTGGTGAAGATCACTCGTACCTGAGCGCGATGATCGGATCCACCTTCGTCGCGCGTCGAGCGGGGATCCAACATGCCAGCAGTGCGACTAAGCTGAGTAACAACGCGATCCCGACAAAGGTTGTCGGATCGGTCGCACTGACACCAAACAGTAAGTTCTTCATCGTTCGCGTAAGCGCCAGCGATGCGACCAAACCTAATGCGACGCCGGCTAGCGCCAGTTTCATTCCTTGTCCAATCACCAATCTGAGCACGGTGCCCGCCTGTGCGCCGAGTGTCATTCGCAGTCCGATCTCGCGCGTGCGTTGAGCGACCGCGTATGAAAGCATTCCGTAAATGCCAATACTTGCGAGGGCCAACGCGACAATCGCGAACGCGCTCAGCAACAACATGGAGAACCGTCGCGACGCGAGCGATTGCGATACGATCTGATCCATCGTCCTAACGTTAAAGACCGCCTGGTCCTTATTTAAACGTGCTATCTGGTCGCGTATTGTCGCCGCAAGACTCGCCGGCTCGACGTCGGTACGCGTTAGTAAGTTGACGCGCCGAACAGATCCCGGCCATCGTTCGGCAGGAATCTGGTTGAAATTGAGGTAGAACTGCGGAGTTCGAATGGCAGACCCGTCGAGGTTGTCCTGTTCTACGTGACGGACCACGCCGATGATCTCGTAACTCGGCGTGCGGGACGAAGATTGAGACAGACGCTTGCCGATCGGGTCTTCGTTTCCAAAGTGTTGTGCGAGCGCTTCGTCGATGACCACGGTCAACGGAGTAATTGGGGTGTCATGGGTTGTAAAGGTGCGGCCCTTCACCAGCTCGATACCCATGGTCTGGAAGTAATCAGGACTGACAGTGTAACGAATACCGCCGGGTTCCTTGCCTTTCTCCGGCCGCGGTTGGCCTTCGATAAAGAATACCGGGCGGTTAACTACTCCTAGTGGAAGCCCATTTGAGATCGCGACGGCTTTGACGCCCGGCAATCCGCGGACATTCTCCTGCAATTGGTTGAAGAAGCCCACCACCTGATGACCGTCGGGATTATTTGCCGAGATCTGCATCGTCAAGAGATTCTGCGGCTGGAAACCCGGATCCACCTGTAACACTCTGCGGAAACTTTGTATCAGCAAACCAGCTCCGACGAGCAGCGTGAGCGTGAGAGCGACTTCACCAACTACCAACACGCTGCGCACGCGCTGCTTGCCTCCGGAAGAACCGCGATCGCCTTCCTTCAGTGCATCGGTTAAGTTGAGACGTGATGCTTGTAACGCCGGCGCTAACCCGAACAACAAGCCGGTGACGAGAGACACGCCGACAGTAAAAACCAACACTCGCAGATCCACGTTAGCCTCATTGAGACGCGGAATTCCATCGGGTAGCTGGTGAGCAATAAATTTCATCCCCCAAAGCGCGAGGAGTGTTCCTAACACCGCACCAATCGTCGCCAGCATCAGGCTTTCCGTCAGTAACTGACGAATGACGCGCCCGCGGCTCGCCCCCAGCGCCACGCGCACCGACATTTCTCGTTTCCGCGTCGATGCTCGAACGAGCAGCAGGTTAGCGACGTTGGCACACGCTATGAGTAACACCAGCCCGACCGAACCTAACAGGATCAACAGGGGCTGCCGCACGTCGCCGGTAAAAAATTCGTGGAGTGGCGTTAAGGTTGCGCGACGCCCTGTGTTGCTTTCGGGATACTGTTGTTCAAGTCGCGCATAGATTAGGTTTGTCTCCGTTTCCGCTTGTTGCAGCGAAACATTCGGTTTCAATCGCGCGACAACGCCGACGCCGGGATCGGCGCCACGAGCGCTGAAACGCTGTGCTGAAAGACCGATCGGGACGGAAACGTCGGCGTCCAATCCGAATTGAAAGTCTGCTGGAGCAACGCCGACGACCGTGTAGGCCTGATTGTTGAGCGTGATCTGTCTGCCGACGACGCTCGCGTCATTGCCAAACTTGCGACTCCAAAATGCGTGACTGAGAATCACTGATGGAGCGGCGCCGGCACGATCGTCTTCCGGAAGAAAATCACGGCCGAGCAATGGCTTGATTCCAAGTAGGCTAAAGAATCCTGCGGAAACGAGTCGACCTTGCAGGCGTTCCGGCTCTCCCGCCCCGGTTAAGTTATAGTTTTCGTTGGACCGCATCACCGATACCGCATCGAAAACGTTGTTCTGATGTTGCCAATCGACGAAGTTAGGATACGAGACAGAATTTCTCCCTCCTCCTCCCGTACTCTCTCCCACCATTACCAATTGTTCTGGTTGCTGATACGGAAATGGACGCAGTAGAACAGCATTCACGATGCTGAAGATCGCGGTATTCGCGCCGATGCCCAAAGTGATTGTGAACACTGCGATAAGCGCGAAGCCGGGATGCTTGATAAGCATGCGGGCGCTGTAACGCACGTCTTGCCAGAATGTCTCCATAAAGCCGCCGCCTTTGACCTCGTACGCGAGGTCGCGCATGCTGCCGACATTTCCGAAACTCTTCGCCGCTGAAAGACGCGCCTCGTCTGCTGTCATTCCCAGAGCGCGGTTTGCTTCGGTTTCCATCTCGATATGCGCCCGCATTTCTTCGTCGATGTCGTTTAGCACTTCGTCGCGTCGCACGAGAGCGCGCAACCGCGCCGCTAAAACATTGAACCACTTCATTGCTTGTTTCCTGTTAAGTTGCCGCGCGCATCTTTGCAACGACGAGCGCCAGCCGGTCCCAACTTTCTTCCTCGACGCGAAGTTGTTTTTGGCCGGCTCTTGTAAGCTTGTAGAACTTGGCTTTGCGGCCGGTTTCGTTTTCGCCCCACTTGGCACTCACCCAGCCCTTCAGTTCAATGCGATAAAGCGCGGGGTAGAGCGCTCCCTGCTCGACTGTAAGCATTTCGTCAGACATCCTTCGGATGCGCTGAATGATGCCGTAGCCATGCAACGGCCCCAGGGACAGCGCTTTTAGAATCAGCATGTCGAGTGTGCCTTGGAGCAGATCAGCTTTCGCGTTTGTCATCGTGTGGGTGCCATGCCTAAATGTTTTAGGCATGCTACCGCATGATGCCTAAGATGGCAAGGCTTCAGGTGTTTTGGAGGTGCCCTGGTCTAAAAGTTTCTCTGCGCATCTCTGCGTTCCTCTGCGTCTCGGCGGTAAATCTGTAGCAAAGGCAATGACCGCAGAGCCACAGAGGAACGCAGAGCTACGCGGAGTTGAATTAGGATACTACCGGTGTTCTTTGAGTGATGGCTTCAGGTGAGCCGGTGTTGATTACTCTGCACTTCGCACGCCGACCTCGTCGAGGTGGCGTAACAGATCGGCGGGATCGTTATAGACTCGATAAGCGCCTGCTCGCTCTAATTCCTCGCGTCCATAACCGCCGGACAGCAATCCGACACTCAGCGCTCGTGCACGTCGGGCGGCGAGCAGATCCCAAATACTGTCGCCAACGACGACCGAATCGCTAATCTCTACGCCGAGCTTTTCCGCCGCGGCCAGGAAAAGATCGGGATCCGGTTTTGCATGACGGACGAGGTCACGCGTGATCACTGGAACATCCTCATTCAAGCCGAGCAGTTTAAGCGAGAGACGCGCACTCTCCATGCGACCGCTCGTGGCGATGGCCCAGGGAACGCCGGAGTTTGTGAGATACGCCAGGAGCTCTTCCGCCCCGGGCAATGGTCGAACCTGCGATGCATAACGACTAAAGGCTTCGGTGTGCACCTGTTGTAGCCGCTCTGCTTCTTCTGCCGAAACTGTGTGTCCCGTCTCGCGGAGCAACGCGTTGATGAACAAACCGCCACTCATGCCGATCTGGCGATGAATACGCCACACCGCGAGATGAATTCCACCTGATTCGAGTGCCTCTCGCCATGCAAGCACGTGTTGGTAAACGCTGTCGACGAGCGTACCATCCAGGTCGAACAGGAAGGCCGTTCGACCGGTAGACGTGTTGTCACGACGTGGCGCGTTCTCTTCGCTCATGTTTCCTCAGCTGAGTAATTCCCGCGAACCCTGTAGACATGCTACCGTGGACAGTGCGAACTATCCAAAACGAGAGGAATGGCCCAGCGATGAACAGATCAAGAATGTTGTCTGTGCTTGCGTCTTGCGTTGTTCTGATGATTGTCGCTTCGACAGTTAGTTCAGTTCCGACGCCGCATGCTAGTGCTATCGACGCGATCCTCTTCGACGATTTCAGTTATAACAACAATCAGGCGATGAAAAGAACCGGCTGGATCCTTCGAACTGAACCGGGCTGGCCCGGTGTTCCCGGCGCGACGTGGTCCGAGGACGGAATCTCGCTTCATAAAGATGCATCGCAGCCGAACAACCGCTTCGTTCGCATGACCTCATCAACGGACGGTACTGGTCCAAATACGAGGCAGACGCAGTTTTGTCATCAGCGCAAATATCTCGAAGGCACGTATGCCGCTCGTGTTCGGTTCACTGACGATCCGGTTTCGGGCCCGCGCGGCGACCAGCTCGTTCAGAGCTTCTACAGCATCAGTCCCTTGAAGGCGCCGATGGATCTCGACTACAGCGAGCTCGATTTCGAGTACCTGCCAAACGGAGGCTGGGGCATTGATGGACCAACGCTTTATGCAACGACGTGGGAAACGTTCAGCCCCGAACCGAACTGGAAGAAAGACAACGTGTTCAAGACAACGAATGGAAGTCAGGCTGGTTGGCACACGCTCGTGAAGCAGGTGATGAATCAGAAAGTTACGTATTTCGTCGACGGGAAGCTATTTGCCGAGCACGGTGGCGAGTACTATCCGGAAGACACGATGTCGATCAACTTCAATCTCTGGTTCATACGCGACGGTATGATCAAATCGAATGAGCGGCGTACCTACCACGAAGACATTGACTGGGTGTTTCACCAGGCGGGAGTCGCTCTGTCGCCGGAACAGGTTGAGGCGGCAGTCGCTGATATGCGACGCAGGAAGATCAACTTCCGGGATACTGTTCCGGCGAAAAAGCCCGCGCTGAAGAGTCCGTGCAATTTCTGATTAAGAAGTGCCGGTGTTTGGCGGTTGGCTGGTCCCTTTTGAGGCGCCTTTCTGCTCGCGACCCGCTTCCTTCTTGTGTCGTAACCATTCGTCGATGCTTTCGCGAATGAACTCACCCATGTCCTCAAACTCGCGCGCCGACTTCTCCCAAAAATCCTTGAACTTCTGCTTCTGTGGATCGAAAACGAAATCGAACCGCCCTGGGCGGAATCCCCTGGCTGGTCCAAGCTCGTCTTCGTAGTAGGCGGCGAGTTGACGCGAGGCCATCGCCACCACCGTTAGCGAACTGCCGGCGGGCAGCGGTTCGAAAACCACGCTGACGTTAGGGTCCAATTCTTTCAAACGTGCTAGCACGCGATTGTACTGGTCAGTGCAAAACGCGGCCGCGTCTTCTTTTCCGCCGGTCCATTCTGATTGCAACGCCATGCGTCCTGTGCGGCGCAGGACGTTAATTAATTTAACTAACTCTTGCTCTCGTTCCATATAAACTCCTTGAATCGCAGCTCACCATTTCATCGCGATAGGCACGCACTTGATACGCGGCTTACGTGGGCGACAACCGATGTAATACGCGCGGCCGAAGCCACGAACTGCTTCCGGCTCGTCAGCTTCAAAGTAAGCAAGCAACTCGCGCGCAGCGATACGAATTACTTCAGCGGAGGAGGTCTCGGCGAGCGGCGTGAACAATGGTTTGACTGAAGGTTCGAGTTCGGCCAGTCTCGCGAGAACGCGATTGTATTGTCCAACGCAGAATTGAGTCGCCTCCGGGCCTGGCTTGGTCCAGGACGCGTATCCTGCGGCGCGTGCGATTCGTCGCAGCACGTTGAGCAGTTTCACTGTTTCTTGTTCCATCTGGATCTCCTTGCACTTCTGTTAATCCATTCTTTGGATTCGTGTGTTTAATCTGTGTTTCCCACCTTTGCGCGCAACAGTTTCTTGCCGTGATGAATTCTCCATTTGATAGTCGACAATGGCAGTCCCATGAACGCAGCGATACGTTTCAGCGGCATGTCATCGAAGTAATGCAACCGTAACGGCATCGCATAATCCTGCGCAAGACTGTCA
>Ga0209486_10001279_pt1 | contig 10969 bp, 7 predicted proteins | sample NCCompost_FD_187518 | JGI IMG/M metagenome (GOLD analysis project Ga0209486, IMG submission 187518) | Agricultural soil microbial communities from Utah to study Nitrogen management - NC Compost (SPAdes) (version 2) | ecosystem: Environmental > Terrestrial > Soil > Agricultural land | place: USA... | reverse complement strand
CGAATCGGCGACGATCCCCGCGCCCGCCTGCACGTAGGCACGGCCGTCTTCGATCACAACCGTGCGAATCGTGATGCAGAAATCCAGGTTGCCGGCGAAGTCGAGGTAGCCGACGGCGCCGGCATACACGCCGCGGCGGCGATTCTCGAGCTCGGCGATGATCTCCATCGCCCGCACTTTCGGTGCCCCCGACACGGTGCCGGCCGGAAAACATGCGACCAGCGCGTCGAGCCGATCGTGCTTCTCCGACAGGCGCCCCTCGACGATCGAGACGAGGTGCATGACGTGCGAGTAGCGTTCGAGCGTCATGTAAGTCGGCACCTTCACGCTGCCGTAGCTGGCGACGCGGCCGAGATCGTTGCGACCGAGATCGACGAGCATGACATGTTCCGCGCGTTCTTTCTCGTTGCGCTTGAGCTCCTCGGCCAGCCGCATGTCTTCTTCTTCGTTGCGCCCGCGCGGGCGGGTGCCGGCGATCGGATGCGTCTGCATCAGGTGGCCCTCGACGCGTACCAGCATCTCCGGAGAGGACCCGACAATGGACCGTGAACCCATCCGCAAGAAATACATGTACGGCGAGGGGTTCACGTGCCGCAACGCCCGATACGCGGTGAACGGCTCGACGTCGAAGCGCGTCTCGAACCGCTGCGATAGAACCACCTGGTAGATATCGCCGGCGGCGATATATTCCTTCGCCGTCCGAACGTTCGCCTCGAACTGATCGCGCGTGACGTTCGAGCTGATGGCAACAGGCTCGCCCTGCGGACGTACGCTCCGCGAGAGCGTCCGTTCCAGCTCACGCTCGACGAATTCGATCTTGGCGCGGGCGAACTGGTAGAGCGACTCGAGATCCTCGTCTCCGGTAATCCGCGCGTTGGCAATGATCAGGATGCGGTGCCGGACGTGGTCGAACGCCAGCACCGTGTCGAACAGCATGAAGACGGCTTCGTCCTCGACATCAGCGGTGGATTGCAGTTCGACCGGTTCAAACCAGGCCGCGGCGTCGTATCCGAGATACCCCACCGCACCGCCGGTGAAGCGCGGCAGACCGGGAACGAACGGGGAATGAAACCCAGCCATCAGCTCCCGCGCCGCGGCGATGAACGGTTTGTCCAATTCGGTCGTCTGACCGGCCCGATCGATGGTCGTCTTGCCGCCGCGTGAGCGCAGGATCAGGAACGGATCCTTGCCGAGGAACGAGTAGCGTCCCACCTGCTCACCGCCTTCCACCGATTCCAGCAGGAAGGCGTAGTCGGAGTGCTCGGCGATCTTCAGGAAGGCAGAGACCGGCGTCAGCAGATCGGCCACGATCTCCTTGTAGACCGGCACGAACGTGCCGCGCTGGGCCAGCTCCCGGAACTCGTCGAAGGTGGTTACGTGCATGGTTCCCATCCGATGATGCCGAGCGCCGCGGCAAACTGTTCGATGTCAGCCGCGTCGGCCACCGGCAACGGGACACAGACGGCATCCACCCCTGCTGCTGAGAACGCCGCGTTGCGCACTGCGGGAATCGTCGACTTCAACGCATCTTCACCGGTCAGTCCGTAGATGGCGGTTCGATCGCCGATCGACCGGTAGCGGAATTCGCCAATCATCCGGGCCGCGCGAATCTGTCCGGGCGCCACGCCGTTGCCGCCGTAGGTCCAGCGCGACCCGAACCGCGTCGCCAGAAGCCGGCTCGGCACGCCGGCGTCGCCCATGCCGATCACGACCGCATCCCCGGCCCGCGCAACGTCCAGCAGCGGCAGCGTGTCCGAGAGGCGGGCGGCGGTCACGGCGACCTTGATCACGGCTGCCCCTGTCGCGCGCATGGCCCGGACGCGCGCGCACAAGTCGGCAGGCACGCCGCTGAAATCATGCGACGACACCACCACGCGTTCCCGATGGGCCTCGACGAGATCGTTCATGCCGGCTTTCCACTCGACGTCGACATAGTCCGCACCCGCTGCCAGCGCGCGCGCCAACACCGCGCGGCGATCCTGTTCGCCCCCCGCAAAGCGGCCGCCTTCCCATGCGGGGCGGCAGGTCACGATGACGGGTCCCCGCCGCCCGTTCAGGGCGCGATCCACGTCGAGGTCCTGCACGCCGTCGAGACGCAGTTCCACCATATCGGCGTTGCCGGCGGCGTCACGCGCCGCCAGCAGCTGGTCCATCGTCTCGCCCGTCACGGTTTCACACAGCAGTGCTGCCATCAGAGCGGTACAGCCATAAAAAACAAAAACGCCTCTTCAACCGGTGGCTGAAGAGGCGCTTGGGTCTTGCTTGGTTCCTGATGCGTGTTTTAGACGCGCGCCGCCCCTTCAGTCGCAGACCGATACCACCACCAATAGCTGGCGGGGTCCGGCGACGTGAAAAAGCTAAAGCGGTGCGGCATCAGCGTGAAATCGGATCTGGACTCTACCGCAGAGCTCCGGCGAGTGTCAAACATCAGCCGTATTTGCGCTATGCCGGTCAAAGATAAGGAGTTCCGGCCCTTGCAGTTTCGCCGGATTACCCGTACATTCAGCCTTGAGCCCGCAATTTTATGCTTATACGAATTTTCACCTGCGCCTTTGCGCTCGTAGTGTTTCTGGCGGCCGGCCTATCGGCCCAGAGCCGCACGTTCCCCGTCGATGAGCTCAAGGCCGGGATGGTCGGCATTGGGCGCACCGTGTTCGAAGGCGACCGCCTGGACGAGTTCAAGGTCCACATCCTTGGCGTCCTCCGCAACGTCATCGGCACCCGGCGAAACCTGATCCTCGCGCGGCTCGAGGGTGGACCGCTGGCCAACACCGGCGTCATCGCCGGCATGAGCGGCAGTCCTGTCTACATCGACGGCCGGCTCGTGGGAGCCGTCTCCTACTCGCTTGGCCAGTTCTCAAAGGAACCGATCGCCGGGATCACCCCGATCGGCGAGATGACCGAGGCGGCGACGTTCGCGGGACCGCGCCGGCAGGCCGCGCGCGTCGATCTGCAGATGCCGCTGACACCCGAGAGCCTCGCGGCGTCGCTGCGCCAGGCCTTCAGCTGGATGCGGCCGTTCGCCGACAGCCCGAACGACGTGCAGGTCTTCGGCGGCGGCTCGGTCAGCGCCGGCATCGGCACCCTGCTGCGGCCGATTGCGACACCGTTGACGCTCGGCGGCTTTGATTCGGCGGTCATCGACCCCATCGCCGCGGCGTTTCGCGATCAGGGTTTCGTTCCCGTCATGGCCGGCTCGTCGTCACTCGCGCCGCGCCTCGCGCAGAGCAACGGCAACGCGGCCGCCGCACCGCCGCTCCGCCCGGGCGATCCGGTGGGCGTGGCCTTGATGAGCGGCGACCTCGAACTCGGCGCGACGGGTACCGTGACCGAGGTTGACGGCAACCGCGTCTACGCCTTTGGCCATCCGTTCTACGGACTCGGCCCGACCGCGTTTCCGATGACCCGCGCGCACGTGTTGACCGTGCTGCCGAGCCTTGCCAACTCGATGAAGATTGCCAGCACGGGCGACGTGATTGGCACCGTGCAGCAGGATCGCGCCACGACCATCGCCGGCACGCTCGGCCCCGGCCCCGCGCTGATCCCGGTCCGGCTCAGCCTGACGTCGGAGCGCGGCACGAAGAAGACGTTCAACATGTCGATGGTGAACGACCAGCTGTTCACGCCGCTGCTCGCTTACCTGTCGATCGTGAACACGCTCAGTTCGTACGAGCGGCAGAATGGCGCCGCCAGCTACGCGATCAAGGGAACCGCGTCGGTGAAGAAGTACGGACAGGTCGCGTTCGAGGACCTGTTCTCCGGCGACCAGCCCTCCGTCGGCGCCGCCACCTCTGTCGTCGCACCGATCAACTTCCTGCTCCGCAACGCCTTCGAGGACGTCGAGCTCGAACGCCTCGACCTCGAGATCGACGCCAGCGAGCAGCCGCGGAGCGCGACGCTCGAACGCGTGTGGATCGACGGCAGCAAGCCGAAAGCCGGCGCGTCGGTCGATCTCAAGATGCTCTTGCGGACCTATCGGGGCGAGGAGTTCACCCGCACCATCCCGGTGAACATCCCGGCCAGCGCCACAGGCACGCTGTCGATCATGGTGTCTGACGGCGTCCGGCTCTCGCAGTGGGAAGCGCGGGAGCTGCAGGTGCAGCCGCTGCAGACACGCGGCCTGCCGCAGATGATCCAGGTGCTCAACAACGCCCGGAAAAACAATCGCCTCTACGTCCGCCTGCTCGGCCGTGACGGCGGCGCCGTGGTCAAGGGCGAGTCGCTCTCGTCTCTGCCGCCGTCGGTGATGGCCGTGCTCGAATCCGATCGCAACGGCGGCAGCTTCCGTCCGCTGCAGAACGCCGTGCTCGGCGAGTGGGACATCGCTACCGATCTCGCAGTGACCGGTTCGCGCACCCTGACCCTTACCGTCGAGGACTAACCCCGTGAAACGACTGCTTGCCGCGGTCGCGGTACTGGCCGCGGCCGCCGTCGCCCATGCCGCCCTGCCGACGTTCTGGCAGGTCTCGACTGAAGCCGAATTCCTCCAGGGCGACGTCGAAAATCTTTCGATCGATTCCTACGGGCGCCTGTCGCTCGGCCCCGCCACCGACACGGTTTACGAGTCCAGCGCGCCCTTCCTCTGGACGATGATCAGCGCCCCGGACGGCGCGGTGTTCGTCGGCAGCGGCAACGAGGGGCAGATTCACCGCATCGACGCGAACGGCAGGGGCACGCTCTTCTTCGACGCCGAAGAACTCGAGGTCCACGCCATGGTCGGCGCCCCGGGCGGCGGCATTTACGCCGCAACCTCTCCCGACGGAAAGATCTACAAGGTGGACGGCGCCGGTAAAGGCGCCGTGTTCTTCGATCCGCCCGACAAGTACATCTGGAGTCTCGCGGTGGATCGCGCGGGCAACGTCTACGCCGGCACTGGCGATAAAGGCATCATTTACAAAATCGGCGCAGATGGCCGCGGCGTTCCGTTCTACCAGACCAAGGCGACGCACGTGATGTCGCTGGCGTTCGATCGCGAGGGCCGGCTGCTCGCGGGAACCGAATCGCCCGGCCGGGTCTTCCAGATCGACGCCTCCGGCAAGCCGTTCGTCCTGCTCGACTCGCCCTACAACGAGATTCACACCCTTCGCGTCGATCCGGCCGGCAATATTTACGCCGCGGCTGTGAGCGGGCGAGGCGGTCCGGCCGCCGATCGCCCGGCGCCTGCGCCGGACCCGACTCCCGCGCCGCCGCCGATTGCGTCGGTTTCCGCCGAGGTCACCTCCATCACCGTCGTCGCCGACGCGTCCGCAGTGTCGGCCGGGCCGTCGCCCCAGGCGCCGCCGCGCGGCAACCAGGGCCCGGGCGCCGGCGCCGTCTATCGCATCATGCCGGACGGCGCATGGGACCTGCTGTGGCAGCCGCGCGAGGATGTGCCCTACGACCTGGCGTTCGAGCCGGGCGGCAGCGTGCTCGTCGCCACCGGCAACGAGGGCAAGATTTACCGGCTGTCAGGCGACCCGATGCAGCCCACGCTCGTCGCCCGCGCCCTGGTGCAGCAGGTCACGACGCTGCTGCCCGACTCGAATGGCCGCATGCTGTTCGCAACCTCCAACCCCGGAAAAGTGCTGCGCCTGTCGGCGGCACGAGCCGACAAGGGAACCTACACGTCCGATGTGCGCGACGCGCAGTCGGTCGCCACGTGGGGCGCGATCAAATGGCAGGGACAGGCGCCCGCGGGCACGACCGTCGAAATTGCGACCCGATCGGGGAACACGCGAACGCCGGACGAGACGTGGAGCGACTGGAGCAAGCCTTACACTGACGCCGCCGGCAGCCCGATCGTGAGCCCTCGCGCGCGCTATCTGCAGTGGCGCGCGGTGCTTGGCGCGACGCGCGAGCAGTCACCGATGGTGACGTCGGTCACTGCGGCCTACCTGCCGCGCAACACGCGCCCACGCGTGACGAACATCACCATTCATCCGCCGGGCACCGTCTTCCAGCGGCCCTTCCCCACTGGCGACCCTGAGATCGCCGGATTCGAGGGCGACACACCCGACCGGCGAGCCGCTTCGCTCAACCCGGCGTCCGGCGCGATCACCAACTCGCCGGCGCTTGGCCGCCGCGCCTACCAGAAGGGGTTGCTGACGTTCGTCTGGCGGGCCGACGACGAGAATCGCGATGAGCTGCTGTACGACGTGCTCTACCGCCGCGAAGGCGACACGGCCTGGAAGCCGCTGAAGCGGGCGCTCACCGATCCGATCCTGGTGTGGGATACGACCTCGGTGCCGAATGGCCGGTACACGGTGCAGATCTTCGTGTCGGATTCACCGTCGAATCCGCCCGACGCGGCCCTGACGGCGTCGATGGAAAGCACGACCTTCGAGATCGACAACATGCCGCCGATCGTCAACGTCACCGACGTCCGCCGTGAAGGCACGCGCACCACCATCGTGTTCGACGTGCGCGACACCGATTCAGCGGTGCAGAAGGCCGAGTACTCGCTCGACGGCGATCGCTGGCAGACGATTTATCCGAAAGACGGAATCGCCGATTCGCGCGCCGAACAGTTCGAGCTGATGCTGGAAGGTGCGACCGCGGCCCGCGGCGTGATCATCCGCGCGACCGATGCCTTGAACAATATTACGAGCGCGCGGGGCGAGGCGCCGGCCGCGCCAGCCCGTCGCTGAGCGGCTTCACGACCTCGTCCGGACCGGTCAGCGGCGCGAGCGTTCCCGGATCGTTGGGATCGATCGACGCCTTCACCGTCGTCCGCGCCAGCAGCCACACCATGTTCACGGCTACCACGCCATCGGGCGTCTGCGCCGGCGCAAAGCGCGACTGCTTCACGGTCTCGAGCAGCGCATTCACCTCGTCGAAGGACGACGTGGTGTCGCCGCGGCTCTCGCGCACCGCGTGCAGCAGTTCGTAGTCGGAGATGCGGCCTTCGCGGGTCACGATCGCCGCCAGCGCGAACACGGCTTCCTCGTCTGACATCGACTCGAGCAGCGGGCCCTCGGTGAGCGGACGAGGCGCCAGCATCAGCATATCGATCGGCAGCGGATTCCGATCCGAGCCCGGGTTGGCCAGCGTCGTGATCCGGTCGGCCATCGAGTAGGGATGCTCGACCCGGACAATCCGGTTGACGCTCACCATCGCAAACAGGCAGGTCGCCAGCGCCGCGGTCGCCCCGAGCGCCGGCCAGAAGAAGTGCATGTCGGCGAAGGCTTCGCGGACGCGCACCGGCAGCGACTGATCCCGCTCGGCACGTATCCGCGTCAGCACCTCGGACTGGATCGAGGCCATTGCCCCCGCGTCTTCCGAGTGCACCGGCGGCGCGGCGGCGCCGACGCGCAGGGCCGCGCCAATCAGCCGCAGGTCCTCGATGCGCGCGGTGCAGGTCTCGCACCAGCGCAGGTGCGCTTCGAGCTCGACCTGCTCGGCCACTGGCAGCTCCAGGTCGACGAACGGCTGGAGCATCTCGCGCGCGGCATCGCAGCCGAGATAGCGAATCATGGCCGGATCCCCAGGAGGTCGGCCCTGAGCGCCTGCCGGGCGCGGGTCAAGCGCGACTTCACGGTGCCGACAGCCACGTCCAGGGTGAACGCGATCTCCTCGTAGCGGAGCCCGTCGACTTCCCTGAGGATGAGCGCGGTACGTTGTTCGAACGGCAGGCGCGCCAGCGCCTGCCAGATCTTCGCCGCGGTTTCCTTGCTGGCAAGCAGGCGGTCGGGAAGGATGTCCTGCTTCGATTCAAGGTCGCCATAGTTCAGCAGGTGATCGTCGAGCGAGACCTGGTTGTTGCGGTGACGACGGTGCCACCAGCGGATGCGGTTTTTCGCCTGGTTGACCGCGATGCGGTAGATCCAGGTGCGCAGCGCCGACTGGCCGCGGAATGCCGACAGGGTGCGGAACACGCGCAGGAAGACCTCCTGCGACAGGTCGAGCGCCTCGTCGCGGTCGCCGAGCAGGTTGAGCGCGAGGGCGTAGACCATGCGTTGGTGGGTGGACACCAGTTCTGCACACGCCGTCTCATCCCCGGCATTGCACCGCGCGACCAGGGCGGCTTCTCCGCTATCTATGTCCGACCAGCTGAGGGCGCCGGCGTTCTTCACGAGATCTCCTAGAGCTCTGTTCTCCATGAAGTCTACCCCGTTACAAGCTTAGACCCCCCCGGGGGGCAAAAGTTCCCTGTTACCATTACCTACCGATGAAGCGGCTGGTGGTCATTTCGGTGGGGCTGGCGGCCCTGACCGTAGGGGTCGTGGTCGCCTGGTACGCCGTCCGGCAGGAACGGGAGTTTCAGCGCCTGATTGCCGCCGGCGACGCCGCCCTCGCTGCCGACCAGTCGTACGGCGCAATCGAGGCGTTCAGCGGCGCTCTGGCGCTGAAGGGTGACTCGATGCTCGGCCACCTGAAGCGTGGCGATACCTATCGCCGCCGCGGTGAGATGACCGCTGCCCTCCGCGACCTGGAAGACGCCGCCACCCTGGACCCGTCGGCGCCACGCCCGGTGGAGCTGCTGGGCGACGTCAATACCGCGATGGGCCGCTATCCCCAGGCCGTCGAGCATTACCGCGCGTTCGTCGCCCTCGACGACCGCTCGCCCCGGGTACTCTACAAGCTGGCCCTCGCCCACTACCGCAATCGTCAGCCGCAGGAGGCACTGGCGCCGCTGCGCAACGCGATCGGGATGGACGATCGACTCGCCGAGGCGCATTACCTGCTCGGCATGTGCCTGCGCGATCTTGGACAGGATGACGAGGCGCAGCGCGCGCTCGTCCGGGCGATCGAGATCAACCCGGCCTTCGCCGCGGCGCGCGAGGAGCTGGTCGACGTTTTCGAGCGCGCCGGCAAGCGGCAGGACGCGCTCGACCAGCTCGAGGCGCTGGCGGCGCTGGAACCGGCCCGGCCCGAGCGGCTGATTAACGTCGGGCTCGCCTACGCGCGATGGGGCCGCACCGACGCGGCCATCCTGACCCTCGGCCGTGCCGCCGAGCGCTACCCCGACCAGCCGGCGGTCTACACCGCGATCGGCAGGGTGTGGCTGGATGCCGCCGAGTCGCGGAACGATCGCGTGGCGCTGAGCAAGGCGATCGAGGCATTAGCCCCGCTCGCCGCGTCGGCGAATGCGTCGAGCGACGTGCTGGCGCTGTACGGCAGAGCGATGCTGATGTCTGGCGACGTACGCAGCGCCGAGCGGCTCCTGCTCGAAGCGGCCGACCGCCCGCCGGTCGACCCGGAAACGTTCCGCCGGCTCGCGGACGCCTCGCAGCGTCTCGGCCATCTCGCCGTCGCCCGTGATGCGCTGCTCCGCTACGTGGCGCTCGCGGACGAGCGCGACGTCGATCCCGCGACCGCCGCGCGGCTCGCAGTGCTGCAGGAGCGCCTGGGAACCTAACCTAGAGCGGGCTCGTCGTTCACCCTTCTACGTGCTCTCTGCTCGGCTCGCGTTCAGGTTCGGGGAACCCTCGCCGACCGTCATGCCGCGGTGCCACCGCCGGCGCTGCGCGCCGGAAATCGGCCTTCGCTCGCTACCCTGACGGAGGCGCGGCGAGTATCAGCTGACTCGATGCCCATCCATCACGCGGCTCAAAACGCCAGTGAGGACTCCCACAACGAAAACGCGTTGACGGAACTCGCCGCGGAACGCTCGCTGCATCCGATTTCCAGCTTCGCGGCGCGTGGCGCTGGCGCAGGCGGCGGCACCGCGGCACGCCGGCCGGCGATGATGGTCAAAGGCATCCGTTCAGCGGTTTCGAGGATCCACTGAGAACACGGTCACCATCGGTCTGTCCAGTGCTACCAAACTAATACTTTTGGACTGCCTCTCCGAACATCGTCGCGTCTCCAGCGAGTCATCAGACTAGACGATCGACAGGCCGGTGCACCGCCCGCCTCAGCAAGTTCGTCCTGAGAATGAACACTCGCCCAATGCGTGGAGCGTAGCGCCGCTCGGTATGCCGGGCGGCGCGACACTGTCCCGTAGGGCGTCAGGCCGGATTCAATTACGTGGGCACTAGACTAGAATCGCGAACTCTGCCGAGTCGCGGGATCGAGCGCATCCCGCAGTCCATCACCCAGGAAATTGAATCCGAGCACGAGGATCGCGATCGCGATCCCGGGAAACACGGTCAGATGGGGCGCGTCGAGCAGATGGCCGCGCCCATAATTCAGCATCGTCCCCCAGCTCGGCGTCGGCGGCTGTACTCCAAGCCCGAGGAAGCTGAGCGCCGCTTCCGCGAGAATCGCGCCGCCCATGCCGAGCGTGGCCTGCACCGTCACCGCGGGCAGCGCGGTGGGGATGACGTGGCGCGAGAGGATCCGCGGGGTGGTGGCGCCGAGGGCACGCGCCGCAAGGACGAAGTCGAACTCGCGCGCCCGCAGCACCTGGCCGCGTACCAGCCGCGCATACCCGACCCACCCGATCATCGACAGCGCCAGGACGACGTTGGTGAGGCTGGGGCCGAGGACGGCGACCATGGCAATCGCCAGGAGCAGGCCCGGGAATGCCAGCAGGATGTCGATCAGCCGGCTGATCGCCTCGTCAATCCGCCCGCCGAAGTAGCCGGCGACCGAGCCCATCGCCACCCCGATCGTGGCCGAGACGCCGACCACGACCAGGCCGACGAGCAGCGAGATGCGGGCGCCCGACAGCACCCGGGCGAAGATGTCGCGCCCGAGCTCGTCGAGACCGAACCAGTGCTCGCCGCTCGGCCCGGCGAGACGAAGCGCGAGCTCCTGCGCTGCCGGGTCGAACGGCACCAGCCAGGGCCCGGCCACCGCCGCCAGGACAGCGACCAGCACGATCGCGGCGCCCACCCTGGTCACCGCTCAAATCCCAAATCCCAAATCCCAAACCCCAACCCAAACGACCTCACAACCTTGGGAGTTGGGAGTTGGAAATTGGAAGTTGCTCGAAGAGGCCTACTCATATCGAATCCGCGGATCGAGCACGCCGTAGACCAGATCGGTGAGCAGGTTCATCCCGACGTAGGTGACGGCAATGAACAGGACACACCCCTGTACGATC
>Ga0209486_10001278_pt1 | contig 10971 bp, 9 predicted proteins | sample NCCompost_FD_187518 | JGI IMG/M metagenome (GOLD analysis project Ga0209486, IMG submission 187518) | Agricultural soil microbial communities from Utah to study Nitrogen management - NC Compost (SPAdes) (version 2) | ecosystem: Environmental > Terrestrial > Soil > Agricultural land | place: USA... | reverse complement strand
GGCGGGGAGATCTTCTATCGCGACGGCGACCGCATGATGGTGGTGGAGTTGAAAGCGACCGCCGGCGGAGTCGAGCTGAGCCAACCGAGGCTGTTGTTCGAACGCCCGTATTCCTATGGCGCTGGTATCACCATCTCCAACTACGACGTGACGTCCGACGGCCAGCGCTTTCTGATGGTCAAGGACGAAGACAACATCGGCCGCCTGCGCGTCGTGCTCAACTGGCGGCCCGACACCGCGCGCTGACGCTCGTGCCACTTACTCCTGGAACACACGTCGGCCCGTATCGCATCGAGGCCGTCATTGGCGCCGGCGGCATGGGCGAGGTCTACCGGGCCACCGACACCAGGCTCGGCCGGACCGTCGCCATCAAGACGTTGCGGGCCGGCCGAGGGGAGCGGTTTCTGCAGGAAGCGCGCGCCATCGCGGCGTTGAGTCATCCGCACATTTGCGTGCTGCACGATGTTGGGCCCGACTACCTCGTCATGGAGCACCTCGAAGGCGCGCCGCTGCACGGGCCACTGCCGCTGGACGACACGCTTCGGATTGCCACGCAGATCGCCGACGCACTCGACGCCGCGCATCGGAAGGGGATCGTTCATCGCGATTTGAAGCCGGCCAACATCCTGATGACCGGCGCCGGCCCGAAGATCCTCGACTTCGGTCTGGCGAAGATCGCCGCCGGGAGCGAGCCGGACGCGACCCGAACGCTGGAAGGGACCGTGCTCGGAACACCCGCCTACATGTCGCCGGAGCAGGCGCAGGGGCAGGCCGCCGACGGGCGCTCCGACGTCTTCAGCTTCGGCGCGGTGCTCTACGAATTGCTGACTGGCCGGCGAGCGTTCGCCGGTGCTTCCTTTGTCGACACGTTGCACGCGGTCGTTCACGGCGAGCCCGCGCCGTTCGACTCCCCGCTGTCCGAGATCGTCAAGCGCTGCCTCGCCAAGCATCCGCTCCAGCGCTTTCAGACGATGGGCGAAGTGAGAGCCGCACTGCAGCACGTGATCGCGCGCCCGGCGCACGTGCAGGCCGGCCCGTCGATCGCGGTGCTGCCGTTCGCCAACTTGAGCCGGGATCCCGACGACGAGTACTTCGGCGACGGCCTGGCAGAGGAGATCATCAACCTGCTCGCGCAGATGCCGGGACTCAAGGTGATCGCGCGCACGTCGGCGTTTGCGTTCAAAGGCAGGAACGAAGACGTCCGCGGGATTGCCGAGACGCTCGGGGTGACCAGCGTGCTGGAAGGAAGCGTCCGCCGCGCCGGCAGCCGCATTCGCGTCATGGCGCAGCTGATTCAGGCCGCCGATGGCGCACACCTGTGGTCGCAGCGCTACGACCGGGAGCTGGCGGACGTCTTCGAGGTGCAGGATGAGATTTCGACGGCAATCGCCTCGGCGCTGCGGATCAAGCTGGTTGCCGCGCCGGCGCGGCGGATGCCGAAGGTGCCGGCCTATGAGGCGTACCTGAGATACCGGTCGTACCAGTGGCAGTTCACGCCCGACGCGACGCGGCGCAGCCGCGAGTGTCTCGAGCAGGCACTCACGCTCGATCCCGACTTCGCGCTGCCGTACGTCGGCCTGGCCGATTCGTATCTCGCCCTCGCGACGGTCGGCGCGATCCCGGCGCACGAAGCGATGCCGCGCGCGCGCGAGCTCGCCCGGCGGGCTCTCGATATCGATCCCGACCTGCCAGAAGCGCACGCGATGCTCGGCATCGTCGCGGGTCACTACGATTTCGACTGGACGGAGGCCACTGCCCGCTTCAGCACGGCGGTGGGGCGCGAGCAGATTTCGACGCACCTCCGCCAGCAGCACTCGTTCTTCCGGCTCCTGGCCGTGGGCCGGCCCGGCGAGGCACGGCGCGAGGACGTCAGGGTGCTCGACGAGGATCCTCTGTGCCAGACCTGGCGCTACACCGCCTCGGCGACGCTGAGAGCCCTCGGGTCGAACGACGCGGCGCTCGACGAGGCGCGCAAGGCGGTGGAGATCGATCCGGACTTCTGGCTGGGATGGTACTGGCTCGGGCTGCTGCACGGCGTCGACGGCCGGCACGAGGACGCCCTGCGCTGCGCCGAGCGGGCCATTGCGGCAGCGCCCTGGGCCCCGCATGCCGTCGGCGTGATGGCGGCTGCGCTGAGCGCTCTCGATCGTCACGATGAGGCGGCGGGCTACCTGTCGACGCTGCACGCTGACCCGTATGCCGGACCGGTGGGGCTCACGGTGTATCACCTGGCTCGTCACGACCTGGAGCGGGCCATCGAAGCAGCCGGCCGCGCTGTCGACCGCCGCTTCACCGCATTCCCCGTCACGGTGCTGCGGCCGTTCGAGCCGCTGCTGCGACAGTCGGCCGCGTGGCCCGCGCTGCTGAAGAAAATGAACCTGTGACGCTCGCTCCGGGGGCGACAATCGTCGCTGGCAGGTGTCGCCGGACGGGCAGCGCTTCCTGCTGCAGACCTTCCCCGACGATCGCGCGATCCCGATTCGGGTGGTCGTGAACTGGCCCGCTTTTGCTGCGGAATTAGCCGGCCCCGCCTTTCGGCGATATAATCGCCGGCGACGGTTGCTCGAGCGCGAGCGCCGATTACCTGGGCTGATCCTGGGGCCACGCATGTAACCCGGAAGCTAGAGCTTCCTGCGCGGCTGCCACGAGTCGAGCCAGGTACCGACTAACAGCAGAGAAGCAGACCAGCCCCAAGGCCCAATCCCCAAGGCCCAAGGCCCAAGGTCCAAGGACCTTTTGTGATTCCAACAGAAGCAGCACGAAGCCGCATCGCGGTGTTCATCGATTTCGACAACGTCGAGATCGGCGTCAAATCCACCATCGGCGGCCAGTTCGACATCGGCCTCGTCCTCGAGGCCATCAAGGAACGCGGCGAGATCGTCACCAAGATCGCCTACAGCGACTGGAAGCGCGTCGGCGACTACAGCCGCCTCCTCACGCAGCACGCCATCCGGATGGTGCAGCGCAACTTCACCCCGGGCGGCGACAAGAACGGCGCCGACATCACCATGGCCCTCGACGCGCTCGAGATGGCCTTCACCCACGACCACATCAACGGATTCGTCATCGTCGGCGGCGACAGCGACTTCATCTCGCTGGTCGAGAAGCTGAAGCAGTACGGCCGGCGCGTGATCGTCGTCGGCGGGCGGCAGTTCACCAGCCTGACGATGCAGCGCAACTGTCACGAGTTCATCGCCTACGAAAACCTGGTCGGGGTGCAGACGAGTCAGCGCCGGCAGTCGGAGCGCGGCGGGCGCCAGGCGCAGGCGGCTACGACCGGCGGTTCGCCGATCGCCAACGTGCTGCCGCTGGTGCTGCGTGCGCTGAAGGTGCTGTCGGAACGCGAGGTCACGCCGCAGCTCGGCCTGCTCAAGAGCACGCTGCTGCAGCTCGACTCCACTTTCTCCGAGCGCGAGTACGGCGCGAGCAGCTTCCGAGACTTCATGGAGAAGGTGGCGCAGACGGGCGCCGTGGAGCTGAAGCACGCCGGCCGCAGCATGCTGGTGGAAGCCGTGAGCGGTGCGGCAGAGGCCGTGGCGGCCGCGGCGCCGGCGCCGGTCCAGGCTGAGAGCCCGGTCGTGGTGGGCGAGCCGGTGCCCATGTCCGGCAACGGGCACCCGCCCGACGTCGAGGCCGACTCCGACGACGACGAGGAAACGTTGCCGCCGTCGCCGATGAGCATGCAGGACGGCATCAAGGCCGTGGCGCACGCCTTCTCCTCGGCTGGCCCGTCGATTCGCTGGCCGATGTACGTGCGCCAGGCGCGGCAGTTCCTGCGCACGGCCATCCAGGGCTTCGACGAGCGCAAGTACGGTTTTGCCTCCGTGGTCGATCTGCTGCGCGCCGCCGGCAAGGAAGGCGTGTTCCGCATCGAGCGCGATCGCCAGGGCGCGGTGCGTGTGTTCCCGGGCACCAACCTGGTGCCGAAAGCGGGCTCCATGGAAGGCCTGCCCGTCGACATCGACGAGACGATCGATATCGAGGTGCCCACGGAGCTCGTGGCCGACGCCGCCGTGGCGTTCGATCAGCCGAGCGTCGAGGGCCCCGTGGATCCGGTGGCGCTACCCGATGAGCCGATGACGGCTCGGGCCGACATCGAAAACGATCGGGTCGACGAGGACATCGACGACGATGGCCCTCAGCCCGGCAACTCGATACACGCGCCCGTGAGCCGGGGGCGCAAGACGAAGGCACCGAGCCCGCGTGGGCGCACGCCTCGTGCGGCGGCGCCGCGCGCCGCCGCCAAGACGCCGCGCCCGCGCGCGCGAAAGAGCACCAAACCTTAGTCTTCGTAGGGGCGGGTCTTTAGACCCGCCCTCTACCGGGCGGCCTGAAGGCCGCCCGCTACCTGTAGACCATCTCCACATAGCCGCCGCGCGGCGTCCACTCGACGCGGCGCGGCGCCAGGTCGGCGCTCCCGCCCACGCGGTGCACGTAGACGAGGATCTCGTCGAAGCGCGCGCGCCGCGGCTCCACGATGGCGGCCGCGATCTGACGCGCCTGGCTGACGTCGAACGCCTCCACGTGCACGACCATCGCGCGCATCGCCGACGTGGCGGACGTGGCCGTCCATTGCCACCGGCGGCCGGCCATCGGCTGGGCGTCGTTGATCGATCGCGCGAGCGCGTTGGCCGCCGCGGGCCGAGGAGCGCGCGACGAGGCAGATCCGTAGAGCACGGCCGCAAGACCCACGAGTGCGGCAAACCAGGCGAACGCGACCCAGACGAGCCGGGCCTGCATCGGGGGCGATGATGCTACCTTAATGAGGCTCCCGGCTCCCGGCCCCCGGCTCCCGCAAGAACTTTCTGGCAAGTGCTTTTGCTTTAGCCGTGAGCCGTGAGCCGGGAGCCGACTAGTTTCTTAATGTCCAACTACACCGCAAAAGACATCACGGTCCTCGAAGGGCTCGAGCCCGTCCGCAAGCGCCCGGGCATGTACATCGGCGGCGTCGGCAGCGCCGGCCTGCACCACCTGGTCTGGGAGATCCTCGACAACTCGGTGGACGAGGCCATGAACGGCCATGCCTCGAACATCGCCGTCACGCTGCACGCCGACGGGAGCTCGATCACCATCAGCGACGACGGCCGCGGCATTCCCGTGGACAAGCACCCCAAGACGAAGAAGAGCGCCCTCGAGGTGATCTTCACGGTGCTCCATGCCGGCGGCAAGTTCGAGCACGGCAGCTACAAGACGGCCGGCGGCCTGCACGGCGTCGGCGCCAGCGTCGTCAACGCGCTCTCGACCGAGCTGGTCGCGCGCGTGAAGCGCGACGGCGCCGAATGGGAGATGTCGTTCAAGCGCGGCCAGGTCCAGGGCGCGATCAAAAAGGTGGGCGCGGCGCGCGGCAGTGGCACCAGCGTCTATTTCCACCCGGACTCGACGATCTTCCCGAAAGTGGAGTTTGATCCGGCGCTCATCCGCGAGCGGCTGGAGATCGTCAGCTACATCCACAAGGGCGTGAAGGTCAGCTTCGAGAACGAAGGGGAGAAGACGAAAGAGGTCTTCCAGCACGACGAAGGGTTGTCGGAGTTCCTCAAGAAGATCGTCGGCGAGCGAGGCGCCAAGGCGGTGCACGAGGCGGCTTTCGTCCTCGAGCGCGAAGCCAGCCCGCGCCTCGAGCTGGCCCTGCACTGGACCGAGGCCACCGACGAGCACCTGCGCAGCTTCGTCAACGGCATCCCCACCGGATCGGGGGGCACCCACGAGAACGGCTTCCGTGCCGGCCTCGGCAAGGCGGTGCGCAACTACATCGACACGCACAACCTGTCGCCGAAGGGGGTCACGCTCATCGCCGAGGACATCCGCGAGGGGCTGACCGGCGTGCTGAGCCTCTTCATCCAGGAGCCGCAGTTCCAGGGGCAGACGAAAGATCGGCTCAACAACCCCGAAGTGATGTCGGCGGTGGACTCGGTGGTGCGGCCGGCGCTCGAACACTGGCTGAATCACAACCGCTCGATGGCCGAGGCGATCGTCGGGCGCGCCATCCTGGCCGCGCGAGCCCGCGAGGCCAGCCGCGCGGCGCAGGCGGAAGTGACGCGCCGGACCGCGACGACCGGCCGTTTGAACCTGCCGGGAAAACTCAGCGACTGCAGCAGCTCGGGGCGCGACGACAGCGAGCTGTTCGTAGTCGAGGGCGACTCGGCCGGCGGCTCGGCGAAGCAGGGGCGCGACCGCGTGCGCCAGGCCATTCTGCCGCTGCGGGGCAAGGTGATGAACACCGAGGGGATGACCCTCGCCAAGGTGCTCGAGAACAAGGAGCTGTCGGACCTGGTCACCGCGCTCGGGTGCGGCATGGGGAAGAACTTCGATCTGGCGCGCCTCCGCTACGGCAAGGTGATCATCCTTGCCGACGCCGATTCCGACGGCCACCACATCGCGACGCTCCTGATGACGTTCCTCTACCGGCACCTGCCGCAGCTCATCTCCGCCGGCAAGGTCTACCTGGCCCAGCCGCCGCTCTACCGCATCGACATCGGCAAGGAGTCGCACTGGGCGCTCGACGACGCGCAGCGCGACCGCATCGTGAAGCAGCACGGCAACGGCCGCGGTTCGCCCGATATCACCCGCTTCAAGGGGCTGGGCGAGATGATGCCGAAGGTACTGTGGGAGACGACGCTCAATCCGAAGACTCGCCGGCTGCTGCGGGTGGAGATCGTCGACCAGCTCGTGACGGACCGCGTCATCAACGAGCTCATGGGCAAAGACGCGTCGGCCCGGTTCCGGTTCATCATGGAGCGGGCGGAAGACGCACAGGAGTTGGATGTATAGGCGGGTCTAACGATCCGTAACTACGAACGCGGAGGAACCCATGAAGCGCAACGGGTCGGCAGTGTGGAAGGGCGGTCTCAAGGACGGCAAGGGCACCGTCTCGTCGGACAGCGGTGTCCTCAAGGACACGCAGTATTCGTTCAGCACGCGTTTCGAGAACGGCGCCGGCACCAACCCCGAGGAGCTGATTGCCGCGGCACACGCCGGCTGCTTCTCGATGGCGCTCTCGGCGCAGCTCGGCACGATGGGGCTGACGCCGGAAGCGATCCGCACGTCGGCCGCGGTGTCGCTCGAGAAGGTGGGCGACGGCTTTGCCATCACGGCGGTGCACCTGACGGTGAAAGCCAAGGTGCCCGGCGCCGACGCGCCTCAGTTCGCGACGGCGGCCAACAACGCCAAGGCCGGCTGCCCGGTGTCGAAGGTGCTCAACGCCACCATCACGATGGACGCCGCTTTAGAACCGTAGGGCGACCATCGAAAGATGATCGACCTCCGCTCCGACACCGTCACCAGGCCCACCGACGCGATGCGCGCCGCGATGGCCGCGGCGCCGGTGGGTGACGATCAGTTCGGAGAGGACCCGACCGTCAACGCCCTCCAGGAGCGCGTGGCGGCTCTCCTGGGGAAAGAGGCGGCGCTCTGGGTCCCGTCGGGCACGATGGCCAACCAGATCGCGCTGCGCGTGCTGACGCGGCCGGGCGACACCGTGCTCGTCAGCCGCGAGAGCCACGCGGTCTGGTCGGAGATGGGGGGCGGCGGCGCCAACGCCGGCGTCCAGTTCACGGAGATCGGCAGCCGCGGCGTCTTCACCGCCGCGGACCTGGTGGCGGCTCGCGTGCCGCGCGGGCACGTCATCACGCCGCCTACGACGCTCGTCGAGGTCGAGAACACCCACAACCGGGCCGGCGGCGTCGTGTTTCCGCAGAACCACGCCGTGGCCGTGTGCGCCGCGGCGCGCGAGCACGGCATGGCCTCGTATCTCGACGGCGCGCGGCTCTGGAACGCCGAGGTGGCGAGCGGGGTTCCGGCGGCGACGCTGGCGGCGCCGTTCGACCTCGTGTCAGTGGCGTTCTCGAAGGGCCTTGGCGCGCCCGGCGGCTCGATGCTGGCAGGGCCGCGGGAGCTCATCGCCCATGCCCTGCGCCACCGGCGCATCTTCGGGGGTGCCATGCGGCAGGTCGGCATCTTTGCCGCCGCCGCCGCGTTCGCGCTCGACCATCACGGCGGGCAACTGGTCACCGACCACGCCAACGCAGCGGTGCTCGCCCGGCGGCTCGCGTCGTCGTCCGGAATCGTGCTCGATCTGGCGACCGTCCAGACGAACATCGTCGTCTTCCGTGTCGCCGACGGGGCGCCCGACGCGGCCGCGCTGGTGGCCCGCGCGCGCGAGCAGGGCGTGCTGCTGTTCGCGTTCGGTCCGCGGACGCTGCGTGCGGTCACCCACCTCGACGTCAACCAGGCGCAGTGCGAACAGGCGGGAACGGTTCTCGCGGAGATCGCGGAGTCCGCATGACCAAGGGCAAGGCGCCTCATGTCGTGTTCAAGGGCACTGTCGAGCGGCACGGCGGCCCCGGCTTCATCGAACTGCCGTTCGATCCCAAGGCCGTGTTCGGAAAAGTGCGCGCGCCCGTGAAGGTGACGCTGAACGGCTACACCTTCCGCTCGACCATCGTGGCCATGGGTGGGCCGGCGTGCATCGGACTCCGCACGAGCCATCGAGAGGCCGCGGGCCTCGAGGGGGGCGAGACGATCGAGGTCCGGCTCGACCTGGACGACCAGCCGCGCGTGGTGACGCCGCCCGCGGATCTCGTGAAGGCGCTCAAGGCCGCCCCGCCCGCGTGGGACCGCTGGCGCGAGCTCAGTTACACGCACCAGCGCGAGCACGCCGAGGCGGTGGAAGATGCGAAGAAGCCTGAGACTCGCGTCCGCCGCATCGCCAAAGCGGTAGAAATGGTGCGCGCGATGAAGCCGAAGAAAGCACGTACGTAGCGGGCGGCCTTCAGGCCGCCCTGACCGGATGACCCCCGTCTTCTTCGACCTCGACGATACGCTGCTCGACGACATCGGGGCGCAGGCGGTCTACCTGGCGCAGCTCCACGCCGCCTGGCGGGCGCACCTGCCGCATCCTGACGCCGCCGCGTTCTGCACGGCCTGGCGTGCGGCGCTCGACCACCACTTCGAACGCCACCTGCGCGGCGAGCTCTCGTTTGTGGAGCAGCGTCGTCAGCGGATCCGTGACGTGTTTCAGGCGCCGCTTAGCGACGACGACTGCGACGCCCGCACGCGCGGATTCCTGGCGGCGTACGAGGCGAACTGGCGGCTCTTCGACGACGTGATCCCCGCGCTCGACGCGCTGGCGCATCGCCCGCTCGGCGTCATCACCAACGGGCTGGAGCCGCAGCAGCGCGACAAGCTCGCGCGCACGGGCGTTGTCGATCGGTTCCGAGTGATCGTGACGAGCGACGCGACCAGGCTCCCGAAGCCGGATCCGCGGATCTTCCACCACGCCGCGGCGGCGATCGGAGCGCGACCCGGGCAGTGCGTGCATGTGGGCGACGATTGGAAGCGCGACGTCGAGGGCGCAGCAGCGGCCGGCTTTCGCGCCATATGGCTCGATCGCGCCGCGCATAGCCGCGGATCGGACCCTGGCGGCCCGGTAGCGCGGATTGCCACTCTTCGCGAGCTCGTTGCTCTGATCTAGTGTCCCGGCCGCGCGGCGCTCGCCACACGCGACGACGGGTTCGCGCGCGGGTGCAGCACGTCGATGGCGTAGCCCACGTTGAACGGCGTGCCGTCCGAGACGTGCAGGGATCGGCCCGATACACCTTGCTGTGGCCGCGTGACGTCCGCTCCACGCGAGCGGTGGCGATGCGGCCACGGCCCGTCCATCCGGGCGCCGGAACACCAGGTCTCCCTCTTCGGTTCGCTCGACGCTGAAGCCGCCCTCGTGCAGAAGCCTGTGGTGGCGCCGACAGACCAGGATCAAGTTCTCGAGCGCCGTGGGTCCGCCGTCGGCCCAGTGATCGATGTGGTGGGCGTCGCAGCGGCGTGCCGTGCAGCCGGGGAAGAGGCACCGCGTGTCGCGCGCCGTCAGCGCGCGCCGAATCGGCGCCGGAATCGTGCGCGTCTTGCGCCCCACGTCGAGGACCGACCCGTCGGCGCCCTCGCGGACGGCCACGACCGAGGCGTCACACGAGAGGCGCCGCGACGTTTCTGCAGAAACGCTGATCGGACCGTCGCCGAGGTCCAGGACCGGTGGTGCGGCCGAGGCCGGCCTTGCGGCCATCTCGACGTGGAGCACGACCTGGTAACGATCGCCCGCCGAGCCGCGGTCGAGGTCCGTTTGGAGCGCGGCTTCAGCCATCAAGGTCAAGGCATCGGCCTGGCGCTGCTCGAACGTGACCTCCTCTTCGAGGCGACCGGGCGCCGCCGCGTGCCGGCTCTCCTGGTACAGCCGGTCCGACGCGGCCTCAATCGCGCGCTGGACCACCGCGCCTTGTTCCGGCGTCAGACGGCCGCGCAGGATGACCATTCCGTCGTCGTCCACGACGCAGCGCACCGAGCGCCACAGGTGTTTCCGGTCGTCGTCGCGCCGGTCGCACCACCGCCACGCCCGAACCAGGCGCTCGACCTGCGAGGCCGTGCCGTGCCGGGCGATCGCGAGGAGCCGATCCTCGGTCTCGGGCGTGGCGATGCGCGTGAGCGCGCGGACCTTGGCGAAGGAGATCTCTCCGCCTTTCAGCGCACCGCTCAGAAGCGGCAGGTTCGGCAGCGCGCGAGAGACGCGCACCTTCTCGCGGGCCGCGCCCATGTCGAGGCTCGTGCGCCAACTCAGCCAATGGGCGCACGACAGGAACCCGTTGTTCCAGCCCTGCGCTCATCGAATTCGTGCAGCAGCACCAGCATCTGGTAGGTGGCTGCGTGGATGCCGGCGGCGATGTCGGCGATGGCTTCGCCGAGCTGTTCGACGGTCGCGGGGGCAGTGGACGAGAGGAGGGGAGGCGTCATGCGCGATAGTAACGCCGCACATTTCCTCCTCCTGGGTGACGCGCCGTGGCGCGATCGGATCGCGCGATGACGATGACGATGGTTCGGTCGCCGATCGCGGCGCAGCGATCCTCACAGGCCGCTAAACGCGCCCTGTCACCTGGCGCAGCCACTCCGATCCCGTGCGCTCGAAAAAGCTGTCAAGCAAGAAGATGG
>Ga0209486_10001277_pt1 | contig 10973 bp, 4 predicted proteins | sample NCCompost_FD_187518 | JGI IMG/M metagenome (GOLD analysis project Ga0209486, IMG submission 187518) | Agricultural soil microbial communities from Utah to study Nitrogen management - NC Compost (SPAdes) (version 2) | ecosystem: Environmental > Terrestrial > Soil > Agricultural land | place: USA... | reverse complement strand
TTGAGACGGTATGGACCAACACCGGACGCGCCAGTCAGGATGTGTCCGGGCCGGACTTTCACGACTGGCGGGCGCGGAGCGACGTCTTCGAGACGATGGCGGTGTACAGCGGCGGAGACAACGCCGGGGACAACAGCACCACCCGCGTTGGCGACCGCGCGGTGTTTGCCAACGCCCGATACGTCTCCGAAGATTTCTTTGCAATCTTCGGCCAGGCCGCGTCCGCGGGACGTCTGCTGACCGGGCAGGACATCCCGGCAGAGGGCCCCGATCCGGTTCCGGCGGTTGCCGTCGTCGCGCATCGGTGGGCAGTGACACACTTCGGCAGCGCTCAAGCCGCACTCGGGAAGAACATCAGCCGGTCCGGCCGCCTGGAGATCGTCGGAGTGGCGGCGCCGGGATTCAGTTATCCGCGTGCGGTTGATTTCTGGCTACCCTGGCCGACGACTGAGAGAGAGAGTCAGCGCGGCCAGTACAACTACCGGGCGATTGCGAAACTCAAGCCGGGCGTGGACCTCGCGCGCGCGCAGGCGCAGATGCGCACGATCGGGGAGGCGCTCGCGCGGCAGTATCCGGAGGATCGCCTGAAGACGGTGCGCGTGATGTCGCTGCACGAGCGCGTCACCGGCAACCTTGAGGCGACGTTGTGGATCCTCATGGCCGCCGTGGGCGTCGTGTGGGTCATCGGCTGCGTCAATATCGCGAACCTCCTGCTGGTGCGGGCCTCGAACCGGATGCGTGAGATGGCGCTTCGCGCCGCGCTCGGCGCCGGCCGAGGCCGCGTGATACGGCAACTGCTCACCGAAAGCTGCGTGCTCGCTGGCGCCGCCGCGCTGACGGGTCTCGTGCTGGCGTCGATGCTCATGCAGGGAGTCGTCGCGCTGGCACCAGCCGACCTGCCCCGGCTGGACGAGGTGCGGATGGATGTGACCGCGGTCCTCTTCGCGCTCGGACTCTCGCTGGTCTCCACGATGATCTTCGGCCTCGTGCCGGCACTCCACGTGTCGCGGCTCGACCTGTCGGACGGGCTGAAGCAGGGCGGATCGAAAGCCACGGGATCGAGAACTGCCACTCGGCTCCGTTCGGCGCTGGTCGTGGCCGAAGTGGCGCTGTCGGTGGTCCTCCTGGCGGCCGCGGGGCTGCTGCTGCGGTCGTTCCAGGCGCTCCAGGATCAGGATCTCGGCTTCACGACGGAGCGCGTCCTGGTGGCCAACACGGAGTACCCCGTTGGAGAGGACGGCGCAGAGATACCGGCACGCATCAGGTTCTATCAAGCTGTGCTCGACCGTCTGCGTGCCGTGCCCGGCGTGCGTAGCGCCGCGGGCGCGGCCTACCTCGGGATGGGACGGGAGCCGAGGGCGCCTCGCGACTATTTCATTGAGGGGCAGCCGGAGCGGCTACCCGGGGAGCGGCCGCAAGCCGAGCACTACGCGATCACGTCGGACTACTTCAAGACGCTGGCGATTCCGGTCCTGGGCGGGCGTGACTTCGCTCCCACCGACACGAGGGACCGCCCAGGCATTGCCATCATCAACCAGACGCTGGCACGCGTGGCCTTTCCAGGCGCATCGCCGCTCGGAAAACGTTTGCGGATCAGCAACCGCGGGCCCTGGATGGAGATCGTCGGCGTTGTCGGCGACACCCGTTGGCAGGATCCGATGCAACCCGCGCCGCCGGTGTTCTTCACGCCATCGACGCAGGGCTGGGGAAATTCGCTGGCGATCCTGGCTCGGACCTCGGTGGACGAACGGTCGCTGGTCAGCACGCTGCGGACGTTGCTGAACGAGGCCGATCCCACCGTCCCCATCCAGTTCGAGACCCTCGAGGAGCTGTTCGGCGCAAGGCTGACGTATCCGCGCTTTCGCACGCAGGTGATTGGATTGTTTGCGGGCGTTGCCGCCTTCCTGGCCGCCGTAGGTATCTTCAGCGTGCTCGCGTACGTTGTGGGGCAACGGACACGGGAACTGGCGGTCCGCCGGGCGCTCGGTGCTTCGGCCGGCAATGTCATCGGCCTGATCATGGCTCCCGGGCTGCGGCTGGTTGCAGCCGGCCTCGTTCTCGGCCTTGCCGGCGCAACTGCCAGCGCGAGGCTGCTCAGCGGGCTGCTCTACGAAATTACCCCGTGGGACGTCGGTGCCTATGTCGGGACGATTGCGGTGCTCAGCGGTGTGGCCCTGCTCGCCATCCTCGTGCCCGGGATCAGAGCCGCCGCGATTCCGCCGGTGACCGTGCTCCAGCAGGAGTAGCGCAAGCAGGTCTGGCGGCGCGACCGGTATCACTCGTCGTTGCATCGATCGTCACCCTGACGCCCGCCACTGAGAGCCAGGCTCAGCGTTCCGTGGGGAGAATCGCCAAGCCGCGGCCCCTCGAGAGCACTGCCGCGGTGAGGGGCCTTACAAGGTGAAATCCGGGCCAGCCTTCGGGTCGCCCGCGCACGTGGTGTATCACCCGGCGGATCTCGCACCGTTTCCGGCCAGGGACGTGCTGGCCGTGATGGTGTGGGGCAACGGCGGGTGCGCGATCTTCGCGAGGCTGCCTTCACGGGCGACCTTCGACGCTATCGAGAGGCTGCCGGTTTTCTACGGTGCGCCTTCGATCGGCGTATCGCTTCGAACACGGCCAGGCGCGGCAGCAGGTGTCTCGCGGAGCCGGCCGACTCGGCCGCCGGGGGAAGTTGCGGCGAGTCGCAGGCTGGGCAAGCTGTTCGCATTGCAGCCACACGTGACCTCTGGAATGTCACTCATGCCGACCATGCCAGTCGATCCCGAGTAGGCGTGCCGAGCGGCCGGCGGAGTCGAGATACCTGCTGTCGCGACTGGCTGCGGAGGTCCGCCGCGGACACTACGCGGTTATGGTCCGCCTGAAGGCGGACACTACGAACGGGGTTACTCCATCACGACGAAGGTAAGCCGCGGGAACGCCACGGTGCTCGCAATCGAGTCGATGATGTTGATCTGGCACGTGTAGGTGCCCGGCTTGAACTGCTCCGCGGGAACCTCGAACTGGAAGATGACGGCGCGGCGGTTGGGCTCGTCGATCGTCGTGCGGTCCACCACCGGTGTCTCGAACACCTTCACGCCGCCGCGGTAGAACGCGAGGCTCGTTCGCAGGTCGGGACGCTGCTCGGCGACTGCCGGATCGTAGACCTCATAGTAGAAGTAGACCTTCTGGTTCCGCCCGACGGCCCGGGTCAGGTTCGGGAGCAGCTGCACCCCGTCGCGAACCAGCGGATTCTCGGTGCGTCCGCCCGCCGCCTTCTGCACCTGCGTGCTCATCACCACCGAGCTGACCTTCATCGACGGCCCGGTCATCTGCGGCACGAAAATCGGTGCCTCGAACGACCCGATGCTTCCGCCCGTGTTCTCGCGCACGACCACCTTCACGATGAAGCGGCCCGGCGGAAGCGTCACGCCGGACTGATAGAAGACCTGCCGGCCGGCAAGCGTCTCGGCGCCGCCCGACGGCACTTTGATCGTCTCGCGCAGACGGCCGATGACGCGTCCCTGTTCGTCCCGCACCTCGCCCTTGACGTCGAGCTGGACCTCGGTGGCCTTGTCCGCCACCGGCACCGCAAATCCCGGGACCGCCAGCGCGATAGGCACATAGAAGCGGTCGTTACCGCCGCGTGGGTTGCCCCGCTCCGCGGGCGTGCCTGGCTGGCGGAAATACCCGGTGCCGACCACCAACGGTACATCGGTCGACGACACAGCGGCCGACAGCTGATCGTCGAGCAGCGCTTCGCGGTCGCGGTTGTTGGTGTTCGCGAAGCTGCGGCCGGCGTAATAGCCCGGACGTGATTCGACGCGAAGGCTCTTCAGATCCGGCCGGTTGACGCGGACCTGTATGCGCCGGAATCTCCCGTCGCGCGCCGGGTTGGTGCTCGTGTAGCCGAGGAGGTAGTACGCAGCGAGATCGTTCTGCACGCGCGCGAACGCCTCGCCGAAATCGTTCGAGTCGGTGAAGCTCCGCCCGCCGGTGTCGGCCGACAGCGTGGTGAGCGTCTCCTGCGTCTGGTTGAGCTGCTGAAAGCCTCGCATGCCGCCGCCCGTCAGGAGCGAGCGTCCGTTGCCGCGGTTCGCCGCCGAACCGCCGGCGGAGACAGCCTGCAGCCCGCGCGTATCGACCGCGTAGATCGACACGTTGCCGCGGTTGCAGGTGCTGGTCGCAGAACGGAGCTCGATCTGGTTGTCGTCCCCGCTTCGCCGCATGCCGGCGCTGAAGTAGAGGAGTGCCTTCTTCTGCTGAATCGGCGTCAGCTCCTGGCACACTGTCTTCAACGCCCTGAGGCGTACGTCGTTGTTGAACTCCTGGAAGGCGTCCGCCTCGGTCGTGGCCGACGACGCTTCCGCCGACTCCGCCGCTTCCGCTTCGGTCGCCGCCGTTGCAACGGCCTGCGGATCGACCTCGGTGCCTTCGTTGTAGGCGAGCGCCTGCAGCGCGCCGAGCGCGTCTTCCTTGCTCGACGTGAAATCGGTCAGCACGTTGAGCCGGGAGCCGATCGTGATGATGGCAACGAGATCCGCACCGGTCATCTTGGTGCCGACCCAGTCGCGGGCGTCGACGACGGCGCGCTGCACGTCCTCGGGCTGCATCGAGCTGACGTCGAACACCATCGTGAGCATCCGCCGGTTGTTCAGGCTGGTCGTGTCGGTGGTGGGAGCCGGCGCGGCGGCGGACGTGGCGCTGGCGGCACGTGCGGCCTCGGCACGCACCTTGTCCTCCAATCCGTCGAGGAGCTGAATATCGGGCGCGCCCGCCGGAGCCGCTTCGCTGATCTCCTGGAAGGAGAAGGTCGAGATCGTCTGCGGCTTGCCGTCCTCCGAGACGACGAAGTCCTTCGCCGTCAGCCCGCGCACCACGTTTCCCGCCGCGTCGCGAACCACGACGTCCACCGACACGATGGTGACGCCGGCGGAGCTTTCGAACCTCGGCGTGTCGGGCGGCTGCTGTTGCTGCTGCGCGGATGGAGCGATCGCCCCCGCCGCGAGCGCGAGCATGAGTGCCAATGTCGACACACGGAGGCGCCGAGGCACCGAGGAGCCAGTGGTTGCTCGCCTCGGTGCCTCAGTGTCTCGGTGTGTGGTGCCCGTCATTGTCACTGCCTTTCAGGGGCTAGAACCGGAACTGCAGGTTCAGCGTGGCACGGCGTTGACCGGTGACGCTGCGTATCTGCCCGAAGGTCAGCGAGTTGACGTTCGTGTCCACGCCGGAATAATTGGCGAGGTTCAGGATGTTGCTGACCCGCATATTGACGTTGACGCTGCGGTTCCCACCCAGCTGGACCTGCCGGTTGAAGGTCATGCTCAGGTCCTTCGAGCCGGGCCCGATGATGATGTTGCGCGGCGACGAGCCGAACTCGCCGGCGACAGGCACCGAGAACGCGGCAGTGTTGAACCACTGATCGATCGACGGATCCCCGATCGAGATCGGGTCGCCGTTGTAATCCGCGCGAAGTGCTCCGTTGATGCCGCTGGCGATATCGCGCGACGCGCCACTCACGGTCACCGTCTGCGGCCGGCCGGAATTGGCGGTGAAGTTCGCGCTCACCCGCCAGCCGCCGGCGATCCCGGCAAACAGCCCCCCGTTGCGAAGCCACCGTTCGTTCGGCCCGAACGGGAAGCGATAGTTCGCGCTGGCCTGAAAGCGATGCCGCTGTTCGAAGCTGGACCTCGCCCATTCGGCGTCGATGTTCCGATCGTCCTGCGCGACGTTGCCGGTGCCGCCGCCCCCTCCGCCGCCGCCGATTGACGGCGAGTTGTCGCGTGACTTCGCGAACGTGTATTGCACGTCGTAGCCGAATCCGCGCGACTCGTTCTTCCTGAGCTGCAAGGTGGCTGAATCGAGCACCGACCGGCCCTCGGATGTCGTCCAGGTGAAGGGCTGGACGCCTTCGATACGCAGCCCGTCGGCATCGCGGTTCGGCGCGCGCACGATCTCGAGGTTCGAACCGATCGTGTGACCATACTGCGCCGAGAACTGGTAGGTGCGGAACAGCGTGCGCTGCACGCCGAACACCGCCTGCCGGACGGTGCCGACGACGTAATCCCGGTCGATGCCGTAGTTGTTGCGGGTCTCGGTGATGTCGATGCCGGTGAGGGCGTCTTCCAGCAACAGCGCCCGGCTCAACCCGCCGATGTTCGTGCCCGTCGTGGCAAACGGGGGCTGCTGCGCGAGTCGGCGCGCGATCCCCGAGTAGGTGCTGTCGTTGTACTGAATCTCCCAGCTGCCGCGGAATTGCAGCTGCGCCGGACCACGCCATGCGGCCGACAACCGCGGAGAGACGTTGTTGGTGTCCTTGTCGATCAGCGCCCGCGGAAACGACCCCGTGAACGCGCCGTCCCCGCCGGAGAGAACCGGCGCCGCGTCCGAGAAATCCGACGTGACGTCGAGGTTGACGAGCCGGCCGTTCTCCTCGACGAAGGGATACCTCAGATCCCAGCGCATGCCCAGGTTCAACGTCAGGTTGCCGCGCAGCCGCCACTCGTCCTGAAAGAAGAAGCCGAGGTCCCGTCCGGTCAGCGTCGTCTCGCCGGGACCGTAGGCGATCGAGGCCTGCTGCGGCATCCCAAGCAGGAAATCGGCGAAGTCGAACCCGGTCAATCCGCCGAGGGCGCCGCCATTGGCCGTATAGATCCCGGTGAACACGAACGAGCCGTTGGCATTGCTCTCGTTGTTGGTCGTCGTCTTGTCGTAATTGAACACGCCGCCCGTCTGAATCTGGTGCCTGCCGAACGGGCGGCTCCAGGTCACATTCGTGCCGACGCGATCGCCGACCGAACGTGATGGGTTCACGTCGCTCAGTCCGGTAATACTCGAAAAGCTCAGTCGCGGCAGCCCCCAGGCAAATGGGCTGTCCGAGACACCCTCGATTCCAATCGCATCGGACACGTTGGTGACGCCGCTGAACTGGTTGATCGAGCCGGACGACGAGTGGTTGTAGTTGGACGACAGGCGGAACTGGTTGCGGCCCCGCTGGATGTTGAACTGCGGCGAGATGCTGTAGTTGCGCGTTTCGCGGGCGCCTCCCAGCGTGGTGAACACGTTCAGCTGATCGTTGTCCGACTGCTGGTACTGGACGTTCACATTCATGTTGACGTTGGTGCGCGTCGCGGCCGCGCCGCGGCCCTGCGCGCCGCGGCCGCCGTTGGCCTGTGGTCCACCGCCCCTCCCGCCCCTCCCGCCCTGCTGGCCGCTGAAGTTGTGCTGCAACCGCAGCTGCAGCTGGTTCTGGCGGGAGTAGTTCGTCGTCGCGCGGTGATAGTTGCGCGTCGTGCCGGGCAGCGTGGCCGTTGGGTAGTACTTCAGCAGCGCCAGCGCCTGCGGGCTGAGGCGGTCCGATGGAATCTGATTGCCCGCGAACGGCTGCCCGGTCAACGGATCGATGAGCGGCGTGCTGACCGATGAGAAGTCACCGGCGCGCATGGCGTCGGTCGGAACGGTCGCGTACTGATCGAACGGGTTGGTTCCCCTGTTGCCTGAAAAGGTGAACTGCACCATCGTCCGGTTGTTCGGGTTGCTGTAGATGCCGGGGATCTTGATCGGAATCTGGGACGAGACGTTGTAGTTGTGGTTCGCGTTCTTCGGTTCGACGCCCTGGACTTCCGAGCGCAGCTGCCGCGGCGCGCTGTTCAGCGCCGAGCCGCTGAAGCCGTAGGTTGACGTCACCTGAATCCGCTGGCCGCCGCGGAAGTTCGGGTTGTTGCCGCGTCCGCCGCCTCGTCCCTGGGCGTTGGGATTGCCTTCGCGTCCGCCTCGTCCCTGGAAGTTCGGATTGCCACCTTCGCGTCCGCCGCGCCCCTGAAAGGCGCCTTCCAGTCCGGCGAAGCCGCCCGGGAAGTTGCGGGGATCGAAATCGGGCGGCAGGAAGTCGCCGCGGTTGATCGCATCACGGCGATCGTTGAGCACGCCGCGGTCCACGCGCGCCGCTTCGCCGGTGACGGCGAACGCGTCGGCCAGCGCTTCGCTGCCGAAGCCGGCGGCCAACACATTCGAGGGATCACTTCCGGACTCGAACAGGCTGGGATCGAGCGAACGGGTGGCCGCGTTTTCGGTGACCTCCAGTGACTCGAAGCGGCGCTGCGCGGCCGCTTCCGCGCTTCCATTCGCGGCGGGAGGTCCACCGGCGCGTCCGTTCGCCGCGCCGGCGCCCCGACCGTTGCGCGGCGCCGCACTGGCCGTCCTCGGCGTCAACGTCATGGTCAAGTCGAGGGTTTGGGCGCACACCTCCCTGCTGACGGTCACGTCCTTCCGGGTGCTGTCGAATCCGGTGAGCTCCGCGGTGAGTTGATAGGACGCGTCCGGCAGGGACAGTCTGAATCGTCCGTCGACGTCAGTGGACCCTGCCGTCTGCACGGTGTCGTCCCGCCGCACGGTGATCGAGACGCCAGGCAATGGGCCGCCGAGGCCGGAGATGGTCCCGCTAATCGTGCACGGAGCCGCCGCTGGCGGTGCCTGCTGGGCGCCGAGTGCGACGCTCGCCACCACTACAGAGATTGCCGCCGCTTTGACCGCAGTTGACCTGCTCGCCATCTCTCTCCTGCGTGACCGATAGCTCATGGCAGCGTACGTGTCCCGGCCCCTCGTGCCAATGACAAAACGATGTCAGAAGGCCCTTTCGGGGTCTTTTTACCCTTTCTTTACATTTAGCCGGGGTGAGTAGCCCCAACCATGAGCCGCGCCGAAGGACACACGGATTAGGCCGCAAAGAACACGAAGTTTTGGCCGCAAAGACACAAAGATCACAACTAGAGTTGACGGGGAATGACTGATCTTGGAATGAACGAACGCGCGTGGGCGCTCGTCGATGCGGCGGCGGCACGCGCGCGCGAGCTGCGGGTCGACGTGCAGACGATGCATTGCGGTGCTCGTGTGCTGGATGCCGGTGTGCACGCCGTGGGCGGCCTGGCGGCCGGCCGCCTGCTCGCTGAGATTTGTATGGGCGGTCTCGGTCACATCGACTTTGTCCCGCTCACCATCGGCGACGAGCCGCTGCCGGGGGTTCAGGTCTGGACGGATCATCCGGCCGAAGCCTGCATGGCGGCGCAGTACGCAGGGTGGGCCATCGACCCGGAGGGATTCTTTGCGATGGGCTCCGGACCGCTGCGGGCGAAGGCGCGGGTGGAGAAGGAGCTCTTTGGGAAGCTGGGGTATGCGGAGGAGGCGGCGCGCGGCGTGCTGGTGCTCGAGGGGCGCACGCTTCCGGGCGACGAGGTGGCGGCCTGGGTTGCGGAGAAGAGCGGGCTGACGCGGAGTGAGATCACGTTCGCGGTGGCGCCGACCGCAAGCCTCGCCGGAGGCGTGCAGATTGCCGCGCGGATTATCGAAACCGGGCTCCACAAGATGGACGCGCTGAAGTTCGACGTGACCCGCGTGCTGAGCGCGACCGGCACGGCACCCGTCCCGCCTGTCGCGAAGAACGACATGCGCGCGATCGGCCGCACCAACGACTGCATCCTGTATGGAGGCCGCGCGCGCTACATCGTCCGCGCGCCAGACGAGACGCTGGCGGATCTGGCCGAGCGCCTGCCGTCTTCCGCGTCGACGGACTACGGCACGCCGTTCCACCAGATCTTCAAACGCTACGACAACGACTTTTATAAGATCGATCCGATGTTGTTCAGCCCGGCCGAAGTCTGGCTCACGAGCGCGATCACAGGCCGGACCTTTCATGCCGGCCGCCTCAATCCCGACGTGCTCGGCGCGTCGCTGTACGGCAACTGATGCGCGTCCTGATCCTGAGCGCGCGGACCGGATGGCACACCGACGAGTTGTGCCGCGCCCTCACCGCGCGCGGGCACCAGCCGCGCGTCGCGCCGTACGAGGCACTGGTGGCGGAATTCGGGGAACGTTCGAGTCGTTCGGATCGTTCGAGTCGTTCGGATCGTTCGGATCGTTCGGATCGTTCGGATCGTTCGGATCGTTCGAATTGTTCCCTAGTGTTCGGTCGTTCGAACGCGAACGCGAACGCGAACGACTCGAACGACTCGAACGGTTCGAACGACTCGAACGGTTCGAACGACTCGAACGGTTCGAACGGCTCGAACGGCTCGAACGATTCGCACGATTCGAACGTGTTCTCGTTCGACGCCGTTCTCGCCCGCATCATCCCGAACGGCTCGCTCGAGCAGATCATCTACCGTGTGGACGCGCTGCACTGGATCGAGGACCAGGGCATTCCCGTCGTGAATTCCGCGCGGGCGATCGAGCGTTCGGTGGACAAGTTCTACACGACAGCGCTCCTGCAGCAGGCGAGCCTGCCGGTGCCTGAAACGGTGGTCTGCGAGCGGGCGGCTGACGCCATGGCGGCTGTCCGGCGCATGCTCGACGGCGGCAGCGAGGTGATCATCAAGCCGATCTTCGGTTCGATGGGCCATGGGCTGGTCCGCGTCGCCGATGTCGAACTGGCATGGCGCGTGGTCCGTCCGCTCGAGCAGATGCGATCGGTGTTTTACGTGCAGCGTGCCATCGACCATGACGGCCGCGACGTCCGTCTCTTCGTCGCCGGCGGGCGTGTGGTGGGTGCGATCGAACGGACCGCTCCTGCCGGCGACTGGCGCACGAACGTCGCGCGCGGCGGCTCGGCGCGCGCGATCGATCCGCCGCGGGCCTGGCAGGAATACGCGATCGTGGCGACGGCGGCTGTCGGTGCCGACTACGCCGGCGTGGACCTGCTGCTCTCGCCGAGCGGCGAGATCTTCATCATCGAAGTAAACGGGATTCCAGGCTGGCAGGGGCTGCAGGCGGCTACTGGTGCGGATGTCGCCACGGCGATCGTGGCGCAGGTGGAAGCGCGCGCCGCCGCCCTCGGCGCACTGTCCGAACAGGTGCACGCGTGACGGCCGTGGCTGGCGAACCGCAGCATCACATCGGCGTGGCCCACGCGTCGTGGATCATTGCCGGCCGTGCGCATCTGGCCTGCGTCCTCGAGGCGACGGCCGCGAAGCCGGGAAACGTGTCGCCCGGCCGGCCGTTTG
>Ga0209486_10001276_pt1 | contig 10984 bp, 9 predicted proteins | sample NCCompost_FD_187518 | JGI IMG/M metagenome (GOLD analysis project Ga0209486, IMG submission 187518) | Agricultural soil microbial communities from Utah to study Nitrogen management - NC Compost (SPAdes) (version 2) | ecosystem: Environmental > Terrestrial > Soil > Agricultural land | place: USA... | reverse complement strand
GGTGGTGTTTGGCGTGATCGTGGGCACCGGCACCGGGGCAGGGATCGTGGTTCGCGGTGAAGCGCTTACCGGGCCCAACGGAATAGCGGGGGAGTGGGGCCACAATCCGCTGCCGTGGCCCGCGGACGAGGAACGGCCGGGACCCGCGTGCTACTGCGGCCGGCACGGATGTGTGGAAACCTTTCTGTCAGGGCCCGGGCTGCAGGCCGACTACCGGCGTTACACGGGCGTTGAGCTGGATCCGCCAGCGATCGCTGCCGCCGCACACGCAGGTGACAAGGGCGCGCGAGATGCGCTGTCTCGCTACGAACATCGAATGGCGCGCGCACTGGCCAGTGTGATCAATGTGCTCGATCCAGATGTGATCGTGCTCGGCGGCGGTATGTCCAACATGCTGGAGCTGTACGAGGCGGTGCCGCGGCTATGGCCGCCGTTTGTGTTTTCCGACACCGTGTTCACGCGGCTGACACGAGCGCGTCACGGTGACGCGAGCGGCGTCAGGGGCGCGGCGTGGCTCTGGCCGGTTGCGAGTTAGCCAGTTGGTGTTTGGCGGTGGGTTGTTGGTGGTTAACCAACCGACTCAAGTATCTGGCTGACTTATTGCTGGCTCATCACCGTAGCCCTGACCGCCACGTAGTGCCTACGGTTGAGCTAAGGCGGGGAGACGGAGCCGTATGCACCTGATCGTCTTGCCGGAAGACGGCATCAAACCCCTCCTGAAAGCCATTGACGGCGCCCGGAAAACCCTCGACCTCATCATTTTCCGGTTCGACCTCAAAGAGGTCGAAAAGGCGATCGAGGCGGCCGTCCCGCGAGGCGTCAATGTCAGGGCCCTGATTGCGCATACGCACAAGGGCTCGGACAAGCGTTTGCGGGAGCTCGAGCTGCGCATGCTCGCCAAGGGCGTCACCGTGAGCCGGACCGGGGAGGACCTGATCCGGTACCACGGCAAGATGATGATCATCGACAAGGAAGAGCTTCATATCCTTGGCTACAATTACACCTCGGCCGATCTGAAGAGCCGTAGCTTCGGCCTGGTCACGCGCGAGCCGAAGATGGTCAAGGAAGCCGTGCGCTTGTTCGAAGCCGACGCGGCCCGGCAGGAATTCGAACCGGCCCAGGATGGTTTCGTCGTCAGTCCCGAGAACGCCCGCGAGCAGCTCGCGACTTTCATCAAGCGCGCGAAGAAATCGATCGCGATCTACGACCCCGACCTCTCCGATACCCAGATGCTGCGTCTGCTGAACCAGAAGGTGAAAGCCGGCGTCGATGTCCGGGTGATTGGCAAGGCGGGCCGGCGCGTCGGCGATCTTCGCGTCCAGAAGCTGGCCGCAGGACGGCTCCACGTTCGCTCCATGATCCGCGACGGCGACACCGTGTTCGTCGGCAGCCAGAGCCTGCGCGGGCTAGAGCTGGACGCGCGCCGCGAGGTCGGCCTGATTGCGCGTGATCAGAAGGTCGTCAAGCGCATGCAGGAGATCTTTGAAGCAGACTGGGCGCAAACCGATCTCGGCAAGAAAGAACAAAAGCAGTTTCACAAGGAGTTGAAGCAGGCCGAGTCGGAGGAAATCGTCCTCGAGATCCCTCACACCTAGGCCGACGACCGCAGCCGCGCCACCGTGCGGCCAATGCGAGTCGACGCGTAGAAGATCCGGCCCACGGGAATGCCGCCGCCGAGGCGGTGGCGCCCAATCGCTTCGAGCCCCGCCGACGCCATGCACCCGCAGTTGTTGCAATCCGGATCGCCGCCGAACTGGCACGGCGTGATCCGTCGATCCAGGTCAGCAGAAAAGCATTCGGTCGTCTGGGCGAAGATGCACTCGGCCGGCGTCCTGGGCGGCTGGGCGTAGACCGCCAGCAGCGCGTCAGGCAGCTGCAGCTTCGAGAACTGGGGACGCAGCCGGCGGAGATCGGCGATAACGCGCACGCGATCGGCCGCGGTCAGACGTTCGGCCGACAGCTCGCCTTTCTGTGGTGTGTAGAGGCTTACCCAGATCAGCCGGGTGTCGGCATTCGCCTGCCAGATCCGGAGAAACTCCTCCAGGTAACCATCGCGTCGCGCCTGCTGCCGCGTGACGGTGCAGTGCACGGTGATCTGATGTCCGGCGATGTGCTTGAGGATCCGCTCGTAAGTGGCCGGGGTCCTCCGCGCGTCGTGCTCCGGGGGCAGGCCGTCGATCGACACCACGATCTGAAGCCGGCGCAGGCCTTTCCATTCCTCCGGAATCGCCCGCACGGCGCTGGTCACCAGCTGGGTGTAGATGCCGCGTTCGGACAACCGCGGCAGGATGGTATTGAGCTCGCGGAACCGGACCAGCGGCTCGCCGCCGACGATCGAGAGGTGCAATGGCTTGTGTTCGTCGACGAGCGACATGAACCGGGTGACGAGTTCGTCGCCCTTGTAGTCGGTGAGACCGCGCAGGGTGACTCCGCCTCCGAGGTGCTCGTCACCGTAGGCGTAGCAGCCGGGGCAGCGGAGTGGACATTCGCGGGTGATTTCGATCGAGAGGTTAGGCCGATAGCCCGCAAGGATGCGTCCCCAGGCTTGGATCACTGCGCCGGCGTTGAGACCGTGGTCGCTCATGCGGCCTCTATTATGGGGCCATTTGCTATCCTGTCTCTCACATGCCAGGGGAACCGCGGGCGCCGCGTATCGCGCGGCGCCGATCGAGACTGCATGGCTGGGGCGTGTTCGCGCTCGAGCCGATCAACAAAAACACGCGCATCATCGATTACGCCGGCGAGCTGATCGACTACAAGGAAAGCCTGAAGCGCGAAACCAGGTACCTGAAGCGCGGCGAGATCTGGTGCTTCACGGTCAACACCCGGTGGGTGCGCGACGCCAATGTCGACGGCAACAACGCGCGCTTCATCAACCACGCGTGCAAGCCGAACTGCTACACCCAGATCATCGGCCGCACGATCTGGATCCGCGCCGCCCGCAACATCAAAGCGGGCGAGGAGCTGACTTACGACTACCACACCGACGGCGAGCAGGTGATCCAGTGCCGCTGCCGCCCGGGGTGCAAGCGCAAACTATGAGCAATCAACCACGACGAACACGACGAACACGACATTTTCTGTTGTTCCTGGTTGTCGTGCTCGTCGTGGCCCCGCCTTCGCCAAAGGCTTCGGCGCGGCAGGCTGTCGTGGTTCCATTACTACCGACTCAGCAACAGGACATCACCGACGCGCAGCTTCAGGCGGCGAGCGGCAGCCGCACGGTCCGCCTCGGGCCGGCCTCCGGGACGGGGCCTGTCGTGGATCTGCCGCTCGAGGTCTACGTCGCGCGCGTGCTCGCCGGAGAGGCCGAACCGAAGGCGCCTGACGGTGAATTCCAGGCACTGGCGATTGCCATTCGCACCTACGCGCTCGTCAATGCCCGCCGGCACGGGCGCGACGGCTTCGATGTGTGTGACAGCACGCACTGCCAGGTGCCGCGTGCCGCCAACGCCCTCACCCGCGCGGCCGCGCTCGCAACCGCCGGACAGGTACTCACGTGGCGCGGCGCTCCCGCTGAAGTCTTTTACTCCGCGTCATGCGGCGGCCGTTCCGAGAGTCCCGGGCAGGTCTGGCCCGGCGCCGACTATCCCTACATGCGGTCTCTACCCGACGACGTCCACGATGATGATGTGGCGTGGACGTTCGAGCTGACGCTGCAGGACGCGCAGCGCATCCTGGCATCAGCCGGCTTCGAGGGGCGGCTTCGCGACGTCGAGGTTGACGATCGCAACGAGTCAGGGCGCGCGGTTCGCCTCCGGCTGTCAGGCATGCAGCCAGGCGTCATCGCCGGAGACCAGTTCCGCATGGCCGTCGGCCCGACGCGGCTGCGCAGCACCGCCTTCTCGATCGATCAGCGCGGCTCGACGCTGCGATTCACCGGGCGGGGGTACGGCCACGGCGTCGGCATGTGCGTGATTGGCGCCGGCCGCCGCGCGGCCCGCGGGGAAGGCGTGCGCGCGATTCTCGGCCACTACTATCCAGGGCTCGAAGTGACGCCGCTTGGTCGCCCCGACTCCCCGATCCCTGATCCCCGATCCCCGCTCCCCGTCGAAACGGCCCGCGCGGCTGCCGCCGCCCCGCGCTCCGCCACCGTCGTCAACGTCTCTGCGTCAGCGATCAGTACGGCCGACGTGAGCCGCCTCGCTCAGCGCACCCACGACGAGCTGTCCGCGCGGCTGGGGATGTCGATCGCGCCGCTGACCGTGCGTGTGCACGAGTCGCTGGAGAGCTTCCGGCTGGCAACCGGCCGTCCCTGGTGGGTGAGCAGCGTGTCGCAGGGGACGTCCATCGATCTGGTACCGGCAGCGCTGCTGGCGCAGCGGGATGGATTCGATGCGGCGCTTCGCTTCGCGATTGCGGAGCTGCTGGTTGCCGACGCCCTGAAAGGCCGGCCGGCCTGGGTCCGGGTCGGCGCGGCGCGCTACTTTGCGCGCGAGGGCAAGGGAGTGGCGCCCGAGCCGTCTCGATCCGGACGCGAACGGTGCCCGGCGGACGCCGAGTTGACGCTCGCCATCTCGGCACCTGCCCAGCGTGACGCCGAATCTCGCGCCGAAGCGTGCTTCGCCCGCGAGTTCGCGCGAACGAAGGATTGGCGGACGGTCCGCTGAGGCGGACCGTCGCGCTCAGGCCGGGCTCAACGACCGCGTTTGCGTGTTCCGCCAGAACATGAAGGCCGAGACGATCGTGCCTACCACGGCGATGGCGATGAAGGCGATCACGACCATCCGGAAGCCGTCGGATTCCAGCACTCGCAGGATCCCCCGGCCGTAGATCCGCGCCAGGATCGCCCCGATGCTGAAGCGCACCAGCCGCATCGCGGCGAAGGTGGAGAAGAAGCGCCGCGCATCGACATTCAGCGCGCCGCACGTCAGCACCAGCGGTGTCAGCGGAAATGGCGGCGGCAGCAGTGCCGGAAGGGCGAGCGCGACGGCTCCCTTGTCGCGCACCTGGCATCTCAGGCGATCGAGATGGCGGCGCGAGACCAGCCGATCGAGCCCGACCTCGCCCGCCTTGTGGCCGATCCAGAACGTGGTCGCCGCTCCGAGCACGGAGCCGGCGGTCGCCAGGATTGGGAAGAGCCAGAAGAGGCTCCCGTCCCTGGCGGCGAGATAGATAACGAGCGCGTCAACCCCAAATGGCATGAAGAACACCGGTGAACTGTCGAGTGCGCCGACGGCGAATGGTCCCCACCACGTCAGGAAAACTCCGAGATACCGCACCTACCAGCAAATCCCGTCGTACTGCGCCTCGACGTGGCTGAAGTCGAGCGGGAGCCGCACCAGATCCACCACCACCTGATCCGGCCGGCATCGCTCCACCGCGCCGGTGAACTCGGGCGAGCCGTTGCCGATGACGATGACGTCGGACTCGTCGATCACGCAGTCGATGGTGTCGCACAGATGCTGCGAGAGGTGAGGGATCTGTTCCTCGATGTACTGCTTGTTCGCGCCGACCAGCCGCGCCAGCGATACGTTCTTGTCGTAAATCTTCAGGCTGAAGCCCTTGCCGAGCAGTGCTTCGGCCAGGATCACCATCGGCGATTCGCGAAGATCGTCGGTGCCGGCCTTGAAGCTGAACCCGAGCAGGCCGACGCGCTTGCGCCCCGCCTCAACGATCCGATCGATAGCGTGCTGCACCTGCAGGCGGTTGCTGTTCAGGATTGACCCGATCAGCGGCATCTCCAGGTCCACTTCCTTGGCCCGGTACTGCAGCGCCCGCACGTCTTTCGGCAGGCACGATCCGCCGAAGGCGAAGCCGGGCTTCAGGTAGTAGGGCGACAGGTTCAGCTTGTCGTCCTTGCAGAAGATGTCCATGACGTCGTGGCTGTCGACGCCGACACGCTTGCACAGGTTGCCGATCTCGTTGGCGAACACCACCTTCACCGCATGCCAGGCGTTGCTCGTGTACTTGACCATCTCCGCGTTGCGGATGCTGGTGCCGACGAGCGGCGCCTGGATGTCCTGGTAGAGCGCCTTGGTCGGCGCTGCGTCGGACGCGTGGTTATGGCCGACCAGCGTCAGCGGCGGCTCGCGGAAGTCGCGGAGCGCGGTGCCTTCACGGAGGAACTCCGGGTTGACGGAGACGCCGAATCCTTCGCCGTACTTCTTGCCCGATGTCCGTTCGAGCGCCGGAATCACCGTCCCGTGCGTCGTCCCGGGCAGGACGGTGCTGCGGATGACCACGACGTGATACGAGGGCTTGTCGCGGAGGACGGTGCCGATCTCCTCGCAGACGCGCGCCAGGTAGGTCAGGTCGAGGCTGCCGTTCCGCCGGCTCGGCGTGCCGACGCAGACGAGCGAGAGGTCGGTCGAATTGACCGCGTCGGCAGTGCTGGTGGTCGCCCGCAGCCGCTTCTCGCGAACACCCTGCTGCAGCAGCTCGCCCAGCCCCGGCTCGACGATCGGGCTCCGCCCTTCGTTGATCGCCGCCACTTTGTCGGGGTTGACGTCGATGCCGACGACGTCGTGGCCGTCGGCGGCAAACGAGGCGGCCGACACGCTGCCGACATATCCAAGACCAAAAACAGACACCCTCATTCGTGAATCCTCATGCTGCCGCAGTGGGCTGATTCAGACTGCTCATGTAAGCCGGGTCGGGTGAAGCCGACGCGGCGCGTGGAAGTGTTTGAATGCCGTCGCCGTCGATGAATGTGCGATACCAGAGTTCGAGGTTGATGAGCGCCCAGATGGCGTCGCCACCGGCGCGCCGGCCGGAGCGGTGCTCGTCGAGCAGCGTCTCGACCGCGGCGGGGTTGATCACGCCGCGCTGGCAGGTCCGCCGGTCGAGCAGCACGTCTCGCGCAACCGTGTTCCACGGGCCGCGCACCCAGCCGGAGAAGGGAACCGGAAAGCCCATCTTCTTCCGCGTCAGGATGTCCTGCGGCACGAGTCCGCGAATCGCCTCGCGCAGAATGCGCTTCGTGGTCAGCCCACTGAGCTTGAGCCGGTGGGGGAGGCGGGCCGCGAACTCGACCAGCACATGGTCGAGAAACGGGACCCGGCTCTCGATCGACGTCGACATGCTCATCTGGTCCTGCTTCATCAGCAGTTCGACCAGGTAGGTCTTGACGTCGGTGTAGAGCAGGCGTCCCAGCACACCGCTGTTGCCGTTGGCGCGCTCGAAGTACTCCAGAGACGCGGCGTACGGATCGGCGCCGTCGGTGACCCGCGCGGTGAGCAGCGCCTGCTGCAGGTGCATCGGCACGCCGGCGAAGTTGTCCAGGAACATGTCCGCTGGACGGCGCGGCATCGCCAGGAACGATCGCCGAGCCAGCCGCCCAATCGTGCCCGGCAACTTCGGCACGATTGCCGAAGCGACCGCGGCGCGTAGCGCGCCGGGGACCATCCGCTCGTACACGCCGCCGGCGTTCCAGTTGAACAGCGAGCGCGGATACTTGCCGTAACCGGCCAGCAGTTCGTCGCTGCCTTCGCCCGTGAGAACCACTTTGACGTGTTGCCGGGCGAGCGCCGACACGAAGTGCAGCGGCACGCTCGACGGATGGGCGATCGGCTCATCCTCGTGCCAGATCAGGCGCGGCAGCGCGCCGAAGAAATCGTTGTCGTCGATGACGATCTCGTGGCTGTTCGCGCCAATCGCGCGCGCCGCCTGGCGCGCGTAATCGAGTTCGCTGAACTGGCGGTCGGCGAACGCCACTGAGAACGTATCGATCGGGCGGTCCACCTCGCGCGCCATCAGCGCGGCGACCGCCGTGCTGTCGATGCCACCAGACAGGAACATCCCGAGGGGCACATCGGCCATCAGCCGCAGCCGGACTGACTGCTGCAGCAGTGACCGGAAGCGGTCGATCAGCTCGCGTTCGCTGAGCCGTTCAAGTTCGGGGTCGGGGCCGTCGAGCGGCAGGTCCCAGTACTTCTCGATCCGTACCCGTCCCTGCTCGAACACCAGCCGGTGGCCGGGCAGCAGCTTGTAGATGCCCTGGAACATCGTCTCGGTGCCAGCGGTGGAGCGCGTCGCGAGCACTTCCGACAGCACCCGGTCGTTGGCAGCGGGAGCGACGAGGCCGCTCTCGAGAATCGCCTTGATCTCGGACGCGAACAGCACCCGGTCGCCGACCTGCGCCCAGTAAAGCGGTTTGACGCCCAGTCGATCGCGGACGAGGAGCAGCCGCCGGCGCGGAGCGTCCCAGAGCCCGAATGCAAACATGCCGCGGAACCGCTGCACGCACTCGTCGCCCCACTGCTCGTAGGCGTGGACGATGGTCTCGGTGTCTGAACGGGTGCGATAGGCGTGACCCGCCGTTTCGAGGTCCTTGCGAACGTCTGCGTGGTTGTAAATCTCGCCGTTGAACGTGACCCAGATCGCTCCGGTCTCGTTCGAGAGCGGCTGGTGGCCTCCGGCCAGGTCGACGATGCTCAGGCGGCGGTGCGCCAGGATGGCGTGATCGTCGGCCCAGAGGCCCGCGCCGTCAGGTCCGCGGTGGACGAGCACGTCGCGCATCACACGCGCGCGATGCCGCTCGTCGGGCCCAAGCACGCTGGTCGAAGCGAATCCGGCAATTCCGCACATATCAGGCCACCGCCTTCAGCACTGCGTACTCGAGCGGTTCTCCCGCCGCTTCCCCGTCGACACACTGGCGGAACCAGAACTCCAGCATCAGCAGCGACCACAGGTGCCGCGCGTAGTCGTGGCGGCCGCGGCGGTGGTCCTCCCACAGCCGTCGCAGCGCGACCCGGGAGACGATGCCGCGGCCATCGAACCGTGGCACCAGCAGAACATCCGGCACCAGGGCCGCGAGCGCTCCCCGCAGCCAGGTGTGGTGAGCAATCGGCCGCCTGGCGGGCGGCATCAGGTTGCGCGGCAGCCGCCGCAGCAGCAGACGCCGCAGCGCGTGCATCCCGGTGAGACCACGCTGCTTGACCGCCGACGGCGTGGTTGCCGCCAGAACGACGAGATCGCGATCGAGGAACGGGAGCCGGAGTGATACGCCCGCGGCGGCAGCGGCGCGATCGGCCGACAGCAGCGTGTTGTCGGCGAGCGAGGTACGAAGGTCGACATAGACGCCGCGCTCGAGTGCGCTGTCGGAAGGATGCAATGCGTGGAGCGCGAGGTGCCGGCTGAAAGGATCCGCTTCCCGGACCTGCCACGAAAAATCACGTGTGTAGATCCCGCGGCGCAGCTGATCGTCCCAGCTGCTGTAGACGCGCCGGGCATCGCGCGCATTGCTGATCCGGCCTCCAATCCGCTCGACCTGGTGCGCGGTGTGTCCTGCCCACAGCGTCGATCCTCCGTGTGCCGCGAACGCCGAGTCGGCGTGGCACCGTGCCGCGTGCAGCACCGCGAGCTGTACGACGGCCGCGGGATCGGCGATCGGTTCGTGGACGCAGGATGCGAATTCGGTGGCCAGCGTCATGGCCTCAGGAGCCGTGAGTTCGAGCTGCCGCGAATGCCCGAGCCAGGTCGCCGCCGCATCGCTGCGCGTCAGGGCGGAGGCGTCCTCATCGACGTCGATGGTCACCGGGACGGTAACCCCGGGCGTCGAGGCGGCCAGCAGCACCGTGGACGCGGTACTGCCGGAGTAGAGCAGCGCTGGCGCCGCGCTCGCCGGCTGCTGAAGCACGGTGCGCAGACGCGCGTCGAGGGTTGCGAGCCGATCATCGAGCGCAGCGCTCGCCGGTGTGGCCGCCGGCACGTCCCAGTACTGTTCGAGGTGGAGCCGACGTCCGTCCACCTGGAGCAGCTGCGCGGGTTCGAGCTTGCTGATGCGGCGATAAGCCGTCAGCGGCGCGGGCACGTAACCAAGCGCCAGATAGGCGTCAATCGCTTCGGGCGACCATTCGCGCCCCACGCCGTGGTCTTCGAGCAACAGCTGGATTTCCGACGCGAACGCGAGGCCACCGGGAATCAGCGCGTAGTAGACGCGGCGACGTCCGATGTGGTCGCGGGCCAGCACGAGACGGTGTGCCTCGGCGTCCCACACTGCGCAGGCAAACGGACCCCGCAGGCGCGCGACGGCCTGTGGGCCCCACTCTTCGTAGGCATGCGCGATCAGTTCGGCTTCGGTGTGCGTGTGGAACTGATGGCCGCGGGATTCGAGCAGGGCGCGAAGCTCGTCAGCGTTCGTCAGGCTCGAGTCGGTGACGACACGGATGGTGCGGCGCTCGTTGACGCCTGCCGCCGCAACGTCAGCCGTCGTGCCTTCGTTGAACGCGACGTCCGGCGTGTCGAAACCGAGTCGTCCGTTGAGCCTGCTCACGCCTGAGCAGTTGAGCAAGCGGGGTGCCAGTAAATTCGCGAGAAATGGCCATGGTCTGTCCCCCTGGACGTGGGAAAGACCATGGTGTTGGCTGGAGTTCTGGGGGTTTTGGGAACTAATTTACCGTGCCGCCAGCCTGACGCTCGGACCGGCGACGTTGATCCGGTTGCCCGCGTCGTCGGACCCGGAGAACGTCGTCTGCGCGCGGTGCTCAATCGAATTGGCGCTGCACCACCGGGTGCGGATCGATGTCTGCGCACCCGGCGCGAGAACGATACCGAGGCCGGTGCGGGTGCTGACGGCGGCGCCGTCGAACGAGTCGGCCCGATCGCTGATGGTGAGCCGTGTGCCACCGCTGTTCACCAATACCTGGTCGTACTGCCAGGTGTTCGGAAGACTGCAGCCGTCGATCAATTGGCTGCTCCACGGAACCGGGTTGGGTGTAATCGTGATTTCCAGCTTGCCTGGCCCGGAGGATGGCGCGGGGGTCGGCGCCGGTGCGGGCGTGGGGCTTGGCGCCGGTGCAGGTGCCGGTGCGGGCGCAGGAGCCGGTGCCGGCGCTGGAGCAGTCACCTCGGTTGGTGCTGTGGGCGAGGGCTCCACGCTGCCACACGCGCCCGCGCCAAATGCGGCAAGCAGGGCAAATGTCAGGGCATGAGTACGTGTTCCATTGGTCATGCCAGCGACCTGAGCAAATCCCGGACCGGGGCCGCCCAGTCGGTGCCGTACACGAGAAGAGTCCCGGCATGATCGACGGGGAGCGGCCGC
>Ga0209486_10001275_pt1 | contig 10987 bp, 8 predicted proteins | sample NCCompost_FD_187518 | JGI IMG/M metagenome (GOLD analysis project Ga0209486, IMG submission 187518) | Agricultural soil microbial communities from Utah to study Nitrogen management - NC Compost (SPAdes) (version 2) | ecosystem: Environmental > Terrestrial > Soil > Agricultural land | place: USA... | reverse complement strand
ACACGAACGTGATTTTCAGTCCTCGTACTCGGTGATGTTGCCAGTCTTAATGCTAAACCTCATTGCCTCATTGAAGGCGGCGACTGGGGCTTAACAGGATTCATGGGGGCAAATCTCCTGACGAGGGCCCCAATGGATCGCTGCGCCGACAGACCTTCTGTTCCCCTCGTTACCGTTAATCTTTTTCGGACACCAGTTTAGAAATCGGCCTCCGCTGGGCTCGGTACGCATTACCGACGTGGCAAGCAGATTGCTCTACTCGGAGAAGGTTCGCACGAACCGCTAAATTACCGAAAGAGTTTGCACACGGGTGCGCGTCAGCGCGCATGTGTTCTCATGCGAGCAGGTCCGTTGGTCCGTAACTCCTCAAACATACTGAAAGGATAGCCCCATGCCCCTCGTCACACGCTTCACCCTAGTAACTGGTCTTTTTCTATTCATTGCGACTCCGGCTCCCGCCCAGAATGACTGGTACAAAATGCCCGGAACTCAGCCTGCCGGAAGCAAGAGGCGAGCGCCCGAAGCGCCAAGGGCGCTGACCAATGAATCGATTCTGAGTTTGATTAAGGCGGAGTTGTCTGACGAGGTGATCATTCGCAAGATTAGAGCCTCTAACTGTCAATTCGATATCTCACCTGAAGCAATAACCGACCTGAAGGACCAGGGCGTCAGCAAGACGGTCTTAGAGGAGATGATCAATGTATCGACGCCAGCACCGACAACTCCTGCGTCGGAGCGCGCTAGTTCGCCAATAGGCGCAAAGTTCTACGTTGCACCTATGCCCGAAGGCTTTGATGGGTTTATATCGGCCGAGCTTCTGAAAAGGAAACTGCCGTTGACGGTGGTCAATGACGAAAGGTCTGCGGATTTCATCATCACCGGTGGAACAAACAAAGGCGTGCATAAATGGTACGACACCGTGTTTGGCAGTGGGTACGAACGCGATAGGAATCAAGGAAACATCAGAGTCATCCGGGTTAAGGATCAGACTGTTGTGTGGGCTGGTGAAGCTGGAGATCGTTCATTTTGGTTTGGCGCGATAAAGAAGGGCGGCCAAAGAAAAGTTGCAGATCGCATCGTCGGCAAGATGAATGGCGAGTTCATTAAGAAGTCACTTTAGCGGACTCGATTCGTTTCTGTCCCTGTGAAAGTCACTCATGAGGGCGTCGTCAAGGTTTTAGATTTCGGTCTCGCGAAGGTATTGGAAGGAGATGCTGCTCCCACCGATCTTTCACACTCACCCACTCTCATTAAAGGCACACAGGCTGGAGTAATTCTCGGCACCGCGGCTTACACGAGTCCGGAACAAGCCAAGGGTAAAGTGGTGGACAAACGAGCGGACGTCTGAGCCTTTGGCTGTGTTCTGTTTGAGATGCTCACCGGAAAACAAGCTTTCATAGGGGGACTCATTGACTGAAACCCTGGCGGCCGTTCTGCGTGGAGACGCCGATTTGGACCCACTTCCAAAAGAAACCCCGAGCGGAATTCGACGCTTACTAGTGCGCTGCTTGAATAAAGATCCCAGGCAACGACTGCGTGATATAGGAGAAGCGCATCGCAATCCAGGAAGCGCAACAAAGCAAACCAGAAGAGGCAACTGCCGTTGCTCCGGCGCTTCCGAGTCGACTGCGCACGTGGCATATAGCGGTTCTTGCCTCTGTTCTCACCGCCACTCTCTCAATAGCTTTTAATAGAAAGCTCTCGCACATCGAGAGACGTGCGAGAGCTTTTTGGAATGCAGCCCGTTCCTTAATGCGTTACTGGACTGCCGGCAACGCGATTGCAGCTAAACCGCCTGCAACTGCAAGCCAAAGGACAAACTCAATCAATGTGAAACCAAAGTTAGTGCTTTTCATTTGTGTCTCCTTTCAAAAGACTCCCTTAAGTGAATTAATGTTGCTGACAACTCGTGTTGTCACTCGCTCCTGAAATGCGTGACGCACGTGATTGGCGATGTGGTGATGTATCGAATACCCTTCGGCGATTCGATCCTCAGTTGCGCCTTCCTACCGGGCATCAGCGATGTCGGGTGGCAAACAAATGCTTCGATTGCCGACGCACCCAACACACCGCCTTTCACGACGCCGTACACCTTCACCGGATCGATAACAAAGAACTCGTACAAGCTATGCCGTGTATGGATCCACAGGATGTCGGATACACGGATGTCACCCCCGACATCTGTAGTTTCAACTTCGTGATACATCGTAATGAGACCTCCCGCAGAGGCTCTGTAGCCTCACTACCTGGGAACAAACGTCACGACGTTGATCGATCCGGCAATGTCTATATCGTTATTGACGACCATGTTGTTACCCATCGTGCCGACCGTGCCGCCACTCGCTGATAGACCGGTGCCGTTTCCAGTAACAGAGCAGTATGCGACGCGAATGACACCGCCGTCGGCTTTAACACCGACTTGATTCTTGGTGGCCACCGTGTTGAAGAGCTCGATTTTGCCGCCGCCTTCGGTTTGAAAGCCGATTCCATTGCCGCTCGCGACGCTGTTGCTGACCGCAGCAGAGTTGCCGCCGAAGTGTCGGAGGCCGACTTCATTGCTTTCGAAACGCGTGCGTTCTATCGAACCGCCGTTGCCGTCAGCGCCAGCGACGAACATATTGATGCCAATCTTGTTCGCGCGCAGAACTGAATCGCTGACTAACAACCGGTTGGCGACGCCGAGCTCCATCTGCACTCCTCTTTCGAAATCACTGATGATGGAGTGTTCGATATGTACGGCGACACAGCAATTAGGCGAATTGATGTTGAAGAGCACGCCGTTCGTTCCCGCAACGTTTTTTCCTGGACCGCCGAGTCGCAGTCCGCGCAAAACGACAACGTCTCCAGCGCTGGCGGTAATCGTAACCGCGGCGCCGGTGGTCACGCGGATCGCAACGTCAGCGCCGGGCGCGGCGGCGAGCGTGATTGATTTTGCGATCGTGGTCGAATCGTAGGTTCCGGTTTCCATCGCGACGATCTCGCCGCCCGCATCAGTTTTTGACAGAGCGCCATCAAACGAGCGACAGGGTTGATTGCGTGTGCAGAGGCGGTTGTCACTGCCGCTCGGCGAGATGTAAGAACGGGCTCCATCGGCGCGAGCCGTGGTTGTGAAACTCAAACAAGTCAAGAGAAGACCCATTGCCGTCACGGTAAGCTTGGTAGTTTTCATTTCCTTTGTCCTTTCAAAATCTATTCGGCGAAGTGCCGTTCAAGCAGGCGTATTTATAGAGTTAGGTGCGTGAGAGATCACCGCCTGTTTAGGTAGCTGAACCGTGGCCCAAAAGCGCGTTGGATTACGCGTTAGTAGGTTTCTACAGCGCCCTCCGCGCGCGGACGAAGGCGGCGCCCGGCATTTGAAACGTTATATCGAGTGGCGTTTTGGAGTGCGGCGACTTGGCACCGCTTTGCGCGCGCGAAGAGCCCTTAACGCGTCAACCCATGCCGAAGAGCTTTGGCCACGGCTTCGGATTTGGTGTGAACGTGGAGCTTGTCGTAGATGTGACGAAGATGGAACTTGATGGTGTTTACGGAGACATTCAGTTCCGCAGCCGCGGTCTTGTAACTGTGACCTTCGACCAACATGCGTAACAGTCTCACTTCATGAGGCGTGAGCTCGTAGTCGGCTTCCCGCGGCGGCTTTATCTCGCGGAATAACGAAATCACCCGGCGCGCGACTTCCGGTGACATTGGCGAGCCGCCGTCAACCACTTCCTTAAACGCTTCTATCAGTTTGGGCCAGGGTGTTTTCTTCAACAAGTAACCGCAGGCGCCGGCGCAAAGGGCGTCGAAGATCCGTTCGTTGTCGTCGTAGACAGTCAGCATCAGGACGAGGAGGTTCGGGTAGCGTTCTTTCAAGATTCTGATCCCGCTGATGCCGTCCATACCCGGGAGCCCGATGTCAGACAGCACGAGATCTGGAAGATTGTGAGGAATCTTCTCGAACGCCTCCTCCATCGACACGTAAATACCGGAACAGCGAAAACCCGGAGTCGCATTGATCAGTTGGCCCAGACCTTCGCGAATTTCCTTGAGGTCTTCAACGATAGCGACTTTCGTGATCTGGCCTGGGTTCATGCGAAATTCTGCATAGGATTTACAGGATGATTCCCGAAAGGTCACCGCCCATTCGGGTAGCTAAAAGGCCAGCGAAGCCAACGCGATCTTTGACGGATCGGCACTTTCAGTGTCACTTGCGTTCCGCGACCGACTTCAGAATCGATCTTCAGACTGCCCCCAAGCGCACGCGCTCGTCGCTGCATGCTTGCCAGGCCATGACCACCCATCCCAACCGGGCCGCCGTTCTTTCCGGACTCCGGCGAGTTGAATCCTTTGCCATCATCACTGATCGACACCATCAGCCATGGTCCAACAATGCTGAACGTTAGTTCAGCGTTGCGAGAATCCGAATGCTTGACGAGATTGGTCACACATTCTTTGAAAATCAAATAGACTTCGCGACGCAAATCCGATCCGAGACGAATGTCTTTCTCGTCGAGCGAGGAACGAATCGTGAAATCGATCTCTTTCGCATCGAGAAGATCCTCAGCAAAGCGTCGCATGCGATGCGTCAGATCCGTCAGATGATCTCGTTGCGGATTGACCGCCCAAACAATGTCGCTCATCGCATCCACGCAATCGCGCGAAGTCTCGGCTATCTGTGCGAGCGGTGTGGAGACCGCTACCACGGAACTCGATAGTCCCTGACCCGCAACGTCACTGAGGATCGCAATCTTGGAAAGGTTAGCGCCGATGTCGTCGTGCAGATCGGTTGCGATTCGCGTACGCACGCGCTCGAGCTCGATCAGACGATGAGTGTGGTACCAGTAAACGAGATGAGTCACGGCCGCGAGAAGTAAAATGGCGAACGTGATAAACCACCACCGCTGCCAAACCGGCGGCACGATCGTGAAGGCGAAGGAAGCCGGCTCAGCACTGAACAAACCATCGGCATTCAATGCTCTTACTCGAAACCGGTAATTGCCGGGTTTTAAGTTGGCGTAATTAACTGAGCGCTGATTTGACGGCGCGCTCCAGTCGCGGTCCGCGCCTTCCAGCACGAACTGATAGCGCAGCACGTCGCCCGTGCGAAAGCCAAGACTCACAAACTTGATCTCGAGTTGGTTCTTGTTTGTCGCAAACTCGACTCTTTGAATCTGTGTTTCACCCAACTCGGAAATCGGCAGGTCGTCCCCGGCCACACGGACACGTTGAATCAGTATCGGCGGAGCTTGCACCGGACCCTCGAGCGACGGCACGAGTTTCGACAAGCCCTGCAGTGTGCCAAACCAGAGCACATTGCTGCGATCTCTGTAGGCGATACTGACAAAGCCGTTCGGCAACCCGTCCGCAATGGTGTAGCGCTTCACGCGACCAGTGGTCGGATCGAGACGATCTACACCCAAACCCGTGCCGACGTAGATCCGGCCCCACTGATCTTCCGTGATGCAGGTTATCTGATCGCTGGAAAGACCTTCCTTTACGGTGTACTGGCGAATCGTCGGATGGTCCAACGTGGGATCGTCAATGCGACCGAGACCACCTTCGGTACTCGCGATCCACAGTCGCCCCTGTTGATCGCGATGAACCGCTCGAATCATTCCCCCGGGTACTCCATCGGCTTTGGTGAACGGATCGAAGTTGCCGTTTCGATAACGCACGACGCCGCCCCAGTAAAATCCGACCCATAAATTACCCGCGCGATCCTGTTGAAAAGCAGTGGGAGCACTGTCCTGACGCAAAGCGATGGATTGCGGATAGGCATAAAACTTATCCGTCGCTCGTTCCCACCTGTTCAGGTAAGATGCGGCGGGCGTGCTGATGATGCTGATCCAAATATCGCCACGCGTGTCCTCAAACAAGCGAAAGGGCTCATTTCCGCTCAGCCCATTTTGCGACGTATAAACCTTGAGCGGCCGAGCTCGCGCAAACTCATCAAGCGATCGCAGAGCCGGAAATCGAAAAAGACCACCTGTCGTCGGCACCCACCACTGCTGGTCGCGATCCTCGACGAACAATTGATCCCAACCCCACGACGGCACCACGCCACGCGGCAAGTTGACGCGAATATTAGAAAAGCGCCGGCCGTCAAAGCGATGAATATGAAAAGAAGGTGCGTTGAGTGAACCGGTGATGACAAACAACTCGCCGCTGTGTGTCTCCCCAATCGCGGCAATTCGCGCACTCTCCAGTCCGTCCGCCTCCGAATACGAAGTGAAGCTGCGCCTGATCACTTTCATCGCGCCGCCGCCCTCGGTGCCGATCCACAGATTGCCGTCGTGGTCTTCAGCTATCGTGCGTAATCCCATGTCGCTGAGACCGTGCTCGCGTGTGTAATTGATGAAGTGTCCGCCGTCAGACAGTGGTTGGGGCGAGAACTCGGAGAGACCCAACGTCGTTGCAAGCCATAACCAGCCGGTCGAGTTACGAAACAGCGCGTTTATTCCTTCGCTCAGCATTCCGTCTTTCTTTGTGTAAAGACGGTCAACGATCGAATCGCCGGCGCGAATGTCTGCCTTGAGACGACAAAGCCCGAGACCCGTTGCGGCCCAGACCGTTCCATCCGGATCTCGCAGGATATCGCGCACGTGATCGTGAGGTAAACCATTCTTCGTCGTGAATCGCTCCGCTCTGCCGTCTGCATATCGTCGAAACAGCCCGGTCTCAGTCGCCACCCACAAAACGCCGGGCGACGCCTGACGGATGGCGGTGATGTCCAGGTGTTCCTCCGCCTTCTCACCGAGGCTGACGTATTCAAACTGCACGTCGCCGCCGTTGTCGCGTAATCGCAGTAAACCATTCCCGGTTCCTGCCCAAATTGTGCCGAAGTCGTCTTCGAACAGGTCGAGCACCATTTCGGATTCGGGCCGTTGAGTGGGCACGTAAGATTTGAATTTCGGATTCGATGTTGCTGAAAAAGGATTGAAACGCGCGATGCCGCCGGAGGTCGCGACCCAGTAATCGCCTTGTCGTGCAATCACCAGGTCGTAAACTACACGATGAGGCAGTCCGTCGCCGACGCTGTAGTTGACGAATTCATAACCGTCGAAGCGAGACAGTCCGTCGTAGGTGCAGAACCACAAAAAACCGCGCGGATCGTTCACGATCTTGTAAACGCGGTCGCGTGCGAGGCCGTCGGCGGTCGTGTACGTCCGAATCGGGAGCTTTTCAGCGTGGGCGTGAGCGAATGCCAGGAGAAGCAGTGCAAGGGTTGCGATGGACCCACCTGTGAATCGTTTTGATGGACTCATGGCAACGCGAAAGATAACATGAAGTGTCGACACTTCAGCAAATGCAGGTTAACGAAAAGCACTCGCACAAATGCAACGACACGGGTTTTCTCGTGCTCGAGAAGTTCGCTGACGAGAGCTCGTGCGAACAGCTGCGCGCGCGTGTTCATCCTTTGTCGCGGATAATAGTTGAGGTACCAGCCGTTTAGCAGGCACGTTTAGCAAACCCCTTAGGTCAGTTCAAAGAAGTTGCAATGAACAGAAAACTGACAAGTGGCCCCGCGACTCCCCCGACTCCTTGGCGTGATTGCAAATCGTTCTACTCTATCGTGCTGTGCACCGCGACATTCAGTCTACTGGTCCTAGTACCTAGTGCACTGGCGCAACAGTTGACAGGCCGGATCAAGGGTACAGTTAAGGTCACTACTGAAGCCTCAGATGCGCCTCCGTCTTCACTTGTCGGGGCGCGGCTTAAGCTCGTCAATCGTGACCTGCCGGAGCAAGTTTTCAACGTAGTCACTGACGAGGCAGGCAATTTTATCTTCACTGATCTGCCGGCGACGACGTTTGTGCTCACGGTTGAGGCCGATGGCTTGGCCACAGTGAAGCGTGAAATCGGTCTGGCATCAGGTGTAGCGTTGACTGTTGAAATCGTGATGAAACCTACGATTTCCGAATCGGTTACCATTCGTGAGGAAGAGGGGCTCCTCAGTACGGCCGAAACAGCCACCAGCAATACCGTTCGCTCACAAACATTGAAGGACGTGCCGCTGCCGGCAGAGAACTATCAGAGTGCGCAGTTGCTGACTCCCGGCGTGGTGCGCGGAGGGGACGGAGTGGACCACCAGAAAGGCGCCCGCGCAGGCCAGAGCGCCTACACAGTCAACGGAGTGGACATCACGGATCCTGTTACTGGAAACCTCGCCTTCGACATCCCGCTCGAAGCGGCAGCAAACGTAAGAACCGAAGAGAACCCTTACTCGGCGGTGTTTGGCCGGCTTACGGGCGGCTCGACCGATCTCGAAACCAAAGGCGGCAGCAACGATTTCAAATTCACAGCCGCACGCTTCTTTCCAACCTTTCGCAACATATTCTCCGGCGGCCAGATCGATTCATTTCGCCCGCGCGTCACCTTCAGCGGCCCTGCAGCCCGCGATCGTCTTTTCTTTCTGCAGTCCTTTGAGTACCGCTTCACGCGCACTCGAGTGCCGAGCCTCGCAGCCCCGGGGGACGACTCAACATCCGAGACCTTCAACTCATTCACGCAGTTCGATTTCAACATCAACAAGACTAACAGCGCCAAATTCGTCGCGGCATTTTTCCCGGAGAAGGTACGCTTCGCCGGACTCAACACTTTCAATCCGCAGCTGACAACACCGAATACGAAGCAGCGAGGCTTTCTCGTCTCCATCTCCGAACAGGCAATCTTCAAGAATGCCTCGTTTCTCTCTTCCACATTAAGCTACAAGACCTTTGACTTTGACGTCTTCGCGCAGGGGATGCAACCCCTCGAGTTGTTGCCAGAAGGCAACACTGGTAACTACTTCGCCGACATCCGCAGGCGATCTCAACGGTTTCAGTGGCGGGAAATTTACTACGCCCACGGGCTTGAATTTCACGGTCAGCATTCCTTGAAGCTCGGCGGCGAAATTGATTACTCGCGCGTGACGGGTGTGTTCCAAGAAAACTCGATCCTGATCCGACGGCAAGACCGAACCCTCGTTCAGCGCATAGAGTTCGGAGCCGCGGCCACGGTCTCGAGCAGTCTGAGCGAATTCACCGCCTTCGCGCAGGATCGCTGGGTCGTCAATAAGAAGCTCACGGTCGACGCCGGGCTGCGCTTCGACCGTGACCAGTTGGCCCGGCAAAACACCGTCTCGCCGCGCCTTTCGTTCTTGTACCTGCTGCTCGAAAATCACGCTACGGTCATACGCGGCGGAATCGGCCTCTTCTATGATCGCGCCCCGCTTAGCGTCGGCTACTTCACACAGCTTCCCGAGCGCACTGTTACCACGTTTGCCGCAGACGGCATCTCGATAACTGACGGCCCGCGTCGTTTCTTCAACATAGTTCCAGCACGGTTGCGCAACCCCCGCAGCGTGCGGTCGAATCTGCAAATTGATTTCCCTATCACGAGTAGGCTGACGGGACGCATTGGCTATCTGCAGCGCTCAACGACAGACGATTTCATCATCGAACCCATTGACGAATCAGGCCAGGGCGCCCTTGTGCTCAGCAACCTGGGCCGTTCGCACTACCGCGAGTTGCAAGTGCTCGCCATCTATGACAACCCGCGCATCGGTACGTGGAACACTGCATACGTGTGGTCCAAGGCTCAGGGCGATCTCAACTCTATTGATAACTTTCTCGGGAACTTTCCAGCATTCGTAGTGCGGCGGAACGAGTACGGACCACAGCCCTTTGACGCGCCTCAACGATTCCTTGCGTATGGCCAGTTGCGAATGCGCTATGATATCAACATCTCGCCCCTGGTCGAGATTCGATCGGGCTTCCCTTTCTCCTTCGTTAATGAGCGCTTGGATTTTGTTGGTCCACGCAACCAGGCGGGACGCTTCCCAACATTTCTGTCGCTAGCCGTGCAAGCTACGAAAGGTTTTGCTATACCAAACGTCGTCCCCAGGATTGCAGGACGACGAGCGCGACTCGGCGTCGCCGTTCTTAACACCACTAACCACTTCAACCCCAGAGATGTGCAAAATAACATCGCAAGCCCGCAACTCGGCCAGTTTTTCAACAGCCTCGGTACGACCGTGCGCGGCAAGTTCGAGTTCGACTTCTAGGCGAGGGTGCTCCCGCAGCTTGTCTCGCGGAAGCGAGGTCTCAATGAGATCGGTCCAGGTCGGCATTGTCAACTTAACTCAAGAGAAGGACGATAGGGTTCACACAAGATGAATCCAACTCTCGTCAACTGGTGAATTTACGATCGCCTAGAGGCAACGGGCCTCATCCCATAATGCGAATCTCGACTTCATCACTTCCCGATAGCCACGAGCTCTGTACCGATGTCTACCAACGCGGAAGTGTGACGTAATGAGTCCGAAGACTGAAAGAAAACGTTGCGCGTGTCCTGATGACTTGAACCGTCTCATCACACGCTCTCGCAATCTCGTTGGCTGATGTGAGTTCTCGGCCCGATTGTTCAGTCTCTTATCATCGAAGTGGTCGACACTCGGCAGCACTTCGGCGTTCCACGCACTGTAACTTCTCAACCGGTCTGTGATAATCACGCACGGAACATATCGCAATCCCTATAATAGTTTGCGGAAGAATCTCTTGGCAGCATTCTTGTCTCTTTTGCTTTGGACCATGATGTCCACAACGTCACCATCCTGATCAACTGCACGCATAAGTAATGAATGTGTCCATTGATCTTGAGGAATACCAAGTGCCACTGGTCGCCAGGCCGCGGAGATCTTCGTCGCAAGTCGTTGGCATAAGTATGCCCGGACTTGAGGCACCATTCTCGGACGGTTCCATAAGTGAGGGCGACGCCGCGCCTCGCTAACGTTTCCTCGACGTCGCGAAATCTCAGAGCAAAGCGAAAGTATAACCAAACGTGACTGATGATTTCGGCGGGAAGCGATGACGATTGTAAAAAGAAATGGAGGTGCGAATCAGTGCAGTATGCTGCTTCAGTAGCTTAATCGCATCTCGTCAGTTAATCTGACAATACCGAAAAAGACTAGGCTTCCTTTAAGAGTCAGGATGTCAAAAAGTTGAGATGGCCCAGAGAATTCTAG
>Ga0209486_10001273_pt1 | contig 10996 bp, 11 predicted proteins | sample NCCompost_FD_187518 | JGI IMG/M metagenome (GOLD analysis project Ga0209486, IMG submission 187518) | Agricultural soil microbial communities from Utah to study Nitrogen management - NC Compost (SPAdes) (version 2) | ecosystem: Environmental > Terrestrial > Soil > Agricultural land | place... | reverse complement strand
ACCAACTTCATCAACTCCGAAAGAACAGGAAAGTTTGAATTGGGATACAGAACAAGTTGAAAAATTCTCTATCAAAGGTCGTCATGATCTTTGTGTTGCATTAAGAGCACCAGTTATTGTTGAAGCCGTTAGTGCGTTGGTGCTGGTTGATTTTATGATGCTGGAACAAAGAATACCTCGGATAATATCCTAATCGGCTATATATTTCCCATACACTCTATCTCCGAAATAAGTAAAGTATTTTCTTCGATCAAATTTTGTATAAGACAGAAGGGAAAAAATAAATCCATTCTTTTCTACCTGTACTGTATGATAGATCAATCCATTTGGATTTTGCTTTAAGATGAACCTGATCCTTCCATTCCAGGACGAATGATCAATAAAAGAGGTATCAGCAGTTGTTTTAAAAGGAAAATCTTCGGCAAGTTTTCTTTGCATTAACCTGCTCCTGTACCATGTGCCGCCTGTGGGACTTACCAACGGTTTTCCGTTATAAATAACAAGACTGTCATTATAGGCAAGTACAACTAATTTATGATTTTCATTTTGCAACCAATTATTGATCTTTTTTGCATGAAAAGTTTCATCATAGCCATAATCACTATCAAGAAATGCGATACGATCAATATTATCCGGAATTTTGGGAACACCATCCAAATAACCAAATATAAAGCTACCGCCTCCGCTATGGCCATTTAAAACGATCTTAGGATGATATTCCTTGAACCGGTCAGCTAAGCTGTCAACAAAACTTCTTATCAGATCAAATGAGCCGTGATGAGTTCTCTTCCACGCAGGCCAGCTTTTATTATCTGCCATTAAGTATGCAATTATATAGTTATTCTTTTTATCCAGTTTTCGAACATACCGGGTTTGTGCAGCTATATGCTGAATATCGAAATGCCAGTCTTCGCCGGGTTTCATTTTCTTTCCCTTTGTCCATTCAATGTTGTTGCCGTTGGGTAATGCAAACAAAATCAAAAAAGTTTGACCGTTTCTATTAAAATGCAACGGTGCATTAATGTTTATCGTCACACTGTCGTGCCCGTTTTTGATCCATAACTCTTGTTCATGAAAGCTTCCTGTTTCAATAAAATCCTTTAATATTTGTGAGTGTGAGAGGTTTACACAGAATGTTAAAAAAATAACAAACAAGATTATTTTATAAGGAGAACGATTCATTACTTTGTCCAATTGCGAAAAGGGGAAATTAGCATAAATCAATGAACCGTCTTATCAAAGTTTTTTTTGTTTGCAGCAATCAAAGATTGATCACGACTAGCCTGGTCATTTTTGTCCTATGCTTATCCTCATGCAAAGAAAGAAGTAAGCCGGAAGAAAAAGTGATAGTGAAAGCACCGGAAAAGATGGATGATAAGGTAAAAGAACTTATCAAAAGCTTTATTGGATATTCCGTTTCCAAAGATGGAAGAATGGATGACTCTACAGTACTTTATCAATTACCCATTCTTGCCGATCTGTATAAGCAAAAATCATTTGTTCCGCAATGGAGTAGCTCTCAAAAATGGTTAGCCCAGGGTGATTCTCTTTTATTATTTATTGAAAATGCAAAATTGTATGGGCTTTTCCCAGCCGATTACCACTCTCATCAATTAGGTATCTTAAAAAAATTATTTGCTCTTGATGCCTTTAAAGATAAAGAAACACGAGACGCTGCGAGCTGGGCCAGGGCAGATCTTATGCTAAGCGATGCACTGGTAAGTATTTTTCATGATATAAAATTGGGAAGATTACCCAATGATAGTATTACTTTGAGAAAGGATTCTGTATTATCAGAAGAGTTTATTTCCTCTAAATTCAATGCTGCTGCATCAGGACTATCGCTTAATGTCATCATTCCAACCTTAGAGCCTAAGCATAAAGGGTATAAATTATTAAAAGAGGCCCTCGGTAATTTTCTTGATAGTGCTGATTTCAATTCGATCAGCCAGATCGCTTTTCCAAATAAAAATAAGGATGAACTAAAGGCGGCAGTAGTGAGAAGACTTTTTGAGACCGGCTACATTGATTCACTAAATGCACAGCCTGATTCATTGCAGTTGGCAGGGGTTCTAAAAAAGTATCAAAGAAATAACCGAATAACAATTGATGGGAAGATCGGAGCCCAAACCGTCAGGATGCTAAATTTATCAGATGCAGAGAAATTTGATCGCATTGCTATTTCAATGGATAGGTATAAAATGTTGCCGGATTCATTACCCCCCAAATATATCTGGGTAAACATTCCTTCGTATAGTTTACGATTAATGAGTAACGACACTTTGATATTGAGAAGTAAAGTAGTAGTTGGCAAACCAATTACAAGGACGCCGGTACTTACGAGTGCTGTGTCAGAAATGATCACTTATCCTCAATGGACCATTCCTGAAAGTATTATAGAAAAGGAAATATTACCGGGCATGAAGAAAGACACAGGTTACCTTAGGAAGAAAGGTTATATGCTCTTGAACTATAAAAATGAAGAAGTAAGTCCGGATTCAGTCGATTGGGCGAAATATGAAAAGAAAATACCTTATAAAGTTATACAGGGCAGCGGGGATGATAATGCATTGGGTGTTTTAAAATTTAATTTTCCGAATAAATACTCTGTTTATTTACACGATACCAATCAGCGTTCTTTTTTTGGACAGGATATAAGAGCTTTAAGTCATGGATGTGTTCGGGTACAGGAATGGGAGAAAATGGCATATTACATTATGAACAACCAGTTTGACAGTACTGTAAAAAAGAAAAAGCCAAATGAGATCACTCTTGATTCAATGACACATTGGTTAACAATAAAAGAAAAACACAGTATTCCATTACGTAAAAGGATCCCTGTTTATATCCGTTATTTTACCTGCGAAGCAAACGACGGCCGTATCAGTTTTTTTGAAGACATTTATGAAGAGGACAAGAAAATGATCGAACTGCTATTTGCTAACAAAAAGAATGGTGAATGAGGTTATTTCTGATTATTTCTTTTTTATTTACTGGTAATTATTTATTTGCCGGCGATACTGTAGAAGCCCTGGGTGCAAAGCCCAGGCTCTTATATGGTACAGCAAGTTATTATTCCAATAGCTTTAATGGAAAGAAAACAGCGAATGGCGAAATTTATTCTCATAAAAAAATGACTGCTGCTTGTAATGTCTTGCCGCTTGGTACATGGATAAGGGTTACAAATCTCCGAAATGGGAAGAGTGTAGTTGTAAAAACAAATGACAGGCTTCATACAAGAATGAAAAGAGTCGTTGATCTAAGTCGTGAGGCAGCTGATAAATTAGGTTTTGTGAAATCTGGTCTTACGAGGGTACGAGTAGAAGTGATCGGTAAGAGAAAACCTGAAAAATAGGTGGAAATCAAACTAATATTAAATTTCAGGATATAGTATAGAGCCTTTATTTTTGTTAAAACCCAAAACTACCTCTTTATGAAGCATTTAATTGTTTCACTGCTTGCTGCAATAATCATAGCACCTGTTGTTTATGGCCAGGAAGATGAGATAAGATCTCACGAGATAGGCGTAAGCTTTAATCTTTATGATTTTAAGACCGCTGAACTAATACGAACCACTTCTTTAAATGCTGTTATCAGGGATAAGCAATTTGGTGATGAAAAGTCCCCAGGTATAGGTCTCCATTATTTTAAAGGATTAAAAAAACATATTGATTTTGCCGGCTCGCTTAATGTCTCATATCTTAATCAAAATATTCCCGATAACCCTGATCCAACCGACAGGTATATGTTTCAATTGGAAGGTGCTGCACATTTCAAACTTGTTACTGATAAATACTGGTTTCAACCATATTTGATCGGTGGATTGGGGATACAAAAGTATTATATATATTATGGAGCATATATACCGCTTGGGGTAGGATTGAATATAAACTTTTTTAATGAGGGTAGGTTGTTTTTTAACTCAACGTACAGGGTGCCGATCACCACTGGTACAACTAACTATCATTTCATGCATGCTTTAGGAATTGCTGGTCGTATTACTAAAAAGAAAGAGCCTGCAGTAATTCCTCCTCCACCACCCCCGCAGCCGAAAGACACCGATAATGATGGTATCACTGACGATAAAGACAAATGTCCTACACAAGCAGGCGTAGCAAAATATGAAGGTTGTCCTGTGCCGGATTCCGATAAAGATGGTATTAATGATGAGAATGATAAGTGCCCAACTGTTGCAGGTCTTGCAAAATACGAGGGTTGTCCTGTGCCTGATACAGATAAAGATGGAATAAATGATGAAGAAGACAAATGTCCAAATCAGCCTGGGGTTGCTCGTTACCAGGGTTGTCCTGTACCTGATACGGATGGCGATAGTGTAAATGATGAAGAAGACAAATGTCCAAAAGTTGCTGGACCGACTGATAATTTTGGCTGTCCTGTAATCGGAATAAAATCGTATGAGATCGTCTTTAAAACCGGTAGCGCTGTTTTACTTGCAAAGGGTAAACCAATATTAGATACAGTTGTTGCCTATTTGAAAAGAAATCCAGATGTGGAAGTAACAATTGACGGACACACTGATAATATCGGTTCAGATAAAGTTAATAATCCATTATCAGTTAGAAGGGCAGAAGCAACAAAAAAATACCTGGTAAGCAAAGGAGTTAATGCCGATAGATTAGTAACCGCAGGATTTGGATCCACTCAACCAGTTGCTGATAATAAAACTGCAGAAGGAAGACAAAAGAATCGTCGAATTGAAATTAAAATAAAAGGATAGTTTGCAATTTTGCTATAACCAGAGTTGCTGCAATTAAAAATGTTCTACTAAAACCAACTGCTCTGAAGAAAGAAAAGCGTCTCAAAAAACGGGACGCTTTTCCTTTTTTAATAAGTTGGGACATTCTATAAACCATCGATGAAAATTGAGTGTTGTAAAAATTAATCCTTATTCAATTCCTGTTTTGATAATGTATTCTCAATGCCAGCACCGATAGCAATACTTAGATCTGATTCTCGTTCTGAATCTTTATGTACCCAAACATAAGACCCATTGCGTTTTATTCGCTTTATTTCCTGGTCAGGTAAAACGGAATGGTGCTCATTATTTTTTTCACTATGTGCAAGGTTAAAATGCCGAACCTTATAGTATGGTTCTGAGTGATGTAATTCCGCAGTGGCATTAAGAGAAATTTTTAAGTTTGATGAGGCCACCGGGAAATCAAACTTGATTTCAAACGGTCTCATAGCTTTAAATTTTTCCTTCTCACAATTGGTTTTACGAATTCTGTGCCAAATTTTTTTTGGGATAATAAAGTGAATAAGAAATAGATAAAGACAATAATGAATTTAGCTATGCTGTCATCCAAATAAAAAGAGCTCCACCGGAGCTCTTTCTGACAAACAAGTTAGTATGATTGCGACTTAGATCTTAAAGCCAACTGTAAGTATTACATTGCCGCCATTATCTTTCAGGTCGGCAAAAGTATTGGCTCTTGGAGGATTAACCCGGTACGGGAAGCTAACATCTTTATTTAAACGTTGTACATATGTAAGATCGATAAAAATTCCTTTATGCCTATAACCAAGTCCGCCACTGGCAAACATCTTTCTTGCCTTTAGTTCTTCTTCTTTATATGGACTTGTGTAATAGGCAAAACCTGCACGTGCCATTATAGTATTAAATTTCAATTCGCCACCCAGCCGGAAATTAAATGTTCCTTTATACACGGCGTCGATTGCTTCATTGTAAGGTTTGTAAGGAGCTTTTGTATTTGAGTTTACTTCGCCATCGTAAGGGCCATAACTCATCCATTTGTAATTGGTGTATTCGATATCTAAAGTAATAAACCCTTTTTGCCTTCTTATATCTTCCACTTCTCTGAAAACATAAGAACCGCTGATCATGATCCTGGTTGGAGAATTCAATTGATACTGGCTCTCGACCTTGTCGCTTGCTCCTGTAATGGTTGCCAAACCTACGCTGTCATAACCATGCCCCGCACCAAACAAATTCTCAAGGTCTGCAGCAAATCCTGAACTCGTTGTTTCCTTTAATGGCATCCATGTAGGAGAGTGGACAGCTAATCCTAAACGTATGTATTCTTTTGGCCGGTAAATTAATCCTCCACGGAAATTCAGACCGTATCCTTTTAAAGTAAATGTCTCGTCGTATGTTAGAAAGTTAAAATCATTGTCTTCATCAGTTGCATCAGATTCATGAAAATAGGTTCTCCTCTCTTGATTAATAATATTTACTCCAAGACTGATCCCTGCCATCCATTTTTTACTGATCTCTGACCCCCATCCTAAATTAATTTCTGTAATACCCCCACTTGATTCTACTATATTTTCCTGGTTTCTTGACGAAGGATTTTCAGAACGAGCTATTACTTGCATGGCACCATTTACATTGACCGTATCAACAAGGTAAGTGTATAAAGCCATCTTTGTTGGTATGGAAATAGTTGAAGTATATAATAGTGCCTGGTCTATTGTAAGACCAGAAGCAGCAAATTCATCAGCTAAAGGCTCGCCATAACTGCTGTAATCATTTACTCCTTTATAATAAGTGTTATAATTAAAATTGGCTTGTTGTGTAACAGTTATTCCAAATGAATTTTTTGCTTTTTGTCCAAAACCGCCAAAAACTAAACCAGATGTTCCAAGATCAAACTTAGTTTGGCCTTCTGCTGTACTATTTGTTTCCCTGAACATACTTTTAGTTTTCCCAAACTTAAGACCGGGTGTAAGAAAAAGATCTGAGGTTTTAAAAAATGCAAGTCCTGCGGGGTTAATGTGATTTGCTGTTGCATCGCCGCCTAGCGAAACCATTGCGCCCCCAATTGCCTGGTTCCTTGCTGTGCCTTTTAACTGATACCAGGATAATCGTAATGCATCTTCAGGTGATTGAGAAAAAGATATGTATGAGGAAAGAAGAAAAATGATTGTGTAGATTTTTCTTTTCATATAGAAGTTATAAAAAGTTTTAGATAATATGAAACAGGAAACATCAAAAAATGCTTCGATTGTTTTGCCTGCTTCATTATGATTTAATTGCCACCTCTGCTTGGACGAGATGCGCCACCTCCGCCACCGCTGCTTCCAGATGAACTGGAACCGCTACTGCTACTACTGCTTGATGAACTTGAGCTAGGTGTATAGCTTCTTGATGGAGATGAAAATGAATTATTGCTGCTGCTGTTAATATTAGTTCCGTTGTTAAAAATTTGTTTTAGGGTATTGCTAAAGCCATTGTTTGAATTCTTGTTGTTATAAACAGGTCTTCCCATACCTGTCTTATATGAATTCATTTTTATACTGTTATTGGCATTATTATAAGTTGTGCCTGTATAACTGGCCAGGTTGAAAGTTCTTGGTCTGGCAACATTTTGAGCGACACTTGTTTGCCCTTGATACCCGGGATGATAAGCGATCACGTTGTTTTGGCAGTAAGGATTATAATGATAATTCCATGAAGTGTAAGGGTTGTAATAGGTGCCGTAATAATAATTTGCACGATAGCCATAACGATCATAGGCATACCAATCATCAAGAGAACTCCATTGTGAACGGTTCTGTACTTTCATGCGGAGGTAACGGTCATCATAATATTCATCATCATACCGATACCGGGTCTCTTCTTTTTCTTCTACACGTACATACTCGTCCTGCGGACGGGTAGGAGAAAAATAAACATCATCGGGAGTTTGCCCGGTTTTGTATGCGGTTGTACAACTGCTTAACGCTGCTGCGGTAATTGCCAAAAGTAAAATTTGACGTTGCATGGCAGGGAGTTTAAGTGGTTTATAAATATGAAGTTACTACATTTGCGCCGGAATTCCGACACATATCTTTGAGCATCAAATATTTTGCCGCTCAATGTAAAATTGGGGAATCCGTTGTTAATTAAAACGTAAGATTCAACCGTTCGTTATTTTTTATTGTTAAAAGATTTTTATTGAGCCAGCATCGGTTCCTTGATTGATCTTTTGTTGCGACGCACAACCTGCACTGAGCAAAGCGAAGTGTTCGTCTATTGTAACTCCGGTTGATCTTTTTTCTAATAATTTAAAATCTCCGCATTAGCGGAACTGTTTTATGTCAAAAGGAATTACAACAAGAGCCGAAGATTATTCTCAATGGTATAATGACCTTGTTTTAAAAGGTGGATTAGCTGATTATTCCGCAGTGCGGGGTTGTATGGTTATTAAACCTTATGGCTTTGCATTATGGGAGAATATGAGAGATGCCTTGGATAAAATGTTTAAAGACACCGGTCATCAAAATGCTTATTTCCCACTCTTTGTACCTAAAAGTTTTTTGGAAAAGGAAGAAGGCCATGCTGAAGGTTTTGCAAAAGAGTGTGCGGTCGTTACTCATTATCGTTTAAAAGCAAATCCTGATAAAAAAGGAACATTAATGGTTGACCCTGATTCAAAACTTGAAGAGGAACTGATCATTCGTCCGACAAGTGAGGCCATTATTTGGAATACTTATAGAGACTGGATTCAATCATATCGTGATCTCCCATTGCTCATCAACCAATGGGCAAATGTGGTACGTTGGGAAATGAGAACAAGATTGTTTTTGCGTACGGCAGAATTTCTTTGGCAGGAAGGTCATACTGCACATGCTACTGCTGAAGATGCAATTGTAGAAACAAAAAAGATGCTTGAAGTGTATGCAACTTTTGCAGAAGAATTTATGGCGTTGCCTGTGATCAGGGGTGTAAAATCTGAAAGTGAAAGATTTGCAGGAGCTATCGATACATATTGCATTGAAGGATTGATGCAGGATGGAAAAGCATTGCAGTGCGGTACTTCACATTTCCTGGGACAAAATTTTGCAAAAGCATTTGAAGTAAAATTTTTAAACAAGGAAAATCAGCAGGAATACGTTTGGGCTACGAGTTGGGGAGTAAGTACAAGATTGATCGGTGCGTTGGTAATGGCGCATAGCGATGACCAGGGGCTTGTGTTGCCTCCAAGGATCGCACCTTTCCAGGTTGTGATCGTTCCGATCTACAAAGGCGAAGAATCAAAGCCAGTGATCGATGCTAAGGCAAATGAAATAATGAAAGAGCTCAGAACTGCTGGTATTCGGGTAAAATATGATAATAATGATAATACAAGACCGGGATGGAAGTTTGCAGAATATGAATTAAAAGGAGTACCAGTAAGACTTGCTATGGGACTTCGTGATATGGAAAATAATGTAATTGAACTGGCAAGAAGAGATACAAAAGAAAAGCAGCAAGTTCCTATTTCAGGATTGTCGGATCACATAACAAAATTGCTTGATGAGATCCAGCTAAATCTTTATAACAACGCTTTGAAATATCGTGAGCAACATATTACGTCAGTTGATACTTGGGATGAATTTGTAAAAACACTCAATGAAAAAGGTGGCTTTGTTTCTGTGCATTGGGATGGTACAGCAGAAACAGAAGAGGAAATAAAGGATAAAACAAAAGCGACCATTCGATGTATCCCTTTGAATAATCCCAAGGAGCAAGGAGTGTGCATTTTAAGTGGAAAGCCAAGTAAAGAAAGGGTTCTGTTTGCTATTGCATATTAAAATTTGCTCATTATATTTATGTTTTCAAAATTCTAAAACCAAACTAACATCATGGAAAATTTAAACATGGCTCCTCCCGGACCAAAGGGCCCGTTTAGCGAGAACTGGCTCGTAGAAGCTATTTTAGTAACCATACTTTGCTGTCTTCCTTTTGGAGTCATAGGTATCATTTTCGCTGCACAGGTTAATACTAAGCAACAGGCCGGCGATAATGAGGGAGCAGAAAAAGCAAGAAGAGAAGCGGCCAGATGGACAAAGATTGGTTTCTGGGTTGGTCTTGGATGTATACTTCTTTACGTTTTATTTGTATTTGTTATGGGTGTAAGCTTCCTCGGCGCTGCATCTCAAATGGATCGATAATTTCATGAATTCACGAGTTTTACGAATCTCAATTTTTATAATAGCAGCGGGAGCGATCCTGCTGCTTTATTTTTTTGTTGAACCAAAGAAAGGAATTTTACCGAAATGCTTTTTTCATGAATTGACAGGATTGTATTGTCCTGGTTGTGGAGTGCAACGTTCGTTTCATGCTTTATTGAATGGACATATCCTAACTGCAATTGATTATAATTTGTTGTTTATTTTAATTCTGCCAATGATCTTGTATTTTATATTAGCTTTTATGTGGGGTAAAAAAACATCTTCTTCATCTTTTATTTATAAATCGGCTTTTTCATTTGCAGTTGTAATTGTGGTTGTTTCATTTTGGGTGATTAGAAACATTCCTTACACTCCGTTCTCATGGTTGGCCCCATGAATTTTAACCAGGCACAGATCTATTTATAAATAAATGATAACTTGATTCTTAATTTATATATTGTAAAAAAATTGTAACATGGAGCAATATACTGTACAGAACCCCGATACTTCATTATTTGGATTCGGAATTGATCAATCATCAAGAGCGCATCTTTCTGAAGCTGCTAAGTGGGCCAAATTTCTTGCCATCGTAGGATTTGTTATGTGTGGTTTAATTGTGGTAATGGCAATCTTTTTTGGTTCTTTTCTTGCAACGATGTCAAGTTCTTTTAATGATGAATCTCGTAGCTCTGCAGCATTAACCGGAGGGATGGGGGCATTTGTTGCCATTTTTTACATTGGTATCGCGATACTATTTTTCTTTCCCTACTTATTTCTTTTCAGATTTGCCACTCGTATGAAAGCGGCACTCAATACTAATGACCAGCTTACATTAAATACTTCCTTTCAAAATTTAAAGATCATGTTTCGGTATGTTGGCATTCTTACCATTGTAATGCTTTCATTTTATGCATTGGCAATTTTAATGCTGATCGCAACGGCGGCAACCACTGGATTTAATTAATGTTTTTGCAAACCTTTGGCAAACGGCAAATTATTTAGTAGAAATATAATTGTAATCCATCAGGACTTTTTCAAGAAAATCAAAGGGAGACATAGGACTTTGTATTTTCAAATGATTTTTTATTTTATCCGCCGC
>Ga0209486_10001272_pt1 | contig 10996 bp, 1 predicted proteins | sample NCCompost_FD_187518 | JGI IMG/M metagenome (GOLD analysis project Ga0209486, IMG submission 187518) | Agricultural soil microbial communities from Utah to study Nitrogen management - NC Compost (SPAdes) (version 2) | ecosystem: Environmental > Terrestrial > Soil > Agricultural land | place: USA... | reverse complement strand
CGCTCTCGGTGGTTCAGCAGGTTTTGCAGCGGGAGCCAAAAAATGAAGAGGCGCAGGCCCTGCTGGCTCAGACGGAGGAACTCTTCATCAAGAAGGTTTACGATTCGGACCTGTCACCTCAGTCGATACCAAACGTTCTTGTGCAGCCAGACACCCTGACACATGAACAGATCAGTCCCCAGGAAGGATTTGTGCTCTCGCGCATCAATGGAGTTTGGGATGTGCAGTCGATTCTCTCGATCTGTCCATTTCGCGAGGCGGATAGTTTGCGCATGATGAAGACTCTGCTCGACAAAAAGATTATCGGACTCTAACTGACTACTGACTTCTGTCAGTTATTCCCCGCTTGCTTCTGTAGTTCCGCTTCACTTTCACTTTTTGCCGGTACCTCGCCCAGCACCACGCGCACCGCATGCGTTTGACCGTCATCACTCAAAGGAATCTCGTTACCTTCCAGTTTTTTGTCGTCTAATTCGAGGCTGGCGACGCCACGATGCAATGCCTGCGGGTTACTCACTTTGATTCGGTAAATAGTTTTGCCACGGCGATAAGTAATCTCAAATTCGCGCCAGCCTTGCGGGATGCAAGGGTCGATATGAAGGTGCTCGCCGCGTAACTTGAAGCCCAAAATCGATTCCAGACCAGCGCGGTACATCCAACTGGCCGAACCCGTATACCACGTCCAGCCGCCTCTTCCCGTGTGCGGTGGCACGGCATAAACGTCACCGACCGCGACGTAAGGTTCCACTTTGTATTTGTGCAGGCCTGCTCGTGTAGAGGCATGATTGATGGGATTCAGCAACGAAAACAATTCCCCGGCTCGTTCGCCGTCGCCGAGCATGGCGTAGGCAATCAGTGTCCATATCGCAGCATGTGTATATTGGCCGCCGTTTTCGCGGACGCCGGGAACATAGCCTTTAATGTATCCTGGATCCAGCGCACTTCGATCGAACGGCGGCGTAAAGAGAATTACGAGACCGTCGCCGCGCCGAATTAAGTATTCCTCCACCGCTGCCATCGCGCGCACCGCTCGATAATTTTCCGCGGCGCCGGAAATGACACCCCACGATTGGACGATGGAGTCGATCCGGCACTCCTCATTCTGCACTGAACCGAGCGGCGTACCGTCGTCGAAATAAGCGCGACGATACCAGTCGCCGTCCCAGCCATTTTCTTCGAGCGCCAGCTTCAAACTTTCCAGATGCTTGAGATAAAGCTCAGCTCTCTTTGATTCCTGGCGCCGGTCGCAAAAAGGCGCGAAGCTGGCGAGCGTCGTATGAAGGAACCAGCCGACCCAGACACTTTCGCCTTTACCGAGAGGACCGACGCGATTCATGCCATCGTTCCAATCTCCACCACCCATCAATGGTAATCCGTGGGGGCCGACGGCGAGACTCCGATCCAGCGCGCGCGCACAATGCTCAAAGACAGTTGCGCTTTCTTCCGAGACCACTGGCTGCATGTAACTCTCGTGATCGTCCGGCCCCAGCAGCGGCATTTCCAAAAACGGCGTTACTTCATCAAGCACGCTGGCATCGGAGGTTACCGCGATATAAAACGACGTCACGAACGGCAACCAAAGTAGGTCATCGGAGAAGCGTGTGCGGACGCCACGTCCGGTGGGAGGATGCCACCAATGCTGCACGTCACCTTCTTTGAATTGCCGACCTGAGGCGCGAATGATTTGTTCGCGTGCGATTGCAGGGCGGCTGTAAACCAGCGCCATTACGTCCTGCAGCTGATCGCGAAAGCCAAAAGCGCCGCCCGACTGATAGAAAGCGGAGCGCGCCCAAACGCGACATGACAAAGTCTGATAGAGCAACCAGCGATTCAGCATCGTGTTCAAGGCCATGTCGGGAGTCTGTACCTCGACCGTTCCCAATAGCTCGTCCCAGTAGGAGAGCACCGCTTCAAACGATTCATTCACGGCAGTGGGCTGATTGAATTGCGCAATCAACGTCTCGGCCGCCTCTTTTGAGTCGGCTTCACCCAACAGGAAGATAACCTCGCGTGCCTCGCGGGGCGCCAGTTCTATGGGAATTTGCAGCGCGGCACAGGAATCGAGTCCGGCGCCGTCGCGCCCAGCCAGATTTGTGCGACGTAAGGCCGCGGGCCGCGCCGGAGAACCGTTGCGACCCAGAAACTCTTTCCGATCACAAGTAGCGCTCGAAACTTTTTCGTTGCTCGCGACAAAGGCGACGCGACTGGCAAATTCGTTATTAAACGGATTACGAGCAAAGATTCGGCCGGTCTCCGGATCGATTTCTGTGATTATGTAAGGGGCGGAATTGCTGCGTCCAAAACCCAGGACCAATTCGTTGTATTGCGTGATGGTTAGTCGACGATTGCGGTCGGTTCGATTACGCAACCGCAACAGCGAGATCTTTACGGAACCCTTAAGCGGAGCGAAAACTAATAACTCTTGTGAGATTCCGTGGCTGGTATGCTCGAACACCGTATAACCCTGACCATGACGGATGGTGTAGGGCTCAGGCTCGCGAATCGGAGCAGGAGTGGTTGACCAAATTGAGCCGGAGTCTTCATCGCGCAGGTAAATTATCTCGCCGGGGGGATCGCTGACGGCATCGTTTGACCAAGGCGTGAGCCGGTTCTCGCGACTGTTGACGGACCACGTATAACCGGCTCCTGTCTCGCTTACCTGAAAACCGAACTCGCTCTCGTTGGCAATAATGTTGTACCAGGGGGCCGGCGTCCACTGGTCGGCGCCGAGCACGATTACATATTCACGCCCGCCCTGATGGAATCCGCCGAGGCCGTTGAAAAAGGTTAGTTCGGGCAAGGCAACGGTAGGTTCGGGATAACTTTGTGACGGCAAGCGGGGCACGAATGCTGGTGGCAAAACCTCTTCCACCGCCGAGCGTTCGAGTTGGTTTTCGAGCGAGCCGCGCTCAGTAACAATAACCACGCGCGCCACCGCATGAAGCAGAATGCGATCCGCTTCCGGCATGATGTCCGCGCGCCTGAGAAAGATGCCGCCCGGTTTGTCCTGCAGTGCTTGTAGACCGGTGGTGCGTAGTAGTAACTCCAACTCCTTGTGCAGAATCTGCATGTAGTTGGGTGGATGATCGTTGAGAATTACGAGGTCGATTTTCAGGCCCTTGTAGTGGAGGTACTCGTGGCCGCGGAGGATCTTGCGCACCATCTGTAAGTCTTCAATGCGATTAACCCGCACCAAAAGGATCGGTAAGTCGCCGCTGATCGCGTAAGCCCAGAGGCTCGATTGAGCTTTGGTGTTCAGCGCCAGAACGTGCGGGCGCGGGCGCAATGTCGGATCCGAATAAAGTACGCGCGCGGCAAGACGTTGGAAGAGATGCGCGTCTTCGGCATCCAGGCTCAAGTGGCTCATCTCAACTTGAGCCTTGGTCCAAGATAATCTTGACTCGCGCTCGAAGATATTGGGGTCGTGATATTTATCGGCCAGCATCATTGCTTGTTCGCGACTGCTGGCAATCGCAGTGCTAAAGGAAACGCGCGCCGTTTGATTGGGTTTAATACGCACGCGACGGCGCAGACTAAAAACCGGATCAAGAACGGCGCCTACCGTGTTTGAGAGGGGCCGCTCCTCCATCACCGCAACCGGATCGGCCGGCGTATGACCGCGACCTAGAAAACGCCCACGATCCGTTTCGTATTGAACTGCTCCGAGCGTATCGGCTTCCGCGACCACAGCATGAACCGCCCAAACTTTTTCGTCTTCACGAGCGCGCTGGCGCCGGTGCGCCAGCAAGGCGTTCTCAGCGGCAAAGAATTCCGTCTCGATGAAAAGATTACTGAAGGCCGGGTGAGCGGCGTCTGCCTGTTGCGGCGCCAAAACAATTTCCGCATAGCTGGTCAGTTCGATTTCGCGGGTGCGTAGCGAGTTGTTTGTTAAGGAAATGCGCCGCACTTCTGCGTTATCTTCAGCGGAAACTACGACCTCCATATGCGTAACGATTCCGGCGTCAGTGCGCCAGAAGTCGGCTTTGTCTTCAGAAAACGAAACTTCGTACGACTGCGCACGACGTTGCACCGGTTGGTGGCCGGCGGACCAAACTGTGCCGCTGCGCACGTCGCGCAGATAAACAAACGCGCCCCAGTTGTCGCGCGTCACGTCTTCCCGCCAGCGCGTGACAGCGTTGCGACCACAGGCGGAGTAACCGGAGCCCGCTGTGGTAATCATGAGGTGATAGGTTCCGTTGGAGAGGAGTTGCGTGCGCGGTGTTTCCAGGCTTGCGGAGTTGTAGACCCGCGTAACCATGCCTGGCAAGGATCGAAGCACGCGTCCAGATAGAACTTCTTCGGCGCGCGGATGTGCCGCAACTACGCCGACCGGAATTCGTTCCTGAAGCAGCAGCTCAGTTGCCTGAACCAGCGGATCGCTGTGAAAGCGCTGCTCCATGCATCCATTTAGGAGCGCATTATCCAGCGCCACCAGGCTCATTCCCTGATGGTGGGTCATCCAGGCGCGAATCATCACGTGCTTTTGGTTTTGTGGCAGTCGCTCGTGGGTGTAGTCGATAGCTTCATAAAAACCAAAAGCACTTAACGCACCTTCTCTTGCCAGCACTCGCAAGTTTTCCATTGCTGCTCGCGGATGAATCATCGCCGCGAGCACACTGGCATAAGGAGTCACCACAAGGTCTTCGATTAGTCCCCGTTTTAATCCAAGACCCGGAACTCCGAACGGACCATATTGATAGTTAAGTTGGAGGTCGCGGGCATTGTATGCCGACTCCGAAATTCCCCACGGGACGCCCCGCTCCCTGCCATATTCAATCTGGCGCGCCACGACTGCGCGGTACGTCTGATCCAACAGCGTGCCTTCGTAGGTGCGCATCACCAGCAACGGCATCAGGTATTCGAACATCGTGCCCGTCCAGGAAATGAGTGCCCGGCCGCCGTTGACGGAAGTTAACTGCCGGCCCATGCGAAACCAATGTTCCTGAGCAACGTCGCCTTTGGCAATTGCTACAAAGCTCGCCAGCCGTGCTTCCGAGGCGAGCAGATCGTAGAACGAATTGTCAGCTTGCAAGTCGGAAACGTTGTAGCCGATGCCGAAGAGCTTGCGCTCTTTGTCAAAGAGAAAGCTGAAGTCCATTTCTTCAAAGATCTGTTCGCACTCGTGGGCGATCGACGCCAGACGTGAAAGCAGATCGCGAGCGGCCGCGGCGGCGTTCTCGAGGGCGCTGGTTAAGATGGCCGTCGGACCTTCCTGAGTCGCGGCGGTTAAGTTTGAGTTGCTCTGCGCCGCGAGTTTCACTAGTGCAATGTCGATGAGGTTGGGAAGGTCGGCGAGCGTGGGAACCGTGTTTAAGGATTCAATTATTCCTTGCCAGTCTCCGGTTCTCTCGGCAGGCGCGTCTGTGACCCGTGGCGTCATGCTTTTGGCAAAAGAGCTGCCGGCCCAGGGAGTTAATTCCCTCAGGTCAGTGTCAAAAGAGCTGACCTGATGCGAGAACCTCCCTGCCCACCATCTCAACTCTTCATAGGTTTCGGCGCCATGTTCCTGAGCGAGCGCTTCAACAATGTCTTCAATGATTGACCCATGACGCGCGAGTGAAGCGAAGAGGGAGGCCCAGAACGTCAACGATTGCGAGGCTGTCGAGTCAAGCAGTTGTTGGCTTGCCGCAATCTCTTCGCGCAGTTGGCGCGCAGTAACGATCTCAGTTCGCTGCCGACTCGCCACGATTAATTCCGCCTCGAAACTAATTGCGGTGAGGGTGTCTTTTAGTCCATCCAAGATTCTCGCGTCGAAGAGTTTCAGATCCGGAAGCTCAATACACATCTGCTTCAGAGCGATTAAACTGCCCGCCAGGTTCCCGCTATCCACCGTGGAGATGTATTGCGGAGTTAGCGGTTGCAGCGTTTTTGTGTCGTACCAATTGAAGAAGTGGCCGTGCAACTTTGCCAGCTTTCGGAGGGTGGCAAAGCAAGACGCTTGTCGCTGCACAAACTCCGCTAATCCGAGGTAGCCGAAGTCATGTGCCGAAGCTGTGGAAAGCAGGAGCATCCCGATGTTCGTAGGTGAGGTCCGATGCGCTACAAACGGTTTGGGATCTTCTTGAAAATTATCAGGCGGCAACCAGTTGTCTTCGGCGCCGACAAAACTCTCGAAGAAGCGCCAGGTTCGGCGCGCCACAATTCGCGCGAAATGCAAATCTTCACCGGTCATCACCCGCAGCGATCGGGCTGTGCGACGGCTTACCAGGTAAGCCACTAACGGTGAGACTGCCCAAATAGCCAGGAAAGGAGCCATCACGCCGAGCGCGGCCGGGCGGAAAAGGATTACTGCTACAGCTGTGAGGGCAATGAGAACTTCGGCCGGCAACATGAACCAAAGAAACTCCAAAAAATCGTGGCGGGCCGCGCGCTCGGCCTGGGCCGCCGTAACCCACTGCAACAATTTCCGGTGCGAGATCAACTTGCGATACAACGTCCGCACAATCGCATCCACCATCAGGTAAGCCTGGTGCGGCAGTAGCGTCAGCGACAGTCCGACTTGGGCGGTGTTGGTGCGAATGTCTCCCCAGACAGACCAGAAATGACTTGTCCAGGGAATGCCTCGAGGATGAATCAGCAAGCTGGTGGTGACGTGCAGGTAAACGGGAAATGCGATCACCACGACTGCGAACAAGGACCAGATCAAATCCGAGCCTGGAAAGAAGAGCCACGTGGCGATCAGCCACAAGAATAGTGAGGGAGCCACCAGGCTGCGGCGCAAATTGTCCAGGATCTTCCAGCGCGAAATCAGCGGTAGCCGGTTGGGAACCTTGTTGCCGCCGGCAACCGGCACGCGCGGAAACAGCCAACCCGCAATCTGCCAATCGCCACGTGTCCAGCGATGCTGGCGTTTGGCATAAGTATCGTAGTGCGCGGGATAGTCATCGAGCAGCTCGATGTCGGTGATTAAAGCAGCGCGGGCAAACAGTGATTCAAAGAGATCATGACTAAGTAATGAATTTTCAGGAACGCGATCTTTGAGCACCGTTTCAAAAGCATCGACTTCGTAGAGACCCTTCCCGGTGTAGTTTCCTTCCGCAAACAAATCCTGATAGACGTCAGAAACTGCCGTGGTGTAGGGATCGATACCCGTATTTCCCGAGAAGATGCGTGCGAAGCGCGAACGCGACGCGCTCTGAAGTGCGATGCTGACCCGCGGCTGCAAAATGCCGTAGCCGCGCACTACACGATTTTCCGTAGCGTCAAACCGCGGCCGATTAAGCGGATGAAGCGCAGTACCCACCAGTTTTCGCGCTACATCGCGCGGCAACTGCGTGTCCGAATCGAGTGTGATAACGAACCGCACCGTCGAATAAAGCGCGGGCTCAGCGGTTAGCAGGATGAAGCTGGTATCGCGGGCCCCGCGCAGAACCTCGTTAAACTCATGCAGCTTTCCTCGTTTGCGTTCCCAGCCCATCCAGGAGTTTTCTTTGGGATTCCATAGGCGGCGGCGATGGAACAAGTGAAACGCTGGCAGCGCGTCTTTGCTGTAGCGATTGTTGAGTTCCGCAATGCCACTAACGGCAACGTCGAGGAGCGCGGCATCGTCGGGCATCTGTTCTGCGGGAGCATCGGCAAAGTCACCCAGCAACGCGTAGTGCAAATGCTCGTCCTGGTTCGCCAGAAAATGCACTTCTAATCTCTCGAGGAGTTCGCGAACGCCTGCTTCGCTGGAAAAGATCGTGGGTATAACGACCATGGTGCGGCCGTTCGCGCCAACACCTTTGGCAGTGTTCATTCGCGGCAGCAATCTGGGCTTGAAGAGGTTCGTCACGTTCCAGTTCAGAATGCTGAGGGCGATGTCACTAGCGGGAATCAAAGCCAGAAGAATGGTCGCAATAATGATTGCGGTACTCCCGCCGTGGCGATACATGCGGAGGGAAAGTGAAGCGACGATTAGCGCTGTCAGGAAAGAAAGCGTGCCGAGGTAGGCGAAAGTCGGATGGCGAAAACACCAGCGCGTCAGGCTCTCTCCCAAACGCGGGCGGTAGCCAAACATTCCTTCCAATTGTTGTAGGCCGTCATCAATAAAGTAGTAGCCAACGTGGGCCGAGCGCGCGTCATCGTTTACTTTACCGGAGGCTTCGTCCGCCAGCTTGACGGCAGCTTCGGCGACTTTCAATTCCGATACTTTCACCCGCTTGCTGATTCTTTCCACGACGTGACGGTAACGGTCGCGTGAAGCGAACTCCATATTTGCGTAAGCCCCCGCCGGATCCCTGGCGAGCAACGGATCCACTAAACTTACGCTTTCAAAAAACTCTTGCCAGTCGAGGGTCGACAGCAAGCGCATGCTGGTAATGATGTTTCCAATCGTCACCTGGGTGGCAGCCTGCCGCTGATGTTCACCGTGAATTACCCGTTCGACGTTCTCGCCCTGACGCGTCAAGCGTTCCTCGAGCCATTCCATGACCGGCATTACAGCCGGATCCTGTTCTCGCAACCTTTGAATCAGCTGCACGACAAAGGCGTGAGGAATAACCTCACGCTTCTCAAACCGATCCGAAACTAATGAGAGCAGAGTCGTAGGTTGCCGGGCGGCAATTTCGAGGAGTTTGTCCGCGAGCTTGTCTGCCTCTTCCCGCTCTTCGCGAGCCTGCAGAATCAGGACAGCAAGCCGCCGCAGATTTTCAACCAACGCGAGGCGGAGAGTAATCGCCACTGCCCAGAGTTCGCCGATGGATAGCGGCGCAACCTTCTGATAGGCGGAGATGAAGCGTCGTAAAGTATTTGTATCGAGCCGGCTGTCGGTGTGCGCAATTAGCGCAAGGGCGACCGCATAAATCCGCGGAAAGTCTCTCAGGTCCCCGTCGGCGAGCTTGGGAAGCTCATGATAGTAGCTTTTAGGCAGATCTTCCCGAATCTCACGCAGCTGTTCTTCGATAATGTGGAAGTTGTCGACTAACCATTCGGCGGCGGGAGAGATTGATTGGCCGCTCCGCAGCGAGTCGACCAGGGTGCGATACGCGAAGACAAGTTTGCGACCGTTGTCCTCCACGCGCGGCAGCAGGCGGGCCCGCCCTTTTCTGTGAACCGTGCGATGTTCCGCCGCCAAAGTCTGAGCGTAGTGCTCCAGTCGCTCGACACTGAACAGCTCTTCGCGGATCGGTTGATCGCTTGCGAAGCTCGAAGAGCTCCTAGTTAGTGATGCCAAGACCTCGGCCACGGACATAGCAATTCCAACCCTTGTCTTCGAGGAAATGAAGCGTACGGCGCGACTGGTAATTGGGGGGCTTCAGAATATCACGAATCAAAGTAGTCGCTATTTATCCCAAACAGGTCCGAACGTCTGGCCATGGGTAAGCGCCCGGAACAATTCCCTGGTACAAGTGGGTTGCGCATCTGCTGCGTCGTTTCTCGCTTCTGTCAGATTGAATAATCTTACTCTTCAGAATGACTGCTCGTTGACCGAGGCAGAGAATCCGCCAATAAAAAAGCCACAATTCAAGCCTTATTTGCGCAGGTATTCTGCGGAATAGTCGTTGCACTAAAGGCCAGCGATGCGGTGCGTGGTCCCGCACAGTGCTGGTAGGAGCGTTTGGCTTTTACAGGACACCCGACGATGACGCGAGCAGGGAACAGTGAATCTTTAAGAAGTGCCTACATGTGGTCGGTCACGACTCTCGGCGCGGCCACAGCGGCTTTCTGTGTGTACACCCTGCCGGTAGCACGAATCGATCAGCGTTTCATTATCCTCGGACTTGCGATGCTGATCGGCTCACGAGTGACGATTGAAATTCCACGCGCAAAGGGGCACATCTCTGTCTCCGATACTTTCGTTTTCCTGACGATGCTGCTTTTCGGCGGCCAGGCGGCGGTCTTGCTGGCGGCCACCGAAGCTTTCACTTCTTCGCGCCGCTTTAGTAGAAAGCCGATCGTTGCTTTCTTCAATGCCGGTGTGATGGCATTTTCCACGGGAGCGACCGCTGCGGTTGTGCATTTCGGATTTGGGCCTCTGACTCAATTGTGGATCAGCTATTCTCCTAATTTGATAGTTGCCCTCTGCGCGATGGCGTTGGTGCAGTACGTTCTAAACTCCGGACTAGTCGCCATTAGCGCAGCGTTGAAGCTTGACCAGCCTGTCTGGTTCACCTGGCGAACAAATTTTCTCTGGACATCTATTACTTACTTTGCGGGCGCTTCCGCCGCAGTAATTGTTGCTCAACTTATCAGTCAGATTGGGTTCTATGCATTTCTCGCCCTCGTTCCAATCATAGCCATCATCTATTTAACCTACCGGACTTACTTGAGAAACGTAGAGACCTCAGCCACTCAGGCTGAGCAAGCAAGAATTCACGTTGAAGAGTTGAACCGCTTTATCGCGGAACAGGAACGCATCAGCAAGGCCCTCCAGGAGAGCGAAGAACATTTCCGAACCGCCTTTGACTATGCGGCGATTGGGATGGCACTGGTGTCGCCGACCGGCAATTGGCTGCGTGTCAATCGTTCGTTAAGCGACATTGTTGGCTACAGCGAAAGTGAACTGCTGAGCTCAGACTTCCAGGCAATCACGCACGAGGACGATCTCGGCAACGATCTCGCCCAGATCTATCGCATGTTGTCAGGCGAGCTTCACACCTGCCAGGTAGAGAAGCGTTACCTGCACAAGGATGGTCAGGAAGTTTGGGCGCTGACTAGTATCTCACTGGTTCGTGACGCGCAAGGTGCGCCCTTACACTTTATTTTTCAAATTGAAGACGTCACTGAGCGCAAGCGCGCCGAAGGGGCAATCAAGACTCTTTCACTTGTCGACGAATTAACCGGACTCTATAACCGCCGCGGCTTTCTCGCATTTTCCGAGCAGCACCTGATCTCACTGCAACGGGCCAACAAGAGTCTAATGGTGGTCTACGCCGATCTTGACGGACTGAAACAGATCAACGACTCGTTTGGCCATAAGGAAGGCGATCGCGCGCTGATGAAGACGGCTGAGATACTGCGCGAAACATTTCGCTCGTCGGATGTTCTCGGCCGGCTGGGTGGCGATGAATTTACT